>OCZV010000526.1_pt1 | contig 13880 bp, 13 predicted proteins | sample 1539051 | NCBI WGS metagenome assembly OCZV01 (sample SAMEA3113581, study PRJEB22503) | soil metagenome
CGGCGCCCGGCGCGCCGGGCCGTGCTCGCTTACTCTGTGGCGCCGTGGATCGAGTCGACCTTCGTTCCGTAGCCATGCTTTTTCTTCGGCTCAGCGTCACTGCTTTCGGCGGCCCCGCCGCGCACACGGCGATGATGCACCGCGAGTGTGTGCAGCGCCGGTCGTGGATCGATGAGCAGCGTTTCATCGACCACATGGCGCTCACGAACCTCGTGCCGGGGCCGAACTCCACCGAGCTGTCTATGCTCATCGGCAGGCATGTCGCCGGCGCGCCAGGGCTGCTCGTCGCCGGCGCCTGCTTCATCGTTCCGGCCTCATTGATTGTGCTCGGGCTCGCGTGGCTGTACGTCGAATACGGGGAAACCCCCTCGGCCGAGGCGCTCCTCTATGGAATCTCACCGGTCGTGATCGCGATCGTCGGTCAGGCCATCGTCTCTCTCGCCCGAACTGCCCTCAAGGACATGCTCCATTGGGCCCTAGCCGTAATCGCTCTTGCAGTTGCCCTCGCGGGGGTCAACGAACTCGTCGTCCTATTCGGTACCGGACTCGCAATGGTTGCGATCCGCACCGGCCGAGGCGCCGTCGGCTTGATTGTCCCGCTCGGCATCCATGTTGCACAGACGACCGCGCCAGACGTGCACCTCGATCGCCTCTTTTTGTTGTTCCTTAAGATCGGAGCCGTCCTCTACGGAAGCGGGTACGTGCTCCTCGCGTTCATCGAAGGCGACTTCGTCGACCGGCTCGGCTGGCTCACGCAGCAACAGCTCATCGACGCCGTCGCCATCGGTCAGTTCACCCCTGGCCCGCTCTTCACGACGGCGACGTTCGTCGGCTACGTGCTCGCGGGCTTCCCCGGCGCTCTGGTCTCAACCGCCGGCATATTCCTTCCGTCGTTCGTGTTCAGCGCAATCATCTTTCCCCTCTCGGACCGCATGCGCAGGGTGGAGTGGACCTCCGCGCTCTTGGACGGCTTCAATGCGGGAGCGCTCGGACTTATGGGCGCCGTCGCGTGGAGGCTCGGGCGCTCCGCCATCGTCGACCTGCCGACGGCGATCCTCTCCGCTGCCGCTCTCGGCGTGCTGCTTCGCTTCAAAATCAATTCGGCGTGGCTGGTCCTCGCCGGGGGCGCGGCAGGTCTCCTGCTCCACTGAGCCGATGACTTTCTCGCAGCTCGGCCGTCATACGGTCGTGGGCTCACGAAGGAGGTAGGCAGGTCATGATGAGCGATACCGAATCGGCCGCCGGGGCCGCGGCTGCCAAGGCTGGGGACGAGTCGGCATTCACCTCGTTGGTCGAGAAGCACCGGCACGAGCTGCACGTGCACTGCTACCGGATGCTCGGTTCATTCCAGGACGCCGAGGACATCGTTCAGGAGACCTTCCTGCGCGCCTGGAACAGGCGATCGACCTTCGAGGGCAGGTCCACCTTCCGGGCCTGGCTGTACGGCATCGCCACCAATGCATGTCTCGACGCCATCGAGGCGCGCGGGCGGCGTCCGAGGCCGGTCGATGCGCAGGTGGCGGACTCTCCCGGCGCCCTGCTCGAGGCCGGTCAGATCATGTGGCTGGAGCCTTATCCGGATCGGCTTCTTGCGGGCGACGATCCCGATGCTGCCGCAGTTGCCAAGGAGACCATGGAGCTCGCATTTCTGGTGGCAATTCAGCTTCTTCCTCCCCGCCAGCGGGCGGTGCTGATACTCAGGGACGTGCTGGGTTGGCCGGCCAAGGAGGCTGCGTCTTTGCTCGAGCTGAGCGTTGCCTCCGCGAACAGCGCCCTCCAGCGCGGCCGGGCAACCCTGAAGAAGCACCTGCCGGCGCGCCGATCGGAGTGGGCGCCACACACGGACCCAACCGAGGCCGAGCGCTCGCTCATGAAGCGCTACGTCGACGCGACCGAAAGCGGCAACGCAATCGCCTTCCTCGAGATGCTTCACGAGGATGCTCGCTTCGCCATGCCGCCGGACCCGGGCCTGTGGGAAGGCGCTAAGACGATCGTAGATACCTGGGTCGAATTTGGCTTCGGCACCGAGGAGTTCGGGCGTTTTCGTTGCCTGGTGACAGGAGCCAACGGGCAGCCCGCAGTCGCGAACTACCGCCGGCGGCCGGGAGAACACGACTACTCGCCGAGGTATCTCGACGTGTTGTCGATTGAAGAGGGCCTTATCACGGAGATCGTCACGTTCCCCCTGACGAACCCCGCCGCATTTGGTCTCCCGCCGAGACTCTGATGGAGCGGTTCTCACTGCTCGATCGCAACCTGGGGTGGTCCTTCTCCCGGCGCGTGACGGTCATTGCGCCCGGAGGTGTCCGCGCCTACGAGGAGTCCGACTGGAGCGACGCGCTCGTAGTCGTCGAACACGGTGAGATCGAACTCGAGTCGGTGCACGGGATCCGCCGCCGGATGAAGCGGGGAGCCGTCCTGTGGTTGGCAGGGATGCCGATAGAAGCCATCCACAATCCCGGCTCGGAGCCGGCGTTACTCGTCGCCGTCGCGCGCCGGTCGGGCCACTAGGGGCCGCGGCGCCACCGTTAACACCAAACCGTCGATCGCCTCGACCACGACGTGGTCGCCGGCATCGACACCCTGCGGACAGCGTGCACGCCACAACGCTCCCTTGACCCGCACCTGTCCCTCCGGCCTGCAGTCGGTCACCGCGCGCCCAGTCGATCCGACGAATGCTTCTACTCCAGTGATCGACTTCACGCGCCGCCATTTCAGCCACAGCCAGATCTCGAACGCCTCCCATGCGGCGAGGGGGAAGATCACCAGGTAACGCCACGGAGGCTCGAGGAAGATGAAGGAAAGGATCGTCCCGATTACGAGGCCCATGTGGACCTATCGCTCGCGCGGCCGGGGCACCAGCCGGTAGCCGACGTTGCGAATGGTCTCGATGAGGGTCTCGTGTTCGGCTCCGAGCTTCGCACGCAACCTTCGGATGTGGACGTCGACCGTCCGTGTGCCGCCGTAATAGTCGTAGCCCCACACTTCCCGAAGCAACAGGTCGCGGTCACAAACCCGCCCAGGGCGCTGCGCCAGAAACTTCAGTAGTTCGAATTCCTTGTACGTGAGATCGAGCGGGCGACCGTGGACATAAACCTGGTAGTTGTCGGGATTGACGGTGAGGTCGCCGACCTTGAGCACTGTCGCCTCGTCACCGTGGCCGGCGCGCCGAGCGACCAGCGACAGGCGCGCCGAGATCTCTTCCACCGAGGCGGTGTCGAGCACAAAGTCGTCCGCGCCGACCTCAAAACGGAATGACGAGATGGTGTCGTGGTTCACGACGACGAGCACCGGAGGGAGACCGATCTCCCACGCGAGCGCCATGCGCCGTGTCGTATCTTCGGCGGCCCCCAGGTCGACTGTTCCGTCTACAAGGAGCACATCGGGGTGGATCGGGATCAGGTCGTCGGCCGTCGTCGTTTTGAGTCCCATCTTCATGAAGCGGTAGGGCGCGATCGGAAAGGCGGGGAGCAACTCCCGCACGTCTTCGACCTGATCGGATAGCAGCAAGAGGAGGACTGCCATCGGTCAATGGTCCCACGGCTTTCCTTCTGTCTGCTCAGATCCGCGGAATTCGCGGTTTTCAGCAGACAGAAAGAGCTATTGCGGCTCCCACCAGCGGTTTGTGATCGGCAGGCGGCGGTCGCGACCGAACGCCTTGGTCGTCACCTTCGGGCCCGGGGGTGCCTGGCGCCGCTTGTACTCGGCGCGATCGACCATCCGCACCACGGCGGTCACCATGGTCTCGGCGTGCCCACCGGCCACAATGTCGGACACGTCGGAATCGCCTTCGATGTAGGCCTCCAGGATCGGATCGAGCACGTCGTACGGCGGCAGGGAGTCTTCGTCCTTCTGATCGGGCCGCAGTTCGGCGGACGGCGCCTTGGTCAGGACGTTTTCCGGGATCGCGGGGCCGAGCTCGTTGCGAAAGCGGGCCAGTTCGTAAACCTCGGTCTTGAATACGTCTTTCAGGACCGCGAACCCCCCGGCCATGTCGCCGTAAAGGGTCGCGTAGCCACACGCCATCTCGGACTTGTTCCCCGTCGCAAGAACGAGGTGTCCGTACCGGTTGGAGATCGCCATGATGATGTTGCCTCGAATCCGCGCCTGGAGGTTCTCCTCAGCGAGGCCCATCTCGGAGGGTCCGAATGCATCATCGAGCATCTCGAGGTAAGCGGCATATGCACGCTTGATGGGAATCTGGAGCAGCTCGATCCCAAGGTTGTCCGCGAGCTCGACAGAGTCCGACACGGAATGGCCGGTCGAGAACTCCGACGGCATCGCCACCCCGAGGACCCTGTCCGGCCCGAGTGCATCGGCGGCGATCGCGGCCGTGAGGCTCGAGTCGATGCCACCAGAGAGCCCGATCACGACCTTGTCGAAACCGTTCTTATGGGTGTAGTCGCTGAGTCCGAGTGTCAACGCACGATAGATCTCCTCGGCGCGCCCCAAACGTTGCTCCGCGATGCGAGTTGGTTCTCCCGACGCCGGGCGCAGCTCGAGTGGAATGGTTCGTATCGACGGGTGTTTCGTTTCGCCCGCTTCGCCCAGCGGCACATCGACCGTAGCGAGCATCTCCTCGAACTGCGGGAGGCGCGCGACGACATCGCCCTGCGAATCGATGACGATCGACCCCCCGTCGAAGACGAGTTCGTCCTGCGCGCCGACCGCATTGACGTAGACGATCGATGTGCGGGCGCGCCGGGCTCGCTGCGCGAGCATCTCGGTTCGCTCGGCGAGCTTGTTCTTGTGGTACGGCGAAGCGTTGATGTTCACGACGATCTGCGCGCCGGCGTCGCCTTGCGTCGTGACCGGCCCGCGAGCGAACCATGCGTCTTCGCACACGCACACTCCGATCACCCCGTCCGGCGTATCCAGCAGGGTGTGGCCGCGGCCCTCCGCGAAGTACCGGCGTTCATCGAAGACCCCGTAGTTGGGCAGCAGGTGTTTGCGATAGACGCCGACCACTCGGCCGCCATGGCAAATGGCAGCCGCGTTGTAGAGATGGTCGCGCGCGCCGTCTACGAATCCGACAAAAGCGAGCAGATCGTCGGTCGCGGCGGCAACCTCCTCAACTGCCCGACGGTTTGCCCGAACGAAACTCCGCTTCAGCACCAGGTCCTCCGGCGGATACCCGGGCACGGCGAGTTCGGGGACGGCCAGCACCTGGGCCCCGGAGTCCCGCGCCCGCTTGATCGCCTCGACGATCAGGGCGGTGTTCCCGGCGAGATCCCCGACGGTGGGATTCATCTGAGCGAGGGCGATCCGAACCATGTCTAAAGCTTAAGGCGGCCCCGCGCCCGTTCTTTTCTTCTCTGTGCGCCTGGTAGACGCTCACAGGAGAAAAGAACGCCCTTCCGGGCGTGGAAACGTCACCGAAACACACGGGTCGTATTTTCCCCGCATGGAGAGACAACAGGACTATGTGCTGCGCACCGTCGAGGAGCGCGGCATCCGCTTGGTGTGGTTGTGGTTCACCGACGTTCTCGGCTTCCTCAAATCCTTCGCCGTTACCTCTGAAGAACTCGAGCAGGCCTTCGACGAAGGTATCGGGTTCGACGGTTCCGCCATCGAAGGGTTTGCCCGCATCCAGGAATCGGACATGCTCGCCCGTCCGGATGCCGGCACGTTCCAGATCATGCCCGGCCGTCGCGAGCAGGCCGACGGCGGCGTCGCCCGGATGTTCTGTGACATCTACACTCCCGACGGCCGCCCGTTCTGGGGTGATCCCCGCTACGTGCTCCGGCGCAATCTCGAGAAGGCGTCCGAGCGCGGGTTCACCTTCTACGTGCATCCCGAGATGGAGTTCTTCCTCTTCAAGAGCCAGGACGATCCCACGCCCATAGACGCAGGCGGTTATTTCGACCTAACTCCTCTCGACATCACACAGGAACTGCGCCGGGACACGATCAACGTTCTCGAGCAGATGGGCATACCGGTCGAGTTCTCCCACCACGAGGTCGCTCCGTCGCAGCATGAGATCGATCTGCGCCATCAGGATGCCCTCACGATGGCCGACTCCGTCATGACGTACCGCCTTGTCGTGAAGGAGATGGCGGCCGAACGCGACATGTACGCGACGTTCATGCCGAAGCCGTCGACCGAACTTCCCGGCTCGGGGATGCATACGCACCTCTCGCTTTTCGAGGGTGACCAGAACGCGTTCTACGACTCGTCGGATGAGTACCATCTCTCCAAGGTCGCCAAGGCGTTCATCGCCGGCGTCCTGATGCATGCTCGAGAGGTCACCGCCGTCACGAATCAGTGGGTGAACTCGTATAAACGCCTGACGAGTTCCAAGGGTTTTCCCGTGCAGGAGGCTCCGACCTATGTGTGCTGGGGGCGCCACAACCGCTCGGCAATGATCCGCGTTCCGATGTACAAGCCGCGCAAGGAGCAGTCGACGCGCATCGAATTCCGTTCGCCCGACCCGGCGTGCAACCCCTATCTCGCGTTTTCGGTCATCCTCGCGGCCGGGCTCAAGGGAATAGATGAAGGCTACGAGTTGCCGCCGGAGGCGACCGACAACATCTACGAGATCAGCGAGCAGGAACGCCGGGCGCGCGGCATAACGAACCTGCCCGATGATCTCTATGAGGCGCTCAGGGAGATGGAGAATTCAGAGCTCGTCGCGGAGACTCTCGGCGAACAAGTTTTCGAATATCTGTTGCGCAACAAGCGCGCGGAATGGGACTCGTACAAGTCATACGTCTCGCCGTACGAGATCGAACGTTATCTGCCGGTTCTTTAACTCAGTAGTTTGCGCGTGTGGCGGGCACCCGCGTGCCTCCTACCCAGCGCGGTCCCCAGTAGGAGTCCCAGAGCGAACGGACGCGCACACCACTGGACGACGTCGACGACACGAACTTCCCGTTGCCGATGTAAATGCCGGCGTGGCCGACTCGAGCGCTCGTCGTCTTGTGGAAGATGAGGTCACCGGGCTTGAGGCTCTTCCGCTTCCAGATGCGCTGGAAACCCTTTTTCTTCGCCAGCCGGAATTGCTCGATCGACGAATGGGGAAGCGATGCTCCGTGATTCAGGAAAGTCCAGCGCGTGAACCCAGAGCAGTCGTAGCCGCTGGGAGAAGCGCCGCCGTAGCTATAGGGAGCGCCGGTCTGTCCGAGTGCCCGCTTGCGGATGTGACGGCGTTGGGCGAAGGCGCCGTCTTGCGTGTGGGCGGCCGCCGAACCGGCCGCTGCAACTAGAAATGCAAATGCGGCCACTGCGGCCGCGAGGTACATCAACGGAGAGTGCTTGGTATGGCTACCAGTCATTCCCACCTCCCTTGTTTGAGGTCAGTGCAACGGCGGGCCACTCTGCCCTCCCCGAACCGTTCGCACTGCCCTCGCTCTTGCGGTTCTCCGGCCCGCCGACCCTTCGAACCGCCTGTCCTGTTCCGAGTGCCAGGCCCGCCGACCCTTCGAACCGCCTGTCCTGTTCCGAGTGCCAAAAGATGGCACATAAGCCGGGCACGATAGCGAAGGGTCGTGGGCCGGGTCTAGCCTCTGTGACCAGCAGATTCAGGGGTCCGTTTTATGGCTTGCCCACAACAGAAAGTGGGTGCCGGTGACTAAAGTTGGGCCCTAAAGACAACGATAGGGCCCCTCAAAATGCACACGTCCCGGGAGTAGGGTTCGGCGCCATGGAGACCGTGGCGGGCGCCGACGACAGGCGAGAGCGACTGCGCGCGGGAAGTCGCACGCTCGCAGAGTTTCTCGATCGCGACGAGCGCGCCGCCGCGCTCGCGGCCGGGGACGAACGCCTTCCCGACCCCCACCAATACGCCGAGGCGATGCTCGCCACCGTGCACCAAGAGGGGGTCGCCGGGCTCAGGCTTGAGAAACGAAGGCGCCTGTTGCAGATCGCTGCCCTGGATCTTGCCGGAGACATCGGAATCGAAGATGTCGGCGCCGCGCTGGCCGAACTCGCCTCGGCATCGCTGAACGAGGCGCTTGTTGCAGATCGCTGCCCTGGATCTCGCCGGAGACATCGGAATCGAAGATGTCGGCGCCGCGCTGGCCGCACTCGCCTCGGCATCGCTGAACGCAGCTCTGGTCGCGGTCGGCGCGCCGGACGACCTCTGCGTCATTGGGATGGGCAAGCTCGGTGGCAGGGAGCTCAACTATGCGTCGGACATCGACGTGATGTTCGTGGCACGCGGAGATCCAAACGACGCGACCAAGGCGGCCGGCGATCTCCTAAGGGCACTGGGTGAGTTCGCCCCCGAGGGACAGGCGTATCGCATCGACGTCGATCTCCGGCCCGAAGGTCGCAGCGGCGCTCTGGTTCGTTCGCTCGACGGATACCTCGAGTACTACAGAAGGTGGGCAGACGATTGGGAGCACCAAGCTCTCATCAAGTCGCGGCCCGTCGCGGGGGACATGGAACTCGGCCGAGAATTCCAGGCCGGCGTCCAGTCCCTTGTCTATCCGGGTGAGGTGAGCCCCGAGCGAGTCGCAGCAGTGCGCGCCATGAAGGAGCGCGTCGAGAGTCACGCCGCCCAGACGGCGCGCCGAAAGAAGTCGGACGCTCACGAAGACGTGAAGCTGGGACCCGGAGGCATTCGGGACATCGAGTTCTCGGTCCAGCTTTTCCAGCTCGTCCACGGTGGATCGGATCCGAGCGTTCGGAGTGAGAACACGCTCGAAGCTTTGTCGGCGTTGGTCGAGGGTGGCTACGTCGCCGATCAAGACGGCGCCGGGCTCGAGGTCGCGTACAAATGGCTCCGTACGGTCGAGCACCGGCTTCAGCTCTGGCAGGAGCGGCAGGTTCACCGGCTTCCCTCGTCATCCGACCACCGCGCCCGCATAGCGCGAACGCTCGGTTTCAAGGACGCTCCCGCGGCGAGCGCAGTCGAACGTTTCGACGAACGTCACAGAGCGGTGCTCGCCGACGTCCGGGGACGTTTCGAGAAGCTCTTCTATCGGCCCATGATCGAATCGCTGGCAGGCGTGGGAGCGCATCGCTTGTCGGACGAGGCGCTTATCGAGAGGCTGCGCGTCCTCGGCTTTCGAGACGTCCGGCGCGCCGCTCGAACGCTCTCGAGTCTTGTGGCCGGGACGTCGCGGCGCGCCAAGGCCTTGCGTGTGCTCACTCCGGCGATGCTTCGGTGGCTGGCATCGTCGCCGTTGCCAGATGAAGGACGTGTGCTCACTCCGGCGATGCTTCGGTGGCTTGCATCGTCGCCCTTGCCAGATGAAGGACTGTTTTCATTCCTGCGTCTCAGCGAATCGCTGGGGGATCGCATCGATTCTCTATCTGCCCTGCGCGACAACCCTCCGGGGCTCGCCGTTCTCGCACAGGTCTTGGGGAGCGGGCGCCTGCTTGGTGACGTTCTGATCCATGTCCCCGAGGAGATCACATTGATCGCCGAGGGGCCGGGCGGGACGAAGAACCGAACGACTTCCACGCACGATCGCGATCGTCTGATTCACGAAGCGCGCTCGTCGCTCTCGTGGCGCAATCCGGACGAGCGCGTCGGGGGACTCCGTCGGTTCAAGCGCAGAGGAATGTTGGAGGTCGCCCTCGACGACATCACCGGTGTTGCGGACACGCAAGCAGTCGGCGTTCGGCTCTCCTACCTGGCCGATGCCTGCCTGCAGGCGGCGGTGGAGGAGGTGGGGTTCCCGCTCGCCGTCATCGGAATGGGCAAACTCGGCGGGCGCGAGCTGAACTATGCGTCGGACGTCGACGTGATGTTCGTACACGCGGCGGATCCTCGTGCTGCCGAGCGGGCGGCGGAGGCGATGCTCAAGATCATTGGCGCAGTGACGCCGGAGGGGCAGGCCTTCGATATCGATGCCAGCATTCGTCCCGAGGGGAAGTCGGGGTTGCTCGCTCGCAGCTTCGAGTATTGCCTCGAGTACTACGAGAGATGGGCCCAAACATGGGAGCACCAGGCCCTCATCAAGGCGCGCGTTGCCGCAGGAGACTCAGAAGTCGGCGCTCGTTTCGTGGCCGAGACGCGTCGCCACGCCTTCCCGGAGGTAGTTCGGCCGGAGGCGCTGCTCGAGATACGTCACCTCAAGGCGAGGATGGAGCGCGAGCGCATTCCGAGGGGGACCGATCCGCGCCGGAACTTCAAACTTGGCCCCGGCGGATTGTCGGACGTCGAGTTTGCCGTGCAGGTCCTGCAGATGCAGCACGGCGCGTCGGTGGACGCGCTGCGAACCGGCGGAACACTTGAGGCGTTGGAGGCGGCGCGCCGCGCCCGGCTCTTGGACGACGACGCGGAGCGCGTGCTGAGGGATTCGTATCTGTTTCTCACGAGGCTGCGCAATCGCCTCTATCTCATGGTCGGGCGGCCCGTCGATGCCCTGCCGCCACAGCCCGAGCGAATGGAGGCGCTCGGGATCGCGATGGGCTACTCGGATCAGCCGCGCCAGGAGGTGGAGGAGGAGTACATGCGCCTCACCCGCAGGACCCGACGGATCGCCGAGCCGCTTATTTTCGGCTGACCAACCGTTCTTTTCTTCTGTGACCACCTTGAGGGGGGATAGAGAAGAACAGAACTGGCGGGATCATGAGCGAGCGGCTTCGGCGCGTGCTTTGAGCCCGGATGCGAACTGCTCGCTGCCCGCCGGATCATGCATTTGAGATGTGGGCGACCAAGGCCTCGTTGTTGTGGCCGTCCGATCACTCGGTCTCCGGCGACCCAGAGGGAACAGGGGAGGTGACGGTCGTGACTATCGAACATCGCGGCTGGGAGCAATTCGGTGCGGGCGGGCCGGACCTGCGCGAGAGGAACCGCCAAGGATGGACCGACGTCTTCTCCCATTACGAAGCAGCCTGCGCGGCTCCGCCCGGCTCCTAGAATGCCGGTCCCCTGATGGCAGCGAGCACAAACGCGGCCACGATCACAGCCAGCATTACGATGACTATCGCCACCGCTACACGCGCACCACGTCCTCCCGATCCGGCTACGAGAATCAGCCCCACCAGCGACAGAAGGGCTAGGAGAAAAGGCCAGTATCTGATGACTTCTCCTTGCGATTACTGGGCGTAGGAACCTCCGGCGGTACGCAGCCGCCTGCACGTCTCTTCGAGCATCTTCATGGCAAGGCCGGGCTGTGACTTGAGCACCGATGTGAAACTCCACGACGGGATCGACAGCGTCTTGACCGGCGTCTCGGCAACCACTGTGGCGGAACGGGGTCCGCCGTCGAGGAGAGCGATCTCGCCAAAGAATGCCCCCGCACCCAACTTCCGTCGTGTGCGGCCGCCTATCTGCACTTTCGTCTCACCCTCGAGCACAACATGTAGACCCACGCCGGTGTCTCCTTCGCGGCAGATGACCTCCCCGGCTGCGAATTCAACTTGCTTCACGATGGCGGCGATCCTGCGGAGATCAACCTTGGAACACGGCCCGAACAGTGGGATGGTCTTCAGCACATTTACGAGTTCTGCCTGACTGCGGTTCTTCGAGGGCATCTCTGCTCCTTCCCGGTCGTTATCCGGATTGTGGCGGGCTCGTCCGGCTATGGGAAGGATTTTCGCCTGTCGTCCAACCGACAGTAGGCCGGTCGGACAGAGGACAGACTCCGTCCCCATTCAGAGCGAGCATGTGTACATGCTGCAGAAAGCAGCGGGAGGCAAGGGAGAAGGAGATGTCCCACTACTTCACCACGGAGCTGGGGCGAATGCGGACGGACGAGCTGATCGCCCGTGCAGACCAGTACCGCCTGGCCCAGAGGGCCAAGGCGGTTGCCGGGAGCGAACGGCAGTCGAGCCGCACGCGCATCCGTGTTTATAGGCGAGTTCTCGCCGCAGTCGGACTCTCGTCGGTCAGGTAAGCCCGGCGAGAGTTCCGGCGCGCCCGCCGAGATGCCGGCGCGCGCCCACTCCCGATCTCCCAGATTGCCATTAACTACGAAATAACGCCGGCTAACTGCCATCTCGGCCCGACTCTGGTGATGGGTGCTGCATGAACCACTCCGTGAACTCCCTGCACCGGCCCGAACCGTCGAAGCGCATCACGAAGCAGTTGTCATAAATCATCTTGACGGTGCCGCCGGGCTCCGTGAGATATGTGCTGCTCCCCGTCGCCACCGCTAGGTCGCCGTCGACGGCGACCGCTCTGTAGGTAGCTTCGTAGGTTCCCGGCTCGTCAGGGGCCCATGCCTCATCCGAGTATTCGCCGGTACCGAGCCAGGAATCGACCACCGCATCGCGTCCCCGGATCGGCTCATCGTACGGGTGGTAGCGATAGACGATGTCGTCGCTGTAGAGGTCCGCAATCAGCTCTCGATCGTAGGTCTTCCATGCTTCGATGTACCTTTCAAGCCACCCGTTCACTTCGGCCCTTTCCATCCCGTCCTCCTGTCGTGGGGCACTCCAGGCAATTGTTTCTGAGAATCGCCCGCTCGCGGACGGCCCGTAGACTTTGACCGTGATCCGACCCTCCACGGGCCCATGAGGGCCGACCAGGCAACGGGATTATTGGCCCGCACCGGACTTTTCGGGGAGCTGGGCGAGTCTGCGCGCCTCCGGCTCGCCGAAGTGGCCATTGAGAGGAACTACAAGAAGGGTCAACTGATCTTCTACCAGGGAGATCTCGGCGAGTCCCTTTTTATCGTCGCGGAAGGGTCGGTCAAGGTCTTCGTGACGTCCGAGGATGGCGACGAGATGGTTCTCGTCACCCTCGGCCCGGGGGACATTTTTGGAGAGCTGGCGGTAATCGATGGTGGTCCTCGATCGGCGTCGGCGGAGACCCTCGAGGCCACGAAACTCCTAGCCCTCACGCGCACCACTTTGCTCCAGGTGATGCACGAGCATCCGGCGATCACAGACTCGCTGCTTCGGACTCTCGGTGGAGTGGTCCGGCGCCTGACCGAACAGGCAACCGATCTCGTTTTCCTCGATCTCCATGGTCGGGTGGCCAAGCTGCTGGTCAGTTTCACGGACTCCCGCGGAGTCGACCAGCACGGCGAGACGATCCTCGACCTCAGACTGACACAGACGGACCTCGCCGCGATGGTCGGCGGCTCGCGCCAGAGCGTCAACCAGATCCTGAGGTTGTTCGAGCGCCGTGACCTCGTGGAGTTGCGGGGGCGAAAGATCGTCGTCAAGGAGCTGGATCAGCTCCGCCGGCGCGCCGGTCTCTGAGATTTTTCCGGGAAATCGCACAACTGTCATCTTGCGGACAGACGACCTTAAGGGTCCGGCGGGATACTGCGGTCACAGCAATGCGGTGCGGGCCGCAAAGCTGAGATTCTCAGCGAGGGGGGCTCCCTCCCCGAGGCTCCCCTCGCTTCCCCCCTCTACAGAAGCCTTCTTCAGGCGGGTAATCCGTCCAGGAGTCTGGCGGCGCGCTCTTCCTCTCTGACCGAGCGAAGCCGCGCGAACTCCGACAGCGCCGCACGCAAGGGGGTGACCGCTTCCCCGGGTCCTCCCACCTTCCGAAGGACCTCACCGAGGTCGAGTTGGGTGACCGCTCGCTCCCACGTGGCTCCGACTCGATCGAATGTCGCTATGGCAGAACGAAGTTTCTGCTCGGCGGTGCTGAGGTCTCCGGTGGCCCACGCGTGGCGTCCCTGGAGCCGGTCCGCGAAGGCGGGAAGGGCTTCCAGTTCCCCCACCAGGGCGCGTTCTCGGGCGTGCGAGACGATCTCCATCGTGTGGTCCCACTCTCCCGCCGCCGCGATCAGGTCCATGCTCGCCTCGAGCTGAAAGCCGGCGAACTTCGTCCTCGCGGCAGCAAGGATGGACCGTGCCCGGTCGATGTTGCCGCCGTGGACGAGGTAGCGGGCAACGAACATACCGCCCTCGGTCGGCCCCATGCTGGGGGGCAACTCAGAGGAACGCGCCAACAACTCGAAGTAGTTACCCGCCCGCTCTTCGTCACCGCGCAACTCGTGAATGAGCATGGCGAGTGCATACGC
>OCZV010000527.1_pt1 | contig 13877 bp, 8 predicted proteins | sample 1539051 | NCBI WGS metagenome assembly OCZV01 (sample SAMEA3113581, study PRJEB22503) | soil metagenome
TTTCACCTTCGGGCTGTGGACCGTCGGCAACCGGGGGCGCGACCCCTTCGGTCACGAGGTCCGGCCGCCGCTCGATCCGGTCGACGCCGTCCACCGGCTCGCCGACCTCGGCGCCTACGGCGTCAACTTCCACGACGATGACCTCGTGCCGCCGGGGTCGTCGCCCGCCGAGCGGGAGGAGATCCTCAAGCGGTTCCGTCGCGCCCTCGACCACACGGGGATGCGGGTGCCCATGGCCACCACCAACCTGTTCTCGCGGCCGGTGTTCAAGGAGGGCGCGTTCACGGCCAACGACCCCGCCGTGCGCCGCTTCGCGATCGCCAAGACGCTCGACGCCATCGAGCTCGGCACCGAGCTGGGAGCCACGACCTACGTGATGTGGGGTGGGCGCGAGGGGGTCGAGGCCGACGCCGCCAAGGACGTGCGCGCCGCCCTCGACCGCTACGCCGAGGCCGTCAACATCTGTTGCGCCCATGTTCGCGACCGTGGCTACGACATGCGCTTCGCGCTCGAGCCCAAGCCCAACGAGCCTCGGGGCGACCTGTTCCTGCCCACCGTCGGCCACGCCTTGGCGTTCATCGGCGAGCTCGAGTGGCCCGACATGGTCGGCCTCAACCCCGAGTTCGCCCACGAGACGATGTCGGGGCTGTCGTTCCACCACGCGGTGGGCCAGTGCCTCTGGCACGGCAAGCTCTTCCACATCGACCTCAACGCCCAGCGCATCGGCAAGTTCGACCAGGACTTCCGCTTCGGCAGCGAGGGGATTCGCGACGCCTTCTACCTGGTGAAGCTGTTGGAGGAGTCCGGCTGGGACGGGATGCGGCACTTCGACGCCCACGCCTACCGCACCGAGGACGCCGACGGCGTGTGGGACTTCGCCCGGGGCTGCATGCGCACCTACCTCATCCTGCGGGACAAGGCCCGCCGCTTCGCCGAGGACGCCGAGATCCAGGATGCGCTCCGAGCCGCGCAGGCCGACCGGCTGGGCGAGCCGACACTGCCCGGCGGACCGACACCCGAGGGCATCTCCCGGCTGCGCGCCGACGTGGCGGGCGACGACGAGGACGCGCTCGGCGGCCAGGGCTACGGGCACGAGCGCCTCGACCAGCTCGTGACCGAGTTGCTGCTGGGCGTCCGCTAGCGCGGCCGGGCCGCGTCCAGCGTCCGTGGCGCTCGTCCTGGGAGTCGACAGCTCGACCCAAGCGACCAAGCTCGAGCTGCGGGACGCGACGACCGGTCGGCTCCAGGCTTCGGCGCGGGCGCCCCACCCGGCCGTGTCGCCACCGCGCAGCGAACAGGACCCCGGCGCGTGGTGGGCAGCCCTCGGCCGGGCCGGTGTCGAGCTCGGTCGGCCCGCCGTCGCCGCACTGGCCATCGCCGGTCAGCAGCACGGGATGGTGGTGCTCGACCCGGGTGGTGCGGTGGTGCGCCCGGCGAAGCTCTGGAACGACACCGAGTCTGCGCCGGATGCCTCGGCCCTCGTGGAGCGGCTGGGCGTGCAGGGGTGGAGCCAGGCTGTGGGCCTCGTGCCGGTCGCGTCGTACACCGTGACGAAGTTGGCGTGGTTGCGCCGCTGCGAGCCCGAGGCATGGGCCCGCCTGGCGCGGGTGCTCCTGCCCCACGACTGGCTCAACCTGCGGTGCACGGGCCGGGCCGCCACCGATCGGGGCGACGCCTCGGGGACGGGTTACTGGTCAGCGGCCGCGGGCGAGTGGCGTCCCGACCTGCTCGCGCTGATCGACGACGAGCGCGACTGGCTGGGCTGCCTTCCCGAGGTCCGGGCGCCGGCCGAGGCGTCGGGTCACCTGGTGGGCGAGGCGCGCGACCTGTTCGGGCCTGCCGTGGTCGGTCCGGGCACCGGCGACAACATGGCGGCCGCGCTCGGGCTCGGGCTCGCCTCCGGCGACGTCGCCATCTCGGTGGGCACGTCCGGCACGGTCTACGGCGTGAGCGACAGCCCCGTCGCCGACCCCACGGGAACCGTCGCCGGGTTCGCGGACGCGGCCGGTGGGTTCCTCCCGCTCGTCTGCACCTTGAACGCGGCCAGGGTGCACGACACGGTGGCCGCGCTGCTCGGGGTCGACCATGACGGGCTCGACGAGCTGGCCCTCGGCGCGCCGGCCGGGGCGCGGGGGCTGACCCTGCTGCCGTACCTCGACGGCGAGCGCACGCCGAACCGCCCGGATGCCACGGGCACCCTCGCCGGGCTGCGGACGACCCACGAACGCGCCGACCTGGCCCGGGCCGCGGTCGAAGGCGTCATCCACGGGCTCCTCGACGGGCTGGACGCACTGGAAGCGCAAGGGGTGGCCGCCGATCGCCGGCTCCTGCTGACGGGAGGTGGTGCCCGGTCGCGCGCCGTCCGGCAGGTGTTGGCCGACCTGGCCGGGCGTCCCGTCGAGGTGCACACGGACACCGAGATGGTGGCCAGGGGTGCCGCCGTGCAGGCGGCCGCCATCCTTGCCGGTGGCCAGCCCGGCGAGGTCGCGGCCGCCTGGCGGCCGAGGCCCGACGCGGTGGTCGAGCCCGACGATCGACACGACCGGGCGGCGCTGCGGGCCGCCTACCACGAGCTCAGGGATCGCGATGCGGGGTGAGGGTCCGGTCCTGCTTACCTACGCGCGCGAGGCGTCGTCGGTACCGGTGTCCTCGACGAGGTCGTCCACGAAGTCGGCGACGGCCCGCAGGACATCTCCCGAACCGGCCAACGCCGGGTCAGACCCTGGCGTGGTGCCACCGTCCGGGTCGGAGGGGGCACCGGCCCCGACGGTGTGCGGCGCCTCGTCACCATCGCGGTGCTGATCGTTGGCTCGCCGACGCTCGCTCACCGTCGCACCGTAGGTTCGACCGCCCGCCCGGGCGTCAGTAGTCGCTACGTACTGCGTCGGGCCGTGAGGAACCCGGCACGATGCCTAGGGCCTCGGCGAGCTGTCGCCGGCCATCCACCATCAGCTTGCGGTAGACGCGGTGGAGGTGCGTGTCGACCGTTCTCACCGAAAGGTAGAGATCGGCAGCAATCTCCGGGCTGGTGCGCCCCCTGGCCGCGAGCAAGGCCACCTCACGCTCCCTGCCGGTCAGGTCTTGTCCCGCCGGCACGAGGGGCTCCAATCCCGGGGAGCACGCGTCGCCCCCACGCCGCAGGAGGTCGTCGACCCGGCGGCCCTCTGCCGCCGCGGAGGCGCCCCGACCCTGCCGTCGGTAGGCGTTCGCCGCCGACCGGTGGGCCTCGGCGGCGAGCAGATCGGCTCCATGCTCCTCGAACTCGGATGCCACGGCAGCCAGGAGGTCGGCGTCCGACTGCGCCAGCGCCCGGGCGTGACGGGCGGCAACGCCGGCGAATGGACCGTCGACCGCGTCGCCGAGACGCTCCATCGTGTCGACGGCGTCGGTGGCGCGCCCCAGCCGAACGGCGGCGTGGAGCACCTCGACGGCCAGCGGCTTGACGACGTGCTCCAGGGCCGTCGCCAGCGTCAGGCACCGCTGGGCGGCCTCGGCGACGTCGCCCTGTGCGGCGAGGAGCCACGCCCGCGACAGCTCGATGTACGGCAGGGTGCGCGCCCCGCGCAGGGTGTCGGCGGCAAAGGCGACGCCGGCGGCGCGGATGGCTTCGTCCGCGACGTCGAGATCGCCCGCGAAGACCGCCGCCCGGGCGCGCATCGCCTCGGCCAGCGGCCGCTGGCCGAACCAGTCGGACTCCGCCAGCGTGCGCGTCGAGCGTTGCAGCTCGGCCAGGGCGGCGCCGGCGCGGCCGCGGGCCAGCAGGGCACCACCCCTGAAGCCGGCGAGGATCCCGCGCAGCGACGGTGGCGGCTGCTCCACGTCGAGGCCCAGGTTGTCGGCGGTGTAGCTGTCCAGCTCGCGCCACCGCCCGGCCCAGTGGAGCGCCTGGAAGCGGGCCATGCGGAGCTGGACGTCCCCGAAGGGCACCTCACGGCGGTGCCGGTGCGCTGACGCATGGATGTCGTCGTCGAGCAGCGACAAGGCGGCATCCAACCGCCCCTCCGCACCCCGGGCGGTCACGGCGACGCTGACCGCCCGCACGCGAGCGGTCTCCGGCGTGGCGGGGTCGCTGAGCAGGTCGTCCGCCACTTTGCCGGCGTCGGCGAGGCGCAGCGAGAACATGAGCATCTGGGCCAGGACCGACCGGCATTCGGCGCGCCAGTCCGGATGGTCGGCCAGACCGTCGTCGGCGGCCTGCAGCACCTCGAACGCCTCGCCGGACCGGTCGAGGTGCAGGAACAGATCGCTCGCCCGGGCGATGGCGACCCGCGCCACCTGCTCCGGGTCGGCGGGGCGGAGCCCGCCGAGCACCGCCTGGGCGTCGTCGATCCGACCCTGGCCCGACAACGCCTCCGCGAGGACTAGGCCGGCGTCGGCCCGGCTCGTGCCGCCCGCGGCCAGCGCCAGCCGCTCGGCCAGACGGTGATCGAGCCGGCCCAGGGCCTCCCGCGCCAGCGGCAGCAGCTGCTCGGGGTCGCCGGGTGCTCCGGAGTCGAGCCGCCATGTGGCCAACCGCAGCCGGTCGAAGTGATCCAGTTCGTCGACCGCCTGGACGAGATCTCTGAGCAGGGCTCGGCGGCGCAGACGGGGAAGGGCCTGAGCGAGAACCTCGCCGTACAGCGGGTGCGTCATCTGGACCGTGAGGGCCCGCTCCGCACCGACGATCTCCAGCAGGCCCCGCCGCTCCAGCGCCTCCACGTCCACCACGTCGGCGATCCGCTCGAGGGCCTCGAGCGGCACCTGTTCGGCGGTGGCGACCAGCTCCAGAGTCCGCCGCAATCGGGGGTCCAGGAGGCGGAGTCGCTCCTCGACCAGCTCGCGCAGCCTCTCCTGCGGCCCCTCCGCCGGGAGCAGCACCCGGCCGCCGGCCCCCGTCTCCCGGCGCTCGACCGCCGCCGTGATCAGCTCGCGGACGAACAGCGCGTTGCCACGGCTCAGCCGCCAGATCCGATCGAGGAGCGACGCCGGCACCCGGTCACCGACCACGGTGAGCACGAGCTGCTCCGTCGCGTCGCGGGTGAGCGGCGCCACGTCGAGCCGTACGAGCAACTCGTCCTTCCACAACCCGACGAGCCCGGGCGGCAGCTGCTCCCCCGTCCGGACGCTCACCAGCACCCGGACCTGCGACTGGGCAGCCGCCAGGTGCAGCAGGGCGATCGACCAGTCGTCCAACAGGTGCCCGTCGTCGACCGCGAGGAGGAAGTCGTCGGCGTCGGCTCGCTCGCGCAGGCGGGCCAGCGCCAGATAGAGAAGGTCGTCCCGGTGATGGACGTCGTCTCCGGGCACGAACAGGTGAGCGAACGACCCCAGCGCGATGCCCTTGGCCGCTTCCGTCGCCCGGACCCTCTCGACGGCGTGGCCGTCCGCGCGGTGCGCATCGACCACCTCGGCGACGAGGCGGGACTTGCCAACCCCGGCGTCGCCGAACAGCGCGACCCCCCTCGGCCCTCCTGCGGAGCCCAGCAGCCGCCGAAGCTCCGCAAGCTCTTCGCCCCGCCCGACGAGGGGCCACCGTCCCGCCACTGGGAGGGATGCTAGAGGAATACGTAGGTGCTACGGATCCCCCGTCCGGGTGCGGCGCCTACCGTCCGTCCTCGCCGCGCTGGACCTGGCTCCGGGGCGCGGCACAGCCAGCGGTGGGGCAGCCGGAGGGAAGGCGGAACCCTCCGGCTGCGGCCGCGCCCGTCAGCGCCGGCGCCCGCGCCCGCCCGGCGAACCGGCATTCGCAAACCGCCGGAATCGCAGCAATCGAACGCCGGAACCTGAGCCGGCCCGCGAGGATGGCGGGATGCGGTTCCACGCCGAGCACCGGTTCCCCGGGCCTGTCGGTGCCGTCGCCGCGCTGCTGCTCGATCCCGGGTTCCACCGCCAGCTCGAGCTGCCGGACCTCCGGCTGCTGGAGGTGGTCGACGGCGGCACCGACACCAACGAGTCGCACCTTCGCCTGCGCTACGACTTCGTCGGGCACCTCGATCCGCTGGCAAGCCGGCTGCTGGCCGGGCGCCGGCTGACGTGGATCCAGGAGCTGCGCCTCGATCGGTCCAGCGGGGTGGGGCGGCTCTCGTTCGAGGCCGAGGCCGCGCCCGACCGGCTCCACGGCGTGGCGGACATGGTCCTGGAGCCGGTGGACGATGTCACGGTGCGCAGGCTCGACGGCGAGCTGGTGGTGGCGGTCCCGCTGATGGGCCGCCGGGCGGAGGGCCGGATCGTGCCCGGGCTCCTGCGCCGTCTCGACATCGAGGCGGCCGCCCTGGCAGAGCGGCTGCGGGCGACCTGACCAATGGTGAAGGGAGTGATGCGATGCCTCGGGCTGTCAGGTTCGACGAGTACGGCGGGATCGACGTCTTGCGGGTGGTGGAGGTCGAGCCACCCGTCCCCGGTCCTGGCCAGGTGCTCGTCAAGGTCGAGGCGGCGGCGATCAACCCCGGCGAGGCGGCCATCCGCCAGGGGCTGCTGCACGAGAGATGGCCGGCGACGTTCCCGTCCGGGCAGGGCAGCGACCTGGCCGGGATCGTGCAGGATCTCGGCGACGGCGTCGGGGGCTTCGCAGTGGGCGACGAGGTTCTCGGGTTCACGTACGCCCGAGCCAGCCATGCCGAGCTGGTGGTCACGGAGACCGACAAGCTCGTCCACCGCCCGGCCGGCGTGCCCTGGGAGGCGGCAGGCTCGCTGTTCGTCGCCGGGACCGGGGCCTACGCCTCGGTCCGCGCCGTCTCGCCGAGCGCCGGCGACGTCGTGGCCGTCGCCGGCGCCGCCGGTGGCGTCGGTTCGATCGCGGTGCAGCTCGCCCGCAAAGCGGCAGCCACGGTGATCGGTCTGGCCAGCGAGGCCAACCGCGGCTGGCTGGCGGACCACGGCGTGATCCCTGTGGCGTACGGCGAGGGTGTCGCCGATCGCATCCGGGCCGCTTCCGGCGGGCACGTCGATGCCTTCATCGACGCCTTCGGTGGCGGCTACGTCGAGCTGGCGCTCGAGCTCGGCGTCCGGCCCGACCGGATCAACACCGTCATCGACTTCCCGGCCGCGGAGCGCTACGGCGTCAAGACGGAAGGCAACCGCAACGCGGACAGCCCGGCGGTGCTCGCCGAGCTCGCCGGGCTCGTCGACCAGGGGCGCCTGGAGATCCCGATCGCCAAGGTCTATCCCCTCACCGAGGTCCAGCAGGCCTTCCGGGAGCTGGAGGAGCGCCACACCCGCGGCAAGATCGTCCTCCGGCCCTGACCCCCTGGCCGGATCACGGCTGGTACGGCGGCGCCTCGCCCCAGCCCCAGTGGGGCACGGGCGCGTGCTCGACGACGGCGGCGCCCGGCTGGGAGTTCTGCAGGGCCAGCCGCGTGCCCCATTCGAGGTAGGCCACCAGGGCGGAGCGGAACTCGGGGTCGTCCGGCAGCCCGGCGTCGTCGGCCGCCATGCTCATGAGCGTGGCGAAGCGCAGGCGCTGCTCGGGGGTGATGGCCAGGTTGCGATGCTTGCCGACCATGCGGGGATAGCCGCCCAGCTCGTCGGTGTAGCGGGCCGGCCCGCGGAACACCTCGCACCACCACGTCGTCACGTTGGTCCGATGCGTCTCGCTGACCCCTCCGGGGAACAACGGCGACAGCAGGTCGTCGGCCTCGACCCGGTCGTAGAACGCGTTGATCATCCGCTCCAGGCCCGGGCGCTCGCCCGCCCACTGGTAGAGCGTCGGCTGCTGTCCTGACTGCTCGTCTGCCATCGGGCCATCCTGCCGGCCTTGCCCGGAGTTCGGCAGGGTCCCGCCACCGAGGTGGAGGAAATAGCCCCCGTCCAGCGGCAGCCATCTACTCGACCTCTGACTCGACCGCCCCCGCCCCGCCCGACCGCTCCCGTCAGTCGGGGGTCCAGGCGGGGTCACGGCCGGTGAGGCCGATCACCCGGTCGAGCAGCGGGGCGTCCTCGGGCACCTCGACCTCCGGGCCGAACAGCCCTTCTCGGGCCGCCTCGCGCTCCGGCCCCGAGAACTGCGACACGAAGCCGTGCACGGCCTCCAGCGACTGCGGGTCGCAGTCGTAGTCCTGCCCGCTGGCCCGGGCGACGTCCCACCCGTGGATGACGAGCTCGTCGAGCGCCACGAGACCGGCGACCTCGCCCGGCAGGTCGAAGCCCCCGGCCCGGGTCATCCCCGTCCACGCCGCCGGGTCGCGCCACGCCTCGGCCAGGGTCTCCAGGTCACGGGGGATGCGGGTCCGCCAGTCGGCAGGCAGCCGTGACGCATCACCCTCGGCCTTCCCCGTGGCGTCGGCGGGGGTCGTCTTGGTGGCGGCGGCGGTGAAGGCGGGCGTCAGCCCGCCGATGTGGTCGATGAGGTCGCCGAGCGTGTACGCCGGGCACGGTGTCGGCCCGCCCAGCCGCTCGTCGGGCACGGCCCTCAGCAGGTCGGACATTCGCTGCGCAGCCGGTCCCAGGTCGACGGTCATCAGACGGTGCTCCCCTCGTTCTCGAATCGGGTTCATGATGGCCCATGCCGCCGGTAGCGTGCGTCGGCCGGAAGCGCTGAAATTCGGAGCCAGAGAGCGTCGATAAGAGCATGGAGACCGACACCGACCGCAAACCCATCCTCCTGACCGTCGATGACGATCCGGGAGTGTCGCGCGCGGTCGCTCGGGACCTGCGCCGGCAGTACGGCGAGGACTACCGCGTGGTTCGGACGGAGTCCGGCCCCCAGGCGCTGGAGACGTTGCGCGAGCTGAAGCTGCGCGGTGACCTGGTGGCGGTGTTGCTCGCCGACCATCGCATGCCAGAGATGAGCGGCCTCGAGTTCCTCGAGGAGGCGATGGACCTGTTCCCCCACGCCCGGCGGGCGCTCCTCACCGCGTACGCCGACACCGACGCCGCCATCCAGGCCATCAACGTGGTCGACCTCGACCACTACCTGCTCAAGCCGTGGGACCCTCCCGAGGAGAAGCTCTACCCGGTCGTCGACTCCCTCATCGAGATGTGGCAGGCGAGCGACGAGCAGCCGATCACCCAGACCAAGGTGGTCGGCCACCGCTGGTCGGCCCGCTCGTTCGAGGTGCGGGACTTCCTAGCCCGCAACTCCGTGCCCTACCGCTGGCTCAGCAGTGAGGAGCCCGAGGGCCAACGCCTGCTGGCCGCCGCCGGGGTCGACGTCACCAGCATCCCGCTGGTGGTCACCCCCGACAGCGACTACCTGGTCGACCCCAGCATCGGCGACCTCGCGGCCAAGGTGGGGCTGTCGACCACGCCGTCGACCGACTTCTACGACGTCGTGATCGTCGGTGGCGGACCGGCCGGCCTGGGCGCGGCCGTGTACGCGGCGTCGGAGGGCCTGCGCACCGTGCTGGTCGAGCGGCAGGCCACCGGCGGACAGGCGGGCCAGAGCTCCCGCATCGAGAACTACCTGGGCTTCCCCGACGGGGTGACCGGCGGCCAGCTCACCGACCGGGCCCGGCGCCAGGCCCACAAGTTCGGCGCCGAGGTGCTCACCACCCGCGACGTGGTGGGCCTGGACGTGCGGGCGTCGTCGCGCAGCGTCCGCTTCGCCGACGGCGGCGAGGTGGTGGCCCACGCGGTGCTGCTCGCCACCGGGATCTCCTACCGCCGGCTCGAGGTGCCGGGCGCCAAGGAGCTGACCGGCCGCGGGGTGTTCTACGGCTCGGCGGTGACAGAGGCGCCCGCCTGCGCCGGCGACGACGTCTTCATCGTGGGCGGGGCCAACTCGGCGGGCCAGGCGGCGGTGTTCCTGTCCCGGCACGCCCGGCAGGTAACGCTGCTGGTGCGGGCGGATGGCCTCGAGAAGTCGATGTCGTACTACCTCATCCGCCAGATCGAGGAGATCCCCAACATCGACGTGCGGCTCTCGACCGAGGTGATCGGGGTCCAGGGCGACGACCACGTCGAGTCCATCCGGCTGTGCAACCGCTCGACGGGCGAGAGCGAGACGGTGCCCGCTGGCTACCTTTTCGTGTTCATTGGCGCCGCCCCCCGGACGGAGTGGCTCGAGGGGGTGGTCCGGCGGGACGCGCGGGGGTTCGTGCTCACCGGCCCCGACCTGCGGGGCGAGAGTGGTACCCGGCCCCACGGCTGGCCGCTCGACCGCGACCCCTACTACCTCGAGGCCAGCGTGCCGGGGGTGTTCGCCGCCGGCGACGTGCGGGCCAACTCGGTGAAGCGGGTCGCCTCCGCGGTGGGCGAGGGCGCAATGGCCATCCAGCTGATCCACGGCTACCTGGAGCACCAGTGAGCCGGCTACGCCCGCCCGCTCCCCTGCGCTCACGGGTCCTGTCGCCTGCGGTGCGGGCCTACCGCCGCCGGCGCCAACAAGCGCCGGCAGCGGCCCGCATCCTCGGCGCCACCCGTTTGCTCCCCGCCCTCCGCCGAAGGCGAATAATGGCCTCGGCCTATGGCCGAGTCGAGGTCTTGTCATGAGTGGGCCCGAGCGGCTGAAGCCCGAGCAGCTGCGCACCCTGTTCCTGTTCGAGGCCCTGAACGACGACCAGCTCGGCTGGCTGGCCGAGCGCGGCCGGGTCGTCGAGTACCCGAGCGGCGCCACCATCCACGCCGAGGGCGCCCCCGCCTCGTGCTTCCTCGTGCTCCTCTCCGGCACGCTCGTCATGTCCAAGCGGGTGCAGGGCGGCGAGCTCGAGCTGTTCCGCACCGACTACTACGGCGCCTACACCGGCGCCTTCAACGCCTACGTCCCCGACCGCGGCGTGCCCAAGGTGTACCTGAGCACGGCCCGGGCGGTCACCGACTGCCGCCTGTTCGAGATCCCCGCCAGCGACTTCGGCCAGGCGGTGTGGAAGTGGTTCCCCATGGCGGCCCATCTGCTCGAGGGCGCCGCGACCCAGGGCGCCGACGCCAGCGCGATCGTCGAGCAGCACGAACGGCTCGTGGCCCTCGGCTCGGTGACTGCCGGCCTCACCCACGAGCTCAACAACCCCGTGGCGGCGGTGATGAGCGCCAGCGCACGGCTGCGGGAGATGCTGGCAGAGATGCGGGAGAAGCTCGGGCTGGTGGTCCGCAGCCAGCTCCCCGGGCCCCAGCTCGAGGCGATCGCCGACCTGGCGGCGCGGGCGCTGGAGCACCGCCGGAACGCGCCGACGCTCTCGCCGCTCGAGGCGTCCGATCGGGAGGCGGAGCTCATCGATTGGCTCGAGGACCACGGCGTGGACGCGGCCTGGGAGATCGCACCGACCCTGGTCGCCGCCGGGGTCGACCAGAGCTGGCTCGAGAGCTTCGCGGAGGCGTTGCCACAGCCGCATCTGGGGTCCGGCCTGTCCTATCCCGTGCGTGCCCTGGAGTCCGACAGCCTGCTCGACGAGATCACTGACGCCGCCGGTCGCATCTCGGCGCTGCTCGCCTCGGCCAAGCAGTACACGCAGATGGACCGGGCGCCGCTGCAGACGTTCGACGTCCACGAGGGCCTCGACGCCACCCTGACCATGCTCGGCCACAAGCTCGGCGACGGCATCGAGGTCGTCCGCGACTACGACCGCAGCCTGCCGCAGATCGCCGCCTTTCCCGGCGAGCTCAACCAGGTGTGGACCAACCTGATCGACAACGCGGTGGACGCCATGAAAGGACAGGGCATGCTCACGATCCGCACCCGCCCCGACGGCGACGACCGCCTCATGGTCGAGATCGGCGACACCGGGCCCGGGGTGCCCGATGACGTTCGCAGCCGCATCTTCGAGCCCTTCTTCACCACCAAGCCGATGGGCAAGGGCACCGGCCTGGGGCTGGACATCGCCTGGCGCATCGTCGTCGGCCGCCACCACGGCGACATCCGCCTCGAGTCGGAGCCGGGCGACACCCGCTTCCAGGTCCGCCTTCCCCTGCGAGAGCCCGATGTCCCGCAAGGCTGACCCCGGGATACGGGGTGGCGAACTTCCGGTGAACGGTGTAGTAACCGACACTATGAAGGAAGGGGTGGTCGCCGACTCACCGAGCGTAGAGGCGGCACGACCCCTCGTCGTGGATCTGCGCGACGAGGAGGCGCGTGACCCGGCCCTGACCGGTGGCAAGTCGGCGGCGCTGGCGCGGGCAGCGACCACGGGCCTCGACACGCTGCCGGGTGTCGTGCTCACGACCGCGTTCTGCGAGGCCATCGACGCCGGAGCCGAGGTGGCACAGCATGCCGCGGTCAAGGAGGCCTTCGAGCGCGCCGAAGGCGACCGCCGATCGCTCGTGGCCCGCAGCTCCTCGGTGGTCGAGGACATGGCCGAATCGTCCATGGCCGGCCAGTTCGAGTCGATCATCGGTATCGACGGCTTCGACGAGTTCGTCGCCGCGGTGGCGGCGGTGCTCGATTCCCGCACGCGGGCCGGCGCGACCGAGCACCCCATCGCCGTGCTGGTCCAACCGCTGATCGAGCCGACCTTCGGCGGAGTGATGTTCGGGATCGATCCCGTGTCCGGCCGTACCGACCGCCGGGTGGTCAGCGCCGTGCGGGGCGGGCCCGAACCCCTGGTGAGCGGAGAGGTCGACGGGTCGCGCTTCCTGCTCGAGGCGTCGACCTGCAAGATCCTCGAGTTCGCCGCCAACGACGGCCCCAAGCTGGACCGCGCCGACCTGCGCGGCCTCGTCGCGCTGTCCGACCGGGTCGCCTCGGTCTTCGGTGGACCGCAGGACGTCGAGTGGGCCATCGCCACCGACAGGCAGCTTTGGCTGCTCCAGTCCCGCCCGGTCACCAGCGAGGTCAGGGGCACGCCCCGGGGACCGGTCTACGGCCCGGGCCCGGTCGCCGAGACGTTCCCGTCGCCCCTCACCGAGCTGGAGCGCGACCTCTGGGTGCCGCCGCTGCGGGAGGCCGTGGCCGAGGCCGTCATCCTGGCCGGGGCCGCGACCCAGGCCGACGTCGACGCCAGCGACGTGGTGGTCTGCGTCGACGGCCACGTCGCGATCGACCTGCGCCTGGCCGGCGAGATCAAGCCCCGCCAGACGATCCTGCACAAGCTCAACCCGATCCCCGCCTCCCGGCGCCTGCGGGGCGCCTGGCGGGTCGGCCGGCTCCGGTCCGCGCTGCCCCGGCTCGCCGAGCACCTGCTCGACCGCACCGACGCCGACCTGGAAGCCGTGCCGCCCCTGAGCCAGCTGACGAGCCGCCAGCTCATCGCGCTGCTGCACCGCGGTCGGGTCATCCTGCGGGCCCTGCACGCGCACGAGATCCTCATGGGCATGCTCACCGATACGGGCGGCAACCGCATGACCGGCGCCTCCGTGGCCCTGCGGGTGCTGGCCGAGGCCCGCCAGGATGGCCTGAGCGACAAGGAGATCGTCGCCCGCAGCCCGTCGGTCCTGGCGCTCACGGGCCCGCAGGTGGCGCCCGCGCCCGCCCTGCCCGAGGAGGCGATGGCGGTGGCGACCACCACGACCTGCCAGGCGTGCAGCGACCACGGCATCCTCCGCGAGGCGCTGCGGCTGCGCGTCCGCTGGGTGCAGGAGGTCTCGGGGCGGGCCGCCTGGGAGCTGGGCGAGCGGCTCGCGGCCGCCGGCGACCTGACCGAGCCCGAGCTGATCCGCCACATGACCCTCGAGCACGTCGAGGCCGTGGCCACCAAGCGCGCGGTGGTCGTGCCAGCACTGGTGTCGAGCCACGCCCACGACTTCGGTGCCCCGCTGCCCGCCTGGTTCCAGCTGTCCGACCTGGGCAGGCCGATCAGGGCGCAGTGTGCCATGGAGGTTGGCGGCGGCACCGGCGCGGGCGGTGGCACCGGCACCGGCCCGGTCACCTACGACGCCGACGATCCCCCCGCCGGCTCGGTGCTCGTCACCACGACGTTGGCGCCCGGCCTCGGGCCATTGCTGTCGCGGCTGCAGGGCATCGTCGCCGAGACGGGCTCGGTGCTGTCACACCTGGCCATCCTGGCGCGTGAGGCGGGGGTGGCAACGGTGGT
>OCZV010000528.1_pt1 | contig 13870 bp, 13 predicted proteins | sample 1539051 | NCBI WGS metagenome assembly OCZV01 (sample SAMEA3113581, study PRJEB22503) | soil metagenome
TTAATCTAGTGAGGTCGTATATTATCCCGCTATCTTTGGTTATTTTTATCAAGTAATCAATTTCATCTAGAACGATGAACGCAAATGTCTTATTTTCAATGAGGTACCGTAACAGGAACCTCAACATTTCTTCTGCACTTAATCCTTGTGCTGGTAATTCAGGGGCTATCTTTTCTAGGATAAATCGATAGATTGCGTATTTGTTCCCTCCTTGAAGCTTTAAATTTACGTAAGCAACCTTCATCTTTAATCTATTCTTAGAAAATTGATCCTCCAGAAGTCTCATGGTGGCTAAGACCGTCGATGTCTTCCCAATCCCCGCAGGACCGACTATCTGCATTATTGTGAGAGGAAATCTCTCAGGAGAGCTAAATGATTCTCTGAACGCATGATAGATTTTTTCTATTTCCTTCTCTCGATGCGGCAGCTCTGAGGGTATGTATCTGGGTGACAGTTTCGACCTATCAAGAAAAATGGCACTTTCAGTCATATGCGGATAGATTAAATTGACTGCGAGATTATATTAATTATCCTAGGGGCGCAACTACATAGCCCCATGGTAGGACCAAAGCAGAAGCTACACTTAAAACCGAATCTAAGATACAGTAAAAGATGTTATGGTATATGCAAGCAGGTTCTCAAGATCAAGTTATAGTCTAAAAGTCCTTGCCGATAATTCATACCGATCGATCAGCGAGGGCAGGTATGACGTGGAAAAAGAATATCAATTAAGCCATGAACCTTTGAGTATTAGAAAATCTATACTCAGATGCAGCCATGCGCCTCTAATCACTGAAGTCAAGCTTTCATCTCCGACTGAAGGTAATCTAAGCGCTGCGCTAGACGAAACAAATATTGCTTCTGCGGCACAAGAAATGGCAGACAACGGCGCAGTTGCCCTGTCTGTACTGACCCAACCCCATTTATTCTCTGGTTCCATTAAACATCTATTTGCGATCCGCAAATGCGTGAGTGTGCCCATCCTGATGAAGGATGTAATCGTCAGTGAAGTTCAGATCCAAAGCGCAAAAAAGATAGGTGCTGACTGCATCTTGTTAATTAAATCAGTCTTTGATAATGATTTGGCCGAAGGAAGTATGGAGAAATTTTCAGCACAGGCAAGGGCAAAAGGACTATCAACCTTGGTCGAGGTGCATTCCGAGAACGAGTTCAAAGAAATATTGGAAGAGTCCGCAAGTTACGATCTAATTGGTATAAACAACAGGGATCTGAGTACACTTGAAGTAGATCTAGATGTTACGCGGAGGTTGTTAAAGAAACATGACAAGGGCAAGAACATAATTGTCAGCGAAAGCGGGATTAATATTCCAAACCAAATTGTCTTTTTAAAAGAAGCCGGCGCCGACGCTTTCTTGATAGGGACTGGAATCATTAAATCAGGCAGTATTTCATCAAAGGTTAGAGAACTATACCAATCGTTTTAGGACTCGTGATCCCTTAATATGTCTCCGTGACAGTAGAGTAAGGAGACGACATTTGGAAGCTACACTAGGCACCGAAGGAAAGTTCGGAAAGTACGGGGGAAAATTTATTCCAGAGACATTGGTGCCCGCGATCGATGAGCTGGAGTCCGCATATGGCGCATTTAAGGATGATCCTGTCTTTCTAAAAGATCTTGACTACTACCTTACTAAGTTTGCTGGACGGCCGACGCCATTATATTTTGCAAAGAATTTGACTGAGTATTTAGGGGGTTCAAGAATCCTCCTGAAACGAGAGGATCTTTTGCACGGTGGAGCTCATAAAACCAATAACACTATCGGTCAGGCATTATTGGCCAAGAGAATGGGCAAGAAGAGGATAATTGCGGAGACAGGTGCCGGACAACATGGCGTTGGTACGGCAATTGCCTGTGCCGCACTAAAGCTGCAATGCGAAGTATATATGGGATCCAGAGATATGGTAAGGCAAAAGTCCAACGTATTTAGAATGAGATTGCTAGGCGCAAAAGTCCATGAAGTCAACACTGGATCAAAGACATTGAAAGACGCTATTAACGAGGCCCTCCGTGATTGGATTAGCAATGTTCAAGATACCTATTACCTAATCGGATCGGTTGTCGGTCCCCACCCCTATCCAACGATGGTCAGAGATTTCCAATGCGTCATAGGAAATGAAATTAGAAGTCAGATTCATGATTATTCTCCTCGATTGCCCGATTTCGTTGTTGCTTGTGTTGGGGGGGGAAGTAATGCTATTGGTTCGTTTTATCCATTTATAACCGATAAGGCAACCTCTTTGGTAGGAGTTGAGGCTGGAGGAAAGGGTTTAAACTCCCGGCAGCATTGCGCTAGCCTATTAGCTGGCTCAGAGGGGATCTTGCATGGAATGCAGACATATATTCTTCAAGATAAATATGGCCAGGTTTCTCGCACCCATAGCATATCTGCTGGATTGGATTATCCCGGAGTGGGACCAGAGCATGCATATCTTAAGGATACAGATAGAGTGAAATATGTAGATTGCACTGATGAACTCGCCGTCGATGCATTTGTTAGGTTGTGCAAGCTGGAGGGAATTATACCAGCCTTAGAGTCGTCGCATGCAGTCGCGTACGCTATGAAGCTAGCAAAAAAGGGTCAGAAAAATCAGGATATTGTTGTAACCTTGTCAGGTAGAGGTGACAAGGATCTTGGAATAGTATCTCGTTACCTTCAAAGAGAACGTGGACATAAATAGAAATGCCGACAAGTGATCTAGAGAACAATCGCATATGCTGCAAGTTCAGGGAATTGGTGTTAGAAAATCGTCCTGCGCTAATTTGCTATGTTGTAGCAGGTTATCCAACATTGAAATATACAGAAGAGATTGTGAGCACCATTGTAGAATCAGGAGCAGATATAGTTGAAATTGGAATTCCCTTCTCGGATCCTATAGCAGATGGACCAACCATACAGAAGGCTTCTACTGTTGCTTTGAAAAATGGAACAACTCCACAGAAATGTTTGGAGTTGGTTGGCGCTGTGAGAGAGAAGTTCCCTCACTTACCATTGCTCATAATGACCTACTCTAATATAGTGTTTAGGAGCGGACTAGAGGAGTTTCTGAGGACGTCAAGGTTAAAGGGGGTTGATGGATTTATACTGCCTGATCTGGAACTCACCGAATCGTATTCTTATGTGAACGCGGCATCAAAACTTAAAATGGCTACAGTATTCCTTGCGTCTCCCAATACAGATGCTAGTCGATTAAGGAGGATTATGGAAGTGTGCTCAGGCTTTTTATACGTAGTGTCCGTCTACGGCACGACCGGATCAAGAGTAAAGTATGAAGACTATACTTTCCAGAGCATCAGGAGAATCAAGGAAATAACCGAGGGAAAAATTCCTATTGCTGTTGGATTTGGTATCAGCATGCCTGATCAGGTAACTTCGCTCGTCAATTCTGGAGCTGACGCAGTCATCATTGGCAGTGCTATTATAGATAGGATAGCAGCCCCACTGCCAAACGATAAACAGAAGTTAGTCAACCTAAAGGCGTTTGTAGAACAGCTAAGAGAAGCTTGTCTGCAAACTCCAATAACTAGTGAAAATCATTGATACCTACAATTGTAGGGATCACACAAGTGAAAATCTCTATTTTTAACAAGGTGTTATAGCTTTATGAAAGAGAGGGAACTCAAGGAACTTTTCATCAGTTCACTGAAATCGGGTCACATAGAGGGTGAAAGTGATTGCCTTCCGCGCATCGACAGCAACTATGAGTTGTCAATAAAGGAGGAGGGATATTTCCGAAATTTTGACCTAGTCGTAGCCGTCAGGGAAAGACTTTGTAGCGGACGCAGCTCTGTTCGGGTAAAGTCCTCTGAATCTTCTACCGATCACTTGAATATTGTTATGAGATCCGGATTATATACGAAATTTGCCCTGAAAGAAAAATGCAGAATTGATTCCATTGAATTCTATCCAATAGAAATTAAATCGGATCAGGATTCATTGGATGAACGTCTTACGCACCAAGTACTCAATGCACTGCTTTTCTTTGGAAGGTCTATCGTGGTTTTGGACGCCAAACATTGGGAAGAAAGGGGAGTCCGCAAACTGTGCAGATATCTACCCGCAACTTTCTTGGGATACAAAGGCAAAGAAGACTATTTTAGCGTAATATCTACGTTCAACAGATTTATTTATACTAACATTTATTTCTTGAGGAAAAGAAGCTTGGCAAAACTGCTAGCAAATAACGGCGTACATCCTAAACAAAGTCACAGGATACATCGATGCCTTGAAAGCATACTGAGGATTAACCAAAAAATTGCTTTTTCTCAAGTAAATTTCGATGGCGACGTCTTGTTGTTACCCGAAGAACTAGAATTTCTAGAGAAGTTGGTAGAAGTATCCATGACTCCAAACAAGCGGATATCAAGCAAGTTAATCGAAAGAAGCATTAACACTAAGCTTACCGACTTCTTCTGAAATACCAGTTACAACTATAGGACATATGAAATTAGGTATTTGTTTCCCTTTTAATTACCAATATGACTTCAAGTGTTGGATGATCTAAGTTTGTCATATCACAATGCCTGATCTGTCTTTTGCAAACAACATATTGTTAAGTGTCACTTGAAATTTCGAACCCTCCCGCTCAACAATTACTTCTAGGTCATCAAGGGAATCTGAAGTTTTGGCCCCTTCGGTGTCTTTGATGACCACATGAATAGATTCGTGTGAAATCAAAGATTCTATAAATGGTTCGATATAGAGAAATCCGTTGATATTTCGTTCTGCGTTATCTTTTGATTCTATTATTAACATCGTATTTTTTTCATATGTGAAGTACGGTGGAGACTCGTCTAGAGCACAAGCGAAAGCAAAATCAAGGATAGTCATCGAACCTGGATTCACTTAGGAACTGCGATAATTAGTTAATATATGTTGATTGATTATTCCTCAGCCGTCGTTTCGATTGAAAAAAGATAACTAATACCGTAAGTATAAAGTCTGAATGAAATAGATATTGTTCCTCGCCATAACCCTCAGTCTCTGCAGCTGTTATAAGGTGGAATAGAACTAACCCTTACTTTCACTTTATAGCATTTAAAGAACGAAATACTCTGCCTCAGGATGATGTACTACAATAGCAGCGGTGGACTGATCAGGAATTATTTGGCCGGCTTCAGTAAGATCCATTCCAAGTTTAGAAGGCTCGAGAATCTTCCAAACTAGATGATGCTGAGATATGTCAGGGCAGCTAGGATAGCCCCAACTGTACCTGAGACCGCGGTTGTTGGAGATCTTCAATTCTTTTCTTATTCTCATGTTAGTCCACTCAGCTAATGCCTCAGCGGTTTCGACAGCTAGACCGTGGAGATAATAGGCGTCCGTATAAAGGCTATCCTTATTCCACTTGTCGATTATTTCTGTGACTCTAGTCCCAACAGTAACACACTGAAAAGCTGCAAGATCGGTCTCGCCAAAATAGTCCGTCAAGCATAAGTGCTTCTCTCTAGTGGACCTTGGAAAATCAAATATTACTTCCCCCTCATTTTTTGGCAGTTCAACTACTAACTTGTCATTTCTATTGTGGCACTTGAAGTAGCCATAGACAACCTTTGGTTCGAAGAGGCTTTCTTTTTTAACTCTATCTTTCCACTCTGATAGAAGCTTTTGGGATAGCTCAGGCAGTCCTTTTGTTGATGCCGCCCTGAGACCCCAGGAGAGGACGAAAAGGGACTTTTTGTTGAGAAAGGTCCATACTTCATCAAGGTCTATCTCTTCACCTTGAATTTGAATCCTCTGATTAATATGAGGTGGCAGAGGGGGAGAAACTGGGCGCACAGCACTTCGAGGAATTACCCTCGTTTCCCCAAGACTTACTTTCCTTTCTTGCCAAATCTCAAGCCTTTCTAGCCACTTCGAGATAAATTCTAACTTCTTGTCAGACATAAGCGTGTTCATGGTTCTAAGGCCATCAAAGGCACTCTTACAGTAAAAGACTCCTCCTTTGTATATACCCCCCTCCTTTGCTATTCGGTTTATGTAACTGCTGTTAATGGCCGCCCCTCCGCAGAGGATAGAAATGTTCATGCTGTTTTTACGGGCATATTCTACAAAATATTGCATTTGCTTTGAGGTCGAAACTAATAGGGCTGACAGGCCAACGGCATCAGCGTTAACTTCCTTAATCTTGTCAACAATTGTCTGAAGCGGTACCTGCTTTCCTAAATCGTAAACACTGTAACCATTGTTCGTAAATATGGTCTTAACAAGGTTTTTTCCTATATCGTGGACGTCTCCGTAGACCGTGCAAAGTACGAGCTTTCCCTTGCTCACACCCTCTTGCCTTACAAGATATTTTTCAAGTTCTGAAACTGCAACTTTCATGCACTCAGCTGATTTTAACACGAAAGGGAGAATAAGTTCTCCTGCTCCAAATTTATCTCCGACTTCCTTCATTGCAGGTAAAAGAACTTCGTTTAGAGTTTGTACTGCCGCATCGTGGGCAATTGCTTTCGGTGCTACTAGGATAAGCTTTGATTTCTTTGTTTCATTATCCTCATTGTATTTTAGCTTCATTTCCTTTTTATGTGGTATATTCTCTGATATAGCTGCGACCACATCTTCTTCTAGACCTTCTTTAATCCTATTTACTATTTTATAGTGACATCTCTTGCTTGCACTCCAGTTCTTGTCCAATTCGACTTTTGGGGAAGCCGATATTCCTACCCCATCCGAAGCATTTTTCGTTTGGAAATATGAAATAAGTTCTGAGAGCGCATTGGGATGAACGTTAAAGACTAAATTCTCAGCAAGCTTCCTTTCTGCAGGCACTATTTCGCCGTAAGGAATAACGTCCTTTGCGTTTATTATCACTGCATCCAATCCTGCCCTAAGAGCATGATGAAGAAAAACAGAATTCAGGGTTCGCCTGGCCTTGCTATCAAGTCCAAAACTAATGTTGCTTAGACCTAATACGGTAAAGCAGCCTGGAATATTTCTTTTCACTAGTTCTATTCCCTTTAGGGTGTTTTTTGCCGAATCTGCAAATTCGTGCTCTCCTGTTGCAAGCGTAAATGTGAGGACATCGAACATAAACTGCCAGGGCTGGAGTGAATACTTTCGACCAGATTCTAAAAGAAGGAGGGCGGTCTCCAACTTTTCTTCTGGGGTTTTTGCCATTCCTTTGGGACCAATGCACATTGCGACCGCCGGGAGCCCGTATTTCTGCATAACAGGGCATAATCTATGGAATCTGGATCCATCCCCCTCCAGATTTATAGAATTGATTACTGGCCTTCCCGGGATCTGCTTGACTGCTGCTTCAATAACAGACGGATCTGTCGAGTCTATCACAAGAGGAGCCTCAATTTCAAGGCTAAGACGCTTTACTAGGTTGGTCATGATTTGGCCTTCGTCACTTCTTTCTGTCGTGGCTACGCACACATCTAGACAATGTGCTCCATCTTCGACTTGGGATCTTGCCAAACTCAATAGTCCTTCCAGGTCATCATCTAGCACCAGCTGTTTCGCCTTCCGGGAGCCCTGCGTGTTAAGACGCTCGCCAATTATGAGCGGTGGAGGGCTTTGCCTCAGATCAACAGCCTTGAGTGATGAGCTTACCCGGGGTATGTTGTTTCTTGCCCTGAACATTAAAACACTCGTAAGCTAAACAAAATAAGTTCTAAACTTTACGGGTTGACTAATGAGGGTTGCCCTTGTGGTCCTTTTCCAGCATATTTCTAAGTTCGTATATATGTTCTGCGTTGGTTCCGCAGCAGCCTCCTATTATTCGCACGCGGTTGAATTTGATAAGAAAATCTTCTAGTATTTTTGACATCTCAGCCGGGGTCATTTTGTAAACGGCTTTTCCGCCATCGTTATGGGGCATACCTGCATTTGGTACAACTAGAATTGGTAAGTCCTCCTGTTCATTGAGCCATCGTACGCTTGGCATCATCTCTGCCGGACCGGTAGAGCAATTTAAGCCAAAGACGTCTATTCCCATGCCACTTACTGTGGTATAAGCGGCCTGCACCGGCGTTCCCAAAAGCATCTTTCCGTATTGATCAAGTGTAACATTTGCGATAAGCGGGACGCTTCTCGATAGATCTTCCATTGCTTCTTGACAAGCTTCGATTGCCATTTTGACTTCAAGTATATCTTGGCTGGTTTCTATCAATAAAGCATCGACGCCTCCTTCAATAAGTCCCGTGGCCTGAGGTTTGTAGCCTTTACTTATCTCGTCGGGTGTCTTCGAACCTAGGTCTGGATCGTTAGAACTGGGAAGGTAACCCGATGGTCCCATTGTTCCTATCACATATCTGGGCTTATCACTGAACTCGCTACAAACTTCCCTTGCGAGTTGAGCTGCCCTCCTATTGAGCTCTATGGTCTGTTCACCATATCCATACTCCTGTAATTTGAACAAATTGCTTCCAAAGGTATTAGTCTCTATGCAATCCGCTCCAGCAGCTAGGTACTTCCGATGGATTGTTTTTATCCATTGGGGTCGAGTCAGAGTCAGACCATCATTAAAACCCTCCTTCTTTTCGGGGAAATCATCAGGCTGCGGAGATAATTTTTGGATCTCGGTACCCATCGCTCCGTCGAAGAGAACTACCCTGCTGTTCATTTCGTCCAGTAAAGAAAGTGTCATGGCGAGTAGCCATTCTTGGCACGACCACAATTTTACCTTTTGTAATAGCATATTCGAACCTTGGTTCCACTTAGATTGCAGCAATATTCTATCCCTCGTTTCGAGTTACTTCATATATGGTTAGCAATTCTTAAAAATGACCGGGCCCATAGTTCAGCTTGGATAGAATGGCTGCCTGCGGAGCAGTTGGTCGAGGGTTCGAGTCCCTCTGGGCCCGCATGAAAAGTGAGCCGAGTCCATTAACCTTTTATATAAATCGCGAATTTAGGAATTAGTGCCAAGTCATAACGTCGTAGACGGATCGATCTTAAAAGGAAAATCTATAGATATATTTCGAGAATCAGTTAAAAGTCCACAGACAGCAATTAGTTTCTTCTTAGCTCTGACTTTTTCCTTGTATAGCTACGATGACTCGAAGAATAATCAGATATGTGGGAAATTCGACCGCAGATCTTTTCGAGAATCTGAGGAAGACTACCCTCTGAGCCAGGAATACTTAGGCGAAATTGAATTTAAAGTGTTAGACTTAGAAACCGCAGGAGACTCAACGGTTGAAGGATGAGTATTAGTGAATCTGAATTACCTTGATAATTCTACTCGTATTCTCTCTACCAGTTCCTTAATTTGAATTGGCTTAGGGATGAAGCATTCGATCTTCAATGAGAGGAAGTCCTCTTTCAGTTCTTTAGAATACGGATCAAATGCACTTATAAAACAAACCTTGGATTTGCTATCCGACTTCTTTATTTTATCACATAGTTCAAAGCCGCTCATCTTGGGCATTTTGATATCTAAGAGTATGAGGTCGTATAAGTGTGGTTTAAAATTAGACAAGGCCTCTACACTGTCATTATACGTTTCAACCTCAAATAATCCGGTGTCCTCTAAAGCAAAATGGAAAGTAGTAGTAATATCCGGATCGTCGTCTACTACTAGAATCTTGTCCTTTCTTGTTTCACTCATTATTACTTAATGAGTCTCCTTAGTCTGAATAAAAACAATTGTTGAGAATAGAACATTATTTTCTCCGAATACTGGCATTTAATAATGCATATCAGGTATGCTCCGATTATCTCCAGTTATCTTAACATAAACTCAGTTTTTTCTTAGCTCTTGAATTTATTATAAAATAGAACGAATAGTGGGAAATAAAGACCGAATATTTCGAGGCCGACTTAATTAGTTGGAATAAGGATTATGAAGTTTGAAACGTGGTAAAAGTAAGCGAAAGGGTCGTAAATAATGACTGTACAAGTGAAAAAAAGTCCTACTGTAAAATTATAGGCCATGAAGATAGATAGAATATTGGGGTCAGGTAGTTAGCAAAAACAAAATTTATGAATCGGTAATTCTTTTCCACACTTTTCACAATACGATGTACCGCATAAACTGCACGTCACAAGTTGTTTATCAGATTCTAAAGTATGACCCAGTTTAAGGTCATGCTCATGTGTATAGTGCATCAAATTGATCGCATCATTTGCAGGTATTTACTTATCTAACCAGGTGTCTTGTACCTCAATTGGTTCTTCATCTTCCCATCCAAATGACAATTCTTGGTCTTCCTCGGGTTCAAACTCGTTGTCCATATGTGCTACTATTTAGTGAAAGTTTGCCTTATAGTTCACCAGTAAGTTATTTGATATATTTTCCAGAAAATGGGATTGAGTTCCTATACTTGTGGTATTGGGGGGTGAACTACCGCCTGACACGATTCATTAGTTCGATTTTCTTAGTTGTTCTGACCTTGTCCTTGTATACTCTCGCCGTCGGACTACCTCTTTGCTGCATTCCACAACATTCACAGAACACTTCTCAACAAAGCTACCTATTCTGGGGTATTTTTTAATAAGTCTCGATTTTAGGACGTAAATAATTATATCTATTATTAAGGAATGTTGAACCAATTTCTTAGGGAATGAATAACTCTGGCCTATCTGTCATCTGCGGAACAACAAGGAGAAAGAAAAAAAGAATCATGGCAATTGACGACGAGAAGGATGTAGTCTTTTGTTTAAGTAAAGTTTTGCAAGAAACTGGACTATTTGATGTCGATGGTTTTACAGATTCTCAACATGCGTTATCTAGTTTCAAACCAGGTAAGTATGATCTTGTTATTTTGGATATTAGAATGCCCAAAATGGATGGCTTTGAATTATATGAGAAATTTAAAAATATGGACAAGAACATTGGCATATGTTTTCTTACTGCAGTTAATGACTTCAATGAGTACAGAATAATACATCGGGAAATAACGGATGAAATAGAAAAAGATAAGGATTCATGCATTATTGACAAACCTACAAACACCGAACAATTGATAAAGAAAATAAATAAAGTAATTGGTAGTCGAATGAGTAAAGTGAGTAAGGGCATTGAAGCATAAGACTTGTAATTTGAGCTAGAAATCACAAGCAAGTTAGTAAACGAGAAGTTGAAGATATTTGTTATGCAATCAATCATCATGCATCTGCTATATTCAGTAACATTCTGGCCAATGGTCCTTGAAGGTGCTTATCCTAGTCCACAGGAGATATCCAATACACCAGAGATAACACAACCTGCGCTACTCTCCCTTTTGGTTACTAATAATCCAATAGATAGAGGGAATAGACAGACTGTCACGGCTGAAGTCTTTGACTCGCAATCCAAACAAGGTATCCCAGGAGTCAACATAAAGGGAACCGTGACATATGCTTCTCTTCTACCCATCTATGAATTTAATGGAAAAACAGATGGAAACGGAAACTTTTCTTACTCTTGGACCATAGACAGGGATGTCGAACGAGGAACCTTCATCGTGGTAGTAGCTGCTACTTCGGAGCAATATTCCCTTCGTTTAGTGGAGTCAACTATGTTTGAGGTTAATTAGGATAATAGCAACTGCGGCTTTAAACCGAAAGTATGTTATTCATGTTTGATTCTTATTGCTATTGTAAGTGAACTAACTTTTGACCCACAGATCACTCTGGGATAAATGAAGCCGCAGGAGACTCAACCATTCGATTGCCGCAACCCTGTTGAGTCTGGGACCTTATCTGCGGGGACGGAAGGATACGAATACGCTAATTAGGCCCCAAAAAATATTGCACAAAATATCTATAAAGGATTATAACTTGTACGTCGTTTATTTAAACTTAGAAATGCTAAGTAAGTGCGCAGAATGTGACCATTTTCTGGTAAGCGATGAGGTGGAATATCTCTATAAAGGAAAGTCATATTGTGATGACTGTTATAGAGCAGTTAAGAAATTAGAAGGGGCAGCGCAACGGAATAAATGAACGTTATCTTTTTTAGTCCCAATTGGGAAATTATATCAAAGACCATATACGAACGTGGGAGCCTGCACGATTGGCGTGGTCGCGATTCCGGCTGTCCAGTAGCCAAAACCTACTGTTTTGATATTACACACGAAACTTGCAAGATTTTAGGAGGTGTGAATAAGTTTTCTTACTTTTTCTTTCATCCCAGGAGTGATATCTTCTTCCCTCATACCATGGTCTTTTACGAGATGTTGAACACCGGTCTTCATAACCTCATCATCAGTTTCGCCTTTAACTACATAGTCACAATCAAATCCTGCTTCTCGACATGTAACCGTTTTCATACATAACTTAGATGCTGTCATACATATTAAGAATTAATATGATAGAGGAATCAAAATTAATCTCGTGTTGTTTCCGAACCAAGTATCATCGTTGTTCCTGCATTTTGTTCAGGACAACCCATGGTGCCATGTTTTATAATCTGAAAAACCACGTAAATATCTTCCATAGAGCAGCCAGTTGTAGAAGGAAGCTAATTGGAGAATCAGCATGATATTTATTGATTTCTAGTTCTACCATGGCGGAGTTCTATGACATTCTCCGAGGTATCTATGAGTGTCGGATGAAGGGTTAAGGAAACCTTACTTAAAGTAAGTAATCGATTAAGAATAGTAAGAGGAATCAAACTGGGACCGTGGAACAAGGACATTAATACACATCTGACTCTCCCTGGCATGCTTTTATCTCCTATGAGACTATCACATACGTGTATTCTCTATTACTCAGGATGACATTCGCGTGCGTGCGCTTCTAACTGATTATCAAAAGAGTACCTATCAACAAACTAAGTCGCTTTCGTCAATCTCTATACACAATCATGCTACAGGAATCAATTTTTTCTTAGCTCTAACTTTTTCTTTATAAACTGTCCTAGCAAGGCTGTCTCTCTTAACCACATTCCACAACATTCACAGACCAACTTTGGAGTGATAAAGTAGTATTCACATCTTCTGCAGTATTATTTGTCGGTCAAATGTATGATTGTCCTATGTGGAATATCTCCATTTGGAAGTCATATTATATTGATTGTTATATGGCAGTAAAGGGGCAACATGACGAACTAACGAATTATACTTTCTTAAGATCATTCTTCGTTGATAAGGGCCCATAATGGCTCAGTTTTTATCCATAGAACGACTTAAAACTTTCAGCGATTCTGTACTGTGTATATGGTTCCTTCTGAGAGAGGCGAACAATAGCAATCGTAGGCTATTTGTACGGTGCGCTTAGCGGCTGAACTTATTTGATAAATAATTTAGTTTTTTACTGTTACTTTGCTCATTCCTACATTCTTCAACGAGTAATACTACCATCTGTTTGTAACCGTTTCTATACTCTTTTGTGCTCGGTTTGGACTTGATTAGTCGAGGAACGGGGGATGTCACTACTTTTTATTGGATTTTTGGCTATTAGAAGATTCACTGCAAAATTACTTGTAAATATCCCCAGAGGGAAATTATTACAATATTCTTGCCAATAATATCCAACGGTTTAGCAAGTCATCTTAATTATGACCTGCGATACTGATTTTCTTGGCCTCAAAGTACATGATAATACAGGAGTTCTAGTTACAACCGGCATCAAACCCCCATTTTGTTAGTCTTCTTTAGTATAAAGCCAAAGTCAACTTGCGAGAACATTTTAGACTCGGAGAATAGTTGTCTGTCGTAGCTTTCTGACCCCTCAGAATAAACCCACAAGACAACTCTCAAAGTCATATTCTTAACAATGCTGCGAGATATAAGGAAGCTGAAGGATAAATGGGCGATATAAAGAACCAAACCCCGCAAAAAAGACTCAACTATCTTGGGTGTGACTGTAAAATTTAGTGGCATTACTGCAGTCAATGAAATGTGAATCTTTTAGCTTCATAAATGATTGCAGAAACAAAGTCTTGGCTGACGCAGGTGGACCTGTAAGAAGTACAT
>OCZV010000531.1_pt1 | contig 13823 bp, 8 predicted proteins | sample 1539051 | NCBI WGS metagenome assembly OCZV01 (sample SAMEA3113581, study PRJEB22503) | soil metagenome
CTTCAAAATGGCGCAACATCACATGTGCTTCTGATGCGTGTTTGGCTGCTTCTTCTGGCGTCGGGTACTTTGCTAGATATTCGTGTAGCACAAGTGAGACTGCGGTATTTGCTACTGCGCTTGTATCTGCTCCACTAAAACCTTCAGTCATCTCGGAGATCTTAGCAAAGTCCACATCTGGGCCCATCGGTTTGCCCTTTCCATGTATCTCTAGTACTCTTTGTCTTGCTACTTTGTCTGGCATTGGTACAAATACTATCTTGTCGAACCTACCGGGACGCAAAAGGGCTGGGTCAATCATATCTGCTCTGTTGGTAGCAGCGATCACTACCACGCCTGAAAGTGCCTGTATGCCGTCAAGCTCTGTCAGGAGCTGTGACACAACCCGTTCTGTTACCATGCTGTCTCCTCCCATACCTCTTGTCGGAGCAACTGAGTCTATTTCATCAAAGAACACAACACATGGAGCTGCCTGTCTTGCTCTTCTAAATATCTCCCTGATGCCGCGCTCTGACTCGCCGACCCACTTACTCAGTAGCTCGGGTCCTCTTACACTGATAAAATTAGCTTCAGACTCTGTTGCTACTGCCTTTGCAAGTAATGTCTTGCCGGTTCCTGATGGTCCATGCATCAGGACACCTTTTGGCATGGTGTGTCCGAGCTTTGCATACAGATCAGGATATCTCAGCGGCCACTCAACTGCTTCCTGAAGCTCACGCTTTACCTCTTCTAAGCCACCAATTGCAGACCACGGAATATCTGGCGACTCAAGGTATACTTCTCTCATGGCAGATGGCATCACTTCCTTGATTGCATTTTCAAAATCGCTCATTGTGACTATCAGCTTGTTGAGCACCTCTGGCGATAGCTTTTCGTCTTCAAGATTAAGCTCTGGTAATACCCTCCTCAAACACTTCATTGCTGCCTCTTTGCAGAGATACTCTAGGTCTGCGCCAACAAATCCATGCGTCACTCCTGCGACCCTATCTTGATCTACGTCGGATTCAAGTGGCATGTTGCGCGTATGTATTTGCAGTATCTCTAGCCTGCCGCGCTTATCTGGAACTTTAATTTCGATTTCTCTATCAAACCTGCCGGGTCTTCTCAGAGCAGGATCAAGTGCATTTGGTCTGTTTGTGGCTGCAATGACAATAACTTTTCCCCTCGCCTCAAGGCCATCCATTAGCGATAGCAGCTGCGACACGACTCTTCTTTCTACTTCCCCTGTAACCTCTTCACGTTTTGGAGCAATCGAGTCGATCTCGTCTATAAATATAATTGATGGCGCCTTTTCCTTTGCTTCCTTGAATATCTCTCTCAGTCTAGCTTCTGATTCTCCATAGAATTTGCTCATGATTTCAGGTCCTGATATGCTGATAAAGTGAGCGTTGCTTTCGTTTGCAACAGCTTTAGCCAGAAGTGTCTTACCTGTGCCTGGAGGGCCATACAATAACACTCCTTTTGGCGCTTCTATGCCTAGTTTTTCAAATATCTCCGGGTGCCTGAGCGGAAGCTCGATCATTTCTCGAACTTTTTGGATCTCTTCTTTTAGGCCACCGATGTCCTCGTATGTTACCTGTGGGACTCCTCTGAGAGTCTCACCCTTTTCTGCTATGTGGAATATCGTCTTCTGTGTGACTAGAACAGCATCTGCAGCAGGCGTGACACCGATTACTTGAAATGTAAGTCTGCCACCAAAATATGGAACCATCACGTTATCACCCTTGATTAGCGGCACGCTTTCAAGAGCATCTGCCAGATAGCGCTCATCAATTGGCGGTATAGCCTCAAGAGGTGCCACAATTACTTTTTCAGCCGGGACTGCCTTTATCTTCTTGACAATCACAGTATCGCCTATCGCAATGCCAGCATTATTCCTGACAAGACCATCCACCCTGATAATGCCCTTGCCCTCATCAGAAGGATAAAGCGGTAGACATTTGGCAACCGTCCTGCGCTTGCCTCTGATTTCAATAACATCTCCAGTTGATGCGCCCAGCGAATCCATTGAGTCGTAGTCGATTCTTGCTACTCCCCGACCTACATCTCTGGTATACGCTTCAAGTACCTTTAGGGATAGGCTATTCTGGCTCACACCAACACCTTAGAAATACCGCTCTTTATACCTTTGTTATCTTTCGCTCTATCTATGATTACAAATACAAGGTTTTGCAATATCCTATACAAATAATTCTAAAAATCTAGACCTCTAAAGAATTATAACTTTCCTCCAAGCTCCAGTCATTGAAATCATGATAAAAGAGAACAACAAGCCGATGCTGCCAGGCGAGCACATTGCATCCATCGAGGAATTTGAGGGAGGCAAGAATACTTACATTGCTTCCGATGGGACGGTGCGATCTGCAGCTGTCGGAACAAAAGTTTATGATCTAAAACGCAGGATTGTCAAGGTTGACCAAAAGAACTCGCCGATGCTACCAAAGGTGGGCGATACCATTGTCGGGTATGTCGATATGCTGTTTAGTAGCATGGTCTCTGTCAAGATCCTATACATAAATGACAAGAGATCTGATGCAGGGTTTTCTGCCATTGCATCAGCAAGGGTTGGAGGCCGCGGAGACAGGGACAGAAGGGGTGGTGATAGACGCGCCACCTTTCATACAGGCGACATCGTAAGGGGTAGAGTCGTCAGCCTGCTCAACTCGACGGTGCACCTTACGCTTGCAGAAAAAGAGTACGGAGTGCTCTACACCTTGTGTTTTATGTGCGGCGGAGATACCGTGCGCACCAATGAAAACACGATAAAATGCGTTGAGTGTGGTGCATTTGAAGAACGCAAGCTGACGCATGACTATGGCAAGGAAACATTCCGTCTGATACACAAAGCAGGCAAGTAGAGAGTGTAGTATTACTACTAGTAATGTAATAACAATAATATCAATAACAGCATGGCACCAAAGGTTGCCTTTCAGGGTGAGCGAGGAGCTTATGGCGAAATGGCTACTCTACAGTATTTCCCCGATGTTAAACTGCTGCCGCTCAAGTCATTTCAAGATGTATTTGATGCTGCAGAGACTGGCAAAGTAGACTATATTGTAGTACCATTGGAAAACTCAATAGAGGGAAGCATTAATGAGATCTATGACTTGTTGCTCCAGACTAAAATGAACGTCGTAGGCGAGATTTACCAACGCGTCAGACACTGTCTTATTGCAAACAGAGGGGCAAAAATGATCAGATATGTGCATTCACACCCACAAGCACTTGCACAATGTAGAGCATATCTTCAAAATAAAGGGCTCAGGCCTATGCCGACTTACGATACAGCTGGCGCAGCGAAGATGATAAAGGAAAACAAGATGGCAGATTCTGCTGCTATAGCCAGCAAGAGAGCGGCAGAATTATATGATATGGAGATACTTGATGAGGGTATAGAGGACATGAAGAACAATTATACTAGGTTCTTTGTGCTGTCGCCAAAAAAGAAAAAGAGTGGAAAAAGCATTCCGCGCGGCCACGACCACAAGACCTCGATCATATTTTCAGTCCGGCATGTCCCTGGTGCGCTTTTTGGCATCTTGGGCGAGTTTGCAATACGCAAGATAAATTTAACTAAAATAGAATCCCGGCCAACCAAGGAGACACCTTGGGAATACAACTTTTATGTAGACTTTGAAGGCCACATCCAGAACAAGGCTGTGCGTGAAGCACTCTTGTCAATAAAGCTAAAGACATCTTACATCAAGATACTTGGTTCTTACAAAAAGGCTGAGTTTCACTAGTGGCGCCTGAAGCGCAACCCTATGCCTATCGTTATTATGCCAGTTACTACAAGCATAAGCGCGCCGCTCAGGCCGAGCGGGCTTGACTTTGTCTGTGCGCGACCCTCAATTGTAAGATCTGAAGTCCCTGTATTGTTGATCGTTATCCTGTGCTGGCCGGCCTTTTGCGCAGTCAGATCGTAACTGAAGGAAGAGTTGCCGCTTCTTGATTCAATTACCTGACCATCCGGATCTTTGATCTCGATATGGAATGTATTGCCGCTCACCGAAACGCTTGCAGTGTTCCCTACGTTCATATCTGGAGTAATTACATCCGCTGTTCCAGGCCTGATAGTGTTATCAAGTGGGACATCTACTGGCACATTGGAATAGATACTTGACGCTATGCCAATGGCAATGAATACTATTCCTGCTGCAATAGCTATGTAAAAGACCTTGCTTGCCAGCATACAAATCGCTTAAGTAATAATACTACAAATGGTGCTTTATAGTATTGTAACCAGCAAGAGCAACGACACCATTAATGGTACTATATTACGATCTTCTTATACAACAGCAATACCTCATTATATGTGGACCACATAAGAGAATTTCCACGAATTTTTGCAGTCAATCATAACTGAATAACAGGCATTGGATTGTACAGTTGAAGGGGAATTGATTCCTATACCCCATGGGATGAATACAATGGGCAATATTACATCCATTACCATCCATGAGTGACAACTTGCCGATGTAGCTATTCTAACCCTTCCATTTTGTTATAGTATCATTTGACAACCTCAAAGTTCTCCGACTCAAAGTTAGCTTCTTAATTTTCGTACTAAGGTGCAAAGTCAAAAAGATTGAACTGGTTCTAACATTGTTGGCACCAGAGACTGATTAGAGGCAGAGCAGTCTACTTTTATTTTCATTAATATTTATTTTTGACCTTTGAGTGCAGACTTCTTCTGTGCATTCAAAATGATATAAAATATTTTGTTCTTAGATTAGCGCTTTCTAACAATATCATCTTCTTATACTATTGATTTACTGCAGGCAGAAGCAGACAGAGATCTTGTAGACCTGTGCATATTAATCTACCCTTCTTCTTACATTTCAATAGTGCTTGCCTATTCCAATCTGTTGTAGAGTTCTACGTTTTATCTTCCTTGAAAAGATATGGCTAGATTCATAATCCGTGGGAAAAAGCGTGCTGGTAATAGGTGAAATTACATTGCGCCTTGTTAGCGGCATTGTAATTGCAGAACATGATTGTGTTGAGATTAGGCACACATCTACAATACTGCATATCCTCAGGCCGTGCAACACTCAACCTGCAGGTTGTACAAGTTTGGGTGTAATGACAAGTTCCTCATAAAAAAGAAAGATACAATAATGTCTGAACGTGCATATGTGTAACTCACTTAGTATTGCAAGCCTCCGGGTTCAGATTGATATATGCCTGACTTGCTACAAGATCAAGTATTCCTTACTAAACATCTACTATGATTCTTACATATCAAGGGTGTTTAAGCTATTTATATAGAAAAAAGCAATTTTTATGAGATGACAACCAACAAAGTTTGCCTTCTCGGTGCAGGCAGCACGAAATATGGAAAATTAAACGAAAGCATTATAGAGATTGCGCTAAATGCGGCCAAAGATGCCGTTGAGTCTGCTGGAATTACTCCAAAAGAGATCCAAGCTGGATACATTTCAAATGTTTTCGGAGTTGCAGACAAACAGGTCCACATGGCACCTGTCATCATGAGTAACCTTGGAATTCCTCATGTTCCTGGCCTTACAATTGAATCCGCATGTGGCTCGGGCTCCGTGATGTTTAGAGAAGCATATGCTAATGTAGCAGCCGGATTCTATGACTGCGTCCTTGCACTTGGTGTTGAAAAGGTGACGCATACTGGCACGGCGCGTAGCACGACCTTATTCTCTTACTGCTCTGACTTTTTCTATGAAGGTGGTAACGGCGCGTCTTTCCCTGGGCTCTTTGCATCAATGGCCCGCGCTTACATGACTAGTCACAAGGCAACTGAAGAAGACCTCGCTCACGTTGCAGTCAAGAATCATGAAAACGGACTAATGAACCCAAAGGCACATGTCCACAAGAAAATAACTGTCGACGATGTGCTAAAGTCACCGGTAGTGGCTTCACCGCTGAAGCTGCTTGACTGCTGCCCGTTCTCTGATGGCGCGTCTGGAGTTATTCTATGTAGCGAAGAGTTTGCGAAAAAGAGCGGCAGGCCATATGTCGAAATAATTGGATCTGGCAGGGGCGGTTCGCCCGCAGCTGTTCAAGGCCGCGAAGATATTACGACCATTCCAAGTACAGTGGCTGCAGCAAGGCAGGCCTACAAGATGGCCGGAGTGAGTCCAAAGGATATTGACTTTGCCGAAGTGCATGATTGCTTTACCATCGCAGAGATAATCGATATTGAAGATCTTGGGTTCTTCCCAAAGGGCAAGGCTGTCCATGCAGTAAGGGATGGAGCAACACGCCTTAACGGCGAGATCCCAATAAATCCGTCAGGTGGCTTGAAATCAAAAGGGCACCCGATCGGCGCAACAGGTATCGGGCAAGTAGTCGAAGTATTTGAGCAGTTCACTGGCAAAGCCGGCGAGCGTATAGTTCCAAATGCCGAGGTCGCACTCGCTCACAACTTTGGGGCTACTGGTGCTAGCGCCGCGGTTCATATATTCAAGAAGGTAGATAGGAAATGATGGAGGAGAAATTATCAGCCTATAAAAGCACCTTGGAAAAGTTCATCGAGGCTGCAAACAGGAAAAAGATCTTAGCCCAAAAATGTGTAGTGTGCGGGCACCTAATGCTAAAGACCATATTCTTTTGTGAAAAATGTGCCGGGAACAAATTTGAGCAAGTTGAGCTTGAAGGCAGTGGCATTGTTGTGACATACACTATCCAAGCAGTTGTGCCGGAAGGTTTTGAGGATGTCGGCTCGTACGCATGGGTGGTGTTCAAGTTAGACAATGCGCCCCTGAGAGCGTCAGGATTTCTCCCTGGCATTAAGACGCCTGCCGACCTACCGATAGGTACCAAGGTAAGGGTTGCAGGCTATGACCCCAAGCACGGTCTTATGCTCCAGAAATAGTTGTTGCTTCTGTTGCCTAGAACACGTATCTCTCTGTTCCAACTGCATATCTTATATCATTCTATATACGTGCTTGAGTGAATTTAGCATATACAACTGCTAGTCGTGTAAGAAATTATTCTTCTTTTATAGGTGTAGGCGCTGACGACCACATATCGTACAAACCGTTTCAATTCCTCTAAGCTTACGGCACTTCATAGCTGAAAAGCTGGTAGCAAATACGAATGCAATTACCGTAGGGCTTAATTCGAGCTCGCGTGCTACAAGATCTCGCTTGACCGTTTTACTTTTAAGAGGCGGCTGTGCTCATCACTGCTGCAGGCGAGATCTAAATTCTGTATGTCTCCTACATTGCTGCTGAAAGATACATCTTTTTTTGTAGCTTAGCTTTATGATAGTTTTTGGTGTACTGTCTTCAACACCTAGAGTTTTTTCCATTTAATCTAGCGTAGTCACAGTAAGATGACAGGAGGAGAGAAGCGTCAGCAGTTCATGAGCCAGATCACCCACGCGACAGGTGTTGTGTACAACCAGCTTGGGCGCCTCAAGCTGCTCGACAGAAAGTTTGCCTCAATGGAGGCATCTTTTCTAGAGCAGATAGCTGCCAACATTAAGGCAGGCAATAATGCCCGAGCAAAGATCATTGCGACCGAACTGATCAATGTGCGGCGCCTACGCAGAAACACACAACACACTGGCCTTGCACTTGAGGCAGTAGTGATACGCTTCAGTACGATCAACGAATTTGCTGCAATCCTTGACACTATAGATCCAACAATTGAGATGATAAAAGGTATCCAGATGGATCTGACTAGGGCCATTCCCGCCGCTAATGAAGTACTCTCCGAAGTCTCAACAGTCACTGCAGACGTGCTCCTCAACGCAAATATCAAGGCAGACGCCAGAATCTCGACTCCGATGGACACAGAGGCCCTTTCAATCCTTAACCAGATTGAAGGAGCACTTGAGGACGAGGCAAAAGCGAGGCTCCCAGAGGTTCCAACTAGCATTCCGTCCCAAAAACTAGAGGATGCACCAACCGAAAAAACTCAAGTACTGGTTGAAAGCTAGACTGGTCGACCAAAAAATCGATGAGCCATATAGATTGGATCGTGCAATTAGTTAAAAATATTTTACAAAGTAGTTTTAATCATTTATCTAGATATGAGGCGTAATGGAACAACCGAGTTTTGATTATCAAAAAGATTCTAAGAAAGGCGGACTTTTAGAATCCGCGTCAAAGCGCGTAAGGATGATTTTCTCTGTTATGGCCAGCCCTAACAGAATTGACATTCTGCGAATTTTGAATGCAAAGGGACCCCTAACATACTCGGAACTAAAGGCTCTTGCGGGCTTTAAATCAAAGAAAGAGTCTGGCAAGTTTGCCTATCATCTGAGGAAGCTGCTTCGCCAGCTGCTGGTTGCCCTCAACAAGACGGAGCGTCGGTACACCATCACGAACCTTGGTAAACTGGTGCTGAGCCTTGCCCGCCAGATCGAGGAGCGTTCAATCATAGAGAGCGGCAAGATGTATGTAAGGACAAACAAGCATACGATTGAGGAGTTCAATTCCCACAAGATAATCCAATCCCTTGTAAGGGAAGCCAATCTGCCGCTTGAGCAGGCCCACAAGATCACTGAAGAAGTAGAGAATAAGATTTACAGGTTCCAGACAACCTATCTCACATCATCGCTTATACGTGAGACCGTCAACTCTATTCTCATAGAGCACGGTCACGAGGAATATAGAAACAAGCTAGCGCGGCTGGGTCTCCCGTCCTCAGACATTGTTCAGCTGCTCTCCTCCCAAGACGAACCAGCCCGAAACGGAATAGAGCATATCATGACAAGGACTGCTGGCGCGGTTTTTTCTGAATACTTACTGTTCAACATGTTGCCAAAGGATATTGCAGATATGCATCTGGCAGGCGAGATCAATATTTCTAATACTCCTGTGTGGGGTTTATTGCCCGATACTGTATTCATTGACTTGTCTGAGCTGGAAGGCGGCTTGGATCTAAAAGGGAAATTCTTGAATATGGCTAGGATCCCGCCAATTAAAAGCTCTGACGATGCTATCACAACCCTGCCCGCATTGGTCTCGCTCCTTTCAAGAGAGGCATCAACAGAAGTTGTGCTCGAAGGCTACGTGTCGGCGCTGCTAAACAACGTCCATGATCCAGAGGACATTGCTTCTAGGTTTGCAAGGGCGCTTCTGGCCTCATCAGGTGCCCCCTCGTATTCTGCCGGTATGCCTGTAACCACGATTGCAGTGCAAACTGACAGCTTAGATGCCCAGCAGCTCAATGCACTCTTGGATGGCTACAGGAAGTATGTCAATAATACGCCCATACCCCGGCTTGGCCTTTCGCTGTCAGGCAGGATGACGGACAGCCTTGACCACATCATAGCAGCAGTACGAAGCGGAGGCATGATTTCTATTGGGAACAACAAAGTGCGTGCAAGCAATGGCATCAAAAAGGCAGACGTCAAAGCTACAGCTGCACTGTCGTTCCATCTGCTTTCGTTAAACTTGCCAAGGCTTGCATATGAATCGAATAAGGATGAAACTTACTTCCGAGCCAAGCTTGCGCTCATGATAAAACCATCGCTTGCTGCACTGTCGCTCCGAAAAAAAATAATCGTCGACTATGTCAAAAAGGGGATGATGCCTGCACTTGCAAGTGCGAGCCAGTTGATGCAGATGAGTACGGCTAGCATAGCAGTCAACCTTACTGGCACTAGGGAATCAGTCTATAATATACTAGGAGAGTCTTCTAGTGAAGTGCTTCAAAAAGTGCTAAAGACTGCTGCCGAAGTGACCAACGGGCAGGGCAAGATGCTTGGAGAGGAAGGAGCTGGCATTGCAATGGTTTCAGATGACAGCGGGTCAAGGTTTGCTACCCTAGATTCTGAGAAGTATGGCAAGGTCTCTCTTCTGCAATCGCAAAATACCACCAGCTATTCCCAAGGTATGACACTCAATGGGAGGGATATTCTTAATGACGGCAAAGCTTCAATCCAAGAATGTATGGCAATCGACAAGCTGCTGAATGGAGGCTTTACAGCAACGCTTGACCTGACAAACCTGTCACCGGCAGAAATGAAAAGTGCAATAGAAGCTACTGTACAAGAGCTACCGTTCCTGCGCCTCAGTATTGGGTTTGCAATTTGCACAACGTGCGGTCAGCGCTCAAAAGAAGGCGTAGACATATGCGAGTTCTGCAAGTCGCCTCACAAAGTGCCTCTCTATTCGTAACTGCAATTACTCAAGCATATATTACCAATGCGCAACTTTTGCTGTTTGCTTGAAGCAAGCAACTTATGCCAACGTTTAAGGCTCAATTATAAGAGCTTATATATGCACCTTCTCTCTAATACAACATATATGTATTCAGATTTTAGATTTTTTTTTATAAAAATCTTATACGTTTTTCTAGTAGTAATTTGCATTCATTTTTTAGTGCCAAAAAAAGTTATATGATGTGGGCTCCCAATCTTTAAGAACCTGTAATCTTCTGTACAATCTGGGATGGCGGGAGTTACTGAATTTAATAATAAGGAAACGCTAATTGCAAAGATACGGAAACGTGACGGACGCATAGTCCATTTTGAGCAGTCCAAAATTTCAAACGCAATATATAAGGCACTCATTGCAACAGGCAAGCCTGACTACCCTCTGGCTGAGCGGCTGGGTGCAAAGGTAGTGCAAAAGATGGTTCAGCAGAGCGAAAAGACCATTCCAAGTGTGGAAGACGCACAGGACATGGTCGAGTCCATACTTATTGAAGAGGGGCTATCCGATACAGCCAAGGCATACATACTCTACAGACATGAAAGGCGTAAAGTGCGCGATGAGAAGATGAAGATCCTCAACAAGAAGGATCTCGATGAAGTTGATAAGGTTTTTGACATTAATTCCCTAAGAGTACTCGCTGCGCGGTATTTGCTGCGCGACAGCAACAATGAGATCATTGAAGGTCCCAAGCAAATGTTTGAAAGGGTCACAACCCTAGTCGCAATTGCCGACGTAATGCACGACTCTTCTATATTTACTCCTGCAGGGGGCTATACGCAGAGCATTGAAGAAGCGAATCGCTACTACGGCAAGCTAGAGGACTTTGACAACAAGTTACACATTGGCAGCTACTATCTGAACAGGTACCATTTTGAAGCAATGATCCGTCACTACATCTACTGCGCACAGCAGGGACAAATGAAGATCAGCTTCAAGGATCTACTTAGGATGATAGCGGAGGGCAAGATGGCACAATATGAAGAGCGGGTTAGGGAATACTACAACCTGATGGTTTCACGGGACTATCTGCCAAATACGCCTACTCTAATGAACTCCGGCGCAAAGCTTGGACAACTGTCAGCATGCTTTGTGCTTGACATGCCCGATGACATGGTAGGCATCATGAAAGCATCCACTGACGCAGCCATGATCTTCAAGTCGGGCGGCGGGGTGGGCATAAACTACTCCGATCTGAGGCCAGAGGGCGACATTGTAGCATCGACGTCAGGCGTTGCGTCAGGGCCAACATCGTTTATGCGCATAATTGACACCATCACTGATGTCGTCAAGCAGGGAGGCAAGCGCCGTGGAGCCAACATGGGTATCCTTGAGGCATGGCATCCAGACATTGAAAAGTTTGTGACAGCTAAGACAAAGCCTGGAGTATTTGAGAACTTTAATGTAAGCGTCGGCATCTGGGATGACTTTTGGAAGGCACTTGTCAGCAAGGATGGCAACCACAAGTATCCTCTACGCAGTCCAAGGATGAAGGAGCCAATGAGGCACATTGACGCACAGCAGCTTGTAGATCTGATCGCATTGAGCGCGTGGAAGAGCGCTGAACCCGGAGTAATATTTTTTGATAATATTAACAAGTACAATCCACTTATTGGAGCAAGAGGTGGGCCACTGCGTGCCACAAATCCATGTGGCGAGCAATCGCTCTACCCGTATGAATCATGCAATCTCGGCTCGATCAACTTGGCAAACTTTGTCAAACGCAAAGCTGATGGCGCATACGAGTTTGACTGGCAGCGCTACGAGCAGGCGATCAGACTTGCGACAAGGTTCTTAGATAACATCATTGACATGAACAAATATCCTGTAGAAGAAGTCAAGGTTGCGACAAAGGAGACAAGGAGAATAGGTCTTGGCATAATGGGCATCGCTGATCTGTTGTTTCTGCTCAAGATTCCCTATGATTCCAAGGACGGCTATGAATTCATGAATAAGCTTGCAGAAGCCGTATCATATTTGAGCATGGATGAAAGTGTCACAATTGCAAAGTCTCGTGGATCATTCCCTCTATTTGAGAACAGTGATTATGTCAAAGGCCGAATACCTGTGGCAGGATACTACGAGCTGCCAAAAGAGACGCATACATACGACTGGGATACCCTTATCGAAAAGATCAAGAAGCATGGAATACGTAACTCGTGGACCTCGACCATTGCCCCAACCGGCACGCTCTCGATGATCGCAGATACTGCAAATGGTGTGGAACCCGTCTTTGCACTTGTGTATGAAAAGCGCGTGACTGTTGGTCGCTTCTTCTACGCTGATAAGGTGTTTGAAAGCATGCTGAAAGAAAACGGCCTATACTCTGATGAAATACTGACCAAGATTGCAAACAACTATGGTTCTGTCCGCGGCTTATCCGAGATTCCTGAGTGGATGCAGCGGATATTTGTGACTGCAATTGACATCCACTGGACGGATCATGTGATGGCGCAGGCTATATGGCAGAAATGGATCAGCAACGCCATTGCAAAAACTATCAATATGCCTGGCGACGTGACCGCAGAAGACGTCAAATGCGCATATTTGCTATCCCATGAGCTTGGTCTGAAAGGTGTTACGGTCTTTAGAGATGGTTCTCGCCATGAGCAGGTGCTTCACATCACTGGCCAAAACACTGGCCAAAGGGCATTTGCTGTTAAGCCTAGCAAGTATGTAGTCAATTATGTTCTCAACACTATTAAAGAATCCTATGTTCTAGAGCAGATACAAAAGATATTCAAAGAATCTGACATAGAAGACGAAAAGTCTTTAGAAACTATGGCTCTTCCACCTCAAGAAGTACAGTCTGGAGCAAAGAATTCTGCTTCAATATCTGCCATCATGCAGCATACGGACATGCAAGAGGATCGGTGCCCAACGTGCAATGCAAGGCTGATCATCACTGAAGGGTGTAATGTGTGCATCGAATGCGGCTTTAGTGGATGTGGATCCGGCTAGGCTCCCGCCTCTGAAAGATATGGACTGACCCAAGGTGGCGTCTTCGCTAAAACCATAATGTTGACAGAACTTGAAAAGATATAGTAGGTTATACTGATAAGCTAAACTCGGCTCAAGTCTGCGAGAGACCCTTCTAAAACCAAAAGCTTTCCAGCAAGCATACGAAAAATATGATAGACACACTATACCTGCGCCTGAATCTCCCAAGGCGGTATTCGAGAGACACTTTGGGGTTCCTAGAGTGGATGTAAATGCTTGCTATGGTATGCGGAAGCAGAATATCGATGACTACAATCTGCCTATACAGTCAGGAGGGTCACCTTACTATATTAAATAACATTGTCACGACACCAGTTGAGGTTACTAGTGAAGAGACAGCCTCTGAACCTGAAGAAGAACACATGTAAGAGAATGCGTCACAAGAGCGGATCCCTCCGCAAGGTCCCGTAGCACAAGAGCAAGTCGTGAAGGTTCCCCTGTTCATTTCACATAGCAAAAACAAGAAAGTTCTGAATAACATAAAACAGATGCTAGAGCTATCCTTCCTCAAGTTAACAGAACCTCTAAGAATAGAGTTTAAATTCTGCTTTGCGCATATTACTAGTGAAATGTCAAGTGTCAGAATCAATGAGAGTCCTGACCACTTTATAGTGCTGGACGCTATTGGACGAGGAGTAAAGTCTTTTGACAAAATTGCCAAGGTTACCCGGCTGGACA
>OCZV010000532.1_pt1 | contig 13822 bp, 10 predicted proteins | sample 1539051 | NCBI WGS metagenome assembly OCZV01 (sample SAMEA3113581, study PRJEB22503) | soil metagenome
GCGTCCACCACGTGGCCTGGACGACCCCGGACGGGGTGCTCTACAGCTCGAACGCCGAGGGCGAGTTTGCCGAGGAGCCCGAGGTCGTGGCTGAGGGCGAGGCCGTGGGCCTGTCGATCGCCGTTGACCCCGACGGCGTTCCCATGATCACCCTCCAGACGTCCGAGGACGCGGCCGAGGGCCCCGCGTCACTGGTCCGGCTGGCCACCTCGGATGGCGAGGGCGCGTGGTCGGTCGAAACCGTGGCGGAAGCGTCGGCGCCGGAGGAGCTCGCCGGCACCGCGATCCTTCTCACGAGCGCGGGGCCCATCGTTGCCTACGGGTCGGACGGGGAGACCGTGATGACCATCCAGCGAGGCGGCGAGGGTGCTCCGTGGGTCAGCGAGACCATCGATCTCGACGGCGGCGTTGGTGTCTCGGGCACGGTCGACGCGGACGGGAACCCGCATCTCGCGTACCTCACGGCGGCCGGCGACGTGAAGCACGCCCACGCTCTCGGGACGGAGCCGTGGGAGGTCTCCGACGTCGGGTCCGGGGCCACCGGCTCGGCAGCCTCGATCGCCGTGGACGCCGAGGGCATCCACCACGTGGCCTGGCAGACCGACCAGGGCCTGGCTTACGCCACGAACGCCGAGGGGGACTTCGCCGAAGAGGAGCTGCCCGCGTCCACCGCCGAGGGCGTCCGCCCGCGGGTCGGCGCCGGCCCGGAGGGGGCCGTGTACCTGGCGTTCCGCGACGAGGGCGACACCGAGGTCCAGATGGCCGTCCGCAGCGAGGACGAGCCGCTTCTGGCCGTGCCCACCCCGGAGGAGACCGGGGGCGGCGGTGGGGCCCCGACCGGCCCGCCGCCCTGCCAGCCCGAGGGCACCGAGCTGTCGATCAGTGCCCAGAACCTCGCCTTCGACACGGACTGCCTGGCCGCGCCGGCCGGCGAGCCCTTCACGATCGAGTTCAACAACCAGGACACGGTGCCGCACAACGTGGCCATCTACACGGACGAGTCGGCGACCGAGGTGCTGTTCCAGGAGCCGCCCTTCCCCGGCCCCGAGACGGTGACGTACGAGCCGGATCCGATCGAGGAGGAGGGCAACTTCTTCTTCCGGTGCGACGTCCACCCGACCACGATGACCGGCACGTTCGTGGTGGCCACCACCGGCGGCTGACGCCGAGGCGGATAGGGGTTCACCGCCCGTTCACCCCGAAACACGAGCCACCGGCTGGTGGCGCCCTACAATGGGGAACGGACGGGCAGTGACCGACATCCCGAGACCGGATCCGGCTTCCGTCCCCGACGCCCCGGGGGCGTACCTCTTCCGTGACGGCGACGGCCGGGTCATCTACGTCGGGAAGGCCAAGTCCCTCCGCAAGCGCCTGGCGGCGTACTGGGGCCGGCCCCAGCACCCCAGGACCGAGGCCATGCTCGAGGCCGCCGGCCGGGTCGAGTGGATCGTGGCCTCCGGCGAGGTCGACGCCCTCCACCTCGAGTACAACCTGATCCAGGAGCACCTGCCCCGGTTCAACGTCCGGTACCGGGACGACAAGTCGTACCCGTACCTGGCCCTGACGGTGGCGGAACGGTGGCCCCGGGCCATGGTCACCAGGTCGAAGCGGCGGAAGGGCATGCGGTCGTTCGGCCCGTACGCCCACGCCTACGCCATCCGGGAGACCCTCGACGCGCTGACCAGGGTGTTTCCCGTCCGGACCTGCTCGAACGGGTTCTTCGACCAACGCCGGCGTGCCGGCCGCCCGTGCCTCTACTACGACATCGGCCGGTGCGCGGGCCCCTGCGTGCCCGAGAAGACCGGAGTCACCGACCAGAGCTACCGCGAGCACGTGGACCGGCTGGCCGACTTCCTGGCCGGCAACCACCGCCCCATCCTCCGGGAGCTGGAGGCCGAGATGGGCTCGGCCTCGGCTGCCGAGGAGTACGAGAAGGCCGCCCGGTTCCGGGACCGTCTGACCGCGGCGGGGAAAGCCATCGAGAGCCAAGAGATGGTGCTGTCGCCACGGGAGAACCTCGACGTGGTCGGGCTCGATGAGGACGACCTCGAGGCGGCCTTCCAGGTGTTCTTCGTCCGCCGGGGAAGGGTCACCGGGCGGCGGGGCTGGGTGGTGGACCGGGTCGAGGACCTCGACGCGCCGGCGCTGATGGCCTCCTTCCTCGAGCAGCTCTACATGGAGCGCGACGAGGTGCCGGCCCGGGTGCTGGTCCCGGTATGGCCCCGCGATCGCGACGTGCTGGAGGAGTGGCTGTCTGGTCGTCGAGGGAGCGCGGTGCGTATCGCGCTGCCCGAGCGTGGGGACAAGCGCCGCCTCCTCCGGGTGGTGACCACGAACGCGAAGGAGGCGTTCCTGCGCCACAAGCTGAAGCGGGCCTCGGACTTCGCGGCCCGGTCGCGGGCCCTGGCCGAGCTCGGCGAAGCCCTGGGGCTGGCCCAGCCGCCCCTGCGGATCGAGGCGTACGACGTGTCGAACATCGGTCCCACCGCCACGGTCGGCTCGATGGTGGTGTTCGAGGACGGCCTGCCGAAGCGGGCCGACTACCGACGATTCGAGATCAAGGGCGTTCCCGGGCAGGACGACTTCGCCTCGATGGAGGAGATGCTGCGCCGGCGGTTCGCCCGATACCTCAAGGAACGTGACCAGCCGGCCTCGAAGCGGCGAAGGTTCGCGTACCCGCCGTCGCTGGTCGTGGTCGACGGCGGGCGCGGCCAGCTGAACGTGGCGCTCCGGGTGCTGGACGGCCTCGGCCTCGGTATCCCCGCGGTCGGCCTGGCCAAGCGCCTCGAGGAGGTGTACGTCCCGGGCCAGCCCGAGCCGCTCCGGATCGAGCGCGGGGCGGAGGCGCTGTTCGTCCTCCAGCACGTCCGGGACGAGGCCCACCGGTTCGCCGTCGAGTACCACCGGAAGCTGCGGGAGCGCCGGGCCATGGCCTCGCCTCTCGATGACGTCCCGGGGATCGGGCCGGCCCGGAAGAAGGCCCTGCTCCGGCGGTTCGGCTCGCTGGCCCGGCTGGCCCGCGCCAGCGAGGAGGAGATCGCGGCCACGCCGGGCGTGGGGCCTCGGCTGGCCGCAGAGGTCACCGACCGGCTGCACCGGCCGTCTGAGGCGGCCTCGGCGTGACCGCCCAGCCGGCCGGCCGCGAACAGCCCCGCCGGCTGCCCACGGGTCCCCAGTTCACGCTGATCACCGGCCTGTCCGGGGCCGGCCGGTCCGAGGCGGCCAAGTGCCTGGAGGACCTGGGGTTCTTCGTGGTGGACAACCTCCCGCCGGCCCTGATCCCGAAGATGGCCGAGCTGGTCGAGACCACCGGCGGGCCCCAGCGTGTCGCCATCGTGGCCGACGCGCGGGGCGGGAAGTTCTTCGACGACCTGGCGAACGCGCTGGAGGCTCTCCGGGAGCGGCGGATCGCCACGCGGATCCTGTTCCTGGAGGCCTCGGACGAGGTGCTGGTCAGCCGGTTCGCCGAGACCCGGCGCAAGCACCCGCTGGCGCCGCAAGACCGCCGCGAGGAGGGGATCCGCCGGGAGCGCGCCATCATGGAGGCCCTTCGCGGCGAGGCCGACCTGGTGATCGACACCACCGAGCTCACCCCCCACGACCTCCGGGAGCGGGTCCGGGAGGCCTTCTCCGTGGCCCCGCCCGAGGCCGGTCTCCAGGTCGCGGTGGTCTCGTTCGGCTACAAGTTCGGGGTGCCGCGCGACGCGGACATGGTCCTCGATGTGCGGTTCCTGCCGAACCCGTACTGGCTCGACTGGCTCCGCCCGCTCCCCGGCACGGAGGCCCCGGTTCAGCGGTTCGTCACCGGCCACCCGGAGTACGCCGAATTCATGAGCCGGCTTCGGTCCCTGTTCGACTATGTCCTTCCCGGGTTCGTGGCCGAGGGCAAGTCGTACCTGACGGTCGCGGTGGGGTGCACGGGCGGCCGGCACCGCTCGGTGGTGGTGGCCGAGGATCTGGTGGCCTACTTCCGGGAGAAGGCCCTCCCCGTGACCCGCGACCACCGCGACGTCGAGCGCGAGTAGGTACGCTCCTCCTCCGTGAGCCGTGCGCTGGCCCTGGCGCTGGTCGTGCTGGCCGTGGCCTGCGACGGGCCGGACGGCGGCGAAGCGCCTGGCGATCCGAATGACGCCGGCTCGGCGCTGCCCTCGGTGGTGCTGGGTGAGGACGAGATCTCCGAGGGGCTGGAGCCGGCCGGCGAGGGGCCGATCGCCTCGATCCAGGGCGTGCTGCCCCCCCGCCAGCGGTTCCCGAACCTTCCGCCGCTCCCGGATGGCCTCCAGAGGAGGTTCCAGGAGGGGTACCGGCGCGCGTTCGCCGGCGGGGGGCGAACCGCCTCGTCGACCGTTGTGGGAATGAGCAACGCGGCATCGGCCTCGGAGCTGGTGGCCTACCTCCGACTCTTGCCGGTGGGCGGGCACGCGGCCACCCCGCAGGAGGTCCCGGCCACGGGCCTCGGCGAGGAGGGGTACGGCTGGCACCTGCTGGTGCCGGAGAACGAGTCCTCCGGCTACGTGTGGCGGTCGGGCGACCTGGTGGCGTCGGTGACGCTCAGCGGGCCGGTGGGCAGGGCCGGCCCCGAAGCCGCGCTGCCGCTGGCCGAGCGCGTGGACGGCCGCCTGGCGTGAGCGCGGCCGCCCGGCCCCCATGGGTAGGATGGACCGCGAGACCATCAAGGAGGCGACGAACATGACCGTGAAGGTCGGCATCAACGGGTTCGGTCGGATCGGCCGGAACTTCTTCCGGGCGGCCAAGGAGCAAGGCGCGAACCTCGACTTCGTCGGGGTGAACGACATCACCGACGCGAAGACCCTGGCCCACCTGCTGAAGTACGACTCGGTCCTGGGGACGCTCGACGCCGACATCGGCCTCAGCGAGAACGGGATCACCGTCGACGGCGACGAGCTGAAGGTCATGGCCGAGCGCGACCCCGCCGCCCTCCCGTGGAAGGAGCTCGGCGCGGAGATCGTGGTCGAGTCGACGGGGCTGTTCACCGATCGCGACAACGCCTCGAAGCATCTCGAGGCCGGCGCCGAGAAGGTCGTCATCAGCGCTCCGGCCAAGGGCGAGGACATCACCATCGTCCTCGGCGTCAACGAGGCCGACTACGATCCCACCACCCACCACGTGATCTCGAACGCGTCCTGCACCACGAACTGCGTGGTGCCGATGGCCAGCGTCCTGGAGGAGGCCTTCGGCATCGACCGGGCGCTCATGACCACGTGCCACGCCTACACGAACGACCAGAACCTGCTCGACCTGCCCCACAAGGACCTCCGGCGGGCCCGGGCCGCGGCGATCAACATCGTGCCCTCGACCACGGGGGCGGCCAAGTCCACCTCGCTGGCGATCCCCAAGCTGAAGGGGAGGATGGATGGGATGGCCTTCCGGGTCCCCGTGCCGGACGGCTCGGTCACGGACCTGGTGGCCATCCTGGAGCGCGAGGCCTCGGTTGACGACGTCAACGAGGCGTTCCGCGACGCCTCTGGTGGCCGGCTGGACGGCATCCTCAAGTACACCGAGGACCCGCTGGTGTCCTCTGACGTCGTGGGCGACCCGCACTCGTGCGTGTTCGACGCCCAGTTGACCATGGCCATCGGCAACATGGTCAAGGTGATCGGCTGGTACGACAACGAGTGGGGGTACTCGAACCGGCTGGTAGAGCTCGTCGAGCTGGTCGCCTCGAAGCGCTGAGCGTGGGGCGCCTCCGCACGATCGAGGACCTCGGCGACCTCGCCGGGCGGCGGGTGTTCGTGCGCGTCGACTTCAACGTCCCCCTCGAGAACGGTCAGGTCGCCGACGACACGCGGATCCGCGCGGCCCTGCCCACGATCCGGGAGCTCCGAGAGGCCGGCTCGCCACTGGTGCTGGCCTCGCACCTCGGCCGGCCGCGCGGACGGGAGGTGAACGAGCTCCGGATGGACCCGGTGGCCCGGCGTCTGGAGGAGCTCGGCGGGTTCGAGGTCGGGAAGATGGACGGGTGGATCGCCCGGCCGGGTGAGGGCGAGGTCGTGCTGCTGGAGAACCTCCGGTTCGACCCCGGGGAGGAAGGCAACGATCCCCGGTTCGCACGAGAGCTGGCCTCTCTGGCAGACGCGTACGTCGGCGACGCGTTCGGGGCTGCCCACCGGGCCCACGCGTCTGTGGTGGGCGTGGCCCGCCTCCTTCCGAACGCGGCCGGCCGGCTGATGCAGCGAGAGGTCGAGGTCCTGTCCCGGCTGCTGGAGGGGCCCGAGCGGCCGTTCGTGGCCGTCCTCGGCGGGGCCAAGGTCTCCGACAAGCTCGCCGTGATCGATGCGCTCCTGGACAGGGTCGACGCCGTGCTGGTCGGTGGCGCCATGGCGTTCACGTTCCTGGCCGCCCAGGGCGCCGAGACCGGGGACTCGCTTGTTGAGCGGGATCACCTCGATACGGTGCGGGCGGCCCTGGACAAAGCGGTCCGTCGAGGGGTGGTCGTGGTGCTGCCCGAAGACGTCGTGGCCGCGCCGGAGGCCACGGCCGACTCGCGGAAGGAAACCGTGCCCGCCGACCGGATCCCTCGCGGCCTGAAGGGGCTCGACGTGGGGCCGCGCACCGTCGAGGAGTTCACCCGCGTACTGGCCGACGCCCGGACCGTGTTCTGGAACGGTCCGATGGGGGTGTTCGAGCTGGAGCCGTTCGCGCTCGGAACCCGGGGGGTGGCCCAGGCCGTGGCCGCGGCCAGCGCGTTCACGGTCGTTGGCGGCGGCGACAGCGTGGCGGCGGTCCGGAAGTTCGGGTTCGAGGACTCGGTCGACCACCTGTCGACCGGCGGCGGTGCCTCGGTGGAGTTCCTCGAGGGGAAGGCCCTTCCCGGTGTGGCCGTGCTGATGGAGGAGTGAGGGTTGGCCCGCCGGCCGGTCGTCGCCGCGAACTGGAAGATGCACAAGACCCACCTCGAGGCCATCCAGACCGTCCAGAAGCTCTCGTACCTGCTGTCGAAGGAGGACACCGACCGGATTGAGGTGGTGGTGTGCCCGCCGTTCACGGCGCTCCGGGCCGTGCAGACGATCATCGAGGCCGACCGGCTCCCGTTCGCCCTCGGGGCCCAGGACGTCCACTGGGAGGACCGGGGTGCCTTCACCGGCGAGGTGTCGCCGCCGATGCTGGCCGCGCTCCGGGTCACGCACGTGATCGTGGGGCATTCGGAGCGCCGGCAGCATTTCGGTGAGACCGACGCCACGGTGGCCCGGAAGCTGAGGGCGGTGTTCGGGCACGACATGACGCCGATCCTGTGCGTGGGTGAGACCGACGACGAGCGCGAGGCCGGGCGGGCCACCGACGTGGTGACCTCGCAGGTTCGCGAGGACGCGTCGAAGGTCGGGCCGGACCAGGCCGCCCGGCTGGTCATCGCGTACGAGCCGGTGTGGGCCATCGGCACCGGCAAGGCCTGTAGCCCCGAGGACGCCGGCGAGGCCGTTCGGGCCATCCGCGACGTGCTGGAGTCGATGTACTCCACCGACGTGGCGGAGTCGGTGCGGGTTCAGTACGGCGGCAGCGTCACGGCCGGCAACATCCGCGAGTTCATGGCCGTTCCGGAGATCGACGGGGCCCTTGTCGGGGGAGCCAGCCTCGACCCCGAGGAGTTCGCACTCATCGTGAAGCACTGATGGCCGTGCGGAAGCTCCTGTACGTGTGCCTGGATGGACTCGGGGATGAGCCGCACCCGGACCTCGGTGGCCGGACACCACTGGAAGCGGCCGCCACGCCGTTCCTCGACGACCTGGCGTCCCGGGGTCGGAACGGCCTGGTGCATACCGTGGGACCCGACATCGCGCCGGAGTCCGACATCGCGGTGTTCGCCATCCTCGGCTATGACCCGGCCGAGCAGCACCCGGGGCGGGGCGTGCTGGAGGCGCTCGGTTCGGGGATGACGTTCGAGGACGGCGACCTGGCCTACCGGGTGAACTTCGCCACTCAGGAGGACGGCCGGATCGTCGACCGTCGGGTGGGCCGGGACCTGTCCAGCGAAGAGGCCCGGGCGCTGGCCGAGGAGGTCAACGGGACGCTCAGCCTGCCCGGCGCCACCTTCGAGCTACGCCCGACCGTGGAGCACCGCGGGGCCCTGGTGATCCGGTCGAACGAGGGACCCCTCTCGGCCGAGGTGTCGAACACCGACCCGGCCTACGTGAAGCGAGGGAGCCTCGGCGTGGCGCTCGAGACCTTCGAGGATGAGGTGGCCTGGGCCGAGCCCCTCGACGAGACCGACGGGGCCCGGCGGGCGGCGGAGCTGACGAACGCCTTCGTCCGCGAGTCCGCGAGGATCCTCGACGCGTCCGAGACGAACGCCCGACGCCGGACCGAGGGTCGGCTCCCGGCCAACCTGATCCTGACCCGGGACGCCGGCGACCACCGCCCCAGGCTGACTCCGATCCGGGAGCGGTTCGGTCCGTCGTGGGGCTGCTTCGTGGAGATGCCGGTGGAACGGGGGATCGCCCTGGTCCTGGGGATGGGAGAGGTGCCGGCGCCGTCGCCTCCCGACCCAGAGGAGCGCTACGCCGCTTGGGCTACGCTCGCCACCGAGGCCCTGGACGGCTACGACGCGCTGTACGTCCACATCAAGGGCCCCGACGTCCCCGCCCACGATGGGCGGGCCGAGGACAAGCGCGATGTGATCGAGGTCATCGACCGGGCGTTCTTCGGCCAGGTCCTGCCGGCGATCGATCCGTCGGAGGTCCTGCTCGCGGTGACGGCAGACCACGCCACCTCGTGCCTCCGGAAGGCCCACACGGCGGACCCGGTGCCGCTCCTGGTGTGTGGGCCGGGGGTCCAGGCCGATGGGGTCACCTCCTTCGGCGAGCGAGCCGCCGCGGACGGCTCCATCGGCACCATCCGGGGCACCGATATCTTGCCTCGCCTGATCAGGCTCCTTCGCTAGGCCGCCGGACTGGGGGGCAATCCGGGACGCAAAGGGCAGCGTATATACCTCTAGAAGGGCCCGTCGTTGCTCAGGCTGGCCTAAGACACTAGTATCTGCTGGTCCTTGACCTGAGGGGGCGCACAGGGTGGCGCAGGTCGCCAGCGAGCCGGTCGTCGTCGAACCGACCGGCCCGGAAGCCGGCGGAGAGCCGAGCAAGCAAGTCGTCGGCCGGAGCCCCAGCCAGCTGTTCTGGCGGCGGTTCCGGCGGGACAAGTTCGCCGTGGCCGGCGTGTTCTTCATCGCCTTCATGATCGTGCTGGCCACCGTCGGCGCCCCCCTGCTCTCCGGGGTGGTGGGCCACGACCAGAACGAGGTGTTCGTGTCCGAGGCCCTCGACCAGATCGGCCTGCCGATCGGGCCGAGCGGCGACTTCTGGTTCGGGGCCGACACCGCCGGCCGGGACCTGTTCGTCCGGGTGCTCTACGGGGCCAGGACGTCCCTGACGGTGGCCATGGTGGCCACCGGCATCGCGCTGATCATCGGCGTGACCCTGGGCCTGGTGGCCGGGTTCTACCGCGGCAAGGTCGACACGTTCGTCTCCCGGCTGATCGACACCGTGCTGTCGCTCCCGATCCTGCTCCTGGCCCTGGGACTGGTGGCGGCGTGCAGCCTCAGCCGGACGGGCTGCCTGGGCGGGCTGATCCGGCCGGGCGTCCTCCTGGTCAGCTACGTGATCGGGCTGTTCTCGTGGCCGTACATCGCCCGAATCGTTCGCGGCCAGGTCCTGTCGCTGCGGGAGAAGGAGTTCATCGAGGCGGCCCGGGCCCAGGGAGCCGGCGACCTCCGGATCATCTTCCGGGAGATTCTGCCGAATGTGACCGCACCGATCATCGTGTACACCACCCTGATCATCCCGGCGAACATCCTGTTCGAGGCCGCCCTGTCCTTCCTCGGGATCGGGGTCAGGCCGGGGCAGGCGTCGTGGGGCAAGATGCTGGCCGATGCCGGCGGCGGCATCTTCACCGTGGCGTGGTGGATGATGCTGTTCCCCGGTCTGTTCCTGTTCCTGACGACCCTGGCCTTCAACCTGGTCGGCGACGGGCTCCGCGACGCGCTCGACCCGCGGACCGCCAGGTAAAGAAGATGAGAGAGAGGAGGGTCGCCTGGACCAACCGGAAGCACTCGGGTACGTGAGAGAGGGGAAAACGTGAAGCGATATACGAGATTGATCGCACTCGTCGGGGTCCTGGCCCTCGCGGCCGCGGCCTGCGGCGAGGAGGGTGCGCCGCCGGCCGCAGACCAAGGCGAGGAGGCCCAGCGAGGCGGAACGCTCCTGGCGGGCCTCGAGTCCGACGTGGACGCGGCGTTCGACCCCCAGAAGGAGTACTACTCCGTCACCTGGGGCTTCTACCACTGCTGTCTGCTCCGGGTGTTGGTGACCACGCCGACCACAACGGCGGAGAACGGAGGGGACGAACTCCAGCCGGACCTGGCCACCGATCTGCCTGAGGTGTCGGAAGACGGGCTCACCTACACGTTCACGATCAAGGACGGGGTGACGTTCGCGCCGCCGTACCAGGATCAGGAGATCACCGCGCAGTCCTTCATCAACGCCATGGAGCGGGAAGCCACCCCGGCCGTGGGCGCCGGCTACCCCTTCTACTACTCGGTGATCGAGGGCTTCGACGAGTTCGGCGAGGGTGAGGCCGACAGCATCTCCGGTATGACCGCGGTCGACGACAAGACCCTGGAGATCACGCTGACCCGACCGGCGGGCGACTTCCCGTTCCGGATGATGATGCCGGCCGCCGCGCCGATCCCTGATGGGGCCGCCGACGGCCACAACAAGGACTACGGGCGGTTCCTGATCTCTTCGGGCCCGTACATGTTCGAGGGGGCGGATCAGGCCAGTGCACCTCCGGCCGAGCCGTTCCCCGGCTACGAGCCCGGCCGTTCGATCGTCCTGGTCCGGAACCCCTCGTGGGATCCCGACACGGACCCCCTCCGTGAGGCGTACCTCGATCGGATCGAGGCCCAGATCGGGCTCACCGCCGACGATGGCGCCCTGCGCGTGGATAGCGGGGATCTGCACCTGATGCTCGACTCGGTGCCGCCCGCCCAGCAGATCCAGCAGTACCAGGGGGACCCGGAGCGTCGGGATCAGCTGTTCTCGTTCGGGGGCGACGGCACCTACTACGTCTCGATGAACATCGCCGAGCCGCCGTTCGACGACGTCCAGGTCCGTCGGGCCGTGAACTTCGCCCTCGACCGGGCCGGCCTGCTGCAGATCCGGGGCGGACCGCTGTTCGGTGACGTGGCGGATCACGCCATCACGGATCCGTTGACCGGTTTCCTGCAGGAGGACTACGACCCGTATCCGTCGCCCGACGGATCGGGGGACATCGAGGCCGCCCAGGCGGAGATGGCCCAGTCGGCGTACGACACCGACGGGGACGGCGTCTGCGACGACCCGGTGTGCGAGAACGTCGTGTCGGTCACCGACGAGGCCGACCCGTACCCCGACCAGTCCGCGCTGATCAGCCAGAACCTCGAGCCGCTGGGGCTGACCCTGGACGTGACCACGCAGGAGCGCACCACGATGTACGACAGCTGCAACGACCCCGGTGCGCACGTGGCGCTCTGCCTGGGTGCGGGCTGGTTCAAGGACTACTCCGACGCCACCACGTTCGGTGAGCCGCTGTTCGGCTCGGCGGCTATCGGTCCGGACTCGTGCTGCAACTACGCCCTGGTGGGCGCCCCTCCGGAGGTCCTGGAGGAGCACGGGTACGACGTCACCGAGGTCCCCAGCGTCGACGCCGACTTCCAGGCGTGCGACGAGATGGAGCTCGGCGACGAGCGGGTGCAGTGCTGGGCCGACTTCGATCGGAAGGTCACCGAAGAGGTCGTGCCGTGGGTCCCGATCAGCTTCTTCCGTGACGTGTTCATCATCGGGGACGCGGTCCGGGGCTTCGACTACGACCAGTTCTCGGGTCAGCCCGACCTCGCGAGCACGTGGCTCGCGGGTGGAGGCAGCGCCTAGGAAGAACGCGAGGGGGATCGCGTGGGGACCCCGGCTGGGGTCCCCACGCCCCCTTCCCGAGGGATAATCTGACGGTCATGGGGCGGTACCTGATCCGGCGCTCGCTGTTCCTGGTCCTGGTGCTGCTGATCGTGTCCTTCCTGACGTTCCTGATCTTCTACAAGCTCCCGCCGGGCGACCCCGCCAGGATCGCCGCGGGCCGGCGGACCAGCCCGGACATCATCCAGCAGGCCCGGGAGAACCTGGGGCTCGACAAGCCCTGGTACGTCCAGTACGGGCGGTTCGCCAAGGGCCTGGTCCCGTGGCCGGGGTTCTTCCTGAACGAACAGGTGTACTTCTCGTACAACAACTTCGTCCCGGTGAAGGAGCAGATCTTCGACCGCCTCCCGGTCACCGCGGTCATGGCCGTGGGCGCCTCGGTGGTGTGGGTCCTGATCGGCCTGCCCATCGGCATCATGTCGGCGATCAAGCCGAGGTCGGTCCGGGACCGGGCCGGGATGCTGTTCGCGCTCTTCGGCGTGTCCGCGCCGGTGTTCTGGCTCGGCTACGTGATGCTGTACATCTTCTGGTTCCAGTTGGACTGGTTCCCCGGGAGCACGCTGCCGATCGACGAGAGCCTGTGGGAGTCCGTGCTCCGGGGCCGATTCGTCCTGCCGTGGATCACGCTGTCGCTGACGTTCGCGGCGTTCTACGCCCGGATGACGCGGTCGAACCTGATCGAGACGATGAGCGAGGACTACATCCGGACGGCCCGGGCCAAGGGCCTGTCCGAGCGCCGGGTGATCTTCAAGCACGGCCTCCGGGCCGCGTTGACGCCGGTTGTCACGATGTTTGGGCTCGACCTGGGCATCCTCCTCGGTGGGGCCGTCATCACCGAGCAGGTCTTCAATCTCCCGGGGATCGGCCACTACGTCATCGACGCGCTGACCACGAACGACTTCCCCGCGGTCATGGGGGTCACGGTGTTCGCGGCCCTGTTCATCATCGTGGCCAACCTGCTGGTCGACGTGGCCTACGCGTTCCTCGACCCGCGGGTGAGGTACACGTAGTGGCGGAGCCGCTCCTCGAGGTCAAGGATCTGACCGTCTACTTCCCGACCGACGACGGCCTGGTGAAGGCCGTTGACGGCGTATCGTTCTCGGTCGATCGGGGCGAGACGCTCGGGGTGGTGGGGGAGTCGGGCTCGGGGAAGAGCGTGACGTTCCTCACGGTGCTGGGGCTCATCAACCGGAAGACGGCCCGGGTAAGCGGCGAGGTGATCTTCCAGGGCCAGAACCTCCTGGAGCTCTCCGACGAGGACATGCAGGAGATCCGGGGCTCGAAGATCAGCATGATCTTCCAGGACCCCATGACCTCGCTGCATCCGTACTACCGGGTCGGCGACCAGATCGTCGAGGCGATCCGGACCCACCAGGACATCTCGAAGCGCCAGGCTCAGGAGCAGGCCGTGGAGATGCTTCGGCGGGTGGGCATCCCCCGTCCGGACGAGCGGGCCAAGCAGTACCCGCACGAGTTCTCCGGCGGCATGCGCCAGCGGGCCATGATCGCCATGGCCCTGTCGTTGAACCCCGATCTGCTGATCGCGGACGAGCCCACCACGGCCCTCGACGTGACCGTCCAGGCACAGATCCTCGACCTGATCGGCCGGCTCAAGGACGAGTTCGAGGCCTCCGTGGTCATCATCACCCACGACCTCGGCGTGGTGGCCGAGCACGCCGACCACGTCCAGGTGATGTACGCGGGGAAGGTCGCCGAGTTCGGACGGCGGGCCGACATCTACTACCGGGCTCATCACCCGTACACCTGGGGCCTGCTCCAGTCGATCACCCGGCTCGATCAGCCGAAGCAGGAGCGGCTCCGCCCGATCCGCGGCCTGCCGCCCTCGCTCATCTTCGTCCCGCCGG
>OCZV010000533.1_pt1 | contig 13778 bp, 14 predicted proteins | sample 1539051 | NCBI WGS metagenome assembly OCZV01 (sample SAMEA3113581, study PRJEB22503) | soil metagenome
CTACGGATCAGAAGGTTGGGGGTTCGAGTCCCTCCGAGCGCGCGCGAATACCCTGGTCGAGCACGTGATATGGGCGGCGCCAGGCAGCGATGGGCTGCCGGGGTCCGATCTATCCCGCTGATCGGTCCCGCGAACGCCCGGGTAGATCCCGGCTTTCTGCCGGCACGGCGCTCTCGCACGCCGCGGCAGTCGCGGGGCGCAGGTTCGAGTCGCGTAGCGTCTCCATGTCGACCGACATGGATCGCGTTCCAGGCGGCGGGTTCAGCCTTGAGGCGCCCGAGGGCATGCGGTTCCTCAGCCGTGGTCGTGCCAGCGACGAGAAGAATCGGTTGCTGGCCGAGCATCCTCCGCTCGTCGCCGCCGACTATGCGTGGGGTGAGCGCCCGCCGCAGACCGGCCCGCAGATTGTGGCGGAAGGCCACGCATGTCCGGTGTCCGCCGGGGCGTGCCTCAAAGGCCTGACGAGGGTCGGCAGCAACCTCAGAAGGTGATACCGCTGCCGCAGAAGGGTGATACCGCTGCCGCGTGCATGGGTTGCTGACCAGCGCAATGCTGGTCGGCACCGCGGTCGGGCTTGTTACCGGCATCGCGTCGACCTTGCTCGTGACGGCGACCGTCCGGCCGGACATAGTCATCGCGCTCGCCGTCGGCCTACCGAGCGTGGTCGGCTTGTTGCTGATCCTCCTGTCAAACCGTCGATCGGTCACCACGCTGGGAGCGTTCATCCTCGCGATCGCCCCCGGCTGGTTGGGCGTCCTCGTCGCGATCCAGGTCGTCTACGGTGCCTGAAGCAGAAGAACGTGAGACCTTGCCGGGCGAGCCGACGGTGCCCTATACGCCCACGTTCGACACCGGAGGCTTCGAGTCGCAGCCTGAACCGCCGCCGGTCGCCCTGGAAACGCCGCCGTCGGAGCCGATACCGGTGCCGGCCCAGCCGGTGGTCGTGCCGGGCAGCTACCACTACCTCAAGCGCTGGACGTTCGTGCTGGTCGTGCTCGGGGTGTCGATCGTCGCGGCGGCGATCGGACTGGGCCTCTACTACTGGTGGTACCAGTCGGTCGACAAAACGCCGCCGGATGTTGCGAGGCGCGTGCGCGGCGTGGCACAGGGTCGGTCGAGCTTGAAGTCGCCCTCGATCTCGCTGATCGCCGATCAGGGTGCGGGCTCGCGCTAGCGGCGATGCGGGTGTCGGGGTAAACGCCTGGGGTGCTCTTCGACCAGCACCGGTCGACCAGCTGACGTCATGACAGTGGAGTTCCGAGCGAACGGCAGGCGGCGCGGCGGCATCTGCATCATGATGGTGAGGTATGCGCGTCGTGTCGAGCGAACCGGTCCGGCTCACCGAGCTGACCTCGTGCGGGGGTTGTGCGGCCAAGTGGGGAGCATCGCTGCTCGGCGAGCTCGTCGCCGCCGCCTCCATCGCCGGCGACGCCGACCTGTTGGTCGGCTTGGCGCCCTCCGACGATGCGGCGGTGGTGCAGGTCGCCGACGGCGTCGCCTTGGTGTCGACGACCGACTTCTTCCCGCCGTTGGTCGACGACCCTGCGGACTTCGGTGCCATCGCCGCCGCCAACGCGTGCAGCGACGTGTTCGCCATGGGCGGTGACGTCGTGCTCGCTCTCAACATCGCGGCGTTCCCCGAATCTCTCCCGGCCGCGGTGATCCAGGCGATCTTCCGGGCCGCGGCCGAGGTCGTGGTGGAGGCCGGAGGCGTCGTGGCCGGCGGGCACACGATCCGCTCACCGGAGCCGATCTTCGGTCTGGCCGTTCAGGGCGTCGTGGTGCCGGGCGAGCAGTTCACAAAGGGCGGGGCGCGGCCGGATGACGTGTTGGTGCTGTCAAAGCCGCTCGGCACGGGTCTGGCGCTTGCCTCGGGGGATCCGCAGACGATCGGTGCGGCCATCTCGACGATGCGCCAGCTCAACCGGCTCGCGGCTGGTGTGCTCCGGCGCCATCGCTCGGCTGTTCATGCGGTCACGGACGTGACCGGGTTTGGGTTGCTGGGGCATGGCTGGGAGGTCGCCGAGCGGTCGGATGCCCATCTGGTGTTCGATGCGTCGTCGCTGCCCCTCATCGACGGTGTGCTGGCGGTCGCCGAGGCGGGGGTGCGTACTGGTGGCGACCACCGCAACCGCGACTACGTGGAGGGCCATGTCGCGCTCGCTGCCGGCGAGACTGCGGCGGCGATCGGGTTCGATCCGCAGACGTCCGGCGGCTTGCTCGCGGCGGTCGACGTCGGTCTCGTCGACGAGCTAACCGGGGCGGGCTTCGTGGCCGTCGGCCGCGCGGCCGATGGCCCGGCGGCGGTGACGTTGCGGTGAGGGGCAGGGATCGGGCTGGCCGGCCGCCGTCGGTCGACGCGCTGGCCCGATCGTTGGCCGGCTCCGGTCTGCCCCATCCGTTGCTGGTGAACGCGGCCCGCGCCGCGATCGCGCAGGGTGATCCGGGTGCGGCCTCCACCGAGGTCGAACGAATGCGGACCGCGCTGCTGCAGCCGGTGATCAACGGGACCGGCGTGTTGTTGCACACCAACCTCGGGCGGGCGCCGTTGGCTGTGACCCAGGCCGCCAGCTACGTGAACCTCGAGCTCGACCTGGCTACCGGCCGGCGCAGCTCGCGACAGGAGCATGCAGGCGCGCTGCTGGCCCGGGCCTGTGGCGCCGAGGCGGCCCTCGTGGTCAACAACGGTGCTGCCGCGGTGCTGCTCATGCTCGCCGCGCTGGCCGCCGGCCGGCCGGTGGTGGTCTCCCGCGGCGAGTTGGTCGAGATCGGCGGCGGCTTCCGCATACCCGAGATCATGGCCCTGTCCGGAGCGGAGCTGACCGAGGTGGGCACGACAAACCGGACGCGGCTCGCCGACTACCGCGCTGTCGCCAACGCCGCCGCCCTGCTGCTCAAGGTGCACGCATCGAACTATCGGATCGAGGGCTTCACCAGCTCGGTCGACGTCGCCGAGCTGGCGGGGCTCGGGCCGCCGGTGGCCGTCGACCTGGGATCAGGGTTACTCGACGCCGCCTGCCCGTGGCTGGCGGCCGGACCGCCGGATTGGCTCCGGTCAGAGCCGGCCGTCCGCCAGTCGCTCGAGGCCGGTGCCGCCCTCGTCACGTTCTCGGGCGACAAGCTGCTCGGCGGCCCACAGGCCGGAGTCGTGGCCGGTCGGGCCGACCTCGTCGCCATCTGCGCCCGGCATCCGCTCTACCGCGTAGCGCGCCCCGGCACATTGGTGCTCGCGGCGCTCCAGGAGGTGGCGTTCGCCTACCTCGAACGCAGCGCTCAGCGGCTGCCGTTCTGGGACATGGCGACCACGTCCGTCGAGGCGCTACATGAGCGGGCCGAGAAGGTCGCTGCCGGGCTCGAGGGCGTCTCGCCGGTGGCGTGCTCCTCGGTGGCCGGCGGTGGTGCCCTTCCCGGCATCGAGATCCCGTCGTGGGGCGTGTGCCTGCCGGGGGACCACGGGGCCGCGCTGCGCCGCTGCGCGCCCCGGCCAATCATCGCCGTGGTACGGCGGAACGAGACCGTGGTGGACCTGCGCACCGTGGCCGCGGCCGATGATCCGACGGTCACCGCTGCGCTGGCGGCTCTGGTCCCGTGACGCAACCTCGATAGGCTCACTACGGAGGTGTCCGAGCGCCTGGTGGGCTCCACCGCCTTCAAAGCGGCTGGTCGTGGTCACCCACGACGGCGGGTTCGATTCCCGTCCACCTCCGCCACCACTGCACAGTGCTCACCTGCTCAGCCGCTCACCCTGCGCTCGCGCGACGGCACCACCCGCTCTTCGCCGGTGTAGACGTTCATCGACGAGCCCCGGAGGAACCCCACCAGCGTCATGCCGGCCGACTCGGCCAACTCGACCGCCAGGCTCGAGGGCGCCGACACCGCCACCACCATCGGTACGCCGGCAACGAGCGCCTTCTGGGCGATCTCGAAGGCGATGCGACCCGACACCATGAGGACGTGACCGGTCAGCGGCAGCCGGCGGTTGGTCGCGGCCCAGCCGATCACCTTGTCGACTGCGTTGTGGCGTCCCACGTCTTCCTGGAGACGCACGAGCCTGCCGTCGTCGGTGAACACCGCGGCGGCGTGCAGCCCGCCGGTGCGGTCGAACACCCTCTGAGCCGCCCGCAGCCGTGCCGGCAACTCGCTGAGCACGGCGGGCGGAACGCGCAGCCCATCGCCGGACACGTCGGGCACCACCTTGCGCACGGCCTCGATGCTGGCCGTTCCGCACAGCCCGCACGACGACGTCGTGTACACGTTGCGCCGCAGCGAGGCGGGCACCGGCGTCGGGTCGACGAGGTGGACGTCGACGACGTTGTACTCCTGGGTCTCGTCGCCCACGCAGTAGCGGATGGCCCGCACCTGGGCGGGGTCGTCGATGATCCCCTCGGTGAGGCAGAAGCCCAGCGCCAGCTCGAAGTCGCTGCCGGGAGTGCGCATGGTGACCGACACCGCCTCACCGTTGACGCGGATCTCCATGGGCTCCTCGCCCGCCAGCGTGTCTGGCCGGCGAGTGGCGACCCCGTCGCGCACGGCCAGCATGGTGCGGCGGTCGACGACCCGGCGAGCTGCGGTGATTGCCATGCGTTCTCCTCCTGCGAGCTAACCGGCGGTGGTGATGCGGAGCTGGGGGTGGCGGATGCGGCCGGGTGACAGGCCGAGGAGCCGACCGGCGGCCGCGTCAAGGGCCCGGCTCGCCTCGCCGTCGGGTTGGCGCACCACCACGGGCTCGCCCTGGTCGGCGCCCTCACGCACCGCGGGGACGAGCGGTACCTGGCCGAGCAGCGGAACGCCCAGCTCGTGCGCCAGCATCTCGCCGCCACCCGCGCCGAACAGCTCGTAGCGCTCGCCGTCGTTGCCGGTGAACCAGCTCATGTTCTCGAGGACGCCGACCACACGCAGTTTTACCTCGCGGGCCATGTAGGCCGCCCGTTGTGCCACCCGCTGGGCGGCCGCCTGGGGCGTGGTGACGATCACGACCTCGGCGTCGGGCAGCAGCTGGGCCACGGTGAGCGACACGTCGCCGGTGCCGGGAGGCATGTCGACGACGAGCACGTCGGGTCCGTCCCAGAACACGTCGGTCACGAACTGCTCCAGCATCTTGTGCAGCATCGGGCCCCGCCAGATGACCGGCGCGCTCTCCTCGGTGAGCATCCCCACCGAGACCACACGCACGCCGTGGGCGAGGAGCGGGACGAACAGCCCGTCGATGATCACCGGCCCGCGGCGGATGCCCATCATCCGGGGGATCGAGAAGCCCCACACGTCGGCGTCGAGCAGCGCCACCCGGCGACCCCGGAGGGCGATGGCGACCGCCAGGTTGGTGGCGATCGACGACTTGCCCACGCCGCCCTTGCCCGAGGCGACGGCGAGGACGCGGCTGTCGCCGAACACGGCGGACGGCTGGGGGCGCTCGCCCTGGAGGTGGCGGCGGAGGCGAGTCCGGTCGCGGTCGTTCATGGCCGGGAGATCGAGGATGACCTCGTCGACGCCGAGCGCGCGCACTGCGTGGGTCACGTCCTGGCGGATGCGCTCGCCCTGCGGGTGGCCGGCCACCACGAGGGCCAGTGAGACCTGGACCCAACCTGGTCGCACGAGGACGCCTTGCACCATGCCGAGCTCGCCGATCGGCCGCCCGAGCTCGGGCTCGATCACCCCGCCGACCGCGGCGAGCACCTGCGCTTCCGACGGCGTGGGTTGCGTGGCGACCCCCCTTTGGGCGAGCGCGCCCGTCGAGGGCAAATCGTAGCCGCACGCGTGAAGATCATGTGCTGTAATGGTCGGCACAAACACGGGGCGGCAGGCGACCAGAGAGGGGGTCGTTGATGGAGAACATCAGCCGTCGCCAGTTCCTCCAGGGCGCCGTCGGTGGTGGGGGAGCATTCGGTCTTGCAACTTTCGGCTTCGACGCGTCCGCCGCCGCCCAGGAAGTGCGTGAGCTCAAGATCCAGAACGCCACCGAGACCCGCACCGTCTGCCCGTACTGCGCTGTGGGTTGCTCGATGATCGGTTACACGATCGGCGGCCAGGCCTCGAACACCGAGCCCGTGCTGGTCCACATCGAGGGCGACCCCGACAGCCCGATCAACGGCGGCACGCTGTGTCCCAAGGGTGCCTCGACCCTGCAGCTGGCGGTCAACCAGCGGCGACCGGAGCATCCGATGTACCGGGCGCCCGGGGGCACCGAGTGGGAGCGGATCTCCTGGGACGACGCCATGGAGAGGATGACCCGCTGGGTGAAGGACGCCCGCGACGACCACTTCATCGAACAGGACGACGAGGGCAACACGGTCAACCGCCAGACCGGCTTCTCGTTCCTCGGTGGGGCCACCATCTCCAACGAAGAGGGCTACTTCACCGCCAAGCTGATGCGGGGGCTGGGCACGGTCTACCTGGAGCAACAGGCCCGGGTCTGACACGGTCCCACGGTGGCCAGTTTGGCCGCCAGCTTCGGCCGAGGGGCCATGACGAATCACTGGCGTGACTTCAAGAACAGTGACGTCATCCTGGTGATCGGGGCCAATCCCGCGGAGAACCACCCGTGTGGGTGGAAGTGGGCCCACGTCGGGCGCGACGAGCGGGGCACCCGCATCATCCACGTCGATCCCCGCTTCACCCGCACGTCGGCCATCGCCGATGTCTTCGTGCCCATCCGCGCAGGCACCGACACGGCGTTCTTCGGCGGCCTGATCAACTATGTCCTCGAAAATGAGCTGTACCAGCAGGACTACGTCCGCCTGCACACCAACGCGTCATTCATCGTGGCCAAAGACTTCTCGTTCGAGGACGGGCTGTTCTCCGGCTACGACGAGGCCGAGCGGACCTACGACACCGCCACGTGGGACTACGAGCGCGAGACGGGCTCTGCCGAGGAAGCCTCTCCCCAGCCAGGGTTGGGCCAAGGCGTAGGGCCGATCGCCACGCCCTCGTTCGCCCGGGTGGACCCCACTCTCCAAGATCCCCGCTGTGTCTTCCAACTGATGAGGGAGCACTACAGCCGGTACACGCCCGAGGTGGTCTCCCAGATCACCGGGATCCCCGAAGACAAGTTCGTCGCGGTCGCCGAGGAGTTCGGCGCCACGGGCACCGCGGACAAGGCCGGCAGCGTCGTCTACGCCGTCGGGCTCACCCACCACACCTCCGGGGTGCAGATCATCCGCGGCATCGGCCTCCTGCAGATGCTGCTCGGCAACGTCGGCATCCCCGGTGGCGGGGTCAACGCCGAACGGGGCCACGCCAACATCCAGGGCAACACCGACAACGCCATCTCGTGGGAGATCCTCCCCGGCTACCTGGGGATCCCGCGGCCGGGCATGGAGACCATGGCCGACTACCTCGACGAGGTCCCCGCCAAACAGCTCCGTCCAAACTCCATCAACTTCTTCGGCACCAACTACGGGAAGTTCCTGGTCAGCCAGCTGAAGGCGTTCTTCGGTGAGGCGGCGACCGCCGACAACGACTTCGCCTACTCGTGGATACCGAAACCGGAGAAGAACTCGTCGTGGCTCACCGTCCACGACGAAGCTCGAGCCGGCCGGCTCGACGGCATCATCTACGGGGGGTTCACCGGCGTGACCGTCGGCCCCGACTCCACCCGCATGGCCGAGTCGCTCGCCAACCTCAAGTGGCTGGTGATCATGGACCCGCTCCCGACCTCGGCGTCGGAGTTCTGGCACGCGCCCGGCACCGATCCCGAGGAGATCCAGACCGAGGCGCTGTTCCTCCCGGCGACCCACTGGATCGAGAAGTCGGGGTCGTTCACCAACTCGGGCCGGTGGGCCCAGTGGAAGCACCAGGTCCTGCCCGCGACGGGCGAGGCCAGGGACGACAACCGGATCCTCGGCGAGCTCTACCAGCGACTGCGGGATCTGTACGAGGAGGAGGGCGGCGCGTTCCCCGATCCGGTGCTCAACCTGCACTGGCCCTACGCCGACCCGAACAACCCGGGGCTCGAGGAGCTGGCGCAGGAGGTCAACGGCTCCAACCTCGACAGTGGCGAACAGCTGGCGACGTTCGTCGACCTGGCCGACGACGGCACCACCGCGTCCGGGAACTGGATCTACTGTGGCTCCTGGACCGAGGACGGCAACCAGATGGACCGTCGCGGCGTCACCGACCCCACCGGCATCGGCTACTTCCACGACTGGACCTGGTCGTGGCCCCTCAACCGGCGGATCCTCTACAACCGGGCGTCGGCCGACGCCGACGGACAGCCGTGGGACCCTACGCGACCCGGGATCCAGTGGAACGGCTCGGCGTGGGTCGGCGACATACCCGATTTCCCGGCTACGTCCGCCCCGGACGAGGGGCAGGGCGCGTTCATCATGACCGGTGAGGGCGTGGCGCGGCTGTTCGCCCCCAAGAACCTCACGACCGACGGGCCGTTCCCCGAGCACTACGAGCAGACCGAGACGCCGCTCGACAACCTGTTGTCGGGCACCCGGCGCAACCCGGCCGCGTTCCTGTACGAGGACGCCCCGGCCAGCTTCGCCGAGGATGACGCCGAGTTCCCGTACGTCGCCACGACCTACCGGGTCACCGAGCACGAGCATTACGTGACCCAGAATGTGCCCTACCTGGTCGAGGCCATGCCCGATTTCTTCGTCGAGCTCCCCGTCGAGCTGGCTGATGAGAAGGGCATCGACAACGGGGGCCGGGTCCGGGTGAGGTCCAAGCGGGGGGAGGTGGAGGGGGTCGCCCTCGTCACCAAACGGATGCGGCCGCTGCGGGTCGGTGACGGCAAGGTCGTCTACCAGGTGGGCATCCCCGTCCACTGGCACTACGCCGGCGGCAAGGGGGAGGGCGAAGCCGCGCCGATGATGGCCAACCTGCTGACGCCCTACATCGGCGATGCCAACGTCCGGACGCCCGAGTACAAGGGCTTCCTCGTCAACGTCGAGAGGGCTTAGGGAGGCCGGCATGTCCACCGAGCTCGGTCTGGCCATCCGCCGGAAGTCGGCATCGCCGTCGTCCGGCACCAACATCCGCCGCGAGAGCGTCGAGGTGTCCAAGCTGGTCGACATCGATCTGTGCATCGGCTGCAAGGCGTGCGAGATCGCGTGCAAGGAGTGGAACGACCTCGAGCCCGACGAGACCTTCAACTTCGGCAGCTACCAGAGCCATGAGGACCTGACCGCGAGCACCTGGGACCTCATGCGCTTCAAGGAGGTCGACCTCGACAACGGCGACCTGGCGTGGCTGATCCGCAAGGACAGCTGCCTGCACTGTGACGAGCCGGGCTGCCTGCTGGCATGCCCGGCGCCCGGTGCGGTCGTCCAGTACGAGAACGGCATCGTGGATTTCGACCAGACGAAGTGCATTGGCTGCCAGTACTGCGTGACCGGCTGCCCGTTCGACATCCCCCGCTTCGACCGCAAGACCAAGAAGGTCTACAAGTGCACGATGTGTGTCGACCGGGTTGCCGGTGGCCTCGAGCCGGCCTGCGTGAAGGCCTGCCCGACCGGGTCGATCCGCTTCGGGTCACGCCAGGAGATGCTCGCCTACGGTGAGGCGAAGGTCGAGAAGCTGCATCGTCGCGGCTTCGACGACGCCGTGCTGTACGACCCGTCCGGCGTCAATGGGCTCCACATGACGTACGTGGTGCCGCGGGGCGACATGCTCGGCGATTACGGGCTCCCCGACGACCCCGATGTGCGGGCGAACCTGAGCTTCATCGGCAAGCTGCGCGGCCTGCGGGGCATCGGCGCCGTGGCCACGTGGGCGGGGCTCATCGGCGCGGGCCTTTACTGGCTGCGTGTCGGGCGCAAGGCGCCACCGCCCGAAGCCGAGGCGGTGGCCGAGGCCGAGCGTCTGGGCCAGCCGGGCCCCGAGGACGAGGGCCCCGAGGATCTCGAGCCCGAGGAGGCGGAACGATGACGGTCACCGCCGGCGCCGACCGGGGGGACGTGATCGACCGCGAGCGCGTCGAGGCCGTCGAGCGCGAGCCGGTCGTCATCGTCCGCTACAACCTGTTCGAGCGGGTGCTCCACTGGGTGGTGGCTATCACCTTCGTCGCCCTGATGCTGTCGGGCATGGCGCTTGCTTACCCACGGCTGGCCTGGCTCTCCGGCCTGTTCGGCGGGGGCCAGACCATGCGGGCGGCGCACCCGTGGATCGGTGTCGCCTTCACCGTCGGAATCGTGCTGATGCTGTTGATCTGGGCACGCGGGATGATGCTCGATGCCACCGACCGGTCCTGGTTCCGGCGGCTGCGGAGCTACGCCCGCACGGGGCATGCCGGGCTGGACAACGGCCGCTGGAACGGCGGCCAGAAGGTCTACTTCTGGTTGTCGCTGGTGTTCGGGATCGTCTTGCTGCTGTCGGGCATCCCCCTGTGGTTCCCCTCGGTTGCGGGCGACGGCGTGCGCGAGTGGTCGCGGCTGATCCACCACGCCGCGTACCTGGTCATGGTCGGGGGCTTCATCATCCACGTGCTGCTCTCGGTGTTCCTGTTCCCCGGGACGCTGGCAGGCATGACAAACGGCCAGGTCACCCGGGGGTGGGCCGCCTGGCACCACCCGCGCTGGTACCGCGAGACCAGCCACAGCCAGCCGGAGAGGCCCGAGCCGCCGGCGGCGGAACCCACCGAGCCGGCCGAGCCGACGCCGTGACCCCACCGTGAGACGAGGGCCCCGGGGTGGCCCTGAGGTGCGCCTCGCCCGCGCCGAACGGCTCCTCGGCGAAGAGGTCGGTGCCGCCCACGCCCCACTGTCGGTGCTCGTCGCGGTCCTGCGCCATCAGCAGACCCGGGCGGGCCTGGCGCGGGTCGCCTCCCGGGCCGACGACGGAGCGTTCCCGCTGCTCGATGTCCAGGGCGCCGCGCCGTCCATCGTGCAGGAGCTGGGGCTCGCGATCACGACACTGCGCGCAGCCGTCCCACCGGCGCTGGACGAGGCCGGCGACCAGCTGCGGGCGCTCGCGCCGTCCGAGTCGGCGGCGGTCGTCGAGACGTGGCTCGACGACGTGGCGCTGGTCGAGCCGCGCCTCGGCTTCTGGGTGCGGGTCGCCGCCGGTCCCGTGCTCGAGACCGGCGCCACCGGCGTGGCCATCCCCGATGAGTGGAAGGGTGCCGCGTGCCCGGTGTGCGGGGGTCAGCCGCAGGCATCGGCCATCGCCGAGGAGAGCGGCGAGTTCATGGCGGGGTCGCCCCGTTCGCTCGTCTGCGGCCGGTGCGCGGCGTGGTGGCCGTACCCCCGCGTCACGTGCGCCGTCTGCGGTGAGGATGATCCCCGGCTCATGGAGTCGTTCATTGTCGAGGGGCAGCGGTCGGTCCGGGTCGACACCTGCGCCACCTGTCGCGGCTACATCAAGACCTTCGATCTCCGGGAGCGCGGTGCGGTCGACCTCGTCCCCTTGGTCGACGACGTCGCCACGCTCGCCCTGGACGTGTGGGCGCAGCAGCGCGGCTTCTCTCGTTCGGCGCCGTCGCTGGCCGGCGTGTGATGCACCCGCGAGGCGACGCCTGCCGCGGGTTGTCTAGGCGCGGCCGCGGGTCGCGAGCCGGGGGCCGGGGACGCGCAGGTCGCCGCGCCGGTGGGTGATCCCCCGGGCGTCGAGCAACGCGGCCAGCGGCACCGCCCACTTGCGGGTGGTTCCCATGGCCTCGCGGAGCTGGCCGACCGTGACGCCGCCGGGGTGCTCGGTGCACAACCGCTCGACGAGCGCCGCAGCCCCCTCGATGGCCGCCGGTGCGAAGTAGAGACCATCGCGCTCGATCACCCGGCCCCGGCGTACCAGCAGGCGGACCTCGGCCTGGTCGATGCCGAACTCCGCCGGCGATGGCGGCGAAAATGGCTCCGCCTCCAACGCGGCGATGAAGGGATGATCATCGAGTGGGTCCGATGCATCGCATGCCGCAGGGCGTGCCCGCCCATGGCTGACCACGACGTCCGGGAGCGTGGCGAGCACCGCCCGGTCACGATCCTCCAGTTCGGCCACATCCAGTCCCGGCGCCGGCGAAGCCTCGATCCGGGCCGCCAGCTGGTCGCGGGCGGTGGCCAACCGGGCCGGATCCACGACCCAAGAACCGACGGTCGGCTCGCGGCGCTCGCCGGTGAGCCGCTCGAGCTCGTCCGGACGCACCCAGCCGCGCTCCGCGATCACCCGACCGATCGACCGGTCGGGACGCGCGCGTGAGACGGGGAGCGCGGGATCGACATCGAGCACCTCGCCACCACCGATGGTCTCCGCACGACCCAGGTCGCGCACCACGAACCGGTCACCCGGTACCAGCGGCAGCGCCTCCGGCAGCTGCATGCGTACCAGGCCTGTCTCGCCGGGGTCGATGCTGTCACCCCGCAGAACGTTGAGGCGGATCGGCCACTCGCCGCTACCGATGTAGGCCGCGAGCGCGGCGCGGCGCGACACCCGATGGTCCACGGCCGGCAGGACCCGGAACGACGCGTCGCACCGCCGTGTGCGGTGCCACTGCCCGGGCCGGACCACGACGTTGCCACGGCGCACCGCCCGGTGGTGGATCGCAGCAAGGTTGAGGGCCACCCGCGACCCCGGCTCGGCGACGTCCCGGTCGCGCCCGAACGACTGCAACCCCCGGATCCGCACCCGATGCACACCTTGTCGGGTGGCGACCCCCACTTGCTCGCCGACGGCCAGCGTCCCATCGGTCAGCGTCCCGGTCACCACCGTGCCTGCCCCCCGGATCGCGAACGACCGGTCGACCCACAGGCGGGGCCGCCCCCGATCGACCGCCGGCGGCGCCGTCGTCACCAGACGATCGAGGGCCCACCGCAGTTCGTCCAGACCGGCCCCGTCCGTCGCGTTCACCGCGACCACCTCGGAGCGGTCCAGCGGGCTTCCCGTCAGCGCCTCTGCGACCTCGGCGAGCGCCAGCCCGACCAGATCGTCACCGGCCACATCGACCTTGGTCAACACGACGACGCCGCGGCGCACCCCCACTAGCTCGAGGATCCGCAGGTGCTCCTCGGACTGCGGCTTCCACCCCTCGTTCGCCGCCACCACGAACAGGCACGCGTCCACCGCGCCCACGCCGGCCAGCATGTTCTTGATGAACCGCACATGCCCCGGGACATCCACGAACGCGATCGACACGCCGGACGGGCTCACCATCTCCGCGAAGCCCAGGTCGATCGTCAACCCTCGACGCTTCTCCTCGGCGAACCGATCGGGCTCCACCCCCGTGAGCTGCCTGACCAACGTCGACTTGCCATGATCCACATGGCCGGCAGTAGCGATCACCCGCATCGCGGACACCCCCGTCACGGCCCTCCGAGCGTACCGTGCTGACCCGCCCCGGCGGACCAGACGAGCGATCCCGTTACACCCGGCGAACAGCGTCCTCCCGGAACCCACGACCGCACGGGCGGGGCAGATCGGCGCGATTCGGCGGGAGATCATCTTCGAACCGGTGCACGAACAACCCGCTCCGGCCGAACGCCCGCCGGCCGCCCCGGAAACGCAGCCCCGGGAGCCCGTGCCGGACCGGTCATGAGCCAGATCTCCGACGTCTGCGGCGGCGGCGATGCAGGCCGGGCGCTGGTACCGGCCTCGCTGCGCGGCTACCGCACGTGGCGCCCGCTGGGCCGGCGGGCGCATGTGCCCGACGGCGCGTTGCCCTTGACCTAGGTCACTCGCCGTGTCGTGTGGACCCCGTCACTGGCCGCGGGCTGCAAGCCGAAAGACGCTGGGACCCCGGGTCCGTGATCGTCGACGCTCGCAGGCAGCCATCGCGCTCCGCAGGCGGGGTGCAGCTGCGGCATCTACGGGTGGTATGCCCCGACCGACACCGGCATGGTCAGCGCCCG
>OCZV010000534.1_pt1 | contig 13766 bp, 14 predicted proteins | sample 1539051 | NCBI WGS metagenome assembly OCZV01 (sample SAMEA3113581, study PRJEB22503) | soil metagenome
ATAGACGTAGAAGATTTTTCCCTAATTATCTTTTGAAAAGAAATGGAATCGTAAGATACATATCTTTATTCGGAAGTTGATATTAATCCAGCATGCCATATTCTAGCACTCAGGACAGACAGATATTTGGCAAATCATTAGAGGCAATAGAGTATGAAAAATAAGAGTAGAAAAGATGAAACAACTTCCTCACAGTTATCAGAATACGAGGAGGTGATGAAACGCCTTAAGGAAGCTCTAGCTAGATGCCTGCAAATGTTAAAAGTAGGTCATTATAAGGATATGAGTGAAAGAGCTCTTCGGTATCTTGAGAATGCTTCTCTGGACCAGATAAAGACTTTTGGTGATTGGATTCTATGTTTAAGCGCAATTGCAGATTCTTGCTTGTCTAATAAACACATACTATCCCAGTCAGAAACTTACGATTTTCTTACTGTTGCAGTTGCTACAAATATCGAGGAAAAAACAAGGACTAAAGCAATTGATGATATAATTTTCAGAATTTACCGAGATATTATGGCAAATTATGAAAGTTCAAATGATAAAATAAAGATAGCATATCCAAATATTATTGTAGATGTAGTTGCTATCCTTGCTAAAGGAATAAATATCGAGGGTAAGAAAATAGCACCATTTCAAGTAGAACTCTACTATCAAAAAAGGAAGGCGAATGCAGGTACTTCTTCATTGGTCCCGAAGGCTGTAACTACCACAGCATCAACATCAGCTACAGCTGCTAGTATTGCCACCATAGAAAAGAGGAAAAAAGAAGAACTTCATGTCATTGAAGCTGACAAGGAAAAAATTATTGAAAGTCTCAATAAGATAACTGGTAGAAGCAAAAAGGAACTAGAATTATCACTTAGCAAACTGCAGATGATAGACATTAAAAGATTAAGACATCTGTGCGAAAACTATGGTAAATTGCAAAAATATTGTGAGCTAATACACGGCTCAGAGGAGAGATTCAGAATAGAGCTTCAAAAGGATATTGGAAGAAAACTTTCCCAACATCAACTTCAACGTGCTGCAAATTCCATAAAGCAAGCTAAAATGTATATTGAAAATGTTTTGGATGGCAAATTTGAACCACATGGCTCATATGGAATTAACCATATCAAGCATAATCTAGAATATGGCTATCAGCTCACGGGACTAATCCGATCTAAGAGACGAAGTTCACACAAGAGATGACTAAAGGATCAATTTTGTAGAATTAAAAGATAATACCTAATATCTTTTCAATTCTATCCTATAAAGGAAAAGTCTTAGATTTATTATTCCATTAGTGGCTCTGCAAATGAAAGCTGATATCCATCTGGTTCCAATATATGAAAATATCTTTCGCCCCATGGTGCATCCATTGGTTCATTTTCAAACAGTATCGTATTTGATATTTCTTCATTGCTCTTGAAATATGAATACAGCTTGTCAACGTTATCAGTATAAAAAATCACCCTGCCAAAGTGCTTGGCAGATATATCATGTTCAGACTTGCGGTTTGTAGCTAATTCCAAATTTAAGAACATTTTGGGCATATCTGCACCTATTTCAAACGTGGTAAAAGAATCGTTAGAACCACCATACGTTAATCTAAAACCAGGAATGTTGGAGTAAAAATTACATGACCTCTTCATGTTTTTGATCATTAAAGTCACTGCAGATATTCGATATACGCTATTCATAACATCATCGACCTGAATTTTAATATTGAGATATGGAATATATCATTAACCATAGCATATGTTATCCTGTGGTATCCTGGTTTCAGAAAAGATAGTCCTTCAAACTTCCAGAAGAGGCTACATATTTTCTTATGATAAATATTTGACATCTAGCTCTCTTCAATTATCTATTTATGGCAATCCAATAATGCGTCTCTACAATATCTCCGGCTGTCATTATTCTAAGAATGTTTAAATGGAACCCGACTTGAATTTAGTTATTATCTCTCTTTTGAAAATTAAGGACGACTTTATTATTAAAGAGCAATTGAGTTCTAAAGAAATTATGTGCTAAGCAGAAACCCATCCTGGGCCTGATTTTTTATGATATGAATAGATTTTATTTCATGAACTTCTTAATTTTTTGAAGAAATGCCTGTCTATAGTTTTCGAATGCATTTTCATTCTGTAGACATGATCTACAAACATAGGAATGAGACTTGCCTTCTATAAAATTAGAGTATTTTAAAGAATCATATTCATCGTCAATCCATTTATCGCATATAAAACATTTTTGTACTATTGTTTCTTCATATCGTTTATTTTTAGCTTCTATCTCTTGTCCTTGAGATCCTCTGGAATTATTTGAGGTTTCTTGATCAGTGTTCCCTTGAAAACATTCTATATGCTTAATGGATTTGGTGGACTTTGACCAAAGTGCTCGTCCAGATGTTAATTCTTTACCGCATTCAATACATTTACCTCTGAACTTGAGAGTGATTGGGATCCAATCCATGGCATTGTCATACATCATATATGCATGAAATTGGAAGGTATATTAAATAATCCATAGAAAATTTAGGATTGAAAATGTCTGACTTGAATTTCGACATGGAGTAAATAAAATATTGGTCTTGAGTCACATCAAATAAATCTGCTAGTGACATGAATTAAGCAAAGATTTCTTGTCACTTAAGATCTATATTTCTCCAACCATTATCGTAGTTGGAGTAGTAAAATTGATGGAATTTCCTTCTTCAAGATGTATATCTAATCCTAATTTATTTTTCCCTATGTCTTCTGCAAAGATCTCGTAACCACTAAAGAAAAAGAGCTGTCAGTAAATGGTAATATTTTTGCCACATTGCTGTATTATATGTGGATCTTTTATTAGCGTGTCAGCGATGGTCGCCGCTTCTCTTTTCTTCTGTCTAGAATGGTAAATATAACACCCACTATGAGTGCAGCAATTCCTAATATAAATAGAATTACTCCTGTTATTATCATGTTCAACGAATTTATATTATCCTGGTCATTTCCTCCTCCAACAAGTGGTAGGAAACCAAATATTCCATCAATATTCACATTATTAGAACCCAAATTTGAAATTAAAAGAATATATTCTCCAGTAATATTGGGCTTGAACGTAGTAACGAAGTCTTTTGAAAATTCGTTCGTATTAATTATCCTGCCATTTGGATCTCGGACAGTTTCTCTAAGTGTAACATTTGTTGATTCTGGTTCGGAACGTAATGCTACTGATACAGAACGGGCGGTATCATTAATTTGCAATGCTGCATCTAGGGATTCACTGGGTCTCACAGTAGCCTGGCTTAAGACTATGTTCTCCTGCATAAATTGATTTGCAAAAGACCCTACTGAGAAAATAGACAAAATCACCCCTGCAATCAATAATATTCCTCCTACGATTAGGATAATGTAGCCGCGCTTTAGCATCTTAATTATAATACTTTAAAATATGCTTATATTTTAGGTCTTCCAACTGATGTCCAACATCTTTAGTTTATTATTGTTTTGAACGCATTAGAAACCATTTTCGTACTATACGCAATAGAACTAGGTAATTCAAAGTGAACTAGTGTTGGCATATTACTGCGTGAATATTTCAGGTAATATGTATGTAAGGGAAAAAATTAGTTGAGATAAACTGAAATTTACTCAAAATATTTCATTGTCAATCGTTGATTGTCTGTAATATAGAATTTCGTTTGAGTAGAGGGGAATCAATACCTAGTAAATACCCCTTTTTGAAAAAAATATATACTATTATTCCCACGTAGTTCTATTGTAAAATCGTGTTTTCGCAATAACATACTTTTTCTTACTAGATCTCAATCATTCTATATGCTTATTTACTTGTATGGGCGGAATTAATATAATTTGTAAACCCGCCAGTTTATAATAGAGTCTATTAATATAATATCTATGACTAATATTTTAGAAAGCATTGAAAAGGAAATACTAAGTTGGCCCTATGTTACTGCTGAAACACATAGGTTTGGAGGTATCGAATTCCGTCTAAATAGGAGGGAAATGGGACACATACACGGCGAACGATTAGCTGATTTACCATTCCCAATGGAAATCAGAAATGAACTTGTGAATTCTGGTCGTGTATCGCCTCATCATGTTTTACCGCAGTCAGGATGGGTTAGTTACTGGATAAATAAAGGTGAGGAAGATGTTCCAGCAGTAGTGGAACTATTTAAAATGAGATATGAACAACTGAAACCTCGATCAAGACCCAAGTAAGAGGGAAAGTAGTGGACACCAAATGTCTTTGTCTACAAATAAGAATATTATTAAATCATTTGTAAAAGAGGTTTTTAATGAGCGTGATATATCAGCCACCGAAAAATATTTTGATAGCGAAAGTCCGCTGGCAAGGACTGAGACATTCAAGGAATTCTTAATTGCTCAATTTAAGGCATTCCCAGATTTCCAGGCAAAAATAGAACACATAATAGCAGAAGGGGACCTTGTAGTGGTGTTCCTTAATTTTACTGGAACACATAAAGGAGAATTTCAAGGAAGACCACCAACAAACAAAAAAATTAGCATAAGATCTGCAGATCTATATAAGGTAGTGAACAAAAAAATTGCTGACCACTGGGATGTGGTAGATCAGCTAAATTTGATGCAACAGATAGGAGCAATACTTCCACAAGTAAATAAGAAATAAGATTGAGCTGAGGGTTTTATATGATAAAGTTAAAGTGCTAAAGAGTGGTATAGATTTCAATTAATAGAAAACAGGTCTTACTCCGACTATCGGTATAGATTCATAGTAGAATTCTTTTGTCCAGCTCTAACCTTCATTAGATCTTGTTCAATAGTTTTTGCTCTTGAAAGTAGGCCACGAATATCACACGATAATCCAGGAACTAGTTTCATGATTGCTTCTGAAATTGCAGCAGCCGATCTGAATTCTGATGAGCCCTTTAGTATTTTACCTAGTAAAACTATAACATCAAAATTCCTTCTCGCTCCCTCATTTAATAACAAAGCAGGGATTCCATTTACAGACCCGCTATGTAACTCAGCTATCATCCCAATATTTTTCATTTTATCTCTTGCTTTTTCAGTACTTGCCACGCCAAATACGCTCTGCAGATCGTATTCCTTAGATCGTTTTGACTCCTCAGCAGATATAGTTCCAGAACTGATCACAAGCTCACACCCATTTTCTCTTGCCCATTGAAAAATTGTTCTTGACACGACATAATACATAGACTGATCCAGATTTAATTCGGATATAAGAAAGGCAACCTTGAGATCTTCATTTGCATAGATTCTGGCGGGAAAGTTTGCGATTCCATCATAGATCATAGATAAGGGTGGAAATGCTGATGAATCTAGTACTGAAATAAGTTCATTTCGTAGAGATTTCATAAAACACATTGAAGCAATAGAATTTGTTAGTCCCCCACTGGGAAAGCCATCAATAAGAGTTCCACCATCAAGAGTTACCTTTTTTACTGTACGAATTTCAATTTGAGGAGCGTCTGACAATGGTAGATTAATAGTATTATACATTAAAAATATTTGAGCTTGCTGGTGGGGCTCCTCTCGTCTTAAAGAATACTTTACCCCATGATTTATTTAATCCCATTTTAATATTTTTTTGCATTTGACGTGAATGGAAGAATAAATAGGGCCTATTTTAATAACTTTTATGGAGGAGCAGCGGTTATCAACGCTCTACAATTCAAAGAAATGATAGGTATTAAACTCTCAGAAAATGAAAGAAATACATTGGAGCGTGCACAGGGATATCTGCTATAATTTTATCTTTAATAGGACCAATAGATGGAACAAATTTCTTTTCAGTGTTCTTAGTGAAATAAAAGACGAGACATATTTCACTCTTATCAGCTTTTATCCGATGGTACGTATGTCTGTTTTTCCGATATTACTAGTTCCAAGTATTCTTTAATATTATCTAGTGTCATTGAGGATGAGACGCCAGTCTTTTCTTCCATTTTCTCCTTTCTATTTTCAACCATTTTCAATATTCTTTTCTTTAAATCTTGTTCCATCTGAGCTGTCCTTATATTACTTAACAGTTCTGCAGTTGATTTCTTGATTGATCGTCTTAACGAATTATCATGTGATATTGATATAGCTGAAGAATACAGCCCCAAAGCAAATAAATATGAAGCTAGGAGCAATAGAGAATGAGCTGCTACTCCATATGTCTGCTGTAGCGCAGAGACTGAAAATGAAACTAACATTATAATACCTATTGCAGAAATAGTCAAGTAATCTTTTACTTTCTGGCTGGTGATGCTTGTAGATGTAATTACATTCCTTCCTATAATTAGAAATGCAAGACCAAATAAGATATTTCCGCCTATCGTGCCTATTCTAAACAGAATTCTAAAGTAAAACCTGTATGGATAATCTGGTGGCAAATCCAATATATCAGGCGTTTTCCCTAGTAGATACAATGCCAAAGGAAGAGACATGACGGTCCAAAACGTAAGACCTAGTCTATTTCCTATCCTTTCAAAATAGTGATATAATAGAGTAGAAGTACCAGCCCATCTAAATATAAATGACAACGTAATTGGCCACAAATTTAAGCTATCATATATTATATCATTTTCGGCAGGTACAACTAGAAGAGTAGTTACATCAGGATTTACTACTTTATATTGTATTTCTCCGCCGTATTTTTCGTCTGTCTCATATATAAAGTCCGATTGAGGAGATGCTCCGGCTGGAGATTTTTCTTCGACGACGTTAATTAACAATATCTTTACACCAGCATCCTCAGCTATAGATATGGCAGTAGTTATTGCAGCTACGCCATAAAGTAAAACCATCAGGTTTCTATAGCTAATTCTGTACCATGAAAGGAATTTGAAGCTAAGTATTCCCATTATAATACTAGCTGAAATAGAGCTTATCGCAAAAATTGAAGTCGTCAAAATTCTTGTATGGTGATTATGTACACCAAAGTAAAATTCGCTGGCCATAACAAATAAGAATGAACCTAAGAGTGCAAACTGTATTGTCCATAAAGCCCAATGCATTATATTAATGAAAACAGACTTAGATCTAAGATCACGGCTAATTTTTGTGGTGTAAACAAAGAGAATCCAAGATCCAATTCCATATCCAACTATTACGGTTAGAACAAACATTATAGTCTCAGAAGTAGTATTATATGGCAAAAGTTGGCGTGTCATCAGCAGATCTAATATTACAATAACGATCATAATGGACGCAGTAATTATAACCACTCTTCTAGTGACGTTAATGCTGGAAGGAAAGTTTCCCCTAAACTTTAACATCTATCTTACGGCTCTTTTATATAACATACCTGATTTTATACTTTTTATTTTAATTTCATATATATGACTCTTAAAATAACCCTGCAAAAATAGAAGGAATTACACTGAATTAATAATTAGTATCTATTTTCTTACGTGTATCCGATTGCAGCCTACGACTTTAATTCCACTCTTACTTCCTATTGTGCTCCATCTGATATTCTACTCCACATTGTTCTGAACAAAACTTATCAGAATTGCTATCCTCACTAATGTTATCGCCACAGTTTTTGCAGACCCCTTTTACACTCATATATTTAAGACAGTAGACTTCTATTCTTATTACGTTTACCTTAAGCCAATAATATATTCTTTTGGGATACATTATAAAAATAAATCTTTTTACATTAGTCTTGATTTTCCATTTGGTACTTGTCTTCAGAAGGAAAACGTATCTTAATTTTAGGAGCAGGATTCGGAGGGTTAACAGCTGCTAATTTATTGCGGAAAAATCTTTCTTTATCGTCAGGACCGGTAGAGCACCAAGTTACTATTATCGATCGAAAAGACTATTTCATGATGGGGCTTGTAAATTTATGGATCTTAAATGGAACAAGAACACTGGACGATTCTAAAATAGCATTGAACAGGTTGGAAAATAAAGGAATAAGCTTTCTAGATGGTGAAGTAACAGCAATTGATATTGTCTCAAAGACTGTTACAATCAGAGGATCTTCGACTCTCAGATTAGAATATGACTATTTGGTAGTAGCATTAGGATCAGAATTTGCACTTGAACAAGTCAAGGGATTTCTAGAAAATGGAGGCTTTAATCTATATGACCCAGAGCAAGTTCCAAAAGTAAGAGAAAAGATACTTTCATTAAAGAAAGGGAGAATAGCAATATGTATAACATCTATTCCGTATAAGTGTCCCCCAGCACCATATGAGGCATCTTTACTAATCAATGATATTTTAGTTAAGAATGGTACGAGAGACTCAATTGATATCGATATTTTTACACCAACTCCAATCGCTTTACCTGTAGCTGGAGCAAAAGTGAGTCAAGATGTTATTAACTTGCTCAATGATAGCCATATCAATTTCCATCCATTACATAAAATAAAGACAGTATCAGATATGAAAGAGTTAGAGTTTGAAAATGGAAAGAGGGTAAATTATGACTTGTTGATAGGGATTCCTCCTCACAAAGTACCTGAAGTAATAAGGAATTCTTGTCTGATAAAACAAGGACAAAATTGGATTAATGTCGACAAGTTCAGTCTTAAGACGGATTATGAAAATGTATTTGCAATAGGGGATGTAACTGAAATTAAGGTAAATGAAAATACGACTATTCCTAAAGCTGGAGTATTTGCAGAAGCTCAAGCAAAAGTAGTTAGCCAACAAATTGTCGATGATATTGAAAATGATAAGAACAAAAAGTCATTGCCAAGATTTGATGGGAAGGGTTTCTGTTTTATGGAAGTTGGAAATAAAAAGGCAGGATATGTTGCTGCGGATTTTTACAATGAACAAGGTCCTGCCACTCTTCTTGAACCACCATCTGAAGAATCATATAAAAAGAAAATAGATTTTGAAAGAAGTAAATTAGATGAGTGGTTATTATCATAGTGCGCCCCCATACTTCTGCCTGAAGGGTATTAAAACAGCTCTTAAATTTGCTGCTAATTTACAAATATGGAACTGCGGTAAACAATAACATCATTCGGTACAAGGTATTTATTAACTTGAATCACGTTCTTGTTATTATATTGTCAGATTGTACTTTTTTTCTTCCATAATATCGCCCGTCCTATGACGGTAAGTACACATAATTTGCTTCTACCTTTAGATAGATCCTAGTAAAAGAAAGCTGTGATAGTTAATTGAGTAATAGAAGTCGATTCTTGAGATCTTTGATTGTATTTCTTAATGTAACATCGGTTATTCCTGCTGCTTGAGATAATATTCTTATTATGAACACTATTGTTAATGTTATTGTTCATGTATGAGACATACAAAACGGCCGCTCCTAATCCCATAGGATTCCTTCCAGCACTTGCCTCTTTCCTTATTGCTATTCTCTTTGTCTTTTCTTGACACAGCTGCTGAATTAAAATATTATGTTAACTATATGTATTTTATTATGACTTTATCGGAGTCAAGTCTAAGTTTTAAATATATTGAATCTGGTGGACTTACTGCTCGCTACCTACTGATTTCGTTTAATCCACATACAAAAACACTCACCTACTCTACTGATGCCACAGGTGCTATGACTTCTGAGCAACCTCTTAATGATTCTGATCTAAAGGACTTAAGAGATGCAATAGTGAAAGAAGGATTCTTTAGTACACAAACAACATATTCCCCTAAAGAAAATGAAACTTATGTAGCATCTAATCTTTCAATTACAATGGACGATAAGGTACATACCACGACATGGGCTGATACAGCTTCAGAAGTGCCTACAGGATTGAAAAAGATAGCTGATGAGATTAAAAAGTTGATTACTGGCAAAAAATGATTACTTCTGTTTTGAAAAACATATTGGAAGATCCCAGAATGTGACTGGTACTATGTAGACTAATAGTCTATATGTTTGTGGACATGCGCAGCAATACTGCTTCTTTATTGCCATTTGCCTTTCTCCTACCCAAGTTTTCTTGAACATAATTTTACCTCTTCTACAAAGGACGTAGTTCATTTTATGCTGCCAAAGCCTGCAATTATGCAAATCATATTTTACCTTTTCTTCAATAAACTCGGGTCCTGTCTATCATCTAGTTCTCAGATATTTACCTGACAATATCTAGCCAAACTACCAATTACTTCTATAGTATCAAAAGTAAATAGTACCAAAACTTTAAAGTAGTATTCATGGTAATTTATCAAGCAATTGTAGACCTAGATCATTTTATTTTAGGATCATGTATGGCAGTTTTCCTAATGATATCTGTTCCTATTATATATAGTATGGAAACTTTGCAGACTCTGTTATTACAATCATATTTTGTGTCTGCAACAGCACAGCCAAGCGAATATGATACTGCTGATTCAGCTAAAGAGCTGACAATAGCTCTAGTAACTGATGCTTTGTTCAGTGATGCAGGTTGGGGAGCATTTGGATACAACGCTGCACAAGTACTAAATAGTGAATATGGTCACGAAGTCGATTTTAAAGATGATGTGCATATACCAGATATTGAAACTACATTAAGAAATTATGCCAACAAAGACTATGATTTGATTATTGCCCAAGGTTTTGAGTGGGGCGACCCAGCAGTCAAGGTAGGCAAGGATTATCCAAATACCAAGTTTGTGGTCTTTACAGGACTTGCAAACTCTACTAATGTTGCTTCTATATTTCCTAAGCAGCAAGAAGGGGCATATCTATTGGGGGCACTTGCAGCAATGATGTCCAAGACAGGGGTAATAGGGTTTATCGGAGGAGAGAGATATCCAAACCTAATCAACGTGTACGAAGGTTACAAACAAGGTGCAAAAGCTATTGATAACAATATAGAGGTACTCGACACATACTTGAATGACTGGGATAGTCCAGAAAAAGGAAATGAGGCGGCCATGTCACAAATAAATAAAGGTGCAGATTTGTTGCTACATGCAGCTGATACGTCAGGCCATGGTGTTATCCAGGCTGCTAAGGAAAAAGGAGTATATGCATTTGGTGCTGTCTCAGACCAAAACATATTAGCTCCAAATACTGTTCTTAGCTCTTTTGTATTAGACGTAGTAAAGGCATTTGATCAGGCTGCTAAGATGGTTCAAGAGGGTAACTTTACTGGACAAATATTTAAACCTGGACTAGAAGCGGGCAAGAATGCATCAGGAGACGGTATTGTGTATATAGCACCATTTCATAGCTTGGAGAACAAGGTTCCAAATGAAATTAAAGCTAAATTCGATCAATTAGAACAAGATGTACTTAAAGGCAAGATTGTGGTATCTGAGAAATATCCTGGGGCAATAGGTAATTTGACAACTATATCATAGAGCAGGAATCTATTTAGCAGCTCGAAAGAGTTTTTAACCTACATAATTCAACTAGAGTTCTATATTGCAGAAATGGGCAAGGAAATTAGGTATTACGAGTGCCTTGTTTTCAAGACATGCAAAAGAAATCGGTATTATTTCCACAACTTTGATAATTATTATTTCATATAGTTTGTTCTTTTATCTTCAAAATATTACAGAAGATAATATTAAAAAAAGTCTTTTTGAACAGCAAAGAAATCGCCAGATGGAATCCTCTAAGGCTATGGCAGAGCACATCACTGCTAATCTACAGTCTGTTATGTATATTCTTCAAGGACTAGCAGACTCTACATATTTACAGGAAGGTGAGTTGTCTGGTGATAGGATAGATGCGTTAATGCGGGACAGGTTTAATCAAATCAATGCTACAACTAAAGTTGATGGGCTTTTCATTACTGATAATGATGACATAACAACATATCATCTGGTACCGGAAGGGCAAAGAAGTTTTGTAAATATAGATATTTCATTTAGAGATTATGTTCAAAAGACACGCGATACTCTTAGACCTGTATTTTCAAATGGTTATCAAGGAATTGATGATGTATATAGAATCGCACTTACCTATCCAATAATCAATAAAGAAAGTGGTCAATATGTTGGTATGGTAGGAGTTCATATCCCAACTATCGATTTTTTTAGTCGTTACGGAAATATCTATAATATTAAATCACAGTATTTAGCTGCCCTTGACAGAACTGCAACTCATCTAGCTCATAGCAATTCACAATTGATAGACAAGAATTTCTTTGGGGAATTTACTCAGAACTTTACAAGGCATAATAAGGATTTGAATAATTTAGTGAAAAGCGTGTTATCAGGCAAGTCAGGGGACGTAGTCTATACAATTGGATTGGGTGAAAGGCTGACAACAGGATATCCTATCTCTATTTATGGAGAAGAGGAGAATCCAACATATGTAGTCTTTATTGTAACACCCACCTTACAAATATACTCTCAAATCGAGGATATCCTTTTTACACAAAGAATAGAGACTTTCTCTTTGCTTGCGATTACCACTGCTGGAGCAATAATTCTTATTATTTTTCTCACTAAATGGAACAGTAATCTAGACTCCGAGGTTAAAAGGAGAACAGAAGAACTGGAATCAGCAAATAAACAATTAAGAGTTCATGACAAAATGCAAAAAGAGTTTATCAATATAGCAGCTCATGAGCTAAGAACACCCACTCAGGCTATCACAGGATATTCTGAGTTATTGGCAACAGAACCGGAAAATGGTAGAATGTATGTAAATCCAATACTTAGAAATTCGAAGAGACTTCAGAGGCTTTCTGAAGATATACTAGATGTTACCAGAATTGAAAGTCAGTCATTAAAACTGAGCAAGGAGGAATTTGACCTAAGGGATGTAATCTTGTCAATAATAGGAGATTACAGAAGCCTTCTATTTGACAATGAAGAAAATATTAGCTTGAATATTGTATATGAACCTAAAAGTATTACTTTAAATGCAGATAAGGAACGGGTGTCTCAGGTTATCTCTAATCTACTATCAAATGCGATTAAATTCACTACAAAAGAAAAAGGAACGATATATGTGACAGCAGAGAGGAAGAGTTTTGAGACTATCGTAAGAGTAAAGGATACTGGGCAGGGGATAGATCTGGAAATACTACCTAAACTATTTACAAAGTTTACCACCAAATCTTCTTCAGGGACAGGTTTAGGTTTATTTATTTCAAAAAGTATAATTGAGGCCCACGGAGGAAGAATATGGGCTGAAAATAATTCAGATGGAATAGGTGCTACATTTAGTTTTACCTTACCAACATCTCAGAATAAAGAATAAGAATGATTTGTCGTTAATGAATAATAGAGTAGCATTTAGGTCATATATTTGTAGAAAATCCTTAGAAATCTTATAATTAATATTAACACACAAAGGTTTTCAGATAAACAAGCAAGAGCATAATTATACACACATTAAATGAGATTGCTACTAGAATGAAAATGACATACTGATTTGCTAGTTCTTTTTAACGATTGATGATGAAGTATAACGTATCCACAACTAAACGTCCTCGTTTCCAAAAGTTTAAGTCTGTCCTTTACGTCTCCAAATGAAGATTTGCCACCTCCTAAAATGACAGGATTAACTATAATCTGATATTCATCAATTAAGTCAGGTTGTATGAAAGTTGATGTTATATCTGCCCCAGCAAATAGCACAAGATCTCTATCGGGCTGCTGTTTTATTTTCGAGACTTCATCCGCAATATTGTCTTTGATCAGCCTTGGGTTATTCTATTCTACCTTTTCCAATGTCTTTGAAAAAACAATTTTGGGTGAATTTTTCATCTTAGGAGCGATGTTATTGATCGCGGATGGCCACTAATCTGCTAAAAGTTGACATGCAACGCGTCCAGACAGATCGCGTTCACCCTATTTAGAACATTGTTGTACATACACTTCTCCATTTCATCATCCCCGACATGCCAAT
>OCZV010000535.1_pt1 | contig 13760 bp, 15 predicted proteins | sample 1539051 | NCBI WGS metagenome assembly OCZV01 (sample SAMEA3113581, study PRJEB22503) | soil metagenome
CCCGAGGGCGACCATGGCTGGGGGTAGCAGGGCCAGGCTGCCGGTCATCTCGGCCACCATCAGCATCAGGCCGAGGGGGCATGGGCGAAGCTGCCGAAGCAGGCGATCAAGCCCACGACCATGAAGGGGGCGGACACGCCGGGCATGCCCGGGGCCACCGTGTGCAAGAGCCGCCAGAGGCCGAGCCCGAGGAAGCCGCCGATGACCATGCCGGGTCCGAAGATGCCGCCGGAACCCCCCGATCCGATCGATAGCGAGGTGGTGAGGATCTTCACGAGCGGCAGGGCGAGCACCACCCAGATGGCGCTTGCCGCACGCGCCAGACGGTGTCCTGGCGCGGAAGAATCACCTCATGGCAAGGCCGCCAGTTCGTGTCGACCGCAGCGCTGAGGGCCCGCCTCAGCGGCCATTCCGTTGCGTCCCACTATTGAGCTAGCGGTCGAGGCTGGCGGCGGACGTGAGATCCCGGTAGGGGCGGGGACGGTAGCGACGGTCTATGGAGGAGCCAGTAGAACGGCTGGCCACGGCAACGGGCAACGGGCCGGTTCGACCGGTCGCCGAGGTCTTCCGCTTCGCTCGCGCTTCCCCGCGTGCCGCGAGGTTCGACCAGAGCAGCGCTCGCCGGCGGGCCTCGTCGACAACCTCGTACACCCTGCTCGGTCGAACAGCCGCGGCATGGCTCTCGACGTCCGCCACCGACACGCCGGTTCGCTCCAAGGCGCTGGCGGGCATGGCGCCGTCCTCCCGAGAAGTGAAGGCGAGATTCGGTGCCAATGCTCGGTCCGGGTCGGCGCTGGCAGGACATGGGACAGTTCGAGCGGCTGTTGGGGAGAACGCCTCAGCGGCTGCGAGTTGGCGAGACGAGCACGCACGCTGCGCAACGTCTTCGGCGGGACATCGACGGCGCTGGCGATCTCGCGCAACGCCGCGTTCGGATGCTCCGTGAGCCCGGCAATGGTCTCTCGGCGCGACGCCGGATCCACCGCCGTACCCTGCCGCCCCGACTGACGCCAACGTCACTCCAATCGATCACAACCGAGCCGCAAGGGAGCGGTGCTTCGAGCTCGACATGCCCTCCGGCGAGGCGCGCGAGCGCCTTGCCCGAGCCCGCTTCGCCGTCCGCGCCGCACTCGACCGGCACGCCCGGCGCTGACGCCCTCGCCGCGGCCCACCACCGCAGCAGCCGCTGAGGGTCAATCTCGGTAGCGACCGTCGAACCGGGAGCCTCGGCCGAGTTCGGTGAAACGGAGCCCGACGATGGCGCCGTCCTCGACCATCCAGCGGAGGTCGTAGCTGGCGCGGTAGCTGGGCGGCCAGAACGAACCGAAGTGACCGTCGTCGTCGACGTACCACTCGCCCCGGGTCGGACGACCGTGCTCGACGTACGTGGTCCCGCCGTCGGCCTTGAAAACCTGGGTCGCACCGTCGGAGAACACCAGCTCTCCCGCCGTCAACGCCCGCGGGATGAGCGCCGGTGCGACCACGTCGCCGTCGGACACCTCGAGATCATCGAACCCGTGCACAACCCGACTGTAGACATGCTCGGCGCTGTCGACGGCCGGCGCCCCTGCCCGGGGCGCGAGGCATACCGGGCCGCCGACGGCGATGCTCCCTGAAGAGAGGGCCCGGAAGACGGAGCCGGCCCGCCCGCGGAGCGCGGTGCGGGCGCCGGTGCCGATGACATCATCGAGCAGCTTGCAGGGCGCCGCGGCGCGGACGACCTCGAGGTCGACATCGCCGATGCGGATTCGTTCGCCGGGGAAGGTGGGCACGTCGCCGTGGGAGATGGTGATGTTGCGTCGGGTTCCGCCCGGCTCGACGGGGCTGCCGAGATCCTCGGTGGCGGCGTCGAGCGCGGTCTGGGACTGGACGGTGACGTGCCGGTGCTTGGTGCCGTGGTAGCGGTCACCGACGATGCCAAGGCCGGCTTCGACCTGCACGGACTCGACGGCGCGCATGGGAAGCCGGCTGGCCGGGGCGATGTGGATGGCGCTGACCACCGGCGACTGCTCGCCACCGGCGGTGTCGTGGCTGGTCACGACTTGCCCCGACCCAGACAGGGTGATGCCGAGTTCAGGCAGTACCGCTCACCGGTGGCGGTCGGTTGGTCGGGGAACACGTGACCGAGGTGGGCGTGGCAGGCGGCACAGCGGGCCTCGGTGCATACCAGGCCGTGGCTGCGATCTTCGATGCGAATGAGGCGACCGTCGGTGTTCTCGCAGTCGGAGCTCAGCCAGCCGGTGCCGAAGTGGAACCGGGCGTCGCTATCGAACAGGGCGGTCTCGCACACGACGCGGAGGTAGACGCCGGCGTCCTTGGTGTCCCAGTACCCGCTGGTGAAGGCCGGCTCGGCGCCGGCCTCCTGGGCGACGTGGTAGTGAAGCGGCGGCAGGCGATTGCGGATCTCGTCGTCGGACGGGCTGCGGTCGGTTGGGTCCGTCATGTATGTGTCTCCTATGGGGGGCGCTGCTCGGCGTGGTGGAGCACGCGCCCGAGCAGCTCGTTCGGGTCGAGGTGGAAGTGATCGACGAGGACGGTGCGGTCGGGGCCGACGAGCACGGTCTAGGGCCGACCAGCACGGCCTCGGTGGCGCCAGTCATCGACGCGATCACCTGGCCATGATCGATTGCGGCGTGGAGCGACTCAACGCCGCCACTTATGGATGGGCGGTCTGCGGCGGCCAGTCGATCCTCGACAACACCTGATGGCCGAGTCCGCCGCAGAGCTCACGGGTCGGCGACGGCGGCGACGGTGGGCGCTCTGGAATCGTCCCGCGTCTCGCGAATGACGCCGCAGGATCACGAGGTCATGCGGTCGGCGCGGTGCGGGAGCTTCCAGCCTGGCCGGATGAAGTGGCAGGTGTAGCCGTTGGGGTAGCGCTCGAGGTAGTCTTGGTGCTCGGGCTCGGCCTCCCAGAAGGGGCCCGCCGGCGAGACCTCGGTGACCACCTTGTCCGGCCACAACCCGGACGCGTCGACGTCCGCGATGGTGTCCTCGGCGGTGTGCTTTTGGGTCTCGGTCGCGTAGAAGATGGCGGACCGATAGCTGCTGCCGATGTCGTTGCCTTGGCGGTCCTTCGTGGTCGGGTCGTGGATCTGGAAGAAGAACTCCAGCAGATCGCGGTAGGAGAGCCGGTTGGGATCGAAGACGATCTCGATCGCCTCGGCGTGGCCGGGGTGGTTCCGGTAGGTGGCGTTCGGCACGTCTCCGCCGGTGTAGCCGACTCTTGTCGAGATCACTCCCGGGCGCTTGCGGATGAGATCCTGCATTCCCCAGAAGCAGCCTCCTGCCAGGATTGCGGTCTCACGTGCGTCGTTCATCGCGACTCTCCCGTCATCAGTCGTCGGCAAAGCCCTCGGGGTTGTCGAGCGTGAGCCCGAGCTCGTGCAGCTCCTTGCGGTCGAGAAGGAGCTGCTCGCGCGGGCTCACTTCGTCATCGTCGATGGCATCGTCGACGAACTCCGGTTCATCACCGGCGCGTTGTGCGGCCCGTTGTGCCTCCGAGCCTTCCATGACCTCCACGATAAGCGGGCGTGATCACGGCCCACATCAGCCAAGTGACTGCGAACGGGCGGTGGTGGGGGTGTCCGGACAGCGGACCTGGCGATCCCTTGCGCAGGGTGGGCGCCGGAGTCCCGAGCAGCTCCAGGCGTCCCGCGTTCCACGCCGCGGCCCGCGCCGTCTGCACTGCCTTCGAGGTGGAGCCATGCAGTCTGACGGCGACACCGCAGCCGTTGGGCAGTTCGCTGACGCCGCCCAGCACATTGGGGCAGGACTCGAGGGCCGCCCGCAACCCCGCAACCGCCTTGGCGGTCACCGAGCGCACGCGATGCAGCAGCCCCTGAGCGGTGCGGTGATCGGTCAGGGCCAGTCGGACGGCGGCGGCGACCCAGCTGGCGGAGAATGCGTACAGGTCGCCGACGACCGCCTCCAGACGCGGTACCCCAAGCTGCGCGCTGAGCAGGCCGAGGACGACTGCGTGGTTGCCGGGCGAGCGTCGTTCGTCGACCTGCTCGGCGTAGTCAAGCATCGCCGCTCCGCCGAACGCGGCGGTGGCGGTGCTCAGCAGCGCCCGGCCCGTCCGCGTCGACGCTTCGCGGGCCTCCCGCGCGAGCTTGCCCGCGGTGAGCCGTTCGTCGGCGCGCGTCACCAGTACCCGATCGACCAACCCGCCGGGGCCGGCGGCGCGGTGCGCGCAGGCCAGCGCGACGCCGTCCGACGGCGCGACTCCGAAGCGGATGCAGTCACTGAGCAGTGCCACCAGCGTCGACGGGCAGCTGGGCGCGGTCAGCCGCCCGCATTGGGCGAACGCCTCCAGACCGTGGGAGAGGGTGTAGCGACCGCTGGGACATCCCCTACAACAGCCCTCAGGGCCTCGCCGGCTTCTGAGCCGTCCGGACGGAGGCCGCAGACGTGACCTCCTCGAGCGAGCCGTCGGGATGGCAGGCGTAACCGACGAGCTTCGAGGCGTTCCCGTAGATCTGATACAGCAAGGCTCCGTCGGGTGAGAGCCAGTTGTCGCTCGGCCCGCTGCTCACCGTGTTGTTGAGGGCTCGGAACGTGCCGTCTCCGGAACCTTGGGGCAGGCAGGGTCCCTGGCGACCAACCGGTGCGTCCAGGTCCGGCGCCGGCGGTCCGGGTGACCGCCGGCGAGCGGCAGTGGTCAGGCTCGCACGGCGGGGGTGGCGACCAGGTGCTCCGCCAGGAACCAGACCTGAAGCTCGTGTCGGCGCAACACGTCCGCGGTGAGCAGATCGTTTGTGCCGTAGTCCCGGCTCTTCGCGGACTGTTCGATGGCGTCGCGGGCCTTTTCGACGATGATCTCGTGCGCCTCGAGGAGCCGAGAGAGCATGGCGGGCACCTCCTCGGCTCCATTCGGTGGACGGGGGACGCTGGTGACCTCGGCGACGTGACGGGGATCGGCGATCGCAACTCCACCCAGTGTCTGCACTCGCTCGGCCATCTCATCGATCAGCTCGAGCTGCTCTTCCGCGTGCTTGTCGAGGAGAAGATGCAGTGGGTAGAAGGTATGTCCGCGCACCAACCAGTGGTGCTTCTTGTAGAGGCTGTAGAGGATCGTGGTGTCGGCGAGGATCTCATTCAGGAGCTGGCAGCTCACCTTCCGCGTCTCACTGGCGAGACCGATCGGAAAACGCCGCAGCCTGTCGAACGGCTGAATTTCGTGACCATGTTGGTGCAACAGCGGCTGACTGGACTTCGCTCCGTGGTCCCCAGTGCTCCAGAGAACGTCAATCTGGTCAATGTCGTCCGGCACGTGCGTCGTCCTCCTTTTGTGGGGCGAAGCGTTGCCGGTTCAGTCTCGACCGCCGCACTTGGTTTCACATCGGTCATCTGACTGCATGCGCCAATGTCAGCCGCCTGACCCGTTCCGGCGGGCCACGTCGCTTCGGCCTTCGCAACCAACACCGGGTGGGCCGCACTCGGCGACAGCCCGGTCGCACACGAGACAACCCGCGACAACCGTCTAGAAGCCACCGCTTGCAGTCGATCTACTGACGTGGACGTGCCGACGTCGGCTCATAGTGGGGAGCGCGTGAGAAGTGGGCTGAACCAGGGAGACACCAACCTATGAGCACCCACTGCGTCACCTGCGCGCCGATCGCCGTCCTCGGCGGCCTTCTGGTCGTGGTCAGCCAGGCGTTCGCGCCTGCCACCCTTGAATGGGTTGCCGCCGGCGTCGCGATCGGCGTCATCGTGATTGCTGTGCTTTGGGCAGCTCGACGGCGCCCGCGGCCGCGTCCAGCGGACTCTCGACGGCGCGATCGTCGCGGACGCCGGGCTGACCGCCTTCGCCCTCGAGTCCACGGGCACGTCGGTTGTCTGGCTGACCTTTGCCTTCGCCCTCGGCGTCGTGCCCCTGGCATTTGCGCGCCTGTCGCGGCACGAGGCTTCCAACTGGCGAGCGCAGCATCAGCCGGCCGCCCTGCGATGGCTGTCCAACACGGAGCTGGGGGGCGCCCCACGGCAGTCCTGGGCTGCGTGACCGACCGCCATGCGGTGCGAGAGCCGGGCGAGACGATCCCCCTCTCGCCCGGTTCTCACCATTACTGCGTCGATCGAACGGGTAGTGAGACGCTCGCGTACGAGCCGAGGCCAGTGTGGACGAGTTCCGGGGCGGCGCCGCGCCAGCTGGCCGTACTGCCGGTGGAGTCGTCGACTCCGCCAGAGATGACGCTGGCGGAGTGGCGGTATCGCAAGCTCGCCGCTTGAGCGCAAAATGCCAACAGGAACGGAGGCGACGTGACTGTCAGAGAAATCATCGAGCGACATCCTCGGCCCATCAGCCTTGATGGCGACGTCCTCTTGCGCTGCATTGACGAGTGTTTCGAGTGTGCCGCCACGTGCACCAGCTGCGCTGACGCCTGCCTCGGCGAGTCGGACGTGCCCGAGCTGGTGCGGTGCGTTCGGCTCTGCCTTGACTGTGCAGGCGTGTGCGACGCGACGGGCGGGGTCGTGACCCGTCAGACCGAGCCGGATGTCGGCGTCGTACGCGCCACGGTCGAGGCATGTGTTGTCGCATGTCGTGCTTGCGCCGAGGAGTGCGATCGCCACGCGGCCCACCACGACCACACCCGTGTTTGCGCTGAGGTTTGTCGCCGCTGCGAGCAGGCATGCAGCGAACTGCTCGCCTCGATGGGCTAACGTGAACCTGCGCAGTACACGGCGATCAGCTTCGCCGAGGCGCTCATCGATGGTGGGATCGCCCCGTCGATCGGCAGTGTCGACGACGCACTCGACAACGCGCACATCGAATCCGCTATCGGGCTCTGCAAGATCGAGTTCCTCGCGCATCCAGGACGACGCCGACACTGCTGGTCTGGGTCGGTGGTGCTCCTGGAGCTATAGGTGCGTGGCGCGCCGAAGCCATCGCGGTCTCGTTCTTAGGACGCCAGGCTTGGTGCCGGGGGGCTCCGCAGGGCTCCCGGTAGCTGGGTGCGTGAGGTGATCCCGAGCTTTGGGAAGATCCGGTACAGGTGAGCGCCGACGGTCCGATGTGACATGTAGAGGCGTTGCGCGATCTCGCGGTTCGACAGGCCCTCGGCGGCCAGGTGGGCGATCTGTTGTTCCTGTTCGGTCAGCTGGATCCCGGCTGCAGGCTGCCGGTTTTGCGCCTCGCGGGAGGCCCGGAGTTCTCGCCTTGCCCGTTCCGCCCATGGACGAGCGCCAAGTGCCTCGAACGCGTCGCGTGCCGCGCGCAGAGGCATTCGTGCTGCGGCGATTCTGCGTCGATGGCGCAGCCAGGTGCCGTATTCGAGGAGCAGCCGTACCCGGTAGAGCGGCCAGCTGGTCAGGTTGGCGGCCAGCGCTGCTCGGAAGTGGGCCTCGGCCGTGTCGCCATCGGCAAGCAAGGGCCGGGCGTACAGAAGCCCGACTTGAAGTCGGTCCGACGGGGCCTGCCGACCGAGGCTCTCGGACCTGGCGAGCTGTTGGCGCGCTTGGTCGACGTGGCCGGCCCGCAACGACGCCTCCGCGTAGTCGCCGATACGCCAGAAGCTGCGAACGGGGTGGTGGGCAGGGTCGTGGGGCTCGAACGTGCGCTGAAGATGCTGGAAGGCCTCCTCATAGCGTCCGTCACCGAGCGCGAGGAGCGCGCGGGCCAACTGAATGTCAGCGAGTATGGCGCTGGCCCCCAGTGGCAGAGCCATGCCCTCGGCTTCGCGCAGGCGGGACTCGGCGCCCGCCTGGTCTCCTCGGATGGCGGCGATCATCGACTGCACGGTCTTGGCGGCTGCCTCCCACAAAGCCTGGCGTGTGTCCCGGGCCAGGCTCGCTGCCTCTTCCGCCGCGGATGCTGCGAGACTCCAGTTGCCCGTGTAGATGGCATTCCATGCCTGCTGTGCGAGCGCCTGGGGGAGCAGCCACAGCCGGCCCTGCTGTCGTAGGCCGGCGACGGCCGCCGTGAGGAACGTGGTCGAGATCTCGAACGCTCCCGTCGCGTGCAGGGCGGCTCCGACCGAGGATGCGATCACGGGGTCGCACGTGTGGGGTGCGATGCGCGAGAAGATCTCGCTGAGGATTGAGCCGCGGCCCGCTGGGTCGCAGAACCCCAGGATCGACAGCACACGCGGGTCATCTTCGGGGGCTGCGACATGCTGCAGTGCCGCCGCGATCAGGTGACACGCCTCGGAGCGGGGATTCGCCCACCATGACTGCATGGCTGCCGCCTGGAGCAGTCGCAGAGCGAGATCGATCTCGCCAGCCGAGCTTGCCCGTGTTGCTGCCTCGACCAGCGAGTTCACTGCCGTGGGCTGGACCGGAAATCTGGGTTCGATCATGTCTCGGACCAGGCCTACCCGCGCACGCTCGAGGGGGTCGCAGTCCGCGGGATCGATAGCTCCGATGAGAGCCTCTGCCCGGTTCAGCTGGCCAAGGTCCGCAGCGAGCTCTGCTCCGCGCAGCAGCCGGTGGCGTCGCCGGGAGGCGTCGGGTGTGAGCTCGGCGGCGCGCTCCATGGCGGACAGCGTGATGGTGGGCGACCCACGGGCCGTGGCCTCGGTCGAGGCCCATTCGAGTTCCGCCGCGACGACCTCGTCCGGACTGGTGGTTGAGGCGGCCCGATGCCAGGCTCGCCGCGGCCGATCGATCAGGGCCGTCGCCAGAGCGCTGTGCGCTCGGTGACGCTGCCCCAGCGAGGCAGCCTGGTAGATGGCCGCGGCGACTACCGGGGGACGGAAGCGGATGCGCCTGTGGTCGTGGTCGACCAGGCACGACGCCACGGCCGGAGCCAGATCGTCGAGACTGACCGGGACGCCTTCGCCCAGCTGTCCAGCCGCGGTCAGTACCTCGTTCAATGAGGCCTGCGCGTCGGCCGACGCGACCAGCAGGACCGTCCGCGTCGCCGCCGGAAGATCGCAGAAGCGCTCGACCATTGCATGCTCCAACCGGGCCGTCATCGGTAGCCGCTCCGGTACGCCGAATGCGACCGGCGCGCCCGATCCCACCGCCTTCGGCAGTTCGATGAGGGCGAGCGGGTTCCCAGCAGCCGCGGCCAGCACCCGCCCACGCAGCTCGGACCCGAGCCCAGGGGCGATCGAGTCGAGCAAGACACTCGAGGGCTGCTCATCCATCGCCTCGATGCGCAGCTCTGGCAAGCCGAAATGCAATAGCGCGGTCTCGTACCCGTCCCGAACCGCGAGCAATAGCCCCGCTGGCGTCGAACTCAGCCGGCGGCCCACGAGACCCAGCACGTCCGCGGTCTGACGATCAAGCCAATGCGCGTCGTCCACCACCACCACCAACGGGCCGTGCTCGGCCTCCCGGTTCAGAAGCTCGAGGGCAGCGAGCGCAACCACGAATGTGTCCGACGTCCAGCCCTCGTTCATCCCAAACGTGGCCAACAAGGCATCACGCTGTGGCCCGGGCAATTCCCGCGCCTGCTCGAGCAGCGGGCCGACCATCTGATGCAGACCAGCAAACCCCACACCCGCCTCGGACCGAATCCCCGACACCGCCAAGACTCGCACCCCCTCACCCACCGCCCGATCAACCGTCGCCGCCAACAACGCAGACTTACCGACACCTGCCCCACCCCGAACCACCAGCCCCGCACCGCGCTCCCGCACCCCACCCAACCACCCGACCAGGACACCCAACTCGCTCTCCCGGCCCACCAGCCCACAAGCCGCGCCCGACACATCGATCTGCGGCCTCAACGGCGACACCTGGTCCTCGAGCATCACGACCACCAGGATGCCCACGTGACACCTGCTGCTTCTTTGGCCCAATGTGACGAATTTCTCACGAATGCATGTCCCGGTAGGCTGGTCACCGGCAGTGTGGAGCGCGCGTGCGGGCATGCGAGGTAGGCCTGTGGCCGAGCGGATCGAAGACACGAGGCGGGGGGTGAATGCTTCGCAAGTATCGGGTGAGACATCCCAAGGGCTTCCGGCGCTCTTCCCGCCTGACGCCGGGGAGGTCGACTCCCGTGAACATCTCCCCAAGCTGCAGGGGCTATTCGTCCTCGCCCAGCTCATGGCCGAGAGCAGGGACGACGACCACCTCGTTCGCCTGGCCGGGTCGGCGGTCCCGTCGCTCGGCTCGTTCCGACTGCTCGGAATCCACCTGCCCGGCAGCGGCTGGCGCGAGGTGGCTGACGCTATGGCCGCGCCACAGGACCAAGCTGACATGGAGCGCCAAATCGCCACGCTCACCTCTGGGATGGGCCCGTTGGTCGCGCCCGGTCACGGCTCGGCCTGGGCCTACGCCCTGCGCAGCCTCGAGGGCGTCCTCGGCCATCTGGTCGTAGCGGCGGACTCCGAGCCCACGGCATGGGCCCACTTCATGCTTGGAACCCTGGCCCAGCAGACCGCGAGCGCCCTGGCGAACGCCCGTCTTTACGCCCGGCAGCGCTCGCAGGCCATCGAGCTGCAGGTGGCGAACGCGGCGTTGGCCACGACGGTCTCGGCCCTCGAGCGCGGCACCGCGATCCACGAGCGACTCACCCAGGTTGCCGTCGGCGGCGAGGGCGAGGTGGGTATCGCACGAGCGCTGCACGACCTGACCGGCTGGGCAGTGGCAATCGAGGATCGGTACGGGAACCTCCGCGCCTGGGGCGGACCTGGTCGGCCCGATCCCTACCCCAAACGGTCGCAGGCCGCCTGCGAGGAGCTGGTGCGCAGGGCTCGGGATGCCGGCCAACCGATCCGCGAAGCTGACCGCCTTTTGACGATCGCGAGCCCGCGGGCTGACGTGCTGGGAGTGATCGCGCTGGTCGGTGTGCCACCGGGGGAGGCTGAAGGGGCGCAGGCAGCCCTGGAGCACGGCGCCACGGTGCTGGCCATGGAGCTCGCTCGCCTTCATAGCGTGGCCGAGACCGAGCTGCGCCTCGGGCGTGACCTGGTGGAGGAGCTCCTCGCCAATACCGACGAGCGGGCTGTACTAAGCCGTGCCCAGGCCTTGGGCTATGACGTCGGGCGACGGCATCGGGTTGTGATCGTTGTGGAGGACTCTCCGAAGTCCCAGCGCGACCATGACAGCAGGTTCCATGCGGTACGCCGGGCGGCGCGGGACGCTGGCTTGGGCACGCTCATGGTGCCGCGCGGTGACGCAGTGGTCGTCCTTTCCTGCGCCGAGGGGGTTTGGGACGTCTTCTACCGTCGGCTGCTCAGCGAGCTCGGTGGGGATGTGTGGGTGGGGGTTGGCGGTCCGTGCGAGCGCCTCGGTGACTTTCCCCGCTCTTACCGTGAGGCGAGGCTGGCCCTGCGAATGCGCAGTGCCGATCGAAGAGGTGGGCGCACGGTTTTCTTCGAGCAGCTCGGGACGTACCGCCTGCTGGCAGAGGTAGACGACCTGAGTGCCATCGACCGTTTCGTTGACGAGTGGATCGGCGCGCTGATCGCCTACGACTCCGATCACGGGACCGACCTCGTGGCCACCCTGACCTCATATCTCGAATGCCGCGGCAACTACGATGCCACGTCCGCCGCGCTCTCGGTGCACCGCAACACGTTGAAATACCGGCTGCGTCGCATCAAAGAGATCTCGGAGCACGACCTGAAGCACCCCGACACCTTGTTCAACCTGCAGTTGGCCACGCGGGCATGGGCCACGAGGCGAGCCCTGGGCCTTGGACGGGGCGAGCTCGCGGCCGTTGAGGAACGAGTGACCGACGTACTGGGGTGACGCTGGACGTCGCACACCGCAGCACGGCGACGGGTGCCGTCAGCGCGATGACGGCTCGCCCGGTCGCCGAGGTCGCCGGGCGCCTCCAGCCGTCCGAGGGCACGCGGCGCCTACATCTGTAACGCCTACGTCGACCTGTGCCCCAAGGCCATCGCCGAAGAACGGGCGTCACCAGACGGCCAATGTCCCGGAGATCACTGCGTCTCGGCAGGCTGGTGGAGGACGCCGAGCAGCTCTCCTTGAGGTGTGGTGACGATGACCTCGTCGACACCGCGGCGGGCCATGCGGTCCAGCAGCGGGCCGAGGGGCTCGTGGGCCCGTACGGTCGTGGGTCCCGGTTCCATCACCTCTTCTACGGGGGTTGCGTCGGCGGCGTCGAGCCGGCGGGGATGGACGCGGCCGAGCACGATCTGGTGGTCGTTGGTGACCACGAGGCTGCGCGCTTCGCTGCCGGCGATGGTGCCCACCCGGTCATCGGGCCGGCACGTGGGCGGATCACGATCCGCAGCGTCGAGGGCTCGACGCTCCGAGGTGTCGGCGCGCACGGTGGGGAGGCCGGCGGCCATCCAATCGACCTTGCCAGCCTCGTAGACGTATACCGGGTTGAGCCCGAGCCGCTCGAGCCGCCAGGCGGCCCGGGGACTCATGTCGCACAGGGCGTCCCAGCAGTACACGATCACCGGCCGTGCCTTGTCCAGTGCCTCCGCGGCCCGGCCATTGAGGTGCTTGAGCGGAAGGTGCAGTGCGCCGGGCAGGTGCTCGTCGTCGTACTCGTGCCGGGGCAGCACCTCGACGACCTGCGCGCCAGTCCCGACCAGGCGCTGCACTTGGTGGCGGTCGATGATGATCGGCACCCGAACCTCCCTACTCGGCGACGCGGGTCAGGCGGTGAGACCCGCCACGAGCTGTCGACGGTGGGGGCGCCAGCAACGCCCGCCTCGCTTCGGTAGAGCCGTTACAACAGCGACGGACGGTCGTCCTCGCCGGCAACGCGTCGCAGTCGCCGTTACCAATCGACGGCGACCGGTGCACCTCATTCGTCGCGAGGGAGTGCCACGACTCCACCTGAGCTCAGGCGTACCGCGCGAAACTGCCGGTGCCGCCCGCCAGGTGTGGCCGCTCCAGTCCGCTGCTGGCCCGATCACGACAGGTCTGTGGACCTTGAGATTCGGCACCACTGGATCTCCTTTGCCCTTGGCGTCATCGCTTGTGCTGGGGACTTCCCCTTCCCTCCGCGAGGTTTCGACATGAGAGCCTGGGGTCGAATCAGTCGAACGACTCTGGCTGGCCGACGCGACTTCCAGCGATGTAGGTCACTCCGAGATCCGCTCATCGGCCAGGTCTCGAAGCTCAGGACCGCACAGCGAAAGCACGGGAAGCGCTCCGACGGCCCAGTTCCAGAGCCAAGCCGAAAAGTAGGTGGCTAGTGAGCTCCCACGCGAACGCGGCACGCGGCAGGCGCCACGGAGGTTCTTGGATCCGCAGCAACGGCAGCGCCGTCCCGTGGGTTGCCGCATACAGGCCCACAGCCGCGGCCGTCCCTGCTGCAGTGGTCGCGACCGGGAAGGCCTCTGCGAGCGCGACATACACTCCGCCGAACATGGCTCCGAAGGTGTAATGGACGACCTTCTGTACCCGGAGCTTGGTGGGCGTGTCGAGCGGCCCTCGGCCAAGGCGCCTGGCCACGCGGTCGGCCAGTACCGCGGGCGGCATGTTCTCGAGGTGACCGGTGGGATCGGTTCCTACAAGCTGCTTCTCCTGCTCCGTGGGGGGCCAGAGAGCCTCAGCAGCTCGTTGGAGCGGGCCCTCCGTGATCCCCTTGAACTTCGAGGCCGGGATTGAAACGGCCGCCCCGATGAAAGCAGTCGTGGCGACGGCCGTCCTCACGGCTGGCTCCCGGCGAGTTGCGGGGGAACCGCGTGCACGTTACCCATGGCGCCTCAGTCCTTCCTGTCTCATGCCGGGGCGGCCTCCGGCTTCTCGAGCGACTGTTTGATGTCGCTCGCGCCGAGCCGCTCGCCCAAGTGGTCACCGACCCGAAGCGCGTTCGCCATTGCGGTAAGGGCCGGGTTGACCGCGCTGGACGACGGGAAGAAGCTGGTGTCGACGACGTAGAG
>OCZV010000536.1_pt1 | contig 13748 bp, 15 predicted proteins | sample 1539051 | NCBI WGS metagenome assembly OCZV01 (sample SAMEA3113581, study PRJEB22503) | soil metagenome
TATATACCACGATATTAGCGTAAATTAGTTTGTTATCGTTGGGCCGATCTAATACTTAAGCCTCTGGATATATAACAATCTTTAGCAAGTCTGCATTCTACCTATAACCAAGAGGTGGCTATTTTATTAATGTCTCCTGAGAGTGTTGGAGCGATTGCTATTCTTGTCTATGTTTGATACCTCTGTGCAGCACATATTATTAGTAGGTGTGTATATAACAAAGGAGCAAGTATTAAAGAGTAAGTATTAACCATGTTATCATTAATATGTGTTCAACAGCAATTAGCAGAACAAGAAGGTTTAGAACTAAAAGGCCTAGTAGAGTCATTGATTTTTAATATCATCTCTCTGACTCGACAAGCAAAGGTATGAGCAGTCGTGGGGGTTATGATTAGTTGGTTTCTAAAATAATTATTACAAGTGGAACTCAACAGAACACTTTGAATGAACAGGAACTAAGAGATATAATCAATTGTATTACCGAATCTAGAGATCGACATGAACAAAGTAAAAATTTCGAACTGGTAAAAAGATACAACGAATTACTAACAAAGTTAGAACCTCTAGAAAAATAAGGTTCTCTTTGATACTATACTAAATATCGACTAAAGTAAACATCAGCAGTGTAAGTGACATATTGGTACTGCGTTATGTCAGAATCAGAAGTGAGTAATAAAATGGGAAGATTATTTTATAAATTAGTTGTGTATTGAATGATGAGTAAAGATTACTTTTAAGTATATTACTTTTAAGTATAGTGCAGGCAAGCATTTTATAACCAAACTTTTCGTATTTAGTTAGTATTAGTAATGCGATTGCTGCAGGGGAAGGAGGAGAAAAAGCAACAAGAAAATCTAAAGCATAGTAAGATCACTAAAATCTTGTTGTTGTTATCATCATCAGCATCGGTTGTTATCATCTTGTATTTGGCTTTCACCACTATTCCATTTTCATTTTCTTTCTTTCCTCATGCTATTGAAGGTTCTCATTTTGTGTATGCAGCTATACAACAACAAAAAGGCGATCTTTCGTTATCAACTTTGATAAATCAAGATTCTCCATATTTAGGAGATCCATCAGCTCCTATAACTATAATTGATTTTAGTGACTTTCAATGTTATTTATGTGCAAGGTATGTAAAAGCTACAGAACCACTAATTAACCAAACCTATATTCAGTCAGGTAAAGTTGCCTTGGTCTTTAAACATTTACCTAATCGTGGATTTGATTCTATGGGTGCCTCACTTGCAGCTCAATGTACAAATGATCAGAGAAAGTTTTGGCAGTTCCATAAGATGCTATATGATAATCAAAAACCAATTGACTCTGGATGGGTTAGCAAAGATAATCTCAAAAAATTCGCTTCTCAGATTGTCGGTTTGAATATGCAGCAATTTGAAGTATGCTTTGATAGCAAAAAATATAAAGATTTTATAGAAAGTGATCTAACTTTAGGTTCTTCATTTGGATTCCATGACACGCCTTCATTTATAATTGTAAATAGCAAAGATGGTTCTAATCCTGAAATACTAAAAGGAGCACATCCGTTTCCTTCATTTAAGGCAATAATAGATAAAAAACTTAAAGGATAGCTGAAAACAATAGTAAATGACGAGATCATCTTCATCATCCTCACCATCTATTAAAACTAAAATATTATCATTATTACCACATTTATTACCCTTTTCCGCCAGAATTGTATTTTCCCGTGCTCGATATATGGCCTTGGCAATAGGTATAGCAGTTTGTTTGTGGATTATCTTTAATGTATTTGAACAATTACTGTTTTTTTCACCTATATGGGTATTTTATCTGCCGGAAGACGCAGTAATAGGGTTTGTTCTGACAAATGTAACTGCAATTCTGGTAGGAATTTTGGTTAGCATGAATGTATATGTTATAAACTATTCAAAATTAAAAATAACTAAATTGTCATCATTATTTTCCGGAGCAAGCTTAAGTATTTTTTCAAGTATGTGCGTTAGCTGTTCTTCTATTGGTTTTCTTTTAATATCAACGTTTGGAGGATTAGGTATTGTGGTATCTAATTTTCTCTCTTTGCATGAACTCTCACTAAGAATAATATCAATAGGCATTCTGTTATTTGCATTATACTCTATTCATAAGAGGATAACAAAGAGTTGTGTCACTGAATATAATAATACTACATATAATAAAAAATAAAAAATTTTTTTGATAATTCATTATTGAAATCTTCCTGACAGTGTGCTTCTGGCTTTACTATCGATATATCCAGACCTGATGATCATTTGGTAGCTGTCTCAACTATATAATCAAAAGACTCCCACAACCTAGATCTGTCAATGTAATACCATCTAGATCTGCCAGAAAGAATCAAGTATGACTCAGTTAAGTACATATTGACTTGACAAGAATAGAATACAAAAGCAAATCTCATTATGAGTTCCTAATAATATGAAGCATCCTCATATTTGTATGCATATGCGTTGGATACAGTTTGAAGAGGCAAGAAAAAGATTTAAAATTATATTAGTAATGGCATTACAAGCAATGAATCCAAGAAAGAAGACGAATTTGGAGATAGACATCAAATATTTACAATTTTTTGATTTAAACTTGATGAACCAAACTATAAGGAATAACTATATGAAAAATAAATGAAAATAGAGTAAATATAGATACATACATCAAAATGATTCAGGATGTTCCTTCTTATAATGGATAGTGAGCTCTTCCGGTGTTGGGAAGGATTTACCACAATCGTCACAAATATGACCACCATTCTTTCGATCAGATGTTAATTCTTTGTCTTTGCTCAAATAGTCGTCTACATGAGGTTTTTCATCTTCACTTGTACTTGGTGCTACATCTTCCTTTTTATTTGTGTTCTCGGACATGATTAAGAATATGCTATATTGCATTTTATAGTTTACATCAATAGAAGAGTCTGATAATCATAATTATATGCATCAAATAGGAAATTTCAATATATCTTCAGGTAGTAATAATATACATTGAAAGTTACTTATTCCTGTTGATGGGCACTTACTGTAATATAGTCCGACTTCTGAGGCCAATTAATTCTTCACCATCTGTATTAAAGGTCCCAACTTCAGATATTTCAGCTGTTATCATTTAGGATTTGATTAGATGGAAATTAATGCATGTACATTTGAGTTAGTACTGTCTGCCAATCTTAGTTCATAATCATATACAGATTTAATTAAAAATGCTAGTTCTTATTTATAGCCATTTTGTCCTTTATGAGATACTCATCTTGTGATGAATAGTTGCAAGTTACACTAATCAGGATGTAAATTAAAGATCGGTCTAAAGTATTTTCTTATATCTTTTGGTAAGAATTCACATGATAATTCTGCTGCTCTCTGTTGTGTTATTTGTGCAGTGTTCCAATCTGTTTTTCCCTTAGTCTGATATTCAGAATGAAGTTGACGAAATTTTGAGAGAATTTCCTTATCTATTCTGTCGCCAATGTTATTTATTTGAGCCATTTTCGTTTTTGTCGTATAGTATGTTTTAATTCACCTTTTTAACTTTTGGTAAAAATTGCTTTTTTCTTTTTTATAGTTAAAAGTTTTATTTATTGCTCATGAAAAAAAGGGTGCCAGGATTTATGAGTTTGTAGATCCATACTATTGTTTTTTCATGTAATATAGCGCTGGTTAATAAATTAGGTGTTAGATATAATAAAATAACAAGTGTATGGATGTACTAGAAACATCCACGGAGAAGGTTAATAGACGGTTTTGCATATTATTCTTGGCTGTTGTCTGACACTACGCCCACGATAAGGAGAACCCCTTGTTGAGCTGAGATTTAGCAAACTATCTTAGCTCAGCAAGGCTTCATATTTCGTGTTGTATACGATATACTATTATTAAAAAAAATAGCACAAGACATAAGATGAGGCTCGGAAGAGGCAAACATGAATCAGAGACAATTGAGAACCTTTGACATTAAAAAGCTTCTTCCGAGTCTCTCTTTTCTCCGTTCTTAATCATAATACGTCATCCTGAGCTTTATCAGTTTCGAATTAGTTAAATGAATAGAAGAAACGTGCCATGAGTTAACATCTTAAAAAAGAGCTTTTAAGTTAACAGAACCATTTCTATATATGTATATATATGAATCGTTCATATTACGTTACGCTTCAAACCTCATAACAAAACTATCATTAGCTAGTTTATATCCTAATTTTTCATAGAATGTCTTATTCTTTTCTGAGCAATATAATAATATTTTTTTGCATCCTTCTACTGAAACAGCGTGCTTAGTAGCATATGTTACAAGCTTAGATCCTATTCCTAAACCTTCGTACTCTTTTCTTATAGAAACGTCTTCTATATATCCAACACGCATGCCTCTATTGATAAATTTTGGTTCTATAAGTAATGTAGTTGTTCCTACAATCTTGCCGTTTTCTTCTGCAACAAATATAATATGTAATGGATTAGATTTTATTTTTTGTAATATCTGTTTAGCATACTCATTATCAATATCTGCCGTGACTAAATTATCTAAGACTTCTAAAAATCCTTTATCTAGATCTTCAAATTCAATCTGCCGCAGGCTTATCAATATTATCAAGGATAATATGAGATAGGTTAGATAAAATTCATTTTCTCAATTCATTATGAACTCTAGTTGCTATGTTTTTTATTTTTGGTGTTTGAATCTATGGTAATTCAGTATACTGAATAATATGCCTTTAATATCCATTAATTTTATTATTATTATTTGCATTTTTAGATGGATATGTAAATTATGATAATAGATTGAGTTTCAAATCTTATCTTTGCAATTAATAAATACAATATTGTTTGCTTTGTCTTAATGAAAGATATCATAACTTCTTACTGGTTTAATTATAAGATGTCTACTATAGAATTTGGAGACAGATCAAAAGAAGAAGCGCAAAAACACATACTAAAAAGCAAATTTGCTATTGCTACTATTCATGATGTTAGTCCAAAATATACTGATAAAGTATTTCAATTAGCTGATGAACTTGAGAAATTAAATATAAAATTCAATTTTGCAGTAATACCATGGTATAATAAACAACAAGATTATGATATTAGAAAAAATTCTGAATTTGTAAAACGGATTTTAGACTATAATCAGCCAGTTGCATTACATGGACTATATCATGAAAGTGGTGGCAAGATAGAACATTTTAACGATTTCAGTTTCGACGATTCAAAAAAAGAATTTAAAAAGGGATTAGAAATGTTATTTGAAGTAGGAATAAATAATGTAAATACATTTGTTCCTCCTACTTGGTCTATTAACAAGTATACTATAGAAGCATTAACAGAAGTTAATTTAGACATTATCGAAACTGTTGAAGAAATATTATTAATGAACAAAAACCTAAGACTGCATTCAAATCTCTTAAACTGGGATCAAGGCTCTAAAGAAGCAAATAGAGCTTTCCTTAGAATAAATAAGCGTATATATAAACAAAAAGTTATGGGAAATACTCAATTAATAAGATTTGCAATTCATCCAAAAGATCCTGATCAAGCATTAGCAGATCAGAAAGAGATGATAGAAGGATTAAAGGATGTAAACTACAATTTTCTATGGTACGGCGACATTGAAAGATTATTTGGATAATATGTTTATATTCTAATCAGAAAATTCTATTATTGCAGAAATTCAAGATTCTTATTAGTTTAGATATATGTAAATAGTGATACAACTCTTTGATACGAGGCTAAATTATTTTACTTTATTCATCATTTTTATTTCCCATGTCAAATTCTTTTGGCATTGAACTTACAATTGATTCTAATTCTTGTATAATACTTGATATTGATTTTACCTCTGTTACTGGCCTAACAGTGCGTTCCACAAGGGGCATAGATGGTAACAAAAAGAGAATTCGCTGAAGCTCTTCATTGGACTCAACATCCCACAAAGATATTCCTCCAGGAGCGTCAGCAAAAGCATATACAAATTTAAGTTTATTCTGAGTTTTTAGATCTTCGTACATTTCAAATGTCTGTTTGATCATTGTTATTTGAGCTAAGGCAATGTCTGGTTTTACAAATTCAAGCTTTAAACGATCAATTACAACAAATAGCAACTTTTAATGTATACAGTTTGATATACATTATATATTTTATCAGTTTATGGATTCCTAATGGCTCATATTTCATACTCTCCAAAGTAGGTTAATTTAATGAAGTGTAGTAGCAATAATGAATTTAGTTACAAGTGGTATTGCATAAGTGAATGCTATTAGATTTGTAGAACAGATAAAAAGAAAATAATATTGATTTTATCTTCTTCAGACAAAGATAATAATAATAATAATAATAGTAATATATCAATGAAGAATCAAATAATCAGCTTACGACGTGAATAAACAGGAAGAACGAGACGAGGAACAAACGCTAAAAAGAAACTAGATAAGTAACTGAACAGGACTATAACAGACCTTAATAATTTGTTCTTTCATCATTAACTAAAATCTTTTGTTTATTTGCCCCAAGTAAGAAACATAATGATAACTGACACACCCATTATCACAATAGTGGTCCATCCAATCACATTAGATATTGTTCCATTAGTTCTACTTTGCAGTATTTTTTTATCATTAGCAATATTCATGATTGCAATAAGAATTGGTACAGCTACAACTCCATTAATAACAGCTGCATACACTAGAGCCTTTATTGGATCTATATTTATGAAATTTATACATAATCCTATTAATGTCGCTGCAGCTATTGTCAAGTAAAATGCTTTGGCATTTTTGAATTTTTTGTAAAGGCCTTGTTTCCATCCAAATCCATCTGCTAGCGCATAGCCAGCAGATCCAGCCAAGACCGGTACTGCCAATAGTCCTGTACCTATTATACCCAATGCAAAAACTACTTCCGATATCTGCCCTGCATTTGGAAAAGCCTTTACAAGTGGTTCTAGCGATTTTGCGGCTTGTTCTGCGGTCTGTATATCTGTTATACCATTAGCATAAAGGCTTCCAGCAGTAGTCAATATTATTGTCCACATAATAAAATGAGAAAATGCTATGCCGATGGCAATATCTGATCTCATTGCCTTGATCTCCTTTCGGCTAACATTTGGTATGTTACCTTTATTATTACTACTAATTTCTTTTATCTTATGTTTGGCAACATCTTCTTCGGATTCTTCAGAAGCCTGCCAGAAGAACAGATAAGGAGAGATTGAAGTTCCAAATATAGCTACAAACATCATTGCAAATTCGGGCGTAAATTCTATATGCGGCACTATGGTTGCAACTATAATTTGGTTCCAATTACCACCTACAATTATTGCAGTTATGACATATGCAAAAAGACAGAGTGTTAGATACTTTAGTATCTTTACATACTTTTTGTAAGGAACTAGAATTTCTGTGGTAAGAACAAATGCTGCAAAAGAAATAGTAGCAACAATAAATGGTATTTGAGGAAATATGAGTCTGACCGATGCTGACATAGCGCCAATATCAGCACCAATATTTATTGTGTTTGCAATAAAAAGAAGAGATGCAAGAGGAAAAACAACTTTATTAGAGTATTTGTTCTTTATGACTGCTGCTAATCCTCCACCTGTTACAAGTCCTATGCGGCCACACATTTCTTGAATAGCTGTCATCATAGGATACTGGAATAGTACCAACCATAACATTCCAAAGCCAAACTTTGCACCCGCTTGTGAAAAAGTTGCTATTCCTGAAGGATCGTCATCTGATGCACCGGTTATTATTCCAGGTCCTAAAGACTTTAAGAGTTGTTTTAACTTGGGAGACAGTGAATATAGTTTTATTGATAAGAGATGCCTAAAGCCATTCTTTTTATTTTTTTTACTTACTTTGTGATTCCTTGTAATATCTTCAGCCAATATTTTTCACCATATGTTTCAGCTAGCTAGCTTTGCCATTATTGCAAATTATTTATAGATATTAACTAAATAACACCTTTTTAAATTTCACTCAACTATGTTATTGGAGATCTTTCGATTACTTACTGCCATCCTAACTACAATCTAGATTTTGAAAAAAGAAGCATTAATGCTATTGTAGAATGAAATTGAAAAATATAAAGTTACTTCATTTAACAATAAGATGGTATGATCTATTAACACATGCATAGTGCCCTTTACCTGATCTTCATTACTGGAGAAATATACTATGAGTTAAGAAGTCTAAAGAATCCCCAAAGATTAGTTTATACTTACAATAACGATTGCCTTAAAATTTGTCATCGATCCGGAGGATCTAAATTATACTGACATCTAATAACTACAACAAAAACAATATTTTGCATAACAGTCTACCATGAGAATTTCTAGCCAACTCATAATCATACATGTTACTCATATGCGTGCCTTGAGTGTCTCTCTCATGTATTAATAAATATTGGAAAACACTAATCAACTTAGAATTTGAATGACTTGTTTCTTTCTTATTCTTGGTTTTCATCTTCTTAGAAAGACAAGAACATATTTGGGTAACATAATATCTTATTGTATAGTCAATCATGTCATCTTCTTATTCTTCTTCTTCTTCACATAATCTACCCGATGATATAACTAAGGCTAAAATAGTACACATGATTCTCAACAGGAAGACAGAAGAAGCACTACAAAATCTCAGTGAATTCTATAATGTTACTGTACCCAGAATTGTTGTTGGAACTATAAAGGGCAAGCGAAGGACGGTATATGCAGTTTATGTTCAAAAAGAAAGTAGAATTCATGTAATAAATTCAGATATATTTTATAATCCTTTCATCGTATTACATGAGTTTTATCATCATATAAGAACAAGAGCTGGTGTTCATCGAGGATCAGAGAAACATGCTAATATGTATGCACAGAGTTTTGTAGATTCATATAAAAGGTTAGTTGAGCAGATGAGAGATAAGAAAAAAGTAAGAGAGCAGTAGATCTATAAACTGATGTTAAACCAAGAACGTTATATCAACATTTATTGCTATCTATTGTTCTTTTAGTGATTGTGTTATTTGTTGCCAACAAGCATATATATATCATATCCTGAAGTGCCACCATATTATCTAAATATAAAGTAGACTATGAATTATCATAGAAGAATAATAATGAGCAGCAGTAATCAAGAAACAAACAGGAGTAATAAAGAAAAGCATTTCTCAGTTGATAATAGTGACCGCCAAGATTCAAAAGAAGAAAAACAACAAGAATTAGGAGAAACGACGACTACTATAGATATAACAAAGGTTGGTGACACATCAAGAGATATACTCGATATAACTGATACTCCTGATGTGGCTACTTGGAATAAAGGAACACAAATCAAAGGTAATGCTGCAGGGATAATAAAAAGATCTCAAGAAAGAGGAGAAAGAATAGAAGCAATAGCTCAAAAAAGAATAACTCCAACTAATACTAACACTAGTGGAATAAGAGAAAAAGGATCGGAGGATTTGATTATAGATCCAGCTGATAAAGAAGTTGTAGCAAAAGTAGTTAGATCTGGGAAAACACTAACAGATAAGCCAGTAGAAGATCCATTCTCTGGATCAGGTAATAATTCGCAAGACAATCAAAAAAAATCAAAAAAAGCTAAATAAATTAGTAATAGTGAAGTAAACAGGATGGTTACTCTTTTTTTAACAATTTAAATGCCTCTATGCTTATAGTGATGAGATAAAATATATTGTCCACGTACGCTATCGATTCGGCGCTAGTATATTATTGCTTTCATGTCAGGTATAGATTATCTATATAAGGTCTAGATAAAATTTACAAGTAGAAGGCTATCCTTCATGATTGTTCAAATCTTTCATAGAATGGTAATCTTCCTTATGTAAATCATTCTTACAAGATAATTCCTTTACAAAGAATATGCAGTTTCCATTATTGAGATATTTGGGGTCTGCTGTATAATTTTTGTGACAATAAAAGAAAGAAAGGCTAATAATTATAGGTGCTAAGACAGAGCGTCTTTTACTTTTACCTTAGCCTTGTTGAGTGTTTCGGAGCTAGGCTTACCTTCTGCGTGATCTTCTGAGGTCTTGGCTTTAGCTTCGGAATCTTGGCCTATATTCTTTATCTTTTTTGCGATATCTGTCATGTCTACTATATATTTCGCATACATTACTTATTACCATTACAATAGAGGAAATGTCGAAGATTCTTCTCTTCAATTAATCTGATGTGACAAGTTTGGCATTCTTTTTTACAATCTTTATAAATTCTTCTAACTTTTTAAGAGTCTCAGGATGCAAATGATGTTCAATACCCTCAGCATCCTTATTTGCAGAGTCTTCATCTACTCCGATCATTTTAAAGAAATCTGCCAATAAGCCATGCCTTTCACGAATACTTTTAGCAACAAGAACTCCCTGCTGTGTGAGGCTGATTCCTCTGTACTTTTCATAGTTAAGATGACCGCATTCATCTAACCTCTGAACCATTTTGGTAACACTTGGAGAACTAACATTCAGATATTTGGAAATATCAACAGTTGTAGCATAGCCTTTCTGTTCAATTAACTCATAGATTACCTCAAGATAGTCCTCCATTCTAGTTGTACGGTCTTCTTCCCTTTTTACACCATTAGCATCACGAATAGATTCTAGTCTAGTACTTTTTAATGCTGATTCGTGTTTCAAGTTACCTACCAATCAAATCCATTACTCCTACTTATGTATTGAATAAAGTTCATATGATTATTATGACACCAGCAGACCTGTTGCATACATTATCAGCATTCCGATAGCAAATCCAGATATTGTAGATGCATCTATCAATGTCTTTCTATTACTACGATGGCTACTACCACTGCTACTATTACTACCAGTAGTGGTATGGGATATCCAAGAAACAATGGAATACACTACTTGAAATATTGCACCAGCACCTATTGACAAAAATATTATAGCAGCAAGAGGAGAATACAGAAAGCCTCCTATCCATGATCCAACAATTGCTGGAGCCCCAGCTATAATTCCCATTACTATCAGTTTTCGTATCATAACTGTGCCGCTTTTAGCCATTGGTGCTACTATTGCTAAGCCTTCAGTGGTATTATGTAATGCAAATCCAACTATTAGAAAGGTACTGAGTGCCGCTTCTCCCAATGAAACTGCAGCACCTATTGCTAAGCCTTCGCCAAGATTGTGCAATCCTATTCCCATTGCTATCATCAATGCTATAGCAATAGGTTGTGCGAGTTGTTGTTGCTGTCGCATGGCTGTAGGGGAAGAAGAAGATGATGATGATGATGATGTTGATGGTGTCAATTTGGTATACTTGGTTGTGGAGCGTTCAACAAGTTTTGCTGATGCATATGACAATGCTAGAAAGGAAACGATTGTAACCATAGCAGTAAGTATCTGACCATTGAAAGCTCCAGCAACATTTCTAGCAGTAATTTCATTGGCTTCTATTAATGAGTCTATGCCCAAAAATACCAGTAGTCCTGCGGTAAGACTGAGGAAAAAATTGTACTTGTTTGCGCTTAGTCTTTTTAAGAATGGAAACCACAAAAGACCTATCAGTACAGGTATAACTCCTACGTATGTACCTATTATTGCAAAGTATGATGCCTGTTCGATATTTGGGATTGGTGCTAGTGCAGCCGCATCAACACTCTTGCTGAATCTTGTGCCATCAGAAGTAGTTACTCCAACTTCATATGGTACTCCTGGAGTCCAAGAAAAAGGCACTCTAACTTTTGCTTCTACTAATCTTGGTAAGATTTTGCTAGGTTCTATTGCAGATGGGATTATTCTGTCATTTATGTCAGCCTGTGCAATTTCTACCTGTGCCGGGCCGGTATTACGGATAAATGCTACAATTTCGCCTTCATGAAATTCTGTCCTCTCTATAGTTATTTCAGGCAAAGGTATTCCCGTGTTTAGCAGCAACTGACCAGGACCAAAAAGAAACATAATCATTCCAATCAATACAACTATTGGGATTAATGCAATAACGACGATTTTTATTCTGTTGGATTTCTTATTTTTACCTATTCTTTTTTCGATCTCCATTTCTCTGCTAACTACCTCCTGAATGGTATACTACATACCTATCATCTTTGGATTGGGATGCATTTATTTTATCTTTTGTATAAGAATAATTATAATTATTATTACTTTGCTCAACTGGATAACTGTCTCTTTTGTCGCTCTTATTCAATGCAACAACATCATCAGCTGGTTCAGCCGAATCTTCTTTAACAAAAAATAATCCCATCCATCCCTTTTCTGCAAATTCTGTCTTGTGTGCATGAAACATGTATTGTCCGGGAAATGTGTAATTAAATTCAAGTACCCCTCTTTCCCCTTGACTCATAGTTACCATGTCAGTATATTCATCTGGTATTAAACTGGTTCCACTTCGATAGAGATGATACATATTAGCATGTAAATGAAAGTTATTTATCGGATCGAATTCTAACATATTTACAAGATAAATTCTGACCAACCTGTCCTTTTCAATTTGGATAGGATGTTTCATATAGTAGTATGGAATTCCGTTGACTGTGTAAAAATTGTTCTCTCCATCAAAGTCTGTATCATAGCCATTCATCATCATTACCATTTCGTCTGCTGGAGGCCTTGGTTGCTTTGGATCAATAATGTAAACTCCATACAGACCATGCGAGATATGTTCTTCTAAAGGCTCTATATGGCAGTGGTATGGAAATACTCCAAATGGCTGAGCAATAAATTCATAAGTAAATTTTCCTCCAGGAGCTATGCCTTCAAATACACCATCCATCTCTGCCTTGTGTATGCCATGAGTGTGTATTGTATGAAATTTTGAGCCGTTATTTATAAAATTAATTCTAATTAGATCTCCTTCCGTAGCCCTTAATGTAGGTCCGGGTATAGTTCCATTATATGTCCAAACATTATAGAATATGCCAGGGGATATTTCCTTGACTTTGTCATCTGATGCAACAAGTGTAAATTCCCTAACAACCTTACCATCTGATAAGGTAGATACTCTACCATAGTTGAATTCTCTTAAATAATGCATAGGATCTATTATCGCTTGTTTAGCAGTGTTAAAAGAGGTAGGATCTAAAAAATCTCCTGCTGTTTCTAACATATTAGAACCCGGGGTATGTCCACCTACTTTTTTTGGCTTGGAATTGTCCTGTGCAACAACAGAAAATTGATTAAATGGAGAAGAAAAAACAAATAATCCTATCGATACACCAACAAGTATTAAAACTGCAGAAATTATCTTGATTTCTAAACGTAGCATAATATACAATTACTAGTCTAGTTAATAAATGTTAGCCGAGGCTAATACTATTAGCAGAGGCTCACATTAATAAGTTATTCTAAATTAATTGTTGTTGTTTTTTAATATAATATTCTTTTTCTGAAAATAAAAAGTAAACTTTTTTATTTTTCAATATAGTCGGATGAATGAACCTTCACTAAATTGCATTGATATAGTACGTTCCACCGTCTTAGGCCTTAGGACCAACCAACCTTTTTTCTTCTAACCATACAGACTAATATCTTTAGGATGTTTAGAATATTGAAAAGAAAATATTACAGTAATATTGTTACAAATCTAAATATATGATCTATGAATGCCCTGAAGGACATATCTGTTTTAGCAAAGATGATCTAACTATATGTGGTAAGGGCGGATGTGGCAAAGCAACTGTTATAATAAGTCCAATAGATATTAAATGGTTTTATAAAATTCAAGAAACAGGATTATGCATTGATCATAAAGATCTTTACAAAGTAATTGAGGATCCT
>OCZV010000537.1_pt1 | contig 13740 bp, 12 predicted proteins | sample 1539051 | NCBI WGS metagenome assembly OCZV01 (sample SAMEA3113581, study PRJEB22503) | soil metagenome
AAACCTCTGACAACGTTTTGGCTTATCTGCTGAATATTTCCACCTCTCTTGAATATAGCATTAGTTATCTCAGCGACAACCCCCTTGCGATCTGGACCAACGACGGTAACCTCTACAATAGTTTCTTTACGAATTCTACGCTTATCCAATCAACTTGACAATAATAATGACCCGGTTAAAAATTATCTCTATTATCCTTTTAGGTAGTGGAACATTTAGGCACAAGGGTTCTCATACCACCCACAGAATACCTACGTGCGGCAGCCAAGACATTACAACTCAGTCAGTTTTAGTCTAAACAACATATGATACAAGATATTGTCATATGGATGATGCGCCTCTTACTATCTCGCTTTTAAAAGGTGCTTTTTTGAAGATGTTTTCTTTTATCATGCGTTGTCGATATTTGGACTCTACGCTATAAGCTGAAAGAACAACATCAACAGTACGCTTAAATAATTTGGTCTACCCTTAGACTCGTTATAGTGAGTACCAGTTCTGAACCATGTAGCAATGGTGGAATAAGTTCCTTGGCATCCACCAATTTTCTAATTGCTCTCAAATAGATGAGGAGTTCATTTTTATGAAAGAACAGCAAGGACGCCCTAGGTCTACACGATACTTCGATTATAACCAACCAACTGGTAAATGCAAAGTGTGTTCGACCATCTCGGGATGGCATTGTTACGATTGTGGAGGCGATTTTTGTCAGAACCATTTTGAGCGGCATAAAAACAATCGCATCTGTAAAAAAAATAATGGAATTTAGAATCAATTTGCTTGCCTATGGTGATGAAGCAAATCTCAAGGTGAACGATCTTACCATGGATTGCCGTGCGAACTTTTCTATCGACTAGACATCGTGGATCTGCAACAGGCTCTACTGATCGATCAGATACTGCCGATATCAAGCTCGTGAATGACCTCCGTCATGATATTATCTTATAGCCATGCCTTCCCGTTGTTTCTACGGGTGCGGGGGGTGGGATTCGAACCCACGAATCCCTAAGGAACAGGGTTATAGGAATACAGCCGGCTTGCTTTGCCCGTTCTTTCTAAGCCTCGCACCTTTTTCTTTATGACACGAAAGGACCTGCGCCGTTGACCGGGCTTGGCGACCCCCGCTGTCCTGACCCAATCTTGTAACTATAGTTCATACATTTATCTATTGTTGGAACCGTTGACTCTTGTCATCCTTCGCGGAGAATAGATAAGATGAACACCTTATGCGGTGAAGGCGAAGAGGATTAATTGTACTCTGCATACTCCTTGATAGGACAATTACAAATGAACGGCCAAAGCATTGAAACTCTATTTGGTACAAACGGGGTTAGAGGAATATTCGAAGAAGACCTAGCACCTGAAAAAATTATTCGTCTATCGACATCCCTTGCACACTATTTTCCCCAAGGACCTTTACTGGTGGGTTATGATGGAAGGAATTCAAGTACAATAATATCTAGAATATTATGCTCGGCGCTTAGATCCGAAGGACGGAATGTGGGAGTTGCTGGCGCGGTTCCTACCCCGTGCCTTCAGTATGCTGTCAAGACCGGCGACTTTAGTGGAGGATCTATGATCACTGCATCCCATAACCCTCCCGAGTACAACGGAATTAAGCCAGTGGCTAGAGACGGAGTCGAAATCTCTAGGGATGACGAGCTGAAGGTACAGGGAATTTATTACGCGCAAAAATCTTTTGAGAGTGCATCTATAGGAAGTCGGTTCTCCAAGGAAAACTTGATCGAGACCTATGTGGACGCCGTCCAAGCTCATGTTGATGCCGAAAGAATTCGCAGTCATGGACTCAAAATAGTTGTGGATGGAGGGAATGGTGTTCAGGGACCTGTTGGTTCGGCTTTGGCAAAAATGCTTGGGTCTAAGGTACTGGCAATCAACTGTAATATAGACGGAGATTTTCCGGGTCGAGGCCCAGAACCCACAATTGACAATCTAACGTACTTATCAAACGCAATAACTGCTTCGGGCTCTGATCTTGGGGTGGCCTATGACGGCGACGGCGATCGCAGCATATTTTGCGATGAAAGGGGAGTGGCTTACCCTGGCGACAGGTTGGGAGCACTCTTGGCAAGATTCCTACTAAATTCAAGGAATCATAAAAGAGAGATAGTTTGTCCGATAAATACTACACTGGCGGTTCCGCTTGTGGCCAAGGAAGTAAATGCCAGCGTTGTGTTTACCAAAGTTGGAAGCGTAGAGGTATCAAGGGAAATGGTAAAACGGAAATCCATTATAGGGATGGAAGAAAATGGAGGTTTCATGTACGGGATGATGAATGAAGTCAGAGATGGCGCTATGGCAACCGCTTTGGTTTTAGAGATGTTGGCTTCCAATCCAAGAGATAGCCTTTCGAGTCTTATGAGCACACTTCCGAGGATTTTTCAATTCAAATCTAAATTCTTCTGTCCTAACAAAGAGCTGGCATCTAGAGTCCTAAATAAATTCCTGGGACACGGCAGCCCTAGAAAAATCGAAACCCTTGACGGCGCAAAGGTCTGGATAGACGAAGAAACTTGGATAATGGCAAGACCAAGTGGAACTGAGCCGATAATACGTCTTTATGCAGAATCTACAGACAAAAATTTGCTAGAGTCTAAACTCGATGAGTATATTCGTCTGATAAGGAAGGAATTGATGACTGCGCGTTGATTATTAACACGGGCTGAAATATTAGTCTCAAATTGTTCATAGCATACAGCGATCGCCTCTTTGGGTCTGAGCTGAATGACCATAGACAACACTTTTAATACGCTTCTTATTTCATAGAATGAACAAAGGATGATCCCGATGGGTGATATAATAAATAATGAGTAAACCGTATTATGTTAAATTCGAAACTCCAAGAGATCTGGTGAATGCAATTTACGAGGCCGTACGTTTGGCGAAACAGAGCGGCAAGGTTCGAAAAGGGACAAATGAAACTACAAAAGCAATCGAACGGGGAACAAGCAAGTTAGTTGTCATCGCTGAAGACGTAGAGCCCCCTGAAGTCGTCGCTCACCTACCGATTCTATGCGAAGAACGTGATGCGTCATATGTGTTTGTTCCCAGCAAGCAGCAGCTTGGTGCGGCTCTAGGAATTGATGTCGGCTCTGCGGCTGCGACCATTGTGGATTCCGGCGAAGCGCAATCCATAATAGAGCAGGTCGTTACTTCGATCGCTCCCGCTATGAAGAAGAAGGACTGACTGAGGAAGAATAAATGAGCAGGAACGTTGATGAAAAAGTTACTCCCGCTGAGGTTATTCAGATTGTCGGAAGAACTGGAATAGCTGGAGAGGTAATTCAAGTGCGAGTCAGAGTCCTAGAAGGAAAAGATAAAGGTCGCATACTAACACGAAATGTGAAAGGGGCTATCAAGATGAATGACATCCTCATGTTACGCGAAACCGAGCGAGAGGCCCGGAAGATAAAGTGAGATTCTCCAGAACTCCTGTAGGTGAATAAAAGTCTTGAGCAAGGCCCCCTCTTCCTTACGCAATTGTTTTTTCTGCGGCAAACTGGTTTCCATGGGGCGTGGAACTATGTTAGCCAAAAATGACGGATCTGTGCAGTGGACATGTTCTAATAAATGCAGGAAGAACCTGAGGGTATTAAAGCGGGATCCACGCAAACTCAAGTGGACGAGCAAGTATGTGAAAGGCGGAGTACGGGTGAGGAAATAATAATTTGGCGAGCGAACAGACCCTCATAGTTATTAAGCCTGATGGAATAAGACGAAAATTAGTAGGCAAGATCATCAGCAGGTTCGAAGACAAAGGATTGAGGATGATGGATTTACGTCTACTCGTATTTTCTCCTAAGGAGGCGGATGAATTCTATTCTGTGCATAAAGGAAAGCCTTTTTTTGAGGAATTAATCTCTTTCATTTCCTCCGGCCCAGCCATTGCTTGCATTCTAGAGGGTGACCATGCTATCGATACTGTCAGACTCATGACTGGGGCCACAAAATCATTCGAGGCCGCTGCTGGAACGATAAGAGGCGATTACGGGCTAGGTCTCACAGAAAATGTTATTCATGCATCGGATTCTCCTGAAAGCTTCATAAAAGAGTCACGAGTCATTTTTAGTCGTTCCTAAGTGAATCTGCGCCAACCGATTTTAGTCGTATTAGGTCATGTAGATTCTGGCAAAACTTCTTTGCTAGACACTATTCGAGGTACTGGAGTTCAAAGTCGGGAGGCCGGAGGTATCACACAGCACATTGGCGCCAGCTTTTTTCCAATTGATACGATAAAGATGCTAACTGGTTATCTCTACGAAAAGCTTGCAAAGTCAGAATCTCCAATTCCGGGTCTGTTGGTAATTGACACGCCTGGCCACGAAGTCTTTGCGAATCTTAGAGGCCGCGGCGGTTCTGCGGCAGACATAGCCATACTTGTAGCAGACGTTAACAAAGGTTTTGAGCCACAAACGTACGAGAGCATGGAGATATTGAAGAAACGGAGGGTTCCATTTGTTGTTGCCCTTAACAAGATCGATATGATCCCTGGTTGGCGGCATTCAAAATCGCAATTTGTCACGGATCAAGTGAAAGCACAGGATCATTCAACTACTAGCATGCTGGATGAGAAAATTTATAATATTGTCGGGTCTCTTTCGAGGCTGGGTTACAACTCAGAGGGGTTTTGGCGTGTCAAGGATTTTACCAAAGAGGTAGCAATAGTTCCTGTAAGTGCGGCTAAAAATATTGGCGTCCCAGAGCTGCTTGCAGTAGTTGTTGGGCTATCTCAGCAATTCATGTCCAAGAGACTAGAAAGGAAAGAGGGTCCCGGTCGAGGTATCGTCCTGGAGGTCAAGGAGGAGATAGGGCTGGGTCCGTCCGCAAATTTAGTACTCATAGAAGGCGTTTTAAAGGTAGGTGATATCATTTTAGTCGCAAAGAGAGACAAGGCCGTTACTACAAAGGTGAAGGCCTTGCTTCTTCCCAAGCCGCTTGATGAAATGAGGGATCCTCGAGATAAGTTTAAGCCCGTCAGCGAAGTAATGTCGGCAGCTGGAATAAAGGTGACCTCGCCTGACCTGGAGGGCGTCCTTGCTGGAAGTCCGCTATATGTTTTGGATGACAAAGATCAGGAGCCCGGTCTTCGGTCGATCGTGGAAGACGAGATCAGAAATGCAATAGTTACGGACACGAACACAAATGGTATAATATTACGCTGTGACACGATAGGTTCACTTGAGGCCATCAGAGATATGCTGAAAAAGGCAAATGTCCCTATTCAGAAGGCAGACATAGGACATATTACCAGAAGAGACATCCTGGCGGCTGCGGCAGTTAAAGAGAAAAATAGGTATTTAGGTGTAGTTTTGGGTTTTAACACAAAAATTCTAGAGGAGGCAAAAAGAGAGGCGCAGGAAAGGACAATCCCGATTTTTAGTGAAAATATTATTTACAACCTTGTAAGAAGTTACACAGAATGGGTTGAGTATCAGAAGGAACATGAGGATTCTATTCTGTTCAATGAGATTCCACCCATCTGCAAGTTTCAATTCATGAAAGGTTTTGTATTCAGGAGGAATTACCCAGCAGTTTTTGGAGCCGAGGTGCAGATAGGCAAGCTGCGTCAAAAAGTAAACGTACTAAACGAAGAAGGAAAGAAGATTGGCACGATACATCAAATCCAGGAAAACGGAAAGCCTATCGAGGAAGCCAGTAAGGGGGAACAAGTGGCCGTCTCGATAAAGGAGATTTCGGTCGGTAGACAGGTCAACGAAGGCGACATCTTTTACACAGACCTAGGGAGCAAGGAGGCAAAGCTGTTGCTAGAACGGTTTTACTATCGGCTTGCGCAGGAGGAAATAGACATCCTTAACAGGATAGTTAGCATTAAGAGAAGAAATGATCCATCATACGCATATATTTAGGATGCTATCTATCCCCAGAGATCTGTTTCGATGACTGACCAAAACAAATGATTTATTGATATTTCTGCAGGAGTCCTTCCAGACCCTTTTCACCTACGGCGCCCACTGCCCTATCTATTGCTTTTCCATTAACAAAGACAATAAACGTTGGGATTGCATATACGTCAAATCTCATTGCTATCCCCTGGTTATCATCCACATTAAGTCTTCCAAATGTTACCTTTTGACCATATTTCTTCGCTAGCTTATCAAAGATAGGAAGCATAAACTGGCAGGGGCCACACCATGTTGCCCAAAAGTCAACAAGTACGGGTCTATCTCCCGAAACGGTATCATCAAAGTTTCTTTCTGAAAGTTCAAGCAATTGACTACCGCTGATGGTTGTCTTTTCATTGTCACCCATGCTACCCCCTTTTTAGTGGGAATTAATATATAAGAATTTATAGTTAAACTTGCGCCTTCTTAACCCGAGTAGCAGACGGGTGAATCAAGGTCAAAATGAGCATTCTAAGTTGGCACTACAGTACACCTAACAAAAAACAAAGGTTGGACTATAGATCTACTATAAAACGTGTAGTCCATTTGTCCATTCTGCGTAGTATCTTCATTTCATGGTAGGTTATAGCCTTAACTTCAACTTTGTAATAGTGTTTGTCGCGTAAAAACTGTTCACCCTTGCATACTCCATGTAGTTGGAGGACTCCGTTGGACTTTCTTATCTTGATATTGAATTCCGCTAAAACAAGATTATCAACCAGAAGTGACAATAAAACGCTCTCTAACCAGTTATAGAGAAGGCTCTTTTTATCGAACCCCGATATCTCAATGGTTATGCTCTTTTGGGGATCTACTCTTGAAACATCACACATGATATTAGTGAGCGCCCTAGCGGACTGTTCAAATGCTTGACTTAAACTCGACCCGAAAGCCTCGACCATTACGTCGCTTACATGGTCAATATACCTAAAATCATTCTTGTACATCTCTATTTCGAACGGACCGACCTATTATGTTGAAGAGCAAAATCTAAATTATAACCTTTGATGGTTCATGTTGTGAATTTAGGCCTTCCTCGTGGAATGAGAGATATAGACTCTGTGGAGTTCGATAGAATTAGTCACGTGCGGGAAAAGTTCATCGAGTCAGCCCGATTATTCAACTTCACCTTAATGGAACCATCTACTCTCGAAACACTAGAAACTCTTGAAGCGAAGGGAGGACCAGCTATCTCAGACGAAATTTACGCCATGACTGACAAAGGAGGCAGAAACATCGGACTAAGATTCGATCTCACCGTCGGGTTGACCAGATTTGTAACGCGACGGAGAGACCTAAAGCTACCTGTCAAGATAGGTTCTTTCGGAGGAGTATGGAGATACGACGAGCCCCAGGCCGGCAGGTACAGATATTTCCATCAATGTGATGTGGAAATTTACGGCCCACGAAGCACTGTCTCAGAGTTAGAAGTGATCGAATTCATGTATGTATTTCTAAGAAAGCTCGGGTTAGACATTGCCATCGAGTTAAACCACCGCCTGCTCGTCGAAGAGTTTGTAGCAAAAACGCTGCAAATTTCAGACAAGGACTTCATTCCTGAGATTTTCAGAATAATGGATAAGGTCCAAAAAAAGGGACCTCCGGCTATCATCAGGGAATACGGAAGCAAAATCAATAGATCAATTTTGGATAGAATAATCTCGTTCTCCAGTCTTAGAGGAGACCCACAGGAGTTAGGCAACATTGGGGAGGTGGTGAAATTAAACAGCTGGGAGACAATGGTCGAGCTAATGGATGATTTAAAATCTCGACGGGTTGCAAAGACATTGATTAACCTCGGTATGGTCAGAGGTCTGGACTATTACTCCGGAATAGTATTTGAGGTGTTCGATCAGCAGACGAAGGTTGGAGCACTAGCAGGGGGAGGACGCTATGACACGTTGACCGAATTATTTGGAAGGAAGGATATGGGCGCAGTAGGCGCAGCAGCAGGCGTTGAGAGAATTCTCCTAGGCCTCCGACAACAAAACGTTTCAAAATATGGTTACAACCGAACCACTTACGTGGCATATACTTCCGAAGCAATCAGGGGGAAGGCAATGAATCTTGTCTCAAATCTTAGGGCCAGCGGATTTGCAACCGAATTTGATCTTCAGCATCGCTCTCTATCGAGGCAGTTAGATGATGCCTCGTCGAAGCGAGCCTCCGTAGTCGTTATTGTCGCTCCCAGGGAACTGGAGAGAGGAGAGGTTACCATAAAATCACTAAGAGATGGTACCGAAAAGAAGTTAGAAATGCGGAATTTGGTCAATGAACTAAGTTCAGAAATCTAAGAAACCCGTGCTGGTAATCCAGCTGGACCGGCGAGAAGAATGTGTAACACAATTAAATCCATAGACAAATTACATTTCACCTAACCATCTTGCTAGGACAATTTCTATTTTTGAACGGGGCAAAATCGATCTCAGACCAACAGCCTATGAAAAGAATTTATCCTACTAGGCATATATTCAAAAGATAAGGCAGGCTTATGGTAGGGCTTCCTGAAAATTCATTATTTTTATTTCTCGCTGGAGTGACGGCCTTGTTCCTTTTATTAGGAACTCTCACGGGACTATATATGAATGGGCAATTTGGACATGGAAGAAAGTCTTTTGTTACCAAGTTTAGAAATAAGCCTTATTCCTCCGATTGTGAACTTAGATTGCTTATCCAATCACTTGAATTTGAAAAGGGCTTAACAGCCGAAGGTGTGGTTAGGGCGACTGAAGCAATGAACAAGGGGAAAATCGATACTCATGAGTATGACAGACTAATTTTGCAATATAACGAGAAACTTCAATCCTATGAAAAGAAGATTGCAGATCTTCGATCTACTTTAGACTACGTTGAGGTCCAAGAACTACGAAAAGATCTGGACTATTTTCTGCATGATAGAATGAAGCTGCTGGATGATAAGCTCCAGCAGTTGGCTAGGAGGAAGGGAGAAGGTCTGAAATTAGATTCCGGCTCATCCCAAGGAATCACCTCAGAAACGGATACTAGGGCCTGGCATCAGGCTCACAAGCCACCTCGCTTCTTCAGACGCCGCACTCAGTCAGTGTCTGATCAAGAATCAAGAATACAGGAAACTCAAAAGGAAATATATGCTGCTTTGGAACGTTTGGAAACAGCAGAGTCAGACAAAGACGTACGAGCGGGGCAGCCAGCTAATTTGAAGAACAAAGACGCTCTAGCCAGCCTGGGAGGACATTATTGAAGACGTCATATCTGCTAAAGTCATTGCATGTATGCCTTTAAATAAGAAACAAACTTAGAATAATAATCTCCCTAAATGTATGAGTCAGACAACTCCCGAAACTCTTCTGAAAAAGACAGATCGCGAGACTTTTGTCAACACATTATCGAACATTTCTTAGATAGAGAGGGTCAGGTAATTGGACTAGGGAGCGGGAGGACGATAGCAGAATTTCTATCACGAGTCAAAGATTTACCCATTATGGATTCCCTCCGATTCGTAACCTCCTCGTTGCAGATTAGGCTTCAGGCAGAGCACCACGACTTGAATGTTGCAGATGAAAACGAAGTCACAAATATTCAGGTCCTGTTAGATGGAGCCGACCAGATTGATTCAGGGTATCATATGATAAAAGGAGGGGGAGGTGCGTTATTCAGAGAGAAAATTTTGTTCAAAGCTGCCAGAAAGCTGGTGATATTAGCGGACGGCGAAAAGTATGTTAACAATTTGCATCGTGCGGTGCCTGTTGAAGTTCATCCATTTGCACGAAGACTGTTTATCAAAGAGATAAACAATTTAGGGATAAAAGTTCGTGACTGCGCGTTAAGATCTCTACAAAAGGGATTCCCATTTTTTACTGAAAATGGAAACGTTATTTTCGATGTTCAATTCGAATCCATTGGAGATATAAGTGAAATGGAAACGGATATTAAGTGTATACCTGGGGTCATCGAAGTTGGACTTTTTCCTAGGCCAGATAATGCATGCTATTACAAGATAAAGCCAGACAACACTTTTGAAATCACCGAGTTTGGAATTCATTAGCAATGTCCTCCTATCTATTTATCTATCTATCCCATCTCCACAAATTGACCATGTCCAAGTGTCGACCCATTTACCTCCCCGTCTTCCATAACAACTTCGCCTCTTACCATAGTCATTACCGGCCAACCGTTTAGCGCCCAACCATCGTAAATTGTATAGTCGGAATGGGATTGGAGTATTTCTGGAGTCACCTTTTTTCTCGCCGATAGGTCGATAACTACCAAATCGGCATCTGAACCTTTTTCAATTATTCCCTTCTTCGGATACAAGCCAAAAATCCTAGCGGTGTTATAGCTGGTGAGCTCTGAGACTTTGACAAGATCTATTTTGTTTTCATTTACTCCCTTACTCAGAAGGACCGGCAGAAGGGTCGCTACACCGGGGAACCCAGCTAAGGAAGTCCACAGATCCCCGTTACCCCTCTTTAGTGACAAAGTATTCGCAACATGATCACTTCCTATGGTGTCAATTATGCCATTTGTCAATGCCCACCAAGTCGACTCGACGTCCTTTTTCGTTCTTAAGGGGGGCACCACTTTTCCCACCACACTGTGATAATCAAATGAATGGGTTAGGTAATGAGGGCATGTTTCAACAAATATTCGACCTGGTGACTTAGCTTTTTGTTTAGCGGCACTTTCTAATGCGAGCCTAGAGCCGAGATGAACGAAGTATACTCGGCAGCCGTACTCTCTTGCGATATGACATGATGAAGAAATGGCCTCTGCTTCTGATTCTGGAGGTCTGCATTCTGACCATATCTTTAATGGATTTATTTTACGATTTCCGTAATTTTTTTCCTGCTCTTTCGAGTTACGAATCCTTCGTGAGCATGTGCTAGAATCTTCGGCATGGACGAGCACAACCGAGGACGATTGCGCAGCCTTTTTCATCGTAGCTGTCATTAAGTCCCTGGTGACATTGACTCTCTGATTATTGATGCGTTTCTTTCCTGGATCCTGGTCCATTGATATCACGTTCTGGTCATAGCCGAGATTCAAATACAACTTGAGGGAGTTGATCCCTCTCTTATTGAGGTATTCTACATCAGCCAGTTGACCAAAATCGAATATTGATGCATGAATACCATAGTCAACATAGTGGGTTCCTCTACTAGCTTGCAAATGGCTTTCAACATTCCTATAGCTATGGCTAAGTCTTAACATTCTGATAATCGTGGTTACGCCGCCTATTGATGCAGACCTCGATTCGGTGATGGCGGCCTTTTCTATAGGTGTATAAACTCCGTAATGAACGTGTGGGTCAATGAGACCTGGCAGAACGAATTTTCCTTTCGCATTAATTATCTTTCCTGCATTTGTGTCTCTCACTGATTTGGAGAGTTTTTTTATCTTTCCCTTCTCAATAAGAATATTTGTATCAAAAGATATCCCACTGTTTGGAATCACAAGAGAGGCATTAGTGATGAGAACGTCACACGAATCATTCATTTATACGTTCAGTCTCCAGTTATATGTCCTAATTAAATTGTAGGGTGGCTTTAGCGTTATGGGCCAGGTCCTTTGACACTTAAAAGGTTTTTATCGCCTGTGCTATAGCCTTGTAGTCGCAAAGGCGATTTCGTATAGATCTAATCAAAATGGAATTGAAGTTGTGCCTCAGCCCCCTGAGGGTTCTGAGGATGTTCAAATCATAAACTAGCCAGCCAATGATATCGTTGTGACAGCGAGGTACTGTCAATAGAATAATTCCGGAGGTCCTACCTCCATGGGAATGGTTGCAGTGTCATGAACTATAGATCCAGGTATCATCACCCAATTCAAGTGCCTAAATGCAATCATGATAGAGTTAACATGTCACCAACATCAAAGTTTGAAAGATAGATCTTTTTAGCATTCATGTTTGACATTCCCACCTACTCGTGTCTCGTAGGGTTCACTCTGCCGGATCCATCTTCGTTTTGCTACGTTGTATGTGTATGTAGACGTTGGTCCCCCTTCCCGTTTTTTGAATAATTCCATGGTAATTGTATCGACCTGATACTCAATCTTTTCGATTGCCATTTCGAACTCGTGTTGATTCAGATTTTTGAGTTGGAAAATAAGACCGAAGTGAACAACTCTCTCATCTCGCAGTAAACCATCGAAGTAAAATTGGACCTCAAGATCTTTATTTCTTCTACGTTTCATATCCTTAAGTACGTGCTTGATTTGGTACCATCCTTCCGAAAACAGATCAAAAAATGGATCAGAAAAGGGATAGGGAAAACTAAACTTAATAGATCCGGCCGCGCTTGTGTCGTTGAAGAAATTTTCTTGATCCTCTTCGAGGACATGAAAGGTGCCATTAAGTATACCATAAATAGTCTCTGACTCAGCTAGCGATATACCTATGTGGGAAAATCTCACTCTGCGACTGCTCTCTTGCACGGGGATTATAATAGAAAAGCAATTAATTATTCATTTTGAAATCGAGACTTGCCATATCATCTCCTAGTCTTGTTCCGAACGCTGGGAATTAGGATGCTATTGAAATTAACGGGCCCACAATTCTAGGGTGGAGAATTATACAATAGCAGATGCTATTCAAATATCACAAGAGCTTTGGCTATTATTCATGAGAATCCCTAAACCAACACTCCACTCCTGGGAAGAAACTTGTCAATCAGGTTGAAGCCACTGAAACACACATTTTTGTATAAATATGGTTTTCTCTCGGGAGAAAGCATACATAAAAATAAATCTGACGACACCCGTTGAGTCCTGTGTCCACTGAGAGAAGTACTATTATATACATTCTGCTCGACGGGGTTGGCGACCTTCCGAGTCCTAAGTTAGGAGACCTCACCCCATTACAAGCCGCCTCCACTCCGGCGCTTGACTCCTTAGCTAAAAGAGGTCGCATGGGGGAAGTAATAACCGTCGGAAACGACATAGCACCACAGTCTGACATAGCAGTCTTTAATATGTTAGGTTATGATTTTAAAAACCAGGCGTACGTCGGAAGGGGAGTAGTAGAGCTATTGGGCTCGGGCGTTGATTTCAAAGACGGCGACCTTGCTTTGAGAGGAAACTTTGCCACAATTGACGATAGGAGACAAATCCTCGATCGCCGGGCAGGAAGAGACATTCAAGTACACGAGGCCAGTTCAATTTGCCAGAGCTTGATATCAAAGATTAGACTAAGCGATCCTGACGTAAGTCTAGTTATCAGGCCAACAGTTGGTCACAGATCAGTGGTGAGATTCAGACATAATAAAATCCGACTTTCCGAAGATATTAGCAATACGGATCCAGCATATGATAAGGTCTCGGGAATAGGAGTTGCAAGAACGTCTCCATATAATGACATGGTCCAAAAAAGTACACCTCAGAACCACAGCCAAGAAGCAAAAGTTTCGGCCAGCTTGGTAAATGATTTTAGCGATCAAGCTATAGATATATTGAGAGAGCATCCCATCAATTCTGAGAGAAGTCGGAATGGAAAAAAGCCCATAAGTTGCGTTCTCCTTCGGGATGCCGGTAGTCGGATCCCCATGCTTGAACCAATAGAGGATAGATACAGTATGAAAGTAGGAGGGATCGTTGATATGCCTGTGGAAATCGGTATAGCAAATATTTTAAAGATGGAGATCCTGCGCTCTGGCAGAGTTGATGACTACAAGCAGAAGGCAAACCAAATCTCCTCTAATGTCGATCGTTTCGACCTGATTTATGCACACATCAAAGGTCCCGACGAGTTTGGACACGATGGTGATGCAGTGGGAAAGATGAAGAATATTGAGGAAATAGATAGATTATTCTTCGACAGTATACTGCAAGAATCAAAGTC
>OCZV010000538.1_pt1 | contig 13724 bp, 11 predicted proteins | sample 1539051 | NCBI WGS metagenome assembly OCZV01 (sample SAMEA3113581, study PRJEB22503) | soil metagenome
CCGAGCTCGGCGTCGCTGGCCGCGCGGAGCACCTGTGCCGCCTCGCCGACCTGATCGACGCGAACGTCGAGCGGATCGCGTCGGTCGAGTGTCTCGACATGGCGATGCTCGAGCGCTCCCTTCGCGCGCGCGTCATTCTCCGCGGGGCGCGCAACTACCGCTCCTACGCGGAGCTGGCCGAGCGCCACGAGGGGAGGGTCTGGAGTTCCAACGGCACCCTGAACCGCGTCCTGCGCATGCCGGCCGGCCCGGCCGCCCTCGTGACCCCCTGGAACGCGCCTTTCATGCTCTCCACCTGGAAGACGGCGCCCGCGCTCGCCGCCGGCTGCACCGTCGTCCTCAAGCCGCCCGAGTGGGCGCCCCTCTCCTGTTCGCTTCTCGCCGACCTGACCGAGGAGGCGGGCTTCCCGGCCGGCGTCTTCAACGTCGTGCAGGGAATCGGCGAGGAAGCCGGGGCCGCGCTCGTCGCCGACGCGCGTGTCCGCCGGGTCAGCTTCACGGGCTCCTCGGAGACGGGGCGTCTCGTCGGCGCAGCCGCGGCGAGAAACCTCGTTCCCTTCACCGCGGAGCTCGGCGGCAAGGGGCCGTTGGTCGTCTTCGCCGACGCCGATCTCGACGCGGCCGCCCTGAAGGCTGCCCTCCAGTACGACGACTCGGGCCAGAACTGCATGGCGGGCACGCGCCTGCTCGTCGAGGAGTCAGTCTCCGGCGAGTTCCTGGAGCGCTTCCACGCCGCTGTCGACGCGCACGTGCTCGGCGACCCGCGTGAAGAGGCGACGACGATCTCGCCCCTCATCCACCGCGACCACCTCCAGCGTGTCGAGGGCTTCGTCGAGCGGGCGCGCGCGAGCGGCGACCGCGTCGTGCGCGGGGGCCGGCCGGCCGAGCTCGGCGGGCTCTGGTACGAGCCCACCCTGATCGAGCCGCGCGCGAACGACTCGGAGATCGTGCAGCGCGAGGTGTTCGGCCCGGTGCTCACCTTCCAGACCTTCCATGCGGAGGAGGAGGCCGTCGCCCTCGCCAACTCGACCGAGTACGGGCTGGCGGCGACCGTCTATACGTCCTCGGCGAAGAGAGCCGACCGAGTCGGCCGTGCGCTGCGCGCAGGAACCGTGTGGGTGAACGCCTTCCTCGTCCGCGACCTGACCGCGCCGTTCGGCGGCGTCGGCATCTCCGGGATCGGGCGCGAGGGTGGCGACTACGCGCTCGACTTCTACTCGGATCTGAAGACGCTGCAGATCCTGGAGGAGTCGACCCGATGAGCGTGCTGGAGGGCCTTCGTCTTGAGGACGTCAGCCTGGAGAACGATGACTTCGCCGAGCGGATCCCGCACGAGACCTTCCAGCTCCTGCGCCGCGAGGCCCCGGTCTGGTGGTACGACTGGCCGCACGGCCGCGGCTTCTGGTGCGTGACGAGGCACGCGGACGTCGTCGCCGTCTCGCGAGACACGAAGACCTTCACGTCCGAGCAGGGCGCGAACCTCGAAGACCTCGACGACGAGCAGCGCGCCGCGCGGCAATCCATGCTCGAGACTGATCCGCCGCGGCACACGCGCCTCCGTGGGCTCGTCGGCCCGCCTTTCACGCCGCGTACGATCAAGGCGTACGAGCTCGTCCTGCGCGAGCTGACGGCCGCGGTGCTCGACCGCGCGCTCCCGCTCGGCCAATTCGACTTCGTCGAGGAGGTCGCCAAGCAGCTTCCGATTCGCGTCCTCGCGCGCTTGCTGGGCACCCCCGACGAGGACACCGACCGGCTGATCGACTGGGGCGACCGCATGATCGGCAACACCGACCCGGAGCTGGCAGACGTGCTCCATGACAGCCCTGAGAGCGATCGCTACCGGATGCTCCCGTTCCGGAGCCCGGCCGCGCTCGAGCTCTTCGAGTACGGTCATCGCCTCGCCGCCGAGCGCCGCCGGAAGCCGCAGGACGATCTCGTCACGAAGCTCGTGCACACCGAGATCGACGGCGAACGCCTCAGCGAGCGCGAGTTCGACACGATGTTCCTCCTCCTCGTCGTCGCCGGGAACGAGACGACGAGGCAGGCGATCGCGCACGGGATGCTCGCGCTCGCCGAGCACCGCGACCAGTGGCGGCGACTGCTCGACGAGCCCGAGCTCACCTGGTCGGCGGGTGCGGACGAGATCCTGCGCTGGTCGTCCCCCGTCCTGCACTTCCGGCGTACCGCGACCCGCGACGTGGAGCTCGGCGGCCGGACGATCGCGGCGGGGGACAAGGTGGTGATCTGGTACGTGTCCGCGAACTTCGACGAGGCCGTCTTCGAAGACCCGCTTCGGTTCGACGTCGGCCGGCGGCCGAACCCGCACGTCACCTTCGGAGGGGGCGGGCCCCACTACTGCCTGGGCGCCCACCTCGCCAAGCTCGAGGTGCAGGTGATGTTCGACATGCTGCTCCCTCGCCTCGCCGACCTCGAGCTCACCGGCGCGCCCGAGCGGATGCGGACGAACTTCACGAACGCCCTCAAGCGCATGCCCGTGCGCGTGACGGCGGAGTAGGGAGGTCCCGCGGTGACGGAGCACGCCTCGGAGAACCGGAAGTCGTCGGACGCGCTGGTCAGCGCCTTCCGCGGCTGCGTCGGGGAGTTCGCCACCGGCGTCACCGTCGTGACCGCCGAGCACGACGGCCTCTCCGCGGGGATGACGCTCAACGCCTTTACGTCCGTCTCGCTGGAGCCGCTCTTCGTGCTCGTCTCCCTCGGCGGCGGCTCGCGGACGCTCCACGCGACTAAGGCCAGCGGGCTCTTCGCGGTCAGCATCCTCAACCGCGGACAGCAGGACGTGGCCGTCGACTTCGCAGAGCCGGGCGCGCCGTTCCCGAGCAGCCACGTGCAACGCGACCGCGAGGGATTCCTGCCGGTCTCGGGCGCCGCGGCAGTCCTGCGCTGCCGGGTCGAGCGGATCGAGCCGGCCGGCGACCACGCGCTCGTGCTCGGCGAGGTCGTCTCGATCGCGCACGGCGGCGGCGAGCCGCTGATCTTCTATCGTGGTCGGTTCGGAGGCGTCGAGCTCGACGCGGTCGTGCCCGCGGGCCATCCGATCTCGATCGACGAAGGAGCAGGATGGTGAGCTTCGAGAGGGATATCCGCCCGCTCTTCCGGCCGGACGACGCCGAGGCGATGTCGTGGGCGTTCGATCTCCGCTCCTACGAGGACGTGAGGGAGCATGCGGAGACGATCTACGAGCGGCTCGCCGACGGCTCGATGCCCTGCGACGAGTCGTGGCCCGACGAGCGGGTCGAGCGCTTCCGAGGCTGGATCGACGCCGGGATGCCACCTTAGCCCTCCGACTGTACGAACGCCTCCAGCGCGGCCAGGGTCGCGTGGACCTGGCCCGGCACGAACGGGATCTGCTTGACGAGAGGCGGAAAGAGGACCCAGACGACCGAGCCGCCCAGGTGGCGGATGACGGGCCGGCCGTCCGGATCGACCCGGATACGCTCGAAGTGAACGTCCGCGAGAAGGTCGGCGAGCTGACGGTCCGAGCTCAGCCGCTCCGCGAGGCGTCTGCCGTCCCGGTCGCCTCGCCGGGCGCGGAAGCGGACGCCGCGCATCCTGACGAGCCCCTTGCCGCGCGCCGACAGGCCACGGGTGGGCGCGAGCGCCGGTTCGTCCGTCGAGATCTCGAGCGCGTAGTTTCCGCCGAGGATCTTGCCCTCCTGGGTCATTTGCAGGCGCACGGTGGAACGACCGCTCGACGAGCGGAGCCGGGCCCCCAGCGCGTCCAACCGTTCGACCTCGGTGTACCCCGCCCCGCCGAAACGCTCGATGGCCTCCTCGAGCGCGGAGGCCGCCCGCCGGCGTGCCGGACCCTGGAAGCGCACGAAGGCCACGTGCGCTAGAGGGCGTCCGCGTACTCGCGGAGCTCCCAGTCGGTGACCGCGAGCTGGAAGCGCCGCCACTCGTTGCGCTTGATCCCCATGAAGGCCTGGACGAACTGCTCTCCCAGCCCCGTGCGGGTGAACGGATCGGCCTCGAGGACGTCGAGCGCCTCGCCGAGAGAGAGGGGCACCGTCTCCCGCTCGACCGGCGGCTCGTACACCCGCTCCGTGGGCGGGCCCGGATCGAGGCCTCGCTCGACTCCGTCCACGCCGGCGAAGATGTGGACGGCCGACGCGAGGTACGCGCTTGCGCTCCCGTCCGACAGCCTCGACTCCAGGCGCGCGGCTCCGCCGCGCTCGGCGGGAACGCGGACACAGACCGAGCGGTTGTCGGTGCCCCAGTCGACGAAGTACGGCCCCAGCTCCTGGGCCACGAAGCGCTTGTACGCGTTCACGGTCGGAGCGCAGACGGCGGCCATCCCGCGCGAGTGCGCAAGGAGACCGCCGAGGAAAGAGCGGGCGACGTCGGAGAGGCCGGTCTCGCCGGACGGATCGTCGAAGATATTTCTGTCTCCGTCCCAGGCCGAGAGATGGAGATGGTACCCGGATGTTCCGCCGCTCTCCGTGGGGCGACCCATGAAGGTCGCGACGAGACCGTGGACCGCAGCCGTCTCCTTGATCGCGAGCTTCAGCAGGTGTGCCTCGTCCGCCGCCGTCAGCGCGTTCGCAAAGCGAGTGTTGATCTCCCACTGCGACGGGTCGTACTCGTGGTTCACGCAGATGAAGGGGAGGCCGAGCTCGCGGACGTTGTCCTCCATCTGGCGGACGACTCCGCCCGGATCGGCCCGCGCGTCCATCCGGTAGACGAGCCCCGGAGTCGGCTGGTACGGCTCGAGCCGGCCGTCTGCCGTCCAGCGGAGGAGGAAGAACTCGAGCTCGTGGCCGACGCACATCCGCAGGCCCTTCGCCTCCGCGGCGGCGATTGCCCGCCGGAGGATGTTGCGGGGATCGGCCTCGAGCGGCTCGCCGTCGAGGCGGCAATCGGCGAGGCAGATCGCGGTCTCTCGCTCCCAGGGGACGATCCGAAGGGTCTCGAGCTCGGGGACGACCTGCATGTCGCGGAAGTTGACCTCGTCCCGAATCCCGGTCCCGTCGGGCATGACTCCGGTGTGGTCGATGGCGAACACCGACACGCAGAAGTTGAGCCCCGCGTCGCACGCTTCTTCGAGGATGTCGAGCGGGATGACCTTCGCTCGGGTCGTGCCGAGCAGGTCGGTGTAGTGGACGCGGACGCGGGTGACGCCTGCGTCCGCGAGCTCGCGGATCCTTTCCGCCATCAGCGAGGGTCGCGCGGTACGTGCGGCGCGCCGGGCTCGACCGGCGGCGGAAGCTCCTCTTCGATCAGCTCGGCCTCGCGGTGCACCTCGGCGAGCGGCACGGGTCGGAAGATCGCCCCGAGGCTCCTGTAGGCGAACAGGTTGTAGACGAGCGAGAACGCAGCGGCGATCGCCAGGAAGATGAGCCAGCGGTAGTAGATCGAGTTGGACTCGATCCCGGGCGGCGCGATCTTGTATGCCGCCAGACCGAGGAGCCCGGCTCCAATGAATTGCGGTACCGGCACGAACGGCGAACGGTACGGGCGGGCCGCTGCCGGCTCGCGCAGGCGCAGCACCACGACCGAGAGATGGATCAGGAAGTACGCCGTCACCCAGCCGAGAACGCCGGCGAGGATCAGCTTGATGAAGCCGGCGCCTTCGGCCGCGCCGAACGCGTTCATCAGGATCGGGATCAGCGAGATCCCGATGATCCCCACCCAGGGGGCGCGCGTGGCCGGGATCAGCCAGCCGAAGGGTGCCGGGAGCTGCCTCGTAAGAGCCATGCCGTAAAGGATCCGGGGGACGCCGGCGACCACGGCGTTGAGCGTCCCGATCGACCCTCCGATCACGAGGAGACCGAGCCACCACTTGCCCGCTTCGCCGAAGATCGCGACGCCCACGTCGACCGGAAGCGTGGGGGCGAGCGTGCCCAGCACGTCCGCGGGCACGTACCGCGCCGCGCCGAGGCCGTAGAGCACGATGGGAACGGCGATCAAACCGAGACCGAGGAAGATGCCGAGGGGGATGTCTCGGGCCGGCTGCTTCAGCTCCTCTGCGAGGGGGCACGTGTACTCGACCCCCACGAACGTGAAGATCGCAATGCCGAGGAGAGCCGAGAGGAGGCTCCACGTGAGGTCGAAGTCGGGGAGGGCGCTGCCGATCGGATCGGTCGTTCCGGCTCCCGTGAGCCCGACGATCCCGATGACCAGGAGCGAGGCCGCAACGGCGAAGGTGAGGAAGATCTCGACTACGGCGAACGGCCTGATCCCCAGCAGGTTGATGAGGGCGATGAAGCCCATGAAGATCGCCGCCCAGAGCTTGTAGTCCCCCGGGGCGCCGAGCACGTCTGCCGTGATGAGGGCGGAGACGAAGTTCTCGGCCGTTCCGGGGAAGAGCTGGACGGCCACGTAGCCGACCCCGACGGTGATCGTGGCGAAGAATGGCCCGAGCCCCGCACGGACGTACTCGTTCATCGACCCCGCTTTCGGGATCATGGTCGCGAGCTCCGCGAAGCTCGTGCTCGCGAGGAGCATGGTGACGAAGCCGATCCCGAGCGCGAGCAGCCAGACCCAGCTCGCGAAGAATCCGCCCGCTACCGTCGCCAGCACGCTCGACGCGACGATCAGGCTGAATGTCGTCGCGACCGCCGTCGGCAGGCCGACGGCGCGCCGTTCGAGCGTGACCTCAGGTGCCTGCGCTGCCATGTGCCCTCCCGTCTCGTCGATCGGGCGCATGCTCGCGAGGCTCGCGCCGCCTGCGCTTGCCGCAAGTTGCGCCACGGGCATTCTTGTATTCAGAATGCAGGTCGCAAGTATGAGTCCACGACCTGGGGGATTGCAAGCGAGGTGCGGGCGCGCGCAGGCGTGAGACCGCGGCGCGCCCTCACGCTAGCCCCCGTGGCTGGGACGCCGCCAGCCCTCCTCGACCAGACGGCTCTCGTAACCGGAGCCGCGCGAGGTCTCGGGTACGCGGCCGCCCGCCGCTTGGCGGCAGAGGGCGCCCGTGTAGCGCTTTTCGACCGCGACGGTGAGGCGCTCGCCGCCGCGGCGGAGGCGCTCGCAGCCGAAGGGCTCGACGTCCTTCCCCACCTGGTCGACGTCACCGACCAGGAAGGCGTGCGGCGCGCGGTTGCAGACGTGCTCGCGGCGGAAGGGCGGATCGACGTCCTCGTGAACAACGCCGGCGTCTATCCGCATCGGACCTTCGAGGAGCTCAGCTACTCGGAATGGCGACAGGTACTCGCGGTCAACCTCGATGGCGTGTTCCTCTGTACCCATGCCGTCTTTCCCGCCATGCGCGAGCGACGCTACGGGCGCATCGTCAACGTCTCGTCTGCGACGTTCTTCATCGGCTATCCCGGGCTCGCCGCCTACATCGCCAGCAAGGGCGGCATCATCGGCTTCACCCGCGCCCTCGCGAGCGAGGCAGGACCCTACGGCATTACCGTCAACGCGGTGACTCCGGGCCTCATCGCCACGGAGGGTGTCCTCGAGGGAGAGGAAGCCGGCCTCTTCGACGAGATCGTTCCGGAGCAGGCGCTTCCACGACGAGGCGAGCCCGAGGACATCGCCGAGTGCATCGCCTACCTCGCCGCCCCCTCGGCGAGCTTCATCACCGGCCAGACGATCAACGTCGACGGCGGACACCGCTTCCACTGAGGAGGAACGTGAACGAGAACAGCAAGCCAATCGCCCCCTACCTCGCGGTGGGTCTTTCGACCGTCGTCCACGGCGTCGCCGAGCGCAAGCACATCAGGCGCAACCTCGCCGTCGTCGAGGACGGGATCCACGCCGCCATGTCTGTCATCGGGATCAACATGCCCGTGCGGCTGATCGCGCTCGCCGAGGGAGCGCTGACCGGGTTCACGGACGAGGCCTTCGACATCCCCCACGTCACAGCCGCCCGTGATCTCTTCATCGACGTCCCCGGCGAGGAGACCGAGGCGCTCGCCGCGCTCGCCCGCCGGTACGACGTCTACCTCCTCGTCCAGTGCAAGGCGCGCTGGCCCGAGGTGATCGACGATCGCTACTTCAACATGCTGTTCGTCATCTCGCCGGAAGGCGAGGTCGTGCACCGCGCGGCCAAGAACCATCTCTGGTGCCGCGAGCGCTCCTGCACCCCGCACGACGTCTACGACCGCTGGGTCGAGCTCTTCGGCGACGGCATCGACGCCTTCTATCCGGTTCTCCGCACAGAAGACATCGGCAACGTGGGCACCATCTGCTGCTCCGACGGTGAGTATCCCGAGGCCGTGCGGGCGCTCGCGATGAACGGCGCCGAGATCGTCTACCGCCCGAGCGAGGCGGTCCCGATGACCGGCGTCGGCTACCCCGGCGGGGGCACCTGGATGCTCCAGAACCGGGCTCATGCCCACTTCAACAGCGTCTACATGATCTGCCCGAACGTCGGCCCCGTGTATCTCCACCCCCGCATGGAGCACCCCTATGACATCGGCGGCGGCAACTCTCACATCGTCGACTACCTGGGCAACGTCGTCGCCTACAGCGCCTCGGGCTACAACACCTTCGTCTCGGCGATCGTCGACGTCGAGGCGTTGCGCCAGTTCCGAGTCATGAACCTGAACTCGAACTGGCTCAAGGATCTGCGCACCGAGGTCTTCCGCCGTATGTACGAGGACCCGATCCATCCCGCCAACCTCTGGCTCGAGCAGGACCCCCTCCCGCATGCCGAGGTGGACGAGATCTACCGCGCCAACATCCGCCGCCTGCTCGAACGGGGCACCTACACCCCGCCGGCCCACGCCTTCCGCGGGGCGCGCTACATCTCCCCGGACGACGAGCCGCCGGCCGAAGCGTGGAAGCAGGCTCGCCATCTCTGGGACGAGGCCGGCTGATGGCTGAACGCCACGACGTCGTCTTCGTCGGCGGAGGGCACAACGCCCTCACCTGCGCCGCCTACCTCGCGAAGGCGGGGAAGCGCGTGCTCGTGCTCGAGGCCCGGGACGTCGCGGGCGGCGGCTGTGCGACGGAGGAGGTCGCCGCGCCCGGGTTCCGGCACAACTTCCACTCGAACTTCCACGGGATCATCCATATGGGCCCTGTCTACCGCGAGCTCGAGCTGGAGCGGTACGGGGCGCGCTACGTCTGGCCAGAGAACCAGTTCGCCCACGTCTTCCCCGACGGCCGCGCGCTCGTCTTGAGCCGCAGCGTCGAGCAGACCGCGGCGAGGATCGCCCGCTTCTCACCGGCCGACGCGGAGACGTTCCGGGAGCTCGCGCATCTCTATCGGCGCGTGCTCGAGGACGCCGTCATCCCGGCGATGTTCGCTCCCCCGCTGCCGCCCTCGCAGGAGCTCGCCCCGCTCGAGGAGACGAGCGAGGGGCTCGCACTCCTGCGCCACCTCCTGTCGAGCCCGAACCACGTCGCCCGCGACCTCTTCGAATCGCCCGAGGTGCAGACGTGGCTCGGCTTCTGGGTTGCCCAGCTCGCGGGCACGGGAGACGTCTTCGGGCTCGGCGCCAACTACCCGGTCATGCTCGCGGGCTCGCTCCAGCCGTACGGCTGGGCGATCTGCGCCGGCGGCTCGAACGTCCTCGCCCAGGCGATGGTCCGCTGCCTCGAAGACAACGGCGGCGAGATCCGCCTCGGCGCCCCGGTCGTCCACATCGAGCTCGAGGGCGGCCTCGCCCGCGGAGTCGAGCTCGCCGACGGCAAGCGAATCCCCGTTCCAGGGATCCTCGTCTCGAGCCTCGATCCGAAGCACACGTTCCTCGAGCTCGTCGGGGAAGGGGAGCTCCCGGAGGAGCTCGCCGATGCCTGTCGGCGCTGGCGCTACGACGCGCTTTCGATGTTCTGCGTGTACCTCGCTCTCGAGGAGCCCGTCCGCTGGAGAGCCGCCGAGTGGGACCAGGCGGTCGAGCGGTGCTTCGCCGTCTCGATCTGCGAGTCGCTCGACGTCCTCGACGACAACGCCTCCGACTGCCGCCTCGGCGTTCCGCCGCGCACGCCCGGCCTCTTCACCGTCCATCCCTCGCTCTTCGAGCCGAGTCTCTGCCCTCCGGGGAAGGCGGCGTCCTTCAGCGAGCAGATCGCGCCCTGGGAGCTGCGCGAAGGTGGGCCCGCGGCCTGGGACGAGGTGAAGGGAGCGTACGTCGAGACGGTCCTCGAGCGCTGGCGCGAGTACGCCTCGGGCGTCGAGCCGGAGCAGATCGTCGGCCGCTACGTCGCCAGCCCGCTCGACATCGAGCGGCGGATGCCGAGCATGAGACACGGCGACTGGAACCACGGCGAGATGACCCAGGATCAGCTGGGCGTGTTCCGGCCGTTCCACGAGTATCCGCCGTACCGGACCGCATTCGAGAACGTGTACATGTGCGGCTCGTCGACGCACCCGGGCGGATCGATCGGCGGTGCATGTGGCTACAACGCTGCGGGCGCGATCGCCGAGGAGCTCGGGATCGAGGCCTGGTGGCGGCGTCTGGAGCCGGCGAGTGCCTGAGAGCAAGGTCCTTCCCAAGCTCGTTCCTCAGATCGAGCTGAGCGAGGCGGAGCAAGCGGAGCGCCAGAAGCGTTTCCCGGGCGGTGCGGCGATCGAGTTCGCCGATCTCGAGCAGCATCGTCGAGCCGGGGCGATCGACCGGCTCCGCGAGGCGGAACCCGTCTCCTGGGTTCCGGCGCTCGGGGGCTGGCTCGTGACCGCCTACCCGCTGGCCCGGACCGTGCTCGCGACGACGGGTGACTTCACCGTCTGGGCCGAGCCGAACCTCGTTCGGGCCTCGCTCGGCGTCATGATGCTCACAAGCGATCCGCCCGAGCACGAGCGCCAGCGGCGGCCGTTCGACGCGCCATTCCGCCGACGCGCGGTGCGGGAGCGCTTCGAGGAACGGGTGGCAACTCGAGTCGAGCGCCTGCTCGACGAGCTCGCGCCGCGTGGGTCCTGCGAGCTTGCCTCCGACTTCGCCGCGCAGTTCGCGATCGGGGTCGCCGGCGACATCCTCGGTCTCTCGCTCGACGACATTCTGAAGATCCAGGGGTTCTACGAGGCCTTCGCCGGCGCGATGGTCTACGACGGCGACCCCGAGCCGCAGCGCAGGGCCGATGCCGCGCGCACAGCCTTGAACGAGATCCTGCTCGGCGAGCTGGCGCGGGTCCGGTCGGAGCCGGACGGCTCGATCACCTCCGTGCTTGCAAACGACCACGCCACCGGGCTCATGGACGACGAGATCGTCGCGCAGCTCCGCGTGATCCTCTTCGGCGCGATCGAGACGGTCGAGTCCATGGTCGTGAACGCCGTCCTGCTCCTGCTCGAGCACCCGGAGGAGCTCCGCGCCGTGGAAGCCGAACCCAGCCTCGTCCCAAACGCCGTCGAGGAGGGGATGCGTCTGATCCCGCCTGTCGCCTTCATCGAGCGCTGGACCTCGGCGCCGACGGCGCTCGGGGAGGTCGAGCTCACCCGGGGCGAGTTCGTCGGCATCTCGACGCTCGCCGCCAATCGCGACCCGGAGGTGTTCGAGGACCCGCTCCGCTTCGACGTGCGCCGCGAGAACGCACGGCACCACCTCGCCTTCAGCTTCGGCGTGCACCACTGCCTGGGCTTCAACATGGCACGCCTCCAGGGCCCGATCGCCGTGCAGGCGATCCTCCGCCGCCTACCCGGCCTGGAGCTCGCCGAGCGACCCGAACCGCACGGCTTCGCCTTCCGGCGCCCGCCCGAGCTTCGCCTTCGCTGGCGAGCGTGACGGGAGACTGGAACCGGCTCTAGCGGGGCCAGACGCGGTCTGCGACGCGCGCGACGAGCTCGAGCTTGCGCCACTGCGTCTCCTCGTCGATCTCGTTCCCCTCGATCACGGAGGCGAACCCGCACTGCGTCGAGAGCGCGAGCTGGTCGACCGGCAAATGCCGTGAGGCCTCCTCGAGCCTCCGCAGGAGCTCGTCCTCGCTCTCAAGCTCGGGCCGCTTCGAGCTGACGAGGCCCATGACGACCGTTCGGCCCGCGGGGGCGAAGCGGGCGGGCGCGTAGCCTCCCTCGCGGCCGACGTCGTCCCATTCGACGAGGAAGGCGTCGTAGTCGAGCTCGCCGAAGAGACGCTCGGCAACGGGCTCGAGCGAGCCCGCACAGAGCCACCGTGAGCGGTAGTTGCCGCGACAGACATGCAGGCTTCTCGTCACCCCGTCGGGCAATCCTTCCAGGATCGCGTTGTCCGCAGCGATCGCCTTGTCGAGCAGCTCCGGCGCGCGGTGCCCGGCCGCCTCGAAGCGCGCGATCCACTCCCGGTCGACGAGGTAGGGGTAGAGCGGGAAGTCGAGCTGGACGTAGCGGCACCCGGCCTCGACCGCGTCGGCGATGAGCTCGCGCTCGATCGCAATCGCGTGCTCGACGAACTCCTCCTGGGTCGGGTAGGCGTCGGGGGAGATGCCGAACGGGTGCACGAAGAGCGAGGCCGCAGGGAAGGTGACCTTGAAAGGATGCTCGGTGAGCCGCGCCAAGAACCCCGCCTCGCGGGCGCCCGGACTGTCCACCCGCTCGAGCCGGGCCTCGATCGAGGGCACAGTCAGGACGAGGGTCTCGCCCCGCTCGTTCATGAACTCGACCGCGCTCCGGTCGGTCGCGATCCCCGCCACAGCGTCGTAGAAGGAGTTCAGGAACATCCAGCGCCGGAACTCGCCGTCGGAAACGACGTCGAGGCCGATCTCGATCTGCCGCCGGACGACCCGCGCGATCGCGGTGTCGGCGACGGGGCCGAGATGGATGGGATCGGACCGATTCTCGACTACTGCCCGGAGCTCCGCTGGCCGCAGCAGGCTGCCGACGACCTCCGCGCGCGCGGGCCGGCGAGGCTCTTCGGCTCGACCGGCTTGTCTCGCTCTCGCAACCGGGTCCGTCACCTTGGTGCCGAAGACTACGAGGCTCTTGCAAGACGAGGAGCGAGTGTTGGGGAAGGTCTTGGGGGAGCAACGCGTCGCAGGCCGAGAACCGCTCAGCTAAGCGAAATTTTGACCCGAAGAGCGCCGAGATCGCACCCAGATAACCGCGTCCGCGCGGTCGACGAGCATGGCGACCCTGCGGGGCTCAGCGCGCCAGGTAGCCGCCGTCGGCGACGAGCGTCGCGCCCGTGACGAACGAGGACTCGTCCGAGGCGAGGAAGGCGATGGCTGCGGCGATCTCCTCCGGCCGCCCGACGCGGCCCATCGGCGTGCCGACCGAGCCGGCGTTCTCCCAGACCGCGTCCTCGTCCTCCTGCGACATGTCTGGCATGAAGTGGCGCACCTGCTTCGTCCGCGTCGCCCCGGGTGCGACCGCGTTGACGCGGATCCCGTCCTTCGCGTAGCGGGTCGCGAGCGCAGTGGCAAGCTGCCGCGCCCCGGCCTTCGTGACGCTGTAGGCGAAGAAGCTTGGGCCGCCCTCGGCCGTCTCCTGACCGATGAAGGCGCTGATCGACGCGAGGTTGACGATCGAGCCGGAGCGCTGCTCGAGCATCGTCGGGATTACGTGCTTGCAGCAGAGGAACATGCTGCGCAGGTTCGTCGCCATCAGCCGGTCCCAGTCCTCGACCGGCGTCTGGGTGATCTCGCCGATGTAGAGGTCGCCGACGTTGTTCACGAGCACGTCGATGCGGCCAAACTCGGCGCGCGCGACCGCGGCGAGCCGCGCGGCCGTCTCCTCCTGGGAGACATCTCCGAGAACCGTGCGCACCTCGTCCGCGATCGAGCCGGCCACGTCCTCGAGGTAGCCCTCTTGGATGTCGTTGAGGACGAGGCGGGCGCCCTCGGCGGCCAGCCGCTGGGCGGTCGCCCGCCCGATGCCGCTGCCCGCGCCCGTGATGATCGCGACT
>OCZV010000539.1_pt1 | contig 13721 bp, 13 predicted proteins | sample 1539051 | NCBI WGS metagenome assembly OCZV01 (sample SAMEA3113581, study PRJEB22503) | soil metagenome
TGGACACGCTCCGGCGCTGGGACCGCGCGGGAAAGATCCGCGTCGAGCGGGACGCCGCGAACCGGCGGGTCGTCCGGGCCGAGGAGATCGAGCGCCTTCGTGGCGCGACCGGCTCCGACGAGCTGTCCGCGCGGAACCGCTTTCGCGGCGTGGTGCGCTCCGTCGAGGTCGACGGGCTCCTTGCCAAGGTGGAGATCGACGTCACGGAGCCGGCGCGCGTCGTGGCCATCATCACGCGCGAGTCCGCCGAAGAGCTCGGGCTGAAGGCGGGCATGAGCGCCGCCGGTGTCGTCAAGGCAACCAGCGTGATGGTCGAGCGGTGAGGCGGCCGCTCGCGCTGGTCGCGGCCGTTGCGCTCGCGGCCGTCTGCGTGGTCAGCGCCGTCGTGGCGGGTGCTTCCGGGAGCGGCGGGAGGGCCGCCCCACGCCCGATCGTCCTCGCGGCGGCGTCGCTGACGGAAGTGCTGCCTCGGATCGAGCCGGAAGCCAGCTACTCCTTCGGCAGCTCGAGCTCTCTCGCCGAGCAGATCCGCCGCGGTGCTCCCTTCGACGTGTATCTGTCCGCCAGCCCGACCTACACGCAGGCGCTGCACCGCCAGCACCATGCTCGCAAGCCGATCGCGTTCGCGACGAACTCACTCGTCGTAATCGTCCCTCGCTCGAACCCCGCGAAGATCAAGAGTGTCTTCGACCTCGCGAAGCGTCCGAGGCTCAAGCTCGTCGTCGCGGGCCCCAAGGTGCCGATCGGGCTGTACACGCGTGAGGTGCTGAAGCGGCTCAGGCTCCTGCGCGTGCTCAAGAAGACGGTCAGCCTCGAGCCGGACGTCAAAGGGATCGTCGGCAAGGTTGCACTCGGGCAGGCGGACGCAGGCTTTGTCTACCTGACGGATGTCGCATCGGTGGCGGCGCGTGTGCGTTCGATCCCGATTCCGGCGCGCGCCCAGCCGACCGTCGTCTACGAGCTCTCGATCGCGACGGAGCCGAGGGATTTGGCGGCGGCGCAGGCTTTCGTCATCGCGGTGCTCGGGCCGGACGGGCGGCGCGAGCTCCGTGCCGCCCGCTTCGGGCTGCCGTGAGACCGACGCCGTTCGTCGTAGCGCTGGCAGTCGCGACCGCGCTCGCGCTTGCATTCCTCCTGATTCCGATCGTCGCGATCTTCGTCGAGCTGTCGTGGAGCCAGTTCGTCGACGGGATCACGAGCGATGTCGCGCTCGACGCGCTTCGAGTCACGGCCGAGACGAATCTCACGGCGATGGCGCTCATCGTGCTCCTCGGCACTCCCACCGCATACCTGATCGCTACACGTCGCTTTCGCGGCCGTGCGCTCGTCGTCACGCTCGTCGAGCTGCCGCTCGTCCTCCCACCGGCCGTTGCGGGCCTCGGTCTGCTCGCCGCGTTCGGGCGTTTCGAGCTCCTGGGCCGGGCGTTCGGCGCCCTCGGTGTGGAGATCGCGTTCACGAAGCTCGCCGTCGTGCTCGCGGTGACCTACGTGGCGAGCCCCTTCTACGTCCGCACGGCAATCGCCGCGTTCGAGTCCGTCGATCCGGACCTGGTAGCCGCATCGCGTACGCTCGGCGCCGGGCCGGCGCGGACGTTCGTGCGCGTAGCCCTCCCGCTCGCAGCCGGAGGACTCGGCGCAGGTCTTGCGCTCGCGTTCGCGCGCGGGCTGGGCGAGTTCGGCGCGACGATCATGTTCGCCGGCTCGTTCCAGGGAATTACTCAGACCCTCTCGCTCGCCGTCTACCAGGAGTTCGACGTCGGCTTCCAGCGGTCGCTCGCGATCGGCGCGCTCCTCATCTTCGTCAGCGCTCTCGTCCTCCTCCTCGCGAAGCTCATCCCGGTATGGAGACGCTCCGTCTCGACCTCGACCACCCTCTCCGCTCCTTCCGTCTCGAGCTAGCGCTCGAGGTCGGGAGGGAGACGGTCGCCCTCGTCGGCCCTTCCGGCGCGGGCAAGTCGAGCGTGCTGCGGGTGGTCGCGGGACTTCTTCGCCCCGAACGCGGCGTCGTGACGTTGGGGGCGGAGACGTGGCTCGACCGGGAACGCGGGATCGACGTTCCACCGGAGCGACGACGCGTCGGGCTCGTCTTCCAGGAGTACGCCCTCTTCCCGCACCTCGACGTGCGGGGCAACGTCGCGTTCGGGGCTCGGGATCGCGACGCCGTACCGCAGCTCCTCGAGCGGCTGCGGATCGGCGACCTGGCGCGGGCTCTCCCGACCGACCTCTCGGGAGGCGAACGTCAGAGGGTCGCGCTGGCGCGCGCGCTTGCTCGTGCGCCGGACGTCCTGCTCCTCGACGAGCCGCTTTCGGCGCTCGACGCCCACACACGGCAGGCGGTGCGGGCAGAGCTGCACGAGCTCCTCCTCCAGCTCGCCATGCCGACACTGCTCGTGACCCACGACTTCGAGGACGCGGCAACGCTCGCCGACCGCGTCGGCGTCCTCGTCGATGGCCACATCCTGCAGCTCGGCGACCCGCAGGAGCTCGTAGCCTCGCCGAGCGACCCCTTCGTCGCAAGCTTCACCGGCGCCAATCTGTTGCACGGTGTGGCGCGCCCCGGCCGTGACGGCTTGACCGAGGTCGCGCTCGACGCCGGCGGCACGGTCTGGACGAGCGACCCGGGCTCGGGGCGTGTCGCGGTCGCCGTGTATCCGTGGGAGGTGTCGCTCTCCCGCGGGACGCCCGACGACTCCGCCGTGAACCATCTCCGCGCGCCGGTCTTGTCGGTGGTCTCCCTCGGCAATCGAGTGCGCGTGCGCGTCGGACCGCTTACGGCCGAGGTGACCGAGTCGTCTGCGAAGCGGCTCGCGCTGGCCGAGGGCGATCTCGTCGTGGCGTCGTTCAAGGCTACGGGCGCCCGGCTGCTGCCGTTCACGTAGCCTCGCGCCGATGCCGTTCGAGCTGGTGCCACCGCTGGACCGCGCCGAGTCGGCCGCGGTTCACGCGTTCCTCGTCGCGTCGGGGCTCGTGCCCGACTCCGCTCCCGTCGCGTACGGCACGCCATGGAGGCGCGCGGCGGCCGAGGAGGCAGCGGGCCACAACGACGACTCGCACGCTGACCTCGGAACGGCAGCGCGTCCGTATCGGGGAGTCGAGTCCCGACCGAGACCGCCCGCGCGGAAGCTCGGCTGAGGCCTACGCCCGCTCTCCGCGAAGAACGCGCGGCGCCACTCGGGCATAGTCGAGTCCCGAGACCCAGGTCGCGATCAGGGCGGCGAGGATCGCCCACCACGCCACGTCGTCGCTCCACGCCCCTGCGGCCGCGAGCCCGGCGATCGTCGCGGCGAGCGCCTGTGCCCAGGTCTTCACCCTGCCCAGATCGCGGGCGCCGAGCACGACCCCACGCTCGACCGCGGCGAGGCGTAGCCCCGAGATGAGGATCTCGCGCACGACGATCAAGGCCACCATCCAGGCGGGCGCGACCCCCTCGCCGATCAGCATCACGAGCGCCGCGAGAACGAGCACCTTGTCTGCCACGGGATCGAGGAGCTTCCCCAGCGGGGAGCTCGATCCACGGCGGCGCGCGAGCCAGCCGTCGATCTGGTCCGTCGCCATGGCGACGACGAAGACCGCCGTCGCCCAGTACTCGTGGTTCGGGAAGTCCCACGCGAAGAGGAGCACGACGATCGGGACGGCGGCCACGCGGGCCACCGTGAGCTGGTCCGGCAGGCTCACCGTCCGGGAGAATACGCCTCCCATGCCGCTCTTCACGAAGGTGCTCGTTGCCAACCGCGGCGAGATCGCCGTCCGCATCTTCCGGACCCTCGGCGAGCTCGGTATCGCCCGGGTGGCCGTGTACTCCGAGCCCGATCGTGGTGCCTTGCACGTCGCGGTCGCGGACGAGGCATATCTCCTCGGACCCGGCGCTCCCGGCGAGAGCTACCTCCGGGCGGACCGCATCGTCGAGACCGCGCTCCGAGCCGGGGCGGAGGCGGTTCACCCCGGCTACGGCTTCCTCGCGGAGAACGCCGCCTTCGCCCGCCGCGTGCTGGAGGCGGGTCTCGTTTGGATCGGGCCGCCACCGGAGGCGATCGAGGCGATGGGGTCGAAGCTCGCCGCGAGGGAGCAGATGCTGCGTGCGGGCGTGCCGATCATCCCGGGGACGACCGAGCCCGCGGTCGACGTCGGTCAGGCGCGGGCGGCGGCCGAGGAGATCGGGTATCCGGTCGCGCTCAAGGCCTCGGCGGGTGGCGGGGGCAAGGGCCTCAAGATCGCGCGCTCCGGCGACGAGGTCGAGCGGGCGTACGAGGCCGCGCGCCGCGAAGGAGAGTCGTATTTCGCGGATGCGACGGTGTACCTCGAGCGCTACCTCGAGGATCCGCGCCACGTCGAGGTTCAGGTCCTCGCGGACGACCACGGCAACGTCGTCCACCTCGGAGAACGGGACTGCACGATCCAGCGACGTCACCAGAAGCTCGTGGAGGAAACGCCGTCGCCGGCAGTCGACGCGGAGCTCCGGGAACGCATCGGACGCATCGCGATCGACGCGGCTACCGCAGTCGGGTATCGCTCCGCCGGGACGATCGAAGGGCTCCTCGCACCCGACGGCTCGTACTACTTCCTCGAGATGAACACGCGCGTCCAGGTCGAGCACACCGTCACCGAGGCCGTGACCGGTCTCGACATCGTCCGCGAGCAGATCCGAGTTGCCGCCGGCGAGCCGCTCTCCATCACGCAGGCCGAGGTGGAGCTGCGTGGGCACGCGATCGAGTGCCGGATCAACGCCGAGGACGCGAGCCACGGTTTCACGCCCTCGCCCGGGTTGATCACGGCGTACCGAGAGCCCGGCGGGATCGGGGTACGAGTCGACTCGGGCGTGCGTGCGGGCGACGAGGTGTCGGGTCTGTACGACCCGCTGATCGCCAAGCTCGTGGTTCAGGACGTCGATCGCGAGTCTGCGCGCCGGAGAATGCTTCGCGCGCTCGAGGAGTTCGTGATCGAGGGTCCGAAGACGCTTACCGCTTTCCACCGTGTGCTCCTGTCCTCGTCCTGCTTCGTCAAGGCCGGGACGTGCCACGGGGTGGTGGAGTCCGACGAGCTGGCGCGCCAAGTCGAGGAGCTGGAGCAGCAGTTTTCTCATCTGACAACGAGCGTAGCCTCGACGTCGGACGGCACCCCGGCGGCGACGAGGGCGAGGGTGGTGGCGCTCGAGGTCGACGGACGCCTCCACGACATCCGCATTCACACGGCGGAGCCACCCTGGGCCGAGCTCGGCCGCAGGCACAAGGAGCGCAGCAAGGGGCTCACAGGTGGGGGTTCCGGCGCGGTCACGAGTCCCATGCAGGGTGTCGTCCTCAGCGTCCGCGTCGCGGAAGGCGACCAGGTCCAGGCGGGCGACCTGATCTGCGTCATCGAGGCGATGAAGATGGAGAACGAGATAACGGCCCATCGGGACGGCGTCATCGGCGCACTCGGCGTCGCGCGGGGGCAACAGGTCGTTCACGGACAGGCGATCTGCCTCATCGAGGGAGATTGAGTTCTACGCCGCGGCCGTGCACGCGGCCGAGTGGTCTAGGCACGGCTACGGCTGCAGCTTGTACGTGTGATCGCTGATCCACGAGACGACCTCGCGCGGCTGGACCACCGAGATCAGAGCTCCGAAGACGACCCGCACCCAGCCGTTCGCGACGAGGGCGCCGGGCGCAGAGATGGTCCCTCGCCAGGTGTCGCCCGGTTCCAGAACCGCGGGCGGTAGCGGGTCGTAGGTCGTCGCGGGCCGCACCGTGGGAAGCGTCCCGCTCTCGTTCTGCTCGATCAGCTCTTCGTAGTCGCCGCTCGGGAAGACCATCAGACCGAACGGCCGCTCGACGCTGGAGGCCAACCTGTAGGACGTCGTGGTTCGGTTCTCGACCGACAGCTCCACCTTCCAGCCGTCGGCGAGGATCTCGATCGAACCGACGGAGAAGACGAGCAGCTCGCCTCCCTCGCCCGTCACCTCGCGCCATCCGAGCGCTGCTTTCTGAGGCCCGGCGGCGACGGTTCTCGCGCTCGGCTCCGTGTCTCCGTCGCCCTGCCTGGCGTTCGCAGAGAAGGCGAAGCCGACGATCGCGGCACCCAGCGCGACGAGCACGAGGACGGACGTCCTGCTCATCCGGCCATGCTCGCACACCTTCCGACGACCGAGACCGCGGCGAACCGGATCGTCCGGCCGGGTAGACTCGCCCGCGCTTTGGATCTCTACGAGTACCAGGGGAAAGCACTGTTCGCCCGCTACGGGATACCGGTTTCGGAGGGCCGGCTCGCGCGGTCGCCGCGGGAGGCGCGCGCGGCCGCCGAAGAGCTTGGCGGCCCGGTCGTGGTCAAGGCGCAAGTGCTCACGGGCGGCCGCGGGAAGGCCGGCGGGATCAAACTGGCGCAGTCGGCCGAAGAAGCCGAAGCGCGAGCGGCGGAGATCCTCGGGATGGACATCCGCGGCCACGTCGTGCGCAAGGTGTGGATCGAGGGTGCGTCGGACATCGAGCGCGAGTACTACCTCTCGATCGCGTTCGATCGGAGCGCGAAGCAGCCGCTCTTCATCTTCACGACACAAGGCGGCGTGGACATCGAGGAGGTTGCGGCGTCGATGCCGGACGCGCTCGTCCGGTTGCACGTCGATCCGCTCGAGGGATATCACCCGTGGCACGGCCGGCGGTTGGTGTACGGCGCTGGAGTGAAGGAACCCTCCGAGCAGAAGCAGATCGCTGCGATCGCCGAGAAGCTCTACGCCGCGTTCACGGGGTGCGAGGCGATGCTGACGGAGATCAATCCGCTGATCGTCACGACGAGCGGTGAGGTGCGAGCACTCGACTCGAAGTTCACGGTCGACGACAACGCGCTCTTCCGCCATCCCGATCTGGCCGAACTGCGCGACCTGGATGCAGCGGACCCCCTCGAGGCGCTCGCGCGCGAGAAGGGCGTCACCTACGTGAAGCTCGACGGGGAGATCGGTGTGCTCGGAAACGGCGCCGGCCTCACGATGGCGACCGTCGACGTCGTGACCTTCGCAGGCGGGCGTCCGGCCGACTTCTGCGATCTCGGCGGCGGCGGCGACGCGCAGGGCGTCGTCGACGCGCTGGAGGTGATCACGCGCGACCCGCAGGTTCGCTCGATCTTCTTCAACATCTTCGGAGGGATCACGCGCTGTGACGAGGTCGCCCGCGGCATCCTGCAGGCGCTCGAGAGGATGCGAATCGCGCTTCCGATCGTCGTCCGACTCGACGGCACGAACGCGGAAGAAGGGCGACGGCTCCTCGAGGAGGCGAGCGCGTCGAACCTGTACGCCGAGGCGACGATGCTGGAGGGTGCGCGCCGGTCGGTGGAGCTCGCGAGCGTCACCTGATGGCGATTCTCGTCGACAGCGACACGCGGCTCGTCGTGCAGGGGCTGACCGGCTCTGAGGGTCGCTTCCACGGCCTCCGCAACCGCGACTACGGGACGCACGTCGTCGCCGGGGTGACGCCCGGCAAGGGCGGCCAGGACGTGGACGGAATCCCGATCTTCGACACGGTCGGCGAAGCCGTTGCGAAGGTGGGAGCGAACACCGCGATGGTGTTCGTGCCTGCTGCGTTCGCGTCGGACGCCATGTACGAGGCGATCGACGCGGGCGTGGAGACGGTCATCTGCATCACCGAAGGTGTCCCGGCGCACGACATGCTCCGCGTCCACGCGTACGTGCAAACGCGGCCCACGCGGCTGATCGGCCCGAACTGCCCAGGGGTTCTCTCGCCGGGCAAGGCAAACGTCGGGATCATTCCGGGCGAGATCTTCAGCGAAGGGCCTGTCGGGCTCGTCTCGCGGTCCGGGACGCTGACGTACCAGATCGGACACGAGCTGACGCAGCTCGGCGTCGGTAACTCGACGATCGTCGGGATCGGGGGAGATCCTGTCGCGGGTTCGTCTTTCGTGGACGTGCTCGCGATGTTCGAGGCCGACCCTCAGACCGAATACGTCGTGATGGTCGGCGAGATCGGGGGCGACGAGGAGGAGAAGGCGGCCGAGTTCATCGAGTCCCACCTCTCGAAGCCCGTGGTCGCGTACATCGCCGGCTTCACGGCTCCACCGGGCAAGACCATGGGCCACGCCGGCGCGATCATCTCCGGGTCGGCGGGAACGGCGCAGGCGAAGAAGGAGGCGCTCGAGGCGCGCGGCATCTCGGTCGGCATGACGCCGACCGAAAGCGCCGAGATCGTCGCCGAGATCGCACGTCGGTAGCTCGCCCTCGCCCTCCTTCCTGGCCCGGACGCACGAGTCAGAAGGGCAGTTCGTACCCAGTTAGGCTCGCGCGGATGTCCTCTACGCCGATCTCCTTCGCCCGCGGAGCGCCGTCGCCGGACCTGATACCCGCTGCAGAGCTCACGGAGTGCGCGTACGACGCCGCCCGCCGTGTCGGCTCGTCCGTCTTCGCGTACGGCCCCGGAGCCGGCTACACGCCGCTGCGCGAGTGGATAGCCGCGCGGCACGACGTGGACCCACAGCGCGTCGTCCTGACCGTCGGAGGCCTGCTCGGGTTCGCGCTCTTCTCCTCGGAGATGCTCGCGCGCCGCCCGGGCCGGGTGCTCGTCGAGGCGCCGACCTACGACCGCCCCCTCAAGATCCTCGCCCGCGAGGGAGCCGAGATCGTCCCCCTGGCGATGGACGACGAAGGCCTCGAGCCGTCCGCTCTCGAAGAGGAGCTGAGGAGGACGTCCGCGTCCCCCTCCTTCCTCTACACGATCCCCACGTTTCAGAACCCGAGCGGTCGCACGCTCTCCGAGGAGCGCCGGCGGCGCATCGCCGAGATCGCGGCGGAGCACGAGCTTCCGGTGCTCGAGGACGACCCGTACGGGCTCGTGCGCTACGAGGGCGAGCCGCCTCCCTCGCTGCACGCACTGGCCGGCGGCGAGCTCGTCACGTATACATCTTCGTTCTCAAAGACGGTTGCGCCCGGGCTCCGCACCGGCTACTTCGTCCTTCCCGCAGCGGACGCTCCGGGATTCGAGGAGCGCGCCGTCTCGACGTACATCTCGCCGCCGTTCCTCACGCACGCGACGATCTTCGAATTCGTGCAGCGAGGCCTCTTCGAGCCGAACCTCGAACGCGTGTGCGCGGAGCTGCGCGCGCGCCGCGATGCGATGGTCGCGGCGCTCGAGTCGTCGTTTCCCGGAGAGGCGTCCTGGAGCAGGCCGGAAGGCGGCTACTTCCTCTGGCTCGAGCTCGGTGGAGAGCGCAGCGCTGCCGAGCTGGCGGCTCAGGCCGCCGAGAGCGGCGTCGGGATCGTGCGCGGCGAGGACTTCTTTCCGCGCGAGTCGGGCCAGGGCGTCTCCTCGGCCCGCCTGGCGTTCAGCTACGAGACACCAGAGCGGATCACGGAGGGGATCGAACGGCTCGCAGGGGTGCTCGCCGCGCGCGGCACCTCGGTCTAGGAGCCCCTCGCCCTCCGCCGCTCGCGCCAGTGGTCGAAGAGGAACCCGGCCGCGAAGCCGATGCCGAGACAGAGCAGGATCAGCACGAGCTTGGAGATCCGCCCCGAGAAGAAGACGAAGTCGATCTCGACCTCTTCCCTGTTCAGCAGCACGATGAGCACCGCGTACGCCGCGAGCACGGCGAATGCGATCAGCGACCAGGGAATGTCGCGCCGTTCGGGCGTCGGGCGCTGTCCTTCCATGCAGGGATCCTATGCTGCGTGGCCGACGGCGATCGGCGCGAGCGGGCGCGGCACGAGCTGGGCCTGCTTGGGCGGCGTGAGCGTGCTTGCCGCCGCCGCGCGGAACGTCGGACACCGCTCGTTTCCCGGAAGAGCGCAGAGCCCTTCGCGCCGGAAATAACAGTCGTCGCAGGTGGCCGGTGGGCGTGGCGTCATCATCTTTGGAAGGTCGCCCCTCGTCGACCAGGTCAGCATTCTTCTCGGCTGGTCGGGTGTCCTGCAACCCCCCGAAGGTATGGGCTGTCGGAAATCGGCCGCAATTTGCGGCTGTTCTCAGATCCGAGAAAACGCCTGCAAAATCAGCACTTCCGCGGGGACGTTGTCAGCAATCGCAACGCCTGTTGAAAACTCTCCACAGGGACGATCTCGAGATCTTCCGCATTGTCCTGCGCCACCTCGGCGTTCGCGCCGGACGGTACGAGGAAGACATCCACACCCGTTTCGCGCGCTCCTATCGTCTTCTGCTTCAAGCCTCCCACGCTTAGGACCGAGCCGTCGAGGGCGAGCTCGCCGGTTGCTGCGACGTCGCAGCCGTGCGTCACGTCGCGGCCCAGCCTGCGGGCGATCTCGATCGCGAAGGGAAGACCGGCAGAGGGCCCGCCCACGCGTCCGAGATCGATCTCGACGTCGAGCGGGAGCGCGATGTCGGCGTCCTGATCGACGAAGATCCCGAGGATCGGTCGCGTCGGCTGGCGTGTGTCCGCGACCGTGCGTACGACCACGCCCATCTCCTCCCCTTCCCGGCGGACGGTCAGACTGGCCTCGTCGCCCGGCTGTCGTCGCCCGATCTCCCGGCGCAGCTCGTCGGTCGTCCGGACCCTGGCCCCGTCGACTGCGATGATCACGTCGCCTTTCTCGATCTTGCTCGAGGCGGGCACGTCCTGTGCGACTTCGACGACGAGCGCTCCGCGCGGCGTCGCGCGAACGTCGTAGCCGAGCTCGCGCAAGGCGACGGCGGACGCAATGAGCTCCGAGCGCTGCATCTCGGCGGCCGTCTGACGGTCTCGCTCCTCCTCCGACGTTCCAGGCGGAAGGAGCGCGTGCTCGGGGACGACCGTGGACCCGTCCGGCCGCAGTTGCGGGAACAGCTCCTCGAGACGGGACGTGCGCCGCACGAAGACGTCGACGTAGTACACGTGTCCCTCGCCGGCTCGACCCCCCTCGACGACGACCTTGTCGTCCAGGGGCTTCGGATTCCCGGGAGTGAAGATGAACTCCTCCGCGGGCAGGATCCAGAGGACGAACGCCGTTACGAGCCCGAGGAGCCCGAGTGCCACGGCGATGCCGGCGAAGCGCTTCATCCGCGCCTCGTCTAGAGAAGGCTCCGGATGAGGCCGCCGTCGACCGCGATGACGGTCCCGGTGACGTACGACGCCCTCCGCGAGCAGAGAAACGCCACGACGTCGCCGATCTCCCGCGGCGTGCCGAGCCGGCGAAGCGGGATCGCCCGAAGGTCGGCCTCGGTAGGGCCGTCCGGGTAGACCTCGCGGATGCGGGCGGTGTCGATGCGCCCCGGAGCGATGGAGTTGACGGTGATCCCTCGAGGGCCGAGCTCGCGGGAGAGCGTCTTCGCCCAGCCGACGACGCCGGGGCGAACGGCATTCGAGAGCACGAGGTTGTCGGTCGGCTCCTTCACGGTGCTCGACGTGATGTTGACGATGCGCCCAGCCTCGCTGCGTTCGAGGTAGGGAAGGCAGAGTCCCGTGAGGCGCACGACGGAGACGAGCAGAAGCTCCGTCGCCGACCGGACTTGGTCCGCCGTGAGCCCCACCGCCGCCGTCCGTGGCGGCCCGCCCGAGTTGTTGACGAGGATGTCGATTCCGGCGTGGGCGTTCACCGCAGCCTGGACCAGACGCTCGAGGTCCTCCGCGCTCGTGACGTCGCCCGCGACGGCGAGCGCGCCGAGGCGCGACGCCTCGCGCTCGAGCGGGTCCGCCCGGCGCGCGAACATCACGACGTTCGCTCCCTCGTCGGTGAGCGCCTCCGCGACCCCGAGGCCGATTCCTTCCGAGGCGCCGCAGACGATCGCCGTGCGACCGGCGAGCTCGAGGTCCATCAGGCGGAAAGAACCGCGACGACGTCGCGCACGGCCGCGGCGGATTCCTCGAACCACCGCCGTTCCTGTTCGCTCAGGTCGAGCTCGAACACCTTCTCGATTCCGCCGGCGCCGAGCAGCACGGGTACGCCCATGTAGAGGTCGTCGATTCCGTACTCGCCTTCGAGATACGCCGTGCAGGGGAGCACGCGCTTCTGGTCGAGGAGCACCGCGTCCACCATCTCGGCGACGGCGGCGCCCGGCGCGTACCAGGCCGAGGTGGCGAGGAGCTCGACGACCTCTCCGCCGCCCTTCCGCGTCCGTTCGATCATGGCGTCCATGCGCTCGCCGGATACGAGCTTCACGAGCGGTACGCCGCCGACGGTCGTGGTCGAGATGATCGGGACCATCTGGTCGCCGTGGCCTCCAAGGACGAGGGCGTGCACGTCCTTGGCCGACGCACCCGTCTCCCACGCGATGAACGTCCGGAAGCGGGCCGTGTCCAGGATCCCCGCCTGGCCGAACACCCGCTCCTTCGGGAGGTTCGAGACGCTCTTCGCCACGTGGCACATGGCGTCGAGCGGGTTCGAGAGCACGATCACGATCGCCTCCGGCGACTGTGCGAGCGCCTGCTCGGTGACGGACGCGACGATCCTCTCGTTGGTCGCCACGAGATCGTCGCGGCTCATGCCCGGCTTTCGCGGCACGCCCGCCGTGATCACGACGACGTCCGAGCCGGCACTCTCCTCGTAGGAGTTCGACCCGCGGACCGTCGGCTCGTAGCCGAGAACGGGCCCGGCCTCGTCGACGTCGAGCGCGATGCCCTGCGGCAGGTTCTCGATGATGTCGACGAGGACGACGTTCGCGTAGTCCCGGCGCGCGACCTCCTGAGCGATCGTCCGGCCTGTCAGCCCGGCGCCGACCACCGTCACCTTCTGTCTCACGCGGCGGCTCCTAGCTTCTCGATGATCGCGTCCGCGTACTGGGCGGTTCCGACCGCCGTCGGATCGTCCCGAGACGGCTTCAAGTCGTACGTCACCCGGGCGCCCTCGGAGATCACGGCCGCGACTGCGCGCTCCAGCCGCTGGGCGGCGTCGCGCTCTTCGAGGTGCTCCAGCATGAGCTTGCCGGAGAGGATCATCGCGGTCGGGTTGACCTTGTTCAGCCCCGTGTACCGAGGGGCGGAGCCGTGGGTGGCCTCGAACACCGCTGTGCTCGTGCCGATGTTCGCGCCCGGAGCGACGCCCAGGCCGCCGACGAGCCCGGCGGTCACATCGCTGACGATGTCGCCGTAGAGGTTCGGCAGGACGAGGACGTCGAACTCCTCGGGGCGCTGGACGAGCTGCATGCAGAGCGCGTCGACGAGCACCTCGCGCGAGGCGATCTCGGGATAGTCGGCGGCGACCTCGCGGAACACCGAGAGGAAGAGCCCGTCCGTGAACTTCATGATGTTCGCCTTCGTCACTCCCGCAACCTCGCGGCGTCCGTTCGCGCGGGCGTACTCGAAGGCGTACCTGATGATCCGTTCCGAGGCTCCGGCGCTCATGGGCTTGACCGAGATCCCCGAGCCTGGCCTGATCTGCTTCGACTGGAGCCCGTTCAGCGTCGCGATGACCTTCTCCGCGTCCTCGCCGCCGGCCTCGTACTCGATCCCGGCGTAGAGATCCTCGGTGTTCTCGCGCACGATGACGATGTCGACGTTCTCGTAGCGCGTGCGTACCCCCGGGTAGGTCTTGCAGGGGCGGAGGCAGGCGAAGAGCTCGAGCTCGTGGCGAAGGGCGACGTTGACGGAGCGGAAGCCCGTTCCGATCGGCGTGGTGATCGGCCCCTTGAGCGCGAGGCCGTTTCGCTTCACCGACTCGAGCGTCTCCTCCGGGAGGGGCGTGCCCGCCTCCTCCATCACCTCGACACCGGCCTGGCGGACGTCCCAGTCGAGCGCGACTCCGGTCGCCTCGAGGACGCGTCGCGTCGCCTCCGTCAGCTCGGGGCCGGTCCCGTCACCGGGGATGAGGGTCACGCGATGGC
>OCZV010000540.1_pt1 | contig 13716 bp, 14 predicted proteins | sample 1539051 | NCBI WGS metagenome assembly OCZV01 (sample SAMEA3113581, study PRJEB22503) | soil metagenome
ATTCTATCATTGGCACAGTCCAAGAACATCAAGACCTAGTAGTCAGGCATTCAGGTAAGGTTGTTATGCATATGCCTTCGCATTTGGTTGCCCACGCACCGCTTGCAGATAGGGCTGCGAAGCGGCCTACCTACATAGAGAAGCTGAAAAGAGTTAAGCTACCGATTCAGCCCTCAAACCTTGCGAAGGTCTTGCTTACGCTCTTGGCAAACCCTACGATAGCAAGTAAGCAATGGGTCTACCAACAATATGACCACGAAGTGGGAATAAGAACAGTGATCAAGCCGGGGATAGGCGACGCAGCAGTAATGAGGCTTGACAATGGCAAGTTTGTTGCAGTTAAGCTTGACGGTAACTCCAAGCACTGTTACCTTGACCCCTACCAAGGAACGCTTGGATGTCTATCAGAAGGATTTAGAAATATTGTATGTACAGGCGCTGCACCTATTGGAGTAGTAGACCACTTGCAGTTCGCAAGTCCAGAAGACCCAGAGATCTACTGGACGTTTGTTCAGACGGTAAATGCCATAGTACATTATTGCACCTTCATGGAGATTCCCGTGGTCGGTGGCAAGGTAAGCTTTTACAACGAAACTGCGAAAGGTCCAATCAAGCCGTCGCCTGTCATAGGTACGTTTGGGTTAGTCGAAAGTGAATCGTTTCTCCGGCAAATGGCATTCTCAGCGGACGAGTCAATCTTTATCATTGGAGATACCAAGCCAGAAATGGGCGGTTCAGAATACTATGAATATTTTCATAAGATAACAGGCGGGACCGTTCCACAGGTTGATTTGAAAGTGGATAGGCAGAATATGATTGCCGTTCTGAATCTCATAAAAACTGATCTTGCAAGGTGCGTCCATGATTGCTCAAAGGGTGGCATTGCAGTCGCACTTGCTGAAATGGCGATAGCTGGCTCGATTGGGTTCAAAGTTCAGCTTGACTCTATTCCAAACTCCTGCAAACATATAGACGAGCTGCTATTCTCAGAGACACAGTCCCGCTATATCATTGCCACAAAGGATCCAGAGACTGTCTACAAAGTACTGTCAACTAAAGGCGTGAGGTTTGCGGAGATTGGCAAAACTATACCTACTAACATTGAGTTTATCAAGGGCAAGCGGGACCTGATCAGACTGTCTTTGAAGCAGTTGAAGTCAAATTTTTACTCTCTTGAAAAAAGATTATTGCAGTCATGAAGAAGACATATATGTTTTTAATAGCTTAATGCTCAATCTACTATATCTTGGGGTGGGGGCGTTGGTTCATGAAAACTGCGGCGTAATTGGGATCTTTTCTCTTGATGGGCATAATGTCATACCTTTTGTCATAGACTCGTTACGAGCTCTACAGCACCGCGGACAGGAAGCATGGGGTATTGCAGTTCCCGGCAAGCCGCCATTCAGAAGGCTTGGACTAGTCTCTTCCGCAGCCTCAGAGTTTCCAATGGTAATTAAAAAATACAAGTCCCATACGGCTATCGGACACGTCCGCTATTCCACCCTTGGTAAGAGCACAATTGAAAATGCCCAGCCTCTCAGAGTGAAAGATCTCTGTATTGCACACAACGGCACAATTGCTAATGTCGAAGAGCTGTCAGGCATGGTTGGCGGTTGCACCTTTACTCCACAAACAATGAGCGACACTCTTGTCGCAGCCCAGCGCCTTGTCATGCACTTAGCTGACAAGGAGGACATGGCCGAGGCTATGCACATTTTGAAAGGAGAGATGGTCGGCTCCTTCTGCTTTACATTTCTGACAGATGAAGGTTCTGTGTATGCAGCACGAGATGCACGTGGTTTCCGTCCGCTAGTCCTTGGATATCATAGAGAAACCAATACCTACATTGTTGCTTCAGAGTCATGTGCGCTTGCAGCAGTAGGAGCGCAGCTAACACGAGATGTAGGGCCGGGCGAGCTATTGAAGATAAGCAAGGGCGGTTTGACTTCCCAACATTTTGCCAATGAACGGCCGCATGCTCACTGTGCATTTGAATATACATATTTTGCGCATCCATCCAGCATAATGGAAGGAATTAACATTTATGCCGCACGGAAGAGGATAGGGCAGTTCCTTGCAAAGAAATTTCCTTTAGCAAATGCAGACGTTGTAGTCCCAGTCCCTGACTCGGCACGACCAGCGGCTCTGGGGTATGCACAGGAGCTCGGTCTTCCATTTGAAGAAGGATTGCTAAAGGACAGGTACAGCAAGAAAGGCTCTATGCGCAGCTTCATTGAGCCATATCAAAACAACAGACTCGAGATAAATAAGGGTATAATACCCATCCCAGAGGTGGTTGAATACAGGCACGTTGTTATCGTAGACGACAGCATTGTAAGAGGCACAAGCTCTGCTGAGATAATCAGAACACTTAGGATGGCAGGGGCAAAAAGGGTGAGTCTTGTAGTTACATATCCCCCTATACGTTATCCATGCTATGCCGGCATCGACTTTCCATCGCAGGATGAATTAATAGCGTACCAGCATGGCACTACCGAAGATTCAAGCAACAGGATAGGGTCACGTGTTGCACAGGTAATAGGGGCAGACTATGTTGGATATAATGACACTGCCAATCTCGCAAAGGCAATAGGGATGCCGGAAGAAGAGCTCTGCTTTACCTGCTCTACGGGTAACTATGCGTCGCTTGGAATACGCCCAGTGTTTAAGTCAAGGGTACAGATGAAAGGTGAATAATAGCTTAAATATTTTCAGACTCAATCTTTTATAATGCGCATCGCATTTATTGTGATAATAGCGGCTGCTATAATTGCAGTTGCTCTAGTAGCAATGTTTGCTTCTGCCCTCCCAACAAAAGATTACGATCTGAGCGTAGATGCGCTCAAGGACGAGCAGTCACTATTTACAAATGCGCGGGTAGTCATAAAGAATACTGGTAGGCTGCCTCTTACAAACGTGCTTGTCGATTACGGGAGCGATAGGGAGCCTCCTATAGACGTTCTGCAGCCAGGCGAGACGTTAACGCTTTCGCCCCCTGAAGATGTACAGCTCGATCAGGTGACAGTCACTGCCGAGCCAAGCATTCAGATAGTACAGCCCTATCGAACTCCCTGGAAGTTACCCGGCATGATCGGCTCCTAGTCTGTTTAAATAATGTGCAGATGAAATTTATAACATGGAAAAAGACTCTCACTCGGATGATGAAATAAAGAAATTCTATACGTTGAAAAACATCGCAGTGGTAGGAATGTCAAAAAATGAGGACAAACCAGCCCATTATGTGCCAAAGTACCTCATCGATCACGGGTACAATGTTATTCCTGTTAACCCTACTACGACAGAAATCTTGGGGTGCAAGTCATATCCTACTGTCAGTAGCATACCAGATAAAATAGACATCGTCGATATTTTCAGACGTTCAGAAGATGTGCCCTCTGCGGTTGAAGATATTATAAAGAAAGAGGGCATCAAGGTGATCTGGATGCAGGAGGGTATCTACAGCAAGGAAGCAGAGAAAATGGCCAAAGAAAAGGATATTTCTGCAGTCTACAACAGATGCATGATGGCAGAGCACAGGAGGCTCTTCAATGACTGAATTAAATTGTACGCTTGACGATACTACTACTATCTGATGTCAAGTATAGACAAGGTTTTAGATGGGCTCAAAGGTGTTCTCGAAGGACTTCAGAAGCAAAATATCTATTTCAAAGTAAGTGTTGATAGAGACTGCAGTGTTATCAGAATCTATGGGGAAGGTTCTCACTATATCAATCGGGCATCTTCCGGTTTAGGAGAGGTGATGGAACTAGCATACACAACTGCAGAGCATCACCCATACTGGGCGATACTGTATAACGCTGCAGAAATCTGCAAGACTGTCTTGGACAGATGGGAGTCTGATTTTACTGCAGACCAGATAAGTGAAATGTCCTGGCGCTGTGATGAGATCAAAATGGCCCTTGGAAGGCTGGAGAGGTAGAGAGGATAATAATAGCAAGAACCTTTCAAAAATAGCGAGCTGGAATTCGGCAGTACAATTTTTCGAAAAAGGGAGAAGCAACGAAAAATTCATAAGAATTCAAACACCATAATAATTATTGGTATCCTGCCGATTTTCTATGCACGTTTAGCAGGTAGTAGTTATATGGACATAAATAAGCGATGGCTGAGAAGCAGTAGTAAGCCTGTTCATGTAACCGACAGCATGTAGACAATTAAAAATGTCTGGAAAATATATCTTTTCTTTTTAGTTTCAGGCATGAAAATCTAAAAAGAGATTCTAACATCACTCTATAAAGAACCACAGTCTAATTCCAATTAAAATTACAAAGAGTACTCTATTCGAATATAGAGTCCAACAGACTGAGGAAACACAAAATTGGATTCCAAGCAACCAAAAAATTAAGATCAATGAAGATCAATGAAGATCAATGAGCAGAAATTTTGCTTGCCAAATAAGCGAGCAGCAAGTCTTATCCGATAGCAATACTATAGTAATAGGGGATATGCAGGTCTCAATTCCAGCCTATAAGCAAAGAAAATTTCCACCGGCTGAAAAGAAAGATTTCTTTATCCACCTATCGCTGCTTGGAGGATTTCTAGGTTTAGTCGGATACCTTGTAATTGTCTGTCACCACGTCCATTGAACACAGTGTATATATAAATAATAATAGAGTAAAAGATCATGATCAAGATAGGGCTGATTGGTAAGACAAACACAGGCAAAACGACGTTCTTCAATTCTGCCACACTGCTGTCTGCGGACGTATCCAATTATCCGTTCACGACAAAGAAGCCTGCAGTGGGCAACGCTCATGCGATAACACATTGTGTTCACAAGGAGTTCAACCTGCGGGATAATCCAAAGAACTCTGATTGCATAGATGGCTGGCGCTTTATTCCAGTTGAGCTTGTCGACCTGCCCGGCCTAATCAAGGGTGCATGGGAAGGCAAGGGACTTGGCAACCAATTCCTCACAATAGCAGCACAATCAGACGCTTTGCTGCATATCGTTGACGCATCAGGCAGCATTGACGCATCAGGCAAGATCGCGGAGCCTGGCACAGGCGACCCAGTTGCAGATGTTGCAGACATTGAGGAGGAGCTTGTCATGTGGTATCTAAAGCTGCTTGAGGCGAATAGGGACAAGATATCACGCGCTATTGGCTCAGGTGTGAACACTGTTACTGCCATAACAGAGGTTTTCCGGGGCATTGGAGTAAAAGAAGATCATGTCAAGCTTGCCCTTGCACAGAATAATTTGACTGAGACTATATTTGACAATTTTGGGATACAGGAGAGCAAGGACTTTTGTTGGAGCTTGCGCGAGATATCGAAGCCTACGCTGATAGTTGCAAACAAAGTCGACCTTCCTACAGCGACGGAAAACTTTAAGCGTCTGCACGAAGAATACCGTGACGTTATAATAATACCTGCAAGTGCTGATGCTGAACTTACACTCCGGCGTGCAGAAAGCAAGGGGATCATTCGATACATTCCCGGCGACGAACGCTTTGAAATAAACGATCAGACAAAGCTCAATGACAAGCAAAAGTGGGCACTTAACTTCATACGCAAGGATATCCTAGGTGAATATATGCGCACCGGCGTACAGTTTGCAATAAATGTGGCCGTATTCAAGTTGCTCAAGATGAATGCTGTCTACCCAGTTGCTGACGTCCAAAAATTTTCAGACAAACATGGGAATGTGCTGCCAGATGTATACCTTATGAGGTCAGGATCTACTGTTGAGGATCTTGCAAAGGAGATCCATACCGAGCTGGCAAAGGGCGTAATATATGCTCTTGATGGCAGGGACGGCATCAGGTTGCCTGTGAACTACCAGCTAAAGGACCGTGATGTACTGTCTATAGTGTCGGCAAGGACAAAGAAAAAGTGATTGATTGGCTTGACATCAACAGAGCTGATGCAGGAAATACAAAATATATTGCGTCGGGAGCCTTCAAAGATGTACTCACGAGAAGAGATCCTGAATTTACTTGCGCCAAAAAAGCAAGACTATGAAATTGAACGATTGTTGGCGGAACTTGAAGTTACTAGTTCACTCAGAGAAGGCAAATCTGACGTCTACTCGACATGTCGAGGCGGTACAGTTTATTACAAATGGAACAATAATAACACAACAAGTAGTTAGTTATTAGTATTCTTCCTGTCGTAAGACTGCAATATTTTTTAGGGTAAAATAGATTGATAGGTATCTTATGCCTTTTTCTGTAGTCCGGTAAGCCAAATGTCTTCTCTGTTCATCAGCCAGTTGCACTAGTAGTTTTTTTGTAATAAGGATATCAAGATATTGTTTAAGCTGTCCACTTGTAAGGTTAGCACGAGTAAGTAGCTTTGTCTTTGTTATGCCACCGTTAGCAGACTCCAGAATAATGGCCATAATGTCAGGTCTGCTACGATTTTTCACATAACAAAAAGATATCTAGAAGATATAAATTATGATTGAAGTAACTTAGCAGACAAGATGATAGAATAAATTTGATCACTATATTATAGCTGCTTATACACAACAATGCCAAATGCAGTCAGAAGAGCACCTTCTCTCTTTGCTCAGATTACAAGAAGGATACATATCAGGGAAAATCCTATCAAAAAAGACAGGCATTTCAACAAGCGGAATCTCAAAGTGGATAAAGACCCTACGCAAATACGGTTATGACATTGAGTCTAAGCATAGGATGGGGTATAGACTTGCAGGTGAGACGAACCTTCCTCTCCCATGGGAGCTTAAAAAGGTGCTCCATACTTCATTTGTAGGCAAGGATAAAATAATCTACCGTCTGACTACGGATTCAACTCAGAACCTTGCAATCTTGCTTGCTGAGAAAAATCCCAGTTCCAATGGTATAGTGATTATTGCAGGGCAACAAAAGAGCGGGCGTGGCAGGCAAAATCGAAAGTGGCTATCGCCCATGGGAGGTATATGGCTATCAGTTGTCCTAAGACCAAGAATTTCCACTTCCAAGATCACACTCCTTCCGTTTGCTGCCGCGCTCGCAGTATGTGATGCAATCAAAAAAACTACACAACTTGATGCCAAATTAAGATGGCCAAATGATGTTACAATATCTGGCAAAAAAGTAGCAGGCATTCTCATTGATATAAGCATGGAGGCGGAGCGAATCAACTACGCTGTAGTTGGAATTGGAATAAATGCTAATGTTGACTCGTCAGCAATCTCTTCATATCTTGAAAAGCGCATCAAGGTTACTTCATTAAGTGATGAACTAGGCCATAAGATGAACATACTTGGCTTGACAAAGGTGGTACTTGAAAGACTTGAGTATTATTATATGGAGCTTAAGCACTGCGTTCCTCACACAATCATAGAGAAGTGGAAGAAAAACTCTGACATATTACATCAGAAGGTTGCAGTGGTGCAGAACAATAGAACTATTCAAGGCATAGCTGCAGATCTAAATGACGATGGATCCCTTTTGGTTAGAATCAACGACTGTGAGAATATCAATATAGTAGCAAGCGATATACATGTCAGATACTAGCTATGTCTCAAGAATCCCCTTTGAGTAATCATTGAGATATATACATATATGCCTCTGCTGCTGCCATAACCGTCAAAACCCTGGTCGTGCTTTATTTTAATTCAGGGCAGACGACAGCAATATCGTTTACATTGGTGCCAGTAAAACCTGTGAAGATGAGTGAATTCAACTTTTTGAAGGCGTGATAACTATCGTGCATGTTGAGATATTTCTCTAGGTCTATCTTTTTAGCAAGCATTATTGTCTTTGGTGATACAAGCGCGCCAGCTGCATCAGAGTTGCCGTCTATTCCGTCCGTTCCTATGCATCCTATTGCAACATCGTGTCGATCAAGCTCAGCCAAACATGAAAGTGCCGCTTCCTGGTTCCTCCCACCAAGACCATTTTTACCTCTGCCTAGCTTGACGGTTGTCTCGCCTCCAGCCACTATTGCAAGACGGTTGCATCCAAGGCCTGATGCACGCCGTGCCAGAAATGCTCCAAATTCTTTAGCCTCGCCATCAAATTCTGATCCAAGATTTACTGCTTGCATGCCGCGCTTTTTGAGGTAGCCTACTGCTGCTTTGCACGCGATAGCATTGTTTCCAATAAGCATGTTGTGGATGCGAGAAAACAGCTCATCTTGTGGCTTGGGAGTTTCCTTAACCTTGCCCTTGGTGCCTTTGGCAACATATTGGATGGCAGCAACGGGACCTTCTATACGATATTTTCTCAAAATATTCAAAGCATCCATAAAAGTCGAGCTATCTGGACACGTAGGGCCTGAAGCAATCATTCCGAGGTCATCTCCTATCACGTCAGAGAGGATCAGCGACAGCAGGGCACATGATCCATTCACATGTCGCAGGAGCTGGCCTCCCTTGACAGATGATAAGTGCTTTCGCACTGCATTTATCTCATGAATTGATGCTCCAGAGCGAAGGAGTGAGCTTGTGATTTTTTGCTTATCCGCCAAAGAGATGCCTGATGCAGGCAGGGGCATTAGTGCCGAGCCACCACCAGAGATTAGGAAAATTACAAGATCATTATGATCAGCTTTTCTCAAGATAGAGAGAATATTTCTTGTGCCGTCTATCCCTGCCTTGTCAGGGATTGGATGCGAGGCCTCAGTTACTAGAACCCCCTTAATCTCCTTAGCTTTGGTCCCATACGGAACAGTAATCGCACCAGCAGCAACCTTGTTATCCAAGATAGAGCAAACCGCATGAGCCATGCCCAATGTTGCCTTACCGGCACCGACAATGTATACGCGGTCAAAGTTTCTCAACTTTGCGACATTCCCGTAAATGTCACGTACTGTCAGTTTGTTATTGCTGAATTTTATAGCATGCTTTATGAGCGGAGCAGGCCTTACACTGTCAATTGCAGCCGCAAGTGTAGAAAGAATTAGCCTCGAAGACTTACTCTTATGAAATCTCTCCAATTTGTGACGATTTACAATCAATCAATCAATCATTAGTTACCGGTTACAGCACCTAATAATTTCTTTTTATAATGCCGATTTCTTTATTGTATACAGGCAGAAGTCGCATTCTTCGCAGACATAATACAGGTTGTCAAAGTCAGAACAGAGCACCATGCTATCATGACAGCGGGGACATTCTATCTCATGTTCTAAGAACGGAACTGGATTTTCTTGCTCTTGTTTGGCTTTCATGCTTGATGGCATTACCTTTTCTGTTTCAAGCGTCGGTTCTACCATGAAAGGAAATAAATAGATAGTTCTTTTTAAGGCCTGCAACACCTTCAAGAGAGGGAGGGGTGTCCCTATTCATCTAGAATATGTAAAAAATACGTAAAAGCCTTACAATCTCTAAAGTGCTTTGGTCGGTATTGATTAAGGCTTAATTCACTTATCCCTTCATACTTCGATTTTTGTGATGCCACCGGTGAATTTTGGCTATTTTTACGATAGAGTTAGTTCATAGAAACAATTGCATTACTTTTACTCTCGTTCAAGAACAAGAAGGAGAATATATACATCCATTATGGAAAAGGACACAATATGATTCTCAAAAATTGTATGCTCTTACCTCATCAGGTGCTAAAAGCATAAATTATCTAAAAATTGAACAAAATGTCGTTAATGTTTACACTGTATACGCCACAGACTGCTGATAAGGCACTGCCGGAGGTCAAGCGGTTATTTGAAAATATCATAATGCAAAAGAATCATGTTGTTGCCTTGCAAGAGGAGATTCAGACAATAATCGACTCGGGTAGTCCTTTTGAAGGTTTTATAAACAAAAAACAAGAGCTTAACAATGCTGTTACCAATCTGTACAGAGCGATAGATCAGCTTGAGGCTACAGGAGTAATAATAAAAAGCGTAGATGAAGGCTTGCTTGATTTCCCTTCAAGGAGGTTTGACGAAGAGGTCTGGCTGTGCTGGAAAGTAGGGGAAAACAAGATCAAGTTCTGGCATGGAAAAGATGAGGGCTTTATGGGCCGCAAGCCTCTTGAAAGCACAGGAGTAATAGAGCCGTAGCTTTATAGAATCTATTGGCGGCAAATTATAATATGCCTATAGACGCTGCAGAGTTCGATGCCCATAAAGACGTTGGAACAATCATTACGCAATTCTTATGTAGAAACTCAGACAAAGGCTATTCTGCTAAAGAGATAGCGCAGGCAACGGGTATTGCAGAGGCAAATGTAAATAACGCGATGCTCAAGTTAGGATTATCTGATCTTGCAAGCGCTATAGCAGGCAAGAGGAAAAAGCTTCGTATAGAGGATGTAACGATAAATGGTATAACCTATTACCGGTGTGTCTATCAATGATTTCAAAAACATACTAATAATAAGCTTCTCTGCATATGGCAGGAGATAAGTGTTATCTATTTGGCTACGAGCTATCCGGATTCGATTCCTGCTAGCGTCAGTAATTGCAGTCAGTAACGGCCTTGCGATTGCTTACTGGAAATATGCTACCATAGACCCAGTCTATGCCGTACTTACGTATATTGGCGTGGTTTTTTTGCATGCAAGCGTAGACCTTCTCAATGACTACTGGGATCATAAGCGAGGAATCGACAGCGCAACGAAAAGAACAAAGTTCAGCGGCGGGACAGGAGTTCTTCCTGAAAAACTACTCACACCGCGCACAGTATACATAGCTGGAATAATATTTCTGATTCTTGGCGCGTCCATAGGGGCATATTTTGTCGCAATACGCGGGATAACGATAGCAGTAATACTTAGCTTTGCAGTGGTTGCGATCTACTTTTATTCAACAAGAATTGTAAATGCTGGTTTGGGTGAGCTCTTTGTTGCTATCAAGGGGGCTATGATCGTGCTTGGAACGCTTTACGTCCAAAATGCTGTATTAGAGCCGGCTGCTCTATATGTCGGAGCAATAGTCGGTATTCTGTCTGCAACAGTGCTCTTTATCAATTCATTTCCAGATTATGAAGCAGATAGATCAAAAGGACGTCATACTCTAGTAATAATTCTCGGAAGGAAAACCGCTTCAGCCATATTTCCAATATTTATCATTACTGCCTATGCTTTGGTAGTCGGAGGTATTTTTCTAGGTTTTACGAAGATTTATTCGCTAATCAGTTTTGCATCGATGCCGATCGCTATAAAATCAATCTTGTCACTGAGAAAAGAACCGAAAAGTATTGAAAAGATAGTGCCTGCAATGGCTTCAGCTGTAACATACTCTAGGATTACTGGCTTTTTGCTGGCAATCAGCTTTATTCTATAGATGAGAAAAATATATTGTTCTAAATTATTTTCTGTTGGTTGCTTAGCAACAGGTTTTGTATTGAAAATATCTTGGCAAAAGGGGAAAGCCTAAACTTCTGTGAGTAATAAGATTCGATTCATTATTATTTTGCGTGTTGCTATATGTAAACTATTGTCGTCATCGTCATCATCGTCGTCATACCAAACACTTGAGGGATATGCTACACCGGAGGGCACAAAGAAATACATGGACTATGCTATCTCACAGGGAAGGCCGAGAAGTCACTTTAAGCCTTTTGACAGCCTGCAGTTATCAAGCATAGGCATGGGGACATACTTGGGTCAGCTAAGTGAGGAAGATGATCAGGCTGTTGAAAATGCAGTCTATCAGTCAGTCAAGTCAGGCGCAGTCAATGTCATCGATACTGCGATAAATTACCGTGCCATGAGGTCAGAAAAGAGCATCGGCAGAGCACTTCTGCGTCTAGTAAACGACAGGATAATTTCACGAGACCAGGTTTTTGTGTCTACCAAGAATGGCTATATTACAAATGACGGTGACTACCCAAACATCGATGTAATGGAATACATCCACAGGATGTATATCCAGACTGAAGTAATAACTGCCGATGACATCAGCTCCGGCTACAATGTCATCAATCCTAACTACCTTACCAAGTGCATTGACAAGTCACTCATGAACATGCACATTTCTACCATAGATCTAGTTTACATTCACAACGCCTTTGAAAGTTGGTATCAGGATGTAAGCAGGGAGCAGTTTATGGAGATGCTTGCAAAGGCGTTTGAAGTTTATGAAAAATATCGGGCTAAAAACAAGATTCGTTACTATGGCATGGCAACTTGGACCTGCTTCAGAGTTCCCTCCAGTAGTCCAGAATACCTCTCGCTTGAGCAAGCAGTCAAGAGCGCTGAGAGTGTCGGAGGCCAGGACCACGGGTTTAGATTTATCCAGCTCCCGTACAATCTTGCATACAGCGAGGCACTTTTGCTTAGGAACCAGTCAGTAGGTTCTGAGGAAAATCTTACAATTCTGCAAGCAGCAGCAAAACTCAACATTGGCATATTTACTAGCATACCTCTCTTTCAGGGAAGGCTCCTCCGTAGCCAGATCCCTGATTATGGAAATATTACTGATCCTGTAGCCAAACTGCTTCAGATAATTCGATCAAGCCCATCAGTCATTGCACCTCTCATTGGACAGAAAAAGGCTGAGCACGTTGAAGAAAACCTAAAGACTGCAAATATGCCGCCGCTTTCAGAGGAAGAATTCAAGCAGGCTGTTAGAATACTCACCAACAAGCAACTATAAGAAATCTAGAAATTACGGGCGTAGTGTGTTGGTCGATGACTGTAGCGTATGAAAGAGGTTCTGGTATTGATTGAAGCGATTTGTGTTATATTAACAATACTAGTAGCAGTAGCGGTGCTGATTGCTAATAGCTCAACTTTCCTGCAAGCTTATTCTTCATTGACTGGTATTAGTGCTTTTGCTTCATCTGCCAGTTTAACCGCTCATTCCTTGGCAGGAGTAATGTATGTACAAAACTCAAATTCTAACAGCATCTCTGTCATAGATCTGGCGACAAATGTAATCTTGAGGAATATCACAGTTGATGGTACGCCACACAATATCAAACTCTCTGAAGATCAACTTACGCTTTATATACTCACATCAGACAGGGATTCTGGAACCATCTTTATGCTAAATACTACAAGCAATGAGCACATGAATGAGATATCTACAGGAGTTTCTATCGTTGATATTGCAATCTTTAATGATACTATGTATGCGAGTGATGTAGTCGGAGGAAAGGTACTAGTGATGAACGTAAATGGAACTCTCATGGATGAAATCGATGTTGGCTCTAGACCTCAATACATGGCAGTGAGACCTGATGGACAAGTGCTATATGTCACCAGGTTAGGAGGTCCTATCTCTGTAGTTGACTTGGAACAAAAAATAGTGATAAAGGAAATAGATTCTGGGGATATGCCTCATCGTCTTTCTTTTACTAATGGGGGTGAAGTACTATTCGTTGTAAACGCTGAAAGCGATACACTGTCAGTCATCGACTCATATAAACACGAAGTAATCAAAACTATCCCGGTTGGCGATAGTCCAAGATATGTTGCATTAAATCCTGATGATACGCTTGCTTATGTAACAAATATGGACTCCAACACGGTATCAATAGTGGATGCAGATAAAGTAATAAATGAAATTCCTGTTGGCATCAGACCTTATGGAATTGTATTTAGTGCAGACGGGGGCGATTTGGCCTATGTTAGCAACACGAAGGGAAATGATGTCTCTGTCATCAATACTACAAGTAGCAACATCGCTGCTACACTCTCTGCGGGAGGAATAGGACCACATCAATTGGTTGCAAGAAAACCGAACATAGAAATAGTACGAACTGAAGATAATAATAATAATAATTCGTCTGTTATTGCCCATGTATTTGTCGAAGTTCCGGATGATCGGGAAGAGTTTGCCAGAGGTCTTATGTTT
>OCZV010000541.1_pt1 | contig 13699 bp, 17 predicted proteins | sample 1539051 | NCBI WGS metagenome assembly OCZV01 (sample SAMEA3113581, study PRJEB22503) | soil metagenome
TCGACGAGGCGGAGAACGGCTCGCTCCGGATCTGGGTGGGCGGCGAGGCCGCCGACGCTGAGCGGTGGATGCCGCTGCTGTCCGCGCTGGGGTCACCGCTTCACGTCGGCCCGCTCGGGGCGGGCGCGTCGGCGAAGCTCGTCACGAACTCGACGCTGCTCGGCGTGCTCGGGGTGCTCGGCGAGGCCCTGGCGCTGGCCGCAGGTCTGGGGCTGGAGCGGGAGACGGCGCTGGAGATCCTGAAGGCCACGCCGCTGGCCGAGCAGGCGGAGCGACGCCGCCCGGCGCTCCAGGGCGGCGTCGACCCGCCCCGGTTCCGGCTCTCGCTGGCCCGCAAGGATGGAGAGCTGATCGCGGATGCCGCCGAGGCGCGCGACGTCGAGCTCCGCCTGGCACCGGCCGCCAGGAGCTGGTTCGAGGACGCGGAGGCCGCCGGCCTCGGCGACCGCGATTACTCGTGGGTGCTCACGTGGATCATCGATCGGGTGACGGGCCGGTCGCACTGACCGGCCCGCTCCCTCGCCGCTATGACGCGCGAGCCCGGAGCGTCTCGAGGTACTCGTCGAGCCGGTCGTAGCTCTCGGCGGCGCCACTCTCCATACCGGACTGGAGCATGCCGTCACGGTCCTGGACGTTGTCGAACACGGAGACGGCCGTGGCCAGGGTCTTGCCGTCCTGCTCCTCGAGCCTCAGGGTCTCCACCGACACGTGGCCGGGCAACCCCTCCCACTCGAACGTCCACACGATCTTCTCCGGGGGAACGATCTCCCGGTACTCGCCGTGGAAGCCCTGGTCCTCCTCGCCCTCGGCTCGGTGAACCACACGCCACGTTCCGCCGGGACGGAAGTCGATCTCGCAGCTGGCGAACTCGTACTTCCTGGGTCCCCACCAGTTCGACATGTGCTCGCAGGAGCTGTGCGCCTCGAACACCAGCTCGCGCGGGGCGTCGAACAGCCGGGTCATGTGGATCTCCGTGGCTCCCTGGGGGGTCACCGTTAGCTTGTTACCGCTCGCCATCGCCCTCCTCCTTTCCTTGTCCCTGGAGCTCCTCCAGGTACTCGTCCAGCCGGTCGTAGCTCTCTTCCCAGAACCGCCGGTACCGCTCGGCCCACTCCGCCACGTCCCGGAGCGGCGTGGCGTCGAGCCGGGCCGGCCGCCACTGGCGCTCCCGGCCACGCACGATCAGGCCCGCTCGCTCCAGCACCTTCAGGTGCTTCGAGATCGCCGGGAGGCTGATGTCGAAGGGCGCGGCCAGCTCGGTGACGGTGGCCTCCCCCGAGGCCAGCCGTGCCAGCATGGCCCGGCGGGTCGGATCCGCCAGGGCCGAGAAGACCCGATCCAGCTGGTCCGTCGCCACCGCCATTCAACCCTCCCGTTAAATAACCTGCCGGTAAAATAGGCGGGACCCCGTACGTTTGTCAAGCGCGATGACTTCCCGCCTCGATCCGGGTCGTGTTGGATAGCCACCGAGGAAAGGAGCAGCCATGCTCGGTTCGTCCAAGGCGTACAGCGGGTTCTCGGTCGACGACATCCCCGCCGCCAAGCGGTTCTACGAGGAGACGCTCGGCCTCGAGGTGTCCGAGGAGAACGGGATGCTCACCCTTCACCTCGGCAGCGGCGCCGGCGTCCTCGTGTACCCGAAGCCGGAGCACACGCCCGCGACCTTCACGATCTTGAACTTCCCCGTCGAGGACATCGACGCGGCGGTGGACGAGTTGACCCGCCGGGGCGTCGCGTTCCAGCGCTACGAGGGCTCCTCGCAGGACGAGAAGGGCATCTACCGAGAGATCGGGCCGCCGATCGCTTGGTTCACGGACCCGGCAGGCAACATCCTGTCGGTGTTGGCGGAGACGGCTCCCTAGGCATCTGCGGACCGGCCGCGGCAACGTCGACCGCGTGCCACACTGAGCGCCTCGTGGCGACGGTGATCTCGGTCGACGGGCTCCGGAAGACCTACGGGAGCACCGTCGCGGTACGAGACGTGTCCTTCACGGTGGACGCCGGCGAGATCTTCGGCCTCCTCGGTCCGAACGGCGCCGGGAAGACCACCACGGTCGAGTGCGTCCAGGGTCTCCGGCGAGCCGACGAAGGCACGATCACCGTTTTGGGGCTCGATCCCGCGACCCAGACGGCCGAGCTCCGGCGGCGGATCGGTAGCCAGCTCCAGGAGTCCGCGCTCCCCGACCGGATCAAGGTGTGGGAGGCCCTCGAGCTCTTCACCACCCTGGCGCCCGGGGCCGCTCATTGGCCCACGCTGATGGAGCAGTGGGGGCTTTCGGGGAAGCGGGACGCCACGTTCGGGAGCCTCTCGGGCGGCCAACAGCAGCGGCTGTTCGTGGCCCTGGCACTGGTGAACGAGCCCGAGGCGGTGTTCCTCGATGAGATGACCACCGGCCTCGATCCGGCGGCCAGGCGGGTCGCCTGGAGCTTGATCCGCGAGATCCGGGAGCGAGGAACCACCGTCGTGCTGGTCACGCATCTGATGGACGAGGCAGAGGCGCTGTGTGACCGCGTGGCCATCGTGGACGGCGGTCGCATCGTGGACCTCGACACACCCCAGGGACTGATCGCGCGCCACGCCGGCCAGGTCGAGGTGCGGTTCTCGGCGCACCTGGACGACCTGAGCTGGCTTGAAGCTATCGATGGGGTGGAGCGTGCCGGCCGGCGAGGCAACCAGGTCGAGATCGCGGGCCGTGGGCCCGTGTTGGCGCTGGTCGCGTCGGCTCTCGTCGAACGTGGGATCGCTCCCGAGGACCTTCGCGTGGAGCGCTCCACGCTCGAGGATGTGTTCCTCACGTTGACCGGGGGTCCCGCGTAGATGCGCGCGCTGGCCCGGACGACGTGGGTCGAGCTGAAGCTGTTCCGCCGCGAGCCGCTCACGGTGGCCGTGACCCTCGGCCTGCCGCTCGTGCTGCTGTTCGTCCTGGGCGGAGTGTTCGGGAACACCCCCGATCCCGAGGTCTACCGCGGCGTGGGCCCGATGGACTATTACGTGCCGGCGTACATCGGGCTGGTGATCGCCTCGCTCGGGATCGTTGGGCTGCCGGCACACCTCTCCGCGTATCGCGAGCGGGGCGTGCTCCGCCGCTTCGTGGCCTCCTCGGTCCCGATGTGGGCCGTGATCGGGGCGCAGGTGATGGTGACCTTGGTGGTGGCGTTCCTCGGGAGCGTGCTTCTGATCACTGTGGCCTCCGTCACCTACGACATCCACTTCCCTTCGTCGGTGCCTCTCGTGGTCGGGGGCTTCTTCCTCAGCGGTCTCTCCTTTTCCGCGATCGGCGTGTTCCTCGGGTCCGCCTTCCCCACCGCCCGCGCCGCCCAAGGGGCCGGGCTCATGCTCTGGTTCGTGATGATGATCCTCGGTGGCGCAGGCCCACCTCCCGAGGTGCTCACCGAGGGCATGCGTGCCGTCGGAGACGCCACACCGGTCCGCCACGTGATCCTGCTGCTTCAAGATGCGTGGCTCGGCTTCGGGTGGAACTGGACCGAGACCCTGATCGTGGCGGTTTTCATGGCGGGGGCGGTGCTGGTGACGATCCTGCTCACGCGGGGACGGCTGGGGAGGGAGCGCTGAGGCCCCGGCCACCGGGCCGGGGTCAGCGGTGACACCATCACTTCGCTGCTGCGGACGCGGACCTAGCCCACGATCCGGGACCGACCGAACCCGGCCGAAAGCACCGCGCCCCGCTCGAAGCGGAACGGGTCGAACTGCCGCAGGTCGGGATCGACGGCCTCGCCGGTGACCAGCTCCGCGACCCGGCGTCCCAGCGCGGGGGCGAGCTTGAACCCGTGGCCGCTGGTCCCGGCGTCGACGAACACCCCTGGAGCCACCTCGCCGATGACCGGCTGCCAGTCGGGGCTCACGTCGTACAGGCTGGCCCAGCCGCCCTGCGGCTCGGCCCCTGCGAGGTGGGGGACCCGCCGAACCAGCGGCTCGGACAGCTCCAGCACCTCGGAAGCTGCCACCTCCTGGGGGAATGAGTCCGGGTCGACCTGTGGCGCCGGGTGGAGGGAGCCCATCAGGAACTGCTCGCTCCCCTCGGGCCTGAAGTAGTAGCCCGCCTCGATGTCGGCATGGGCGACCACGGGCTCGGCCCTCCCCCACCGGAACATCGCCACGACGTGCCGCTCGACCGTGAGCGGGAGCTCCACCCCGACCCTCCGGGCCAGCGGCGCCGTCCACGGTCCCGCCGCGATCAGGACGCGCGAGCACGACGTCCGGCTCCCGTCGGAGGCTTCGATGACGACGTGGTCGTTGCGCGTCTCGATCGCGGTGACCGCTCGGCCCAGACGGGCCTCGGCCCCGAGCTCCAGGGCCCGGCGGAACAAGCCGGTGGTCGTGGCGGCCGGGTCCGCGTGCCCGGCGAGACGCTCCCACACGGCGAAGCCCACTCCGTCCAGGTCGAACCGGGGGAAGCGCTCGGCGAGGGCGTCGCGATCCAGGAGCTCGACCTCGATCCCGATCTCGGTCAGCCCGCCCAGCACCTCGCTGACCTGCGCTCGATGCTCGTCGCGCTGAAGGAACAGGAAGCCGGTCTCCCGGAAACCGGCGTCGTGCCCCCCTGTGATCTCTTCGAAGCGCCGAAGCATCCCGATGCTCTCCCAGGCCATCCGGGCCAGGAACGGGTTCGTGTAGTAGGCGCGGCAGATCCCGCTGGAGCGGCCGGTGGGGCCGAGCGCCGGCGCCTCACGCTCGAACACCACGGTTCGAACCCCTCGGGACGCCAGGTGGTAGGCGGCGGAGGCCCCGTGCACCCCTGCGCCGATGATGGCGACATCGAACCGGTCCATGGGAGCATCCTAGGCGAGGACACGGGAGCGATGACTCCTGGCCCGACCGAGGGTCTGGAGGGGTGAGCCGAGCGGAGGAGGAACCATGGGGATCGTGGCAGCGGGGATCACGACGTCGTTGGACGGGTACATCGTGGGGCCGAACGATGGGCCGGGCCAAGGGCTCGGGGAGCGAGGCGAGCGTCTCCACTACTGGGTGTTCGGGGGGCCGTGGAGCTATGAAGAGGAGCCGCGGGGCCAGGCCACCGGGGCCGACAAGGAGTTCCTCGACCAGGGAATCGCTCGCGGGGGTGCCCTCGTGATCGGCCGAAACATGTACGAAGCGGCCGAGGCGTGGGGCGGACGCAATCCGTTTGGCGCGCCGCTCTTCGTGGTGACCCATCGTCCCGAAGATGAGCCGCCGGACGCCGGATTCACCTTCGTGGAGGGCCTTGACGAGGCCATCGCCCGCGCACGGGAGGCGGCTGGAGACAAGGACGTGGCCATCGGAGGCGGCGCGGACGTCATCCGCCAGGCGTTGCGCGCGGGATACGTGGAGGAGCTGTCGATCTCGATCGCCCCGGTACTGTTGGGGGGTGGAAAGCGGCTGTTCGAAGGCTTCGACCAGGACCTGACCCTGGAGCACGTCAGCCTGCTCCAGTCGCCGTTCGCCACCCACATCACCTACCGGGTGGTCCGCTGAACGTCCGTGGCTGAATCCCTCCGGCTTCGGATGGCTCGAGGTCGCAGATCAAGCCTACGGGGTTGACTGATCGATATGGATAGCGCTACTATCTACCTGTCCCATCGTGGGAGGCCAGCATGGTTCGAAGCGTCCTCGTGGCGATCCACATCGCGGCCGGGCTCGGAGGGCTCGCCGCGGGCCTGGCCACGCTTGCGCCGCCGGCCCCCTCCGACGAGCGGCGATGGGTGCGCCAGATCTACCTCGCCTGCATCCTGACGCTGTTCGTGTCCCTGGTCGGCATGATCGCGGTCGACTGGGCCGGGCTCGATGTGGCAGCCCGATTCACCTTCTCCGCCTTGGCCGTGCTCGCGGCGGTAATGATCTACCGGCTCGCCCGAGCTCGTGGCGAAGCCTCGACGCGAGAGGCCGGCTGGAAGGAGCGCTACATCAACCATGTCGCCTTCAGCTACATCGCGCTGTGGGAGGGGTTCGTGATCCTGCCAGCGTTGAACCTGCCCCTCCCCCAGGTGTCGGTCCCTGTGGTGGCGATCGGCGTGCTGGGGATCGGCCACACGCTGATCGGCCGGTACAAGGCTCGGGTGGCGCCGAGCTGGTGAGCTCGGTCCGGGGGTAGCGACCGGTCGAGTCAGCCGTTGGTCGATCTGTTGGGCATACACTCCTGCGCATGGCCCAGGACGATCCGGGCCGCGGCCCCGAGCGGCGGGGACTGGCTCGGGAGCTCATCGAGGCCTGGGCACAGCGGGACCTCGTGGAGCCGCCGATGACCCCCGATCGACTCGCCCATACCCGGCGGAAGCGGGTCCTTCAGCTCCTGGCGCTGGTCTGGCTCTTGGCGAACGGCATCGTGGTCCTCATCTGGTCGATGGAGCCGGTGGAGAGGACCATCGCCGGGTTCTGGCCGGCGTGGGTCGCGGTCATCACGGGGTTGCCCGTGGCCGTCGTCGGGCTGTACGTGTTCGCCAAGCGTCCCATCAAGGAGGCGCCCACACGCCTGGGCACGGGCCGCGCCGTGGCCACCGTGCTCTTCACCGACATCGTGGGCTCGACGGAGCGGGCCCAGGAGCTCGGCGACGGACGGTGGCGTACCCTGCTCGATCGCCACGACGCCGCGGCAGGGGCGGTGGTCCGCCGGCACGGCGGGAGACTGATCAAGACCACTGGGGACGGGGTCCTGGCCATGTTCGACGCCCCGGGGCGGGCCATCCATGCCGCCCGAGACCTCCGAGAGGAGGTGCGGGCCATGGGCATCGACATCCGGGCGGGGGTCCACACCGGCGAGGTGGAGCGGCGGGGCGTCGACGTCGGCGGCATCGGCGTGCACATCGCCGCTCGCGTCATGGGGACGGCCGACCCCGGTCAGATCCTGGTGTCTCGGACCGTCCGCGACCTCGTGGTCGGCTCCGACATCTCCCTGATCCCTCGGGGAACGGCGGCACTCAAGGGACTCGAAGGCGAGTGGGAGCTGTTCCTCGTCGCCGAGGCCTGAGCGCGGCGGGGCGCTAACTCCCGAGCTCTCGGCGACGCCGCCAGGACCGGCGGATCACGTCCCGGCGCTTCCTGGCAGGCACCGATCCGCCGTCCCCGGCCCCCACGGTGGCCGGGTCGTCGTCGAGGGTGCCGAGGCGGGGTTCCTCGTTGCCGGGCTCCGGGGCGGTCTCACCGGTGAGCGACCGAACCAGGTCGACCAGCCCACCGAGGTCGGCCGGCTTGCTGACGTAGGCCGTGACCCCCAGCCCCATGGCCCGTTCCTTGTCCTCCTGCGAATCGAGGGCCGAGATCACCACGATCGGGGGCAGGTCGGTCCTGCCCTGCAGGCGGTCCAGCACACCCCAGCCATCGAGCACGGGCATCATCAGGTCGAGGAAGACCAGATCGGGCTTCTCCAGGTCGAGCTGCTCCAGGGCGACCTGGCCGTTCTCGGCCAGCGCGGTGTGGAACCCGAAGGAGCTCAGGCTGGCCTTGAGCAGGTAGCGGATCGACGGGTTGTCGTCGACGATCAGGACCTTGGCGGTCATGGCACTCCGTCCGGGCTCTCTCCCTGGTCAGGCTATCGGCCGTGGAGCCCCCCCGGTTGACCGCCGAAGGGGAGCTTTTCCCCTGCGGCCGGGTCCGCCGGCCAGCGTCACGGCCGCCGGCCGAGCTCGCCCTCAGCCCACCCGGCGGCCGCTGATGTCGTACGCGACGTTGGCCGTCTCGTCCGCGCCCGGGTTGGCACGCCAGCCTCCGGAGAAGATGTCACCGTCCTCACCGAACCTGCCGGTGAACGTGGCGTCGAGCGGCGGGTACGAGACCGAGATCTTCACGGTGTCCCCATCGACCTCCCACCGATACAGGAGCGGCGTCGGCGCCATGTTCGAGTAGACGTTCGAGGGGAAGGTGTCGGTCTCGGGGTCGTACCCGACCAGCTCTTGGCTCTGGATCTGGAGGCCCACGAAGTTCAGGGTGATCTTCTGCTCCAGGAAGAACCCGCCCGGGAGCCATCGATAGGTGGCCTCGCCCGTGATGGTGTCCTCGTCCGAGCCCACCAAACGTCCTTCCATCTTCCACGTGCCGACGAAGCGGTCCAGGCGCTTCAGGGCCGGATCGGGGGTGGGCATCTGGGTTTCCGTCGTGTCGTCCGCCATCTCCCTCACTCCCTTCGCTTGGGGCTGACCGAACCCGGCTGTTCCCTCGATCGCCGCGAGGCGACCGCCCGCTCCAAGGCGTCGAGGAATCCCGGTGCCCCGGTGAGGTAGGCGTCGCGCTCCTCCTCGGTTTCGAACCCGCTCTGCACCAGGGAGAGGAGGGTCCTCCCGTCCCGGTCCTCGAACGTCAGGACCACCTCGCTCCTGTCCGTCCGCCCCTCGACGCGCATCGAGAACGAGGCGGCCAAGCGGCGCGGCCGGTCGACCTCGGTGAACACGTAGTCCAGGCGGTACCGCTCCCCGTCGGGGCCCTCTTGGACGATGGTCCACCTCCCGCCCACCTGAAGGTCGATCGACGACTCCACCAACCGGAACCCCGGCATCTCCGGGGGCGCGAACAGCTCCTCGGCGGCGTCCGGATCGACGAACGTGTCGAACACGACCTCGGGCGGCGCGTCCAGCAGTCGCTGGAGCCGCAGCTCGTACGTCACGTCCTCGCTCCCTTCCTCCGCTCGATCACCGATTCGAGGCGGTCCAGCCGGCCCTCCCACTCCCGGCGATGGCGCTCGATCCACCTCGAGGCCTCGTCGATGCCCTTCGCTCCCAGACGAACCTCCCGGGTCCGTCCGTGCTTCCTGGTGGTGACCAGGTGGGCCCCCTCCAGGACCCGGACGTGCTTCATGACGCCGGGCAGGGAGATGCCGTAGGGGCGGGCCAGCTCGGAGACGGAGGCGGGGCCCCCGGCCAGGCGGTCCAGGATGTCCCGGCGGGTCGGATCGGCCAGCGCCGAGAACGTGCGATCGAGGTTCCGAGACCTAACCATCCGGTTTAGTGTAGTCGGGCTGCCGGTCCGGCGTCAACGCCGACCGGCCACCGAGTGCGCACTCATGAGGAGCCCCCATCGAGGACAATGCGCCAGGTGGCCAGGACCTTTACCGCCGAAGAGCTCGCCTCCGAGGCGGGCGTGTCCGTGGACCGCATCGGATGGATGGTTCACCTGGGGATCCTGAACCCCCGGGAGCCGGGACCGTTCCGCTTCGGGGACGTGTTCCGGGTGAAGCTGGTGGCGGCCCTCCTCGAGGGGGGCTTCACCCCGGAGCAGGTGGAATGGGCGGTCGCCGAGGGCCATCTCGACCTGGACCGCGTCGACGACTACCAGCTCGTGGAGCCAGGACCGCGGTCCACCCGGACCTTCGCGGAGTTCATGGACTCGCTCGGACCAAGGGCCGCGCTCTTGCCGGCCGTCTACGCGGCCATGGGCCTTCCCGCTCCGGACCCCTCGTCCCGGCTCCCCGTTGACGAGGAGGAGCGGCTCCGTCTGTTCCTGGACGGCTGGAGGCTCGCCCCGAGCGACGAGGCCCTGATCAGGGCGGCCCGGCTGATCGCCGAGGGGACCCGCCTGACCACCCGAGGGTGGGACGAGCTCATGTACGAGCAGGTCACGCGGCCCGTTCGCGAGCGGCTCTACCGGGGCGAGCTCGAGCAGTTCCCCGACGAGGTCCGCGTGGCATACAGCACGCTCGTCCGCCTCCAGCCCCGGATGGTGGAATGGCTCGTCCAGCGGTACAACGAGCAGCGCAGCACCGAGGGGATCGTCAACGGCTTCGAGGAGTTCTTCGCCTCGCGAGGCCTGGGCCCGCCTCCCTCGAGGGTGGGGCCACCGGCCGTGGCGTTCGTCGACCTCTCCGGCTTCACGCGTGTGACCGAGGAGCGCGGCGACGAAGCGGCGGTCCGGCTGGCCACGACGCTCCAGCGAGCGGCAGAGGCCGCAGCGACGGACCACCACGGACGGTTGGTCAAGCTGCTCGGGGATGGGGCCATGCTGTGGTTCCCGGACGCAGAGCGCGGCGTCCTGGCCTCGCTCGCGGCGGTCCGGGCCATGAGCGACGGCCCGGTGCCGCCCCACGCCGGCGTCCACGCCGGGCCCGTCGTCGAGCGGGACCTCGACCTGTTCGGGCGAACGGTCAACCTGGCGTCGCGGATCGCCGACGCGGCGGGGCCGGGCGAGGTGCTGGTCAGCGTGGCAGTCGTGGATGCGGTCGACCACCCGAAGGTGCGGTTCGAACCCACCGGGCGGGTCGAGCTCAAGGGCGTCCCCCAGCCGGTGGCCCTGTTCCGGGCCCGGGTCGGCTGAGAGCCCGGCCCGATGAGTTCGAACTCCCCTCTCGGTCCTAGCGCTCCAAGAGCTTCTTGAGGTTCTCGAGCACCAGCCGCCAGCTCTGCTCCGAGGTCGCCTTGGCCTCTTCGGAAGCCAGATTGGACTCCCGAATCGTGAGCAGCGTTCCGTCGTCGCGCTCGGAAAGCTCCCACGCGACCCGCTCGTAGTTCTCGGGAGCGTCTGGCAACCCCGAGACCGGGCTCCAATGGCTGTGCACCAGCAGCCTCGGCGCCTCGATCTCCAAGATCTCCCCTCGATCCTCGTACGGCCGGCCCTGGTATTCGCCGCGGTGGACGATGGGGCTGCCTTTGTTCCAGTCGGTCTCAGTATCCACACCGTAGAACCACCGCTTGATCAGCTCCGGGGTGGTGAGAGCCTCCCATACCCTCTCGATGGGAGCACCGATGGCAACCGATTGCTCCGTCCTTCGATCTCCAGTCATCCCGATTCCTCCCACGTGTACCCTAGACGGACCCCGCTTGCGGAAGCTCCTCGATCACCGATTCCATGCGCTCTTTTGGATAGTGATGATGTCCACTAGAGATAGTGCTACTATCCAGTCCGATAAATGTCAACCCTTGGAGAACGCGCGCCGTGAGGATGTCCGAGCTGAGCCGAGAGACCGAGGTTCCCGTTCCGACCGTCAAGTACTACATCCGGGAGGGCCTCCTCCCCTCGGGCTCGCCGACCGGGCCGAACCAGGCCGAATACGGGCAGGACCACGTACGTCGGCTTCGCCTCATCCGGGTGCTCCGGGAGGTGGGAGGCCTGGGGATCGCCCAGGTTCGCAAGGTGCTGGAGGCCATCGACGCGGAGGAGCTCTCGCTGCACGAGGTCCTGGGGCGGGCACACCACGCCCTGGCGCCGTCCGAGGAGCCGTCCGAACCTTCCCCGGAGCTGGCGCGAGTCAAGGAGAAGGTGGATCGGTTCATCGAGGACCTCGGGTGGCGAGTCAGCGCCGACGCCCCAGCTCGATGGACCCTGGCCGAGGCCCTCCTGGCGCTGGAACGCATGTGGGGTGTCGAAGGAGCCGAGACCTTCCTCCCCTACGCGCGGGTGGCAGACCGGGTCGCGGCCTCGGAACTTGCCTCTCGCCCGCCGAACGGCTCTCGAGCAGGCATGGTCGAGTGGATGGTCGTGGGCACGGTCGTCTACGAAGCCGTACTGACAGCGCTTCGGCGGTTGGCCCAGGAACACCACAGCGCCCGGAGGTTCGCCTGAGCGGGATCGAAGGCACGCGTGACCGGACTACGATCGCGGTCTCAGAGGCGAGCTCCCACGCGAGGACGTGGCCGAGCCCTCAGTCGGCGTCGATCACGAACCGGTCGCTTACGTCTCGAAGGACTCCGAGCCACGTTTCGTTGTCGACGCCCCAGTCGTTGCCTGTCCGGACGATGACGGTACCCGCATCGGGAGCGACGTAGATGTACTGGCCGAGGTTGCCGAGCGCGTAGAACCGTCCCGGGCGCTCGACCTCGACCCACCAGAAGTACTGGTACCGATCGGCCGGGTCGCTTGCGGTGTCCAGGGCGGTGGCCTCGCCCACCCAGTCCTCGGACACGATGCGCGTATCTCCCCACTCCCCGCCGTGTAGCATCGCCAGGCCGAACCGGGCGTAGTCGGCCGCGGTGGCGTTCACGCCGCTCTCCATCTTCTCGAAGCCGGAGTCCTCGGAATCCAGGCTCCACGTAGCGTCGCGCTCGGCGCCCAGGGGCTGCCACAGCCTGGTCGACGCGTATTCGGCCACGGGCATCCCGCTGACCCGTTCGAGCACCAACCCGAGGAGCAGGGGGTTGTAGTTGTTGTAGTGGAACTCCTCCCCTGGCGGCTGCTCGACCTCGCTCTTCTCGAGGGCGATCTCCCGAAGGTCGGCCCCGTAATACGTGTACGTATCGTCCGCGAACGGCCACGGCAGGTCGGTCTCCCAGTACCGCATCCCCGAGGACATCGTCAGGAGGTGGCGCAGCGTGATCCGCTCGAACCGACGATCCCGCTCCAGGAGCTCGGGGACGTACTCGGTCACCGGATCGTCCACGCTCCCGATGAGCCCCTCGTCGATGGCGATCCCCACGAGGGTGGACAGGACCGACTTGGCCACCGACCACGTGGTGTGCAGCGTGCCCCGGTCGGTCCCACCGAGGTGCCGCTCGTACACCACCCGGTCGTCCTGGACGACCAGGAACGCCCGGGTGTCGGTCTGCCGCAGGAAGGCGTCGAATCCGCCGGGGCCGCCGAGTGGCGAGGGGCCCAGGTCGGCCTCGTCACCGCGCGGGAGGGGGCTCACCGCGTCGCCCGCCGCGATGACCCGGGATGGGAAGCGGAGCTGGTCGCCGACGTCCGCGTCCATCCAGATCATGGCCCGGGCAATGGCGGAGCTGTCCAGGGAAGCCCAGGCCCATCCGAACACCCCGAGCGCCCCGACCACCAGGAAGGCGACGCCGAACCCCAACCGGCGCAGCCATCGTCGGAAGGGGCCCCGTCGCCCGCCACGCATCGCTGAGGCCATCTGTCTCCTCGCGTCCAAATGCTCTCCCGCCACCGCAGCGGGATTCCGCCCTCACAACCGTCGGCTCGAGCGAGCCATTCCCGACGTCGTCATGATCGCGGTGAGGAATCGCTAGCCGCGGAGAGTCAGACGGTGCCGAGCGTTACCGCCACGGCGATCGGGAGGTGGTCCGACGCGAAGCTGTACGGGACGGCGACGCCCGAAGACGAGACGTCCCGCGTGACGAACACGTAATCCACGCGATCACCCCCGACGACCTCCTCTGTCGCCGTGGGGAGGTGCCCGAGCCCCGCTTCATCCTGGACGCTCAGCAGTCCGGCATCGAGGAAGAGAGCGAGGTTCGGCTCGTCCGGCTGGGTGTTCATGTCGCCGGCGATCACGGTTCGTTGCTCCCCGCCCCACACCTCGAGGAGCTCCTCGATCTGTGCCTCTCGCGTGGCCGTCTTGTCCTTCTGGTGTTGGAGGTGAACGTCGATCAGCGTGATGCTCCGTCCCTGTCCGAGATCGATCCTCGCCCGCAGATAGCTTCGGCGCTGCGGACCCTCGCCGAATGGCAGAAACCCGGCGTCGTGCTCGACGACGGGCAACCTGGTCAAGATGGCGTTCCCGAGCTGGGGGTCGGCGGCACGCTGGTAGATGAACGGCATCCGGAGCCGTCGAGAGAGCCACTCCCCCGTGTCCATGAATATGTGGATCGGCCAGCCTCGGCCAACCTCTTGGAGCATGACGACGTCGGGATCCAGGGCCTCGATCGTCCGAGCCGTGGCCTCTGGATCCACCTGGCCGTCCGGGTTCAGCCCCTGGTGGATGTTGTAGCTGACGATCCGCAGGCTCGGAGCTGCCGAAGCGACGACGGAGCGGTCGGGCCGGTCGAGCAGCAGCGCCAGCGGAACGACCAGGAGGAGGAGAGGAACGAGGACCAGCGGAGCAATGCC
>OCZV010000542.1_pt1 | contig 13697 bp, 19 predicted proteins | sample 1539051 | NCBI WGS metagenome assembly OCZV01 (sample SAMEA3113581, study PRJEB22503) | soil metagenome
GGCTGGCCACCGCCTGTCCTTCATCTGTCGAAAGGGGACGGAACACCGCGCCAGAACTTCGATCTCCCGCCTCGGCGTTCTGTACTGAGGATCCAGCGGGCAGCGGCCGCCCGCAGCGGGCTGATCGGGCGCGCCTGCCGAGTCTGCGGTCGTCGGCTCCGTGACGCGAGATGCGGAGCGGCCGAGGACCGCAGAACACCGATTCTGGCGCCAGCGGCAGCCCGACCAAAGCAGGGTCGATCGCCTGTTTCGGGCGTGGCCGAGGCAGCCTCGCCGACGTCGTTATGGCGCGATGGACGGTGGGAGCGGCGAGCGCGTAACCGATCTGTCGCGGAGGCGTGGGCGGGCTTCGGTCTGACGATGGGCGCCTGGATGGATTGATCGGATGTGCCGCTGCTGTTCCGGTCGTTCGATGGCGCCGGCAAGGGCCGCGCGGCGGTCGTAGTCGGGCCTGGCCGCTGGCCATGGCGGCAAGCCCAGCGTGCGACCACCGCCAGGCTGGCCTTGAAGGGGCGCCGTCGGTGGACCGGCTGTAGGAGGGCGAAGGCGCCGGCCGCCCTGGCGGGCGTGTGCCCAGTTCGAGCGTCCGTCGCCGTGGCCGGCCTTTCAGGCCGAGGACGAGACTGCACGTCGTGCCAGCAGAGCGGACTGACCGTTGCCCGGTTGACCCGGTCGACATCGGCCGAGTCGTGGTGCCGGTTGACGGCTCGCCGTTCGCCGAACGGGCCCTTCCGGTCGCCGTCTGGGCTGCCCACGTACTCGGGGCGGAGATCCATCTCATCGAGGTCGTGTCGGGGGCGCGGGACACCGCGTCCGCCGTCCGCTACCTCGACGGGCTGGCTCGCCGCCACGCGGCGTGGAGCTGGGACGTCGCCCGGGGCGACGATGTCGGTGACACGATCGTCGCGGCCACCCGGGGCGAGCCACCCGGCCTGGCGTGTCTCGCGACCCACGGACGCGATCGCCGCGCGACGGTGCTCGGTTCGACCGCGAGCGCGGTGCTCGACCGCGCCACCGACCCGGTGATGCTCGTCGGACCCCAGGCCCGACCGCCGCGCGCCGGCGACGCGCCGGTCGTGGTAGCCGTCGACGGCGCCGCGCATGACCACACCCTGGTCGCCATTTCCCAGGGCTGGGCGACACGCCTGGGCAACCGGCTCGTCATCGCCACCGTGGCCGAACCGGTGCCCCCGTCGTTTCGTGAGGGCCAGCCCCTCCATCGGGCCCGCGGGCCGGCCGACCCCGAGGGCTACGTCGCCGACCTTGCGGCGCGCGCCGCCGACGCGAGCTGCACCGTTGACACCCGAGTGGCTTACGACCCCATCAGCGTGCGCGACGGCCTGGTCAGGCTCGTCGACCGCACCGCGGCATTGCTCGTGGTCGGTTCGCACCGCCGGACGCGACCTTTGCGCGCACTGTTAGGCAGCCATACCCCCCGCATCGTCCATGACATCGAGGTGCCGGCCCTGGTCGTCCCGCTCGACGCCGGAACGTGATCGGTGGGGCGGCGGGCGATCACCACGTGATCGCTCCGCCGTCGCGATCGTTACCCCATGCGCCACCGATGATCGTGACCAGGTCGACCAGCCGGCTGGTGTAGCCCCACTCGTTGTCGTACCAGCCAAACAGCTTGACCAGGTTGCCCACCACCAGGGTGAGCGGCGCGTCGAAGATGCATGACGCCGGCCAACACGGGCTCGGCCGGCGCGCCCGGATGCGTCCTGAAGTGCGAGCCGTCGAGGAACAGGTAGTCGAGGCGCACGCCCGACAGGTCACGCTTCCGCCACGCCTCGAACTCGGTCCGGATGTGCTGACAGATCCGGCTCACCGTCGACTTCGACAGGGCGGCTTCGGGCCGAGCACCTCGGCCAGGGCCTCGAGGTCGCGGGCGGACAGACCCCGCACCCAGCCCGAGGTGACCAGCGACTCTGGCGACCGGGCGGGGTGTTGGTGGCCATGATGACAGCTGGGGGTTCGAGGCTGCTCGGTGGTGGGCACGTCGGGCTTGGTCGGAGCGGGGAGGCCGTCGCCGCGGGCTTGGCGGTGGGCCAGCTACTCGGCACCAGCGCCCAGCTGAGATGGCCCAGCACGGGCTGCGCCTAGCCGAGGGCCAACCCAGCCGAGCCCAACCCGAACTAAGCGGCAGCCCCTGGGTGGCACCCCCGACAGCCGCGCAGCTCTGGATGATCTGCCGGGAGGCGATCGACGCCGGTGCCCCAGCGTCGCGCTCGACACCGCCCGGGCGGCTTGCGTCAGCGACCCTTCAACCCCTCAGGCGGTGCTTGCCGCCGTCGAGGCCGCGGGCACCGGCGACCGGAACCGCCGGCACGACAACCTGCGCTTGCCCTCGAACAGGGCCACCGGCCCCTTGCGGTCGACGCGCTCGAACGCTTCGCCGCGGCCGCATCGCAGGCGCAGAGCTGGGCGGAGTCGGTCCGGCCCCTTGCCGCCGCCGACCGCCTCCGCGACGAAACGGGTTACCGGTGGCGGCTCCGGTTCGAGCAGCAGGCCGTCGCGGCAGCCCCCGCCGCCCGCGAGGCCCTCGGCCAGGACGCGGACGCCGCCACCGCCCAAGGACGCAGTCTCGACTTGCCCGACGTAGCCAGCCACCAACACGTGGCTCGGCCGCGTCGAGGTCGGCGAGGGACTCGCGGGTGACCTCGTCGACGACATGCAGGACCTTGATCCTGTGCCCGGTGGCAATCACGTCGAACTGGGAGTCGAGCGCCCAGAGGTGATCGGGGCGCTCGGCGCGGAGCCGGTCGGCCGGAGTCGTCGAGTCCCCGACGCGTTGGCGGTTGTGGCGCTGGCCCGATGCCAAGCACTGTCGAACGCCGGATGAGGACACGCACCGAATGACGCCCGAGAACGCGCGTGTCGCGGCCGACTGGGCGATGCGAACTGGACGACCACGGCTGGCCAGCCAGCGAGTGCCGCGCCTACAGATTCGGCGTTGTTCCGACGTCGGAACAACACCGATTGTTCCGAGGTCGTGATTGTTCCGACCTGAACATGGATCGGCCTGCCTGATAAGGGAATCGGCGGTCGGCAGGTCGGAACAATCCGGCCGCTTGGGCTCATGCTCTCCACCGATCTCGCGTGAAGGAGTTCCCGACAAGCATCCGTACACGCCTCGGCCGCGACGGGACCGAGCGCCGCCTGGCCGGTCACCTCGCCACCGCCCGCGCCAGCTGCCAGTGGTGCGCGGCAAGCAGGTCACGATGCACACCCTGCGGCACACCGCAGCCATGCGGCTCTTGCACGCCGGCATCGACATCGCCGTCATCGCCCTCTGGCTCGGACACGAGCAGATCACCCACCAACCTGCACGTCGACGTGAACCAGAAGGAGCCAGCGCCTGCGTCAACCCGCCCGGCCGCTACCAGCCATCTGACTCGTTACGCGCCTCCCTCGACGGCCTCTGATTGTTCCGACCTGCCCGCCACCGATCTCCGTACCGATCAGGCGCATTCACGCTCAGGTCGGAACAATCACAAGGTCGGAACAATCGGTGATCTGGGCCATTCGAACCAGGCGCAAGCTGACAATCCGCGATGCGCACCCTCCGTGCTGGGCCTCCGGCGGCACCCCGCTGGTCGTCGGGGGCGCCTTCGTTGGGCACAGGACATTCGGATGTCGCAATCGCGTCTTCGCCTGTCCGTGAGGTCCACGTGGTCGTGGGCGCCTGCGGCATCCCTTAGAACGTCCCATAGAAGGGGGCGGTCTCCATGAAGGCAATTGGTCCGGAGGGGCGCGCCCGCCGACTTAGCCAGGCCAGATGCAGTAGTGATGCCTCAGCGCAGCAGCACCGGCGCTGTCTCAGGTGGAGACACGGGTTCGAACCCCGTTGGGGGTGCCATCGTCAAGCCCCAGGTAGGTGCCGATTTTCGGCCGCTGACCTGGGGTTTCGTCGTCTCGGTCGACCGTCTGGTGGTGTCTGGCTCCTGCCACGCCGTCCAGCCGGTGATGTGGCGTGGCGCCGAGAATTGTGCCCGATTTGTGCCCACGCATGGGCGACCGCGTTCCGGCGGCGATCGTGCCAGCGGGTCGGTGGCCATCGGAAAGCGCCGGTGTCAGCGGCCAGCCCAAACCTGGTTCGGGAACTGGGCCGAGGCCGGTCCCACGTACCCGTAGATGCAGTCCACGGGGCAAACTTCGATGCACCACGTGTCGAGGCAGTCCCGGCACACGCGGGTGATTACCCAGGTCGTCCGTGCCTCCTCTCTCCGGCCCGACACCCGCACGGCGGATCGACAGAACTCAATTGTGCCGACCTGTCGGCTCCTCGTGGGTCGGCTGGGACGAATGCCCGGTGAGGACGCCGAATCGAATCCGTCAGGTCGGGATGGGGGTGGAGCACCATGGTCGAATCGCGCAGTGGCCGTTGGGTGTAAACCTTGTGGCCGCTGCCGGTGGGGGGAAGGAGGCTCCGGGTGAGCGACTACTTGCCGGACGTCTATCTGTCGGTGCGCCGGCAGTTTCCCGAGGTGGCACGTGCCCTCGACGATCTGGCGCGGGTGACCGAGGGGGCGGGGCCGCTACCCGCCAGGGAGCAGCGGCTGGTGAAGCTCGGTATCTCCATCGGCGCGCTGGCCCAGGGCGCCGTGCGGTCGAACGTCCGCAAGGCGCTCGACGTCGGCGTCACCGCCGACGAGATCTGACACACCGCCCTGCTCGCCATCACGACCCGCGGCTTCCCCGGGGCGGTGGCCGCCCTGAAGTGGATCGACGAAGCGCTCGCCGGGTCGTCCGAAGCGGGAACAGCGTCCCCGTGACCACCGTGGTGCCCCGCGAGATCTTCTCCATCGCGTCCGTCGGACAGCATCTCACCGCAGGAGCGCTCAAGCAGGCACAGGCACGCATGGACAAAGGCCCTGGCGACCTGGGTTGATGCTGCCGAGCCGGATCTCTCGGTCGCCGGCGACGCGCACGATGACGGCTCTCGCCTCATGGTCGGTGTCCGTCATCACCGGGGAGACGGAACGCCGTGACGAAACTCACCGGCGAGTTCCGGCATAGGTCCCCTCGTGACACTCATCGGTCCGGGCAAACCCCGGGCTAACCCGACATCGCCATGTCCCAGAAGCCTCGCTCGTAGTGAGTCACCCAGAGGAAGGCGTCCTCAGCTTCGCGCGCCTGCTCGCCGACGGAGGCCTCAAGCTGGCGATCAACCGCAGCCTGGAGGTCGCTGACGTAGGACCGGAAGCCGTCGGTGGTCCACCTCTCGACGAACTCCCGGTAGGGCTGAGCACCCGGACGGGCGCCTTCCCAGCCCTCGAAGTACGTGCGTTCGAGCGCCCAGATCGCGGTGATCTGGGCAGGGTAGGCGGAGTAGGTCACCGCCAGCAGGAAGTCGCAGTACGCCCGATTCGCCGGATGCATGGGGGCGTCGAGGGCCACGCCGCGCCGAGCCGCCACCTCCTCAAACCAACCGAGTTCCCCCACGGTGGCAACCACGCCCCCGGCGAGGAGGCCAACGTCCGCGAAGGGTGCGCCGGCCGCGATGCGGGACTGGGCGCGCACCAGCGCCTGCGCGAACAAGTAGTCCTGGGCCAGCCAACGATCGAAGGAGTCCTCGGGCACCGACCCGTCCCGCACGCCCGCGAGGAACGGGTGAACGGTGGCCGCCTGCCACGCGGCCGCGTGGCGCGTCAACAACTCATCCGCAGTCAGGGCTTCTCCCAACGGATGGCGGCGTCGAAGAACCGCAATTCGAGTTCCATCGCCTGGCGATACAGGACAGCCAGCCGGTCGTGATCACCTCCGTAGCGGTCGAGTAGAACCTCCAGACGTCGCGCCAGAGCCTCGAACTCCGCGCTCGAGTACGTCTCCACCCACTCGCGATACGGACTCTCGGGCTTGGTGCGGGCGGCCAGCTGCAGGCCGAGGTAGGCGTAGAGCCGCATGCACGGCGTCATCGCCGCCGCGATATGGCCAACCGGCTCGAGCGCGGCGACCGCCAACAAGAAGTCCGTGTACGCCGAGGTGGCGGGATCGGCCGCCCGCTGAAGGTCGACGCCCCACCGGGCCGCGTAGCCGTTATGAAGGCGGAGCTCGTCGCCAGCCCCGTCGAGTAGCTCCCTGAACGCGATCAGCCCCTCTCGATCGGGGCTCTTCGCCAGACCCAACGCGTAGGCGCGACAGAACGCGTCGAGGAAGACAGCATCCTGCCCCACGTAGTAGGCGAACGTGGCCCGGGCCAACTCTCCCGAGGCGATGCCCTGGACGAACGTGTGCTCCAGCGCGGCCTCGGCCAGGACTCGGTTCCGGTGCCACAACGCCTGGGACAGCGAAGCCACGGAGCAAGGCTAAACGCAGCACGAGCAGAAGGTCGGCGCCCAGCCGAGGCGCCGAGCGATTGGTGCCCCGAGGCGGACGACTCTCGCTCGGCACGCCCCAACAGTGAGACCCGATAGGCGGCGGTCTCAGCTTTGGGCCAGCGCCCAGCGCTCGGGATCGCGGTGGCGGGCCACGCAACACGCCGGCTCGTGACACGCCCGATCCGTGATCGCGACCGCTTCCGGGTGGAAGAAGACGGGCCGGCGACCGGGCTCACCGTGCCCTTCCACCGCACCAATAGGCGATTCGGGCGGTTCGATGAGCTCGGCGAGGGTTCCAGAGCCGGTGGCCGTCGCCCTGGTCGGGCTGGCGGAAGGCGCGGGGTGCGGATCTTCGAGCCGGGCGGCCCGGTGAGCAGGAGGGTAGTGGCGGCGTCGGTTCGTCGTTGTGGTCGCCGGCCACGACGAGGGCGCGCGCTTGGTTCGCCACCTCGGTGCTCGACAACGCGCTCACGATTGACGACAAGCGGGCAAAAGCTCGGCTGCGTGGGGAGGTGGCTCGAAAGCTTTGGGGCTGGACGCGGCCGGCGGCCGCTACGCGCCCGCGCACGGCATCCGGTCCAATGGCGGTACCGGCCCGTCTCCGAACCCGAGGGACGGGAGCGACCACGAACGGGTGGGCCGCCATCGATACCGATCTGTTGGGTGGGGAGCCTGGGACGGACGGCGGGCCGCCGGTCCCGCCGGTTACAGGTGGACGATTGGGCAGGTGAGTGTGCGGGTTACGCCTCCTACAAGATGGATGTGCGACACCACGAGCTTGCCGAGGGCGTCAACGTTCTCGGTCTGCACCCGTGCGATCACGTCGTAGGGGCCGGTGAGCGCCTCGGCGGAGAGCACTCCCTCGAGTGCGCCGATTTCTTCGGAGACGTCAGCAGCCGTTCCCACCTCGGTCTGGACGAGTACATATGCCTCCATGCGCGCCTCCTTCCGTGACGCCCAGCTCTCGGATAGGCCCGCTCACGACCTCAGCCAGCCTGCGAGGGGCGCGGCGATACGTGATCGGCGCAAGGACGGCGCTGGTTCGACGCCTGATGGCGGTCGTGCTCCCGGTTCGTGGCGCGGGCCGGCGGTCATGTGGCGCCCGCAAGGTGATGACGTGGTAGCCCTCGCCGAGCAACTCGGGCTCGGCGTCCTCGAGGATCCGGAGCACCTCGGCATCCGGGGGCAGCCGGTCAGCCCGCCTGAACGCCCGCTCCGTCGTCGTCGCCAGCAACCATCCAGCAGACTGGTCGCCACTCGGTCTGCGTCAACGTGTCGCTCCGCTCGGTGGTACATGGCCAGCACGCGTTCGAGCACTCGCCCGACGCGGGAATGAGGATCCTCGGGCTCGACGCAGTGTGTCGATGTTTCCATGGTGGCGAGCTCCACGACCTCGCTCCCAGATCCTCGCGCTCGACCCAGTCCTTCGGTGCGCCTCAGTCACCAAATCCGATCCGCGATACAGAACTCCAACGCCGCGCCGTCGTCGGCGCGGACCTGACCGTCGGGGGTGTCGCCGGCCTGGTCCTGGGGCTACACCTGCCCACCTATGCCGTGAATCCGATTTGGCATGGTGTTGGCATGGTGATCGAGGTGTCAGGCGAAGAGCATCCCGTACCGCAGCCTCGGCGAACTGGTCGATCGCGGCATGCTCACTGACCGGTTCGCCCCTTTCCTCCAGGCCTGGGTGCGGGCGGCTTGTCGACGGGTTCGCCGGGCAGCCCGGATCGGGGTAAGCGAGACGCTGTTCAGCGAACGAACACGGTGGCATCGCGCTCCACGACTTCCCCCCGACGCAGCGGGAGGATTCGTGTCAGAGCGATGTTGGCCGCGCCCAGACCGGGGACCTTCGCGTATACGCCTTGCGGGCCGCGCACCATCGGACCGGTCTCGACGTCGTACCTGGCGCCGTGCCAGGGGCACACGAGACAGCCCTGCTTGTCGATGGACCTGCCGGCGAGGTCGGTGCCGAGGTGACGACACCTGCGGCTCACGGCGAACAGGCGGCCGCTCGCGTTTCCTACGGCGTAGTGGCCTGCGCCCGTGACCGTGCCCGGGGTGAGCTCGGAGACCGCGCACACTGGCAGCTCGTCCGCCATCCTTCCGTCGTCAGGTGGTGAGGTTGCTGGGGTCGACCAGGCCGATCTGGACGTAGGGGTCGAGCCAGTTGATGTAGGCGGTCGACTCGGCAACCCTGCTGTTCGCGATGCGGTACACGACGCACTCGTATGTGGAGTACGGGTGGTCCGCGCCCTGGAGGAACGCGTTGCCGGGGAATCGTTCGGCGGCCACCTTGCCGATCACGCACACGTGCTTGTCGTCGCCGAACATCTGCTTCAGCGCGAAGGTGCTGTCGCCGGCTGTTGCGCGGAACTGGTCGACGACCGCTTGCCTTCCGGTCGTCACGCCACCCATCGAGGCGGGCACTCCGGCCATGCGGAAGACTGCGTCGTCGGTCAGCAACGCGCCGTACCGGTCGAAGTCCCGATCACGGGCTGCTTGCTGGAGCTCGTCGATGAGCTCCAGGTTCTCCTTGGCTCTCATTGGTCCCACTTTCTCTCCATCCGGACATCTACCGCGGACCACCACCCGGACTTGGCCAGCGAATGTCGCCGACTCACGCGATGCGGACCTCTGGGAGGAGGCCGACCTCGCGCGCGTGCTCGACGCTCGCCGGGTCGGGCCACCACCGCTCGAGACCGAGGTCCGAGCACACGACCCGTGCCGCGTTGTAGCCGCCGCAGAGGCTGCCCGGGATCCCCGGGTAGATGCCCCCGCCGCCGAGGTACAGGCCATCGATGGGGGTGCGACCGCTGCTGCACTCGGGGTGTGGGCGCCCCGCGAAGGTCTGCTCACGAGTCAACGTTCCCTGGCGGACTGAGCCGGCCCGTGTGGTGCGGAAACGGCGCTCGATGTCGCGGGGGCTGTCGGCGAACGCGAACAGCATCCGGGCATTCTCCAGCGGTCGAGTGGCATGCCGACCACCCCTCTCGCGCTGCCTCCGTTGTCAACCTACGACCAGCGCGCTCGAAGTCAAGGAGCAGAGGGGTTGCGAAGCCCGGCCAGCAGTTTGGGCAGGTCGCCCCATCGCTATCGTGCGGGCGGAGCGCGTAGAGGGAGGAGGACCCATGGGGTTCTTCGACACCGTCAAGGAACAAGCCCAGGAGCTGAGAGGACGGGTCGAGCATAAGGTCGAGGACGTCCAGGCCCGGCGCAAGGCCGCGCACGACCTCGAACAGCTCGGACGCTTCCTGTTCGCGGAGCGTACGGATCGCGCCGTCGCGGGGGCAGACGCAGAGATCGACCGGATCGTCGGTGAGCTGAAGGAGCTCGAGAGCGCCGGGGTCAAGATTCTCGCCGAGTGAGCTCGACCGCAGGCAGGACTGCTCTCAACACAGCGACCCAGCTCGCCCACACGGCGGCGGGTGTCCTGCGTCGCCTCGAGCTCGCCCCACGCGTCGCGTCGACGGACACAGGTGAATGGCGAGGGCGTCGCTCGCCGGTCGTGCTGTGGCCCGCGGTCTAATCCCTCCGGTGATCCGTCCACCTACGGCTTAATCCGGCCGGTTCCGCCAAGCCTGCCGCCGGGATAGACACCTGGTTGGCTGCGCAGCGCTCCGCTGGTGCGATGGGCGCGCGGCGGTCGAGACCATCTGGTGCGCATCCGCCCGCAGCTGATCGCCGGTCACCTCCGGATCACTCGCGTCGCTGACCGACTCGGGCGTGCCCGTTGACCGCGCCACGAGCCGACGCTCTGATGCTGCGGGCCCAGCTGCAAGGTTGCCCGCCGCTACGATCGCGCATGGTTCGACCTCTTTGGCTGGTGCCCCGACGGCGCAGATCGTGTCGAAGCAGGGGCGCTGAACACGCCCACACCGGCCCCCTGCAAGAGGTCCCGAGCCGGCGGTACGTGCTGCCTGGTGCTATATCTCGGGTGGCCCGGCCGAGAGGGGCAGACGATGGATGATGTCTCGGAGCGGTTCCTAGGGGCGCTGTCGGCCCTGGAGCACGTGGCCGACGAGCTGACGCCCCACGAGGCCGCGGCGACACTGGATGAGGCCGCGTTGCAGCTGTTCTGGCGTGAGTGGCCCCAGCTGGGTTCGTGGGCGGGGACCTTGTGGCGACAGCTCAACGAGGACCTGGCCGGACCATCCTCGGCCGTGGGCGAACCGGAACTCGACGAGGTGGGTGGCGAGGGTGGCTGAGGGACAGCGCGACCGAGACGCGCTGCGCGTCGCGGAGGGCACTCATGGTTGAACTCGCCGAAATCATGACGGCCGACGTGTTCACCGTCGCGCCGGACAGCCCGGTAGCGGAGGCGGCGGCAGCCATGGCGAAGGGCCGCTTTGGTTCGGCGGTCGTCATGCAGGGCCAGGTGCTGGTGGGGATCTTCACCGAGCGCGACGTCCTGCGGGCGGCGGCGTCGGGTAGCGACCTGACGCGTTCACCCGCCAGCAGCAGCAGTTGACGCTGCAAGACGTCGAGGCGATCTCGGGCGATGAGTTCAAAGCGTCGGTGCTGGGCGCCTACGAGCGCGGTGAGCGTGCGATCTCGGTGCCGCGGCTCCGGCGCCTGGCCTGCTGCTACCGGGTGCCGGTCGACCAAATCGTCCGGGGCGGCGACGAGCTGGACACCCCGCCACCGGCCGGGGACGACCAGGTTTTCGATCTCGGTGCCCGCCCGGGCGGCGCGCACCGGGGCGACCGTCCCGTGACGCTCGACCTCGGTGCCGTCGCGCAGCTCGGCGGACGCAAAGGCGAGATGCTCGCCCGGTACGTGCGCACGATCGAGGTGCAGCGAGGCGACTACAACGGCCGCGTGCTCACCATCCGGCGTCACGACCTGACCCTCGTGGCCTGCATCTTTGGCTGCCGCCCCGATCAGGTGACCGCCGAGCTCGACGATCTCGGCCTCCGGCTTGTCCGCTAAGCCGCGATCGGTCGCCTCACTTCCAACACCAACCAGTGCCGTGGCGAGGCCGTCGAAGCCGCCGTCGTCGGGCTCCCACGAGCCAAACGTCGCCCTGGCGGAAGATCAGCCGACCCGGCGCCGTCGCCCACGGAGCGCCCGGCCACGTCGGGCGCACCGGGTCGAAGTCGCTCGCGGTGACGTCCTGGCCGGCCCCGGCCGTGTCCAGGCTCGCCTCGTCTGTGCCGGACCTGACAGCCAAATACGAGACGTCGCCATCGGAACCAGGAGTGGCTCGTGAAGGCGCAGAGGAGCCGGGCGAAATGTCGTCAACCAGCCCCGACGATGGCAGCGGAGCGTCACCCACTGCGCTCTGGGCAGGTGCGCAACCCCGCCGCGCCCACCCGGGTGGCGCGGGCCACGCTGCCCACCGACACCAGCTTGGTAGCGGTCCCGGTGAGCGCCTACCTGCGGGCGTCACAGGTCGCGCGGCACGACGTAGGCCACCAGGGTGGCTGCGCCCCAGCGGAGGTCGTGCCACTCGCCGGCCACTTCCAGGGTGGCGAGCCCGCCGGTCGGGAACTTGGTGGCGAGCCGCTCCCGGAGCGCACGGTCGCCCGCACCCACCAGCGCCACGGCGAGATCCTCCAGGCCCGGGTTGTGGCCGATTACCAGGACCGACTCGACGGGCGCCGGCATCCGCTGCAGCCGGCGGAGCAGGTCACCGGCCCCGGCGTGGTAGATCGCCTCGTCGATCTCGACGGGAGTGCCCGCCGGCACGCCCGGCGCCACGCCTTCCCAGGTCTGCACGGCCCGGACGGCCGACGAGCACAGCACGAGGCCGGGAGCGACCCCCGCTCGGCGCAGGTGGCGGGCGAGGGTACCGACCGCCCGGACACCACGGCGAGTCAGGGGGCGCAGCCGGTCGGGCAGGTCCGGATTGTCCCAGCTCGACTTGGCGTGCCGCAGCAACCAGAGGCGCCTCACCAGTGCCCGATGCCGCTACGTCGCCGCCTCGTGCAGCTCGATGAGGTTGCCGGCGGGGTCGGACAGGAAGGCCTGGCGCCTGCCCCCCACGGGCATCGGATCGCTCACCTCCACCTGCTGGCCGCGCAGCTCGGCGACCGTGGCGTCGAGGCCGTCGACCAGCGGCGCGAAATGCTGCCCACGGGCGGGCGGCGGTGGGGCCTCATCAGGTGGACCTGCTGGGCGCCGGCGTCGAGCCACATGCCGTCGACGGCCAGGTCGGGCCGGTCGTTCCGGCGCGAGAGCCCGAGGATGTCGACGTAGAAACCGGCCGCGGCGCCGAGGTCGTCGACGTTGATCGACACGTGGTGGACGGCGAGCGGGCGCACACCACCAGTGTGGCCCTCCGGAGGGACCGCTGCTGCAACCGGGGCCAGACCCGCCGCCGCGCCGCGAGCCCCGCCCGGGGCGGCCGGGCGAAGCCCGCGACGGCCCGCTGATCGGGCAGACCGTGGGTAACTCCCCTCGGCCCCCGAGGGCCAGCCATACGCCAGCGAACGCCACCAGCCAAATGACATCGGCGGGCCGTATAGGGATGTCCGGGCTGCGGCTGCCGGCGACGTTCTGGCCCTGTTGCTGGGTCCCGCCCGACGGTCACCTGGCGCTGTGGGGCACGGACGATTCGGTGGCTGCGGCGATCGAGCTCGGGCTGCCGACCGACCCGGCCGAACTGCCCACGGTCGTGCCAGCGAGCCAGCGAGCCAGCGTGCCCGGCGCCGGGTCGCGGAGCGCCCGCATCATCTCCATGCGCGCGGCGCTCCGAGCCCTCGCCAGCATGCGGGCGCGGGACGCCTGGCCTCGCTGGCAGCGGCCGAGCGACTCGTTGCTGGCCTGGAGCGTCGCCGCCAAGCTGGCCCTCGAGCACGTCGCAACCGGCAATCTGATTCCCTATGCCGGACCCGGCTGTCAAGCGATGCGTTGTCGGGCGTGCATCAGCGGTGTGTTGACCCGGTTGGGGTTAGCGCTCGACGATGGGTTGCGGGGAAGGTCGCCCCGTCGATGTCGTCTCGTTGAGATGGCTTGGGGGGCCTTCCCTTTCTTGCTGCGCCGGCGGCTGCGGACATCGGTCGGCACGGTCCAGTGCTGGGCGATGATGGTGGCGCTTGGTTGGCGGTGAGCGGCGTGCCGTGGGTGTCGCAGATGACGTAGGGCGTGCCGCGGTTCATGACGGCCCAGGCCCACTCGGCGAGGTTGGCGGCGACGACGCAGAGAGCGCCGAGGTGCTTCTTGCCGCGCTCGATCATCTGGACGTAGTAGATGCGCGCCAGCTGCGGGTCCTGCTTGCAGGCGGTGTCGGCGGCACGCACAAGTGTGGTGCGCAGCAGCGACGATCCGGCCTTGGACATGGTCTGACCCTTGCGGTCGGTGTCGCCGGTTTCGTCGGCTCTGGGGACCAGGCCGGTGAAGGACCGGAACTGCTTGCCGGTACGGAACCGCGACGGA
>OCZV010000543.1_pt1 | contig 13695 bp, 11 predicted proteins | sample 1539051 | NCBI WGS metagenome assembly OCZV01 (sample SAMEA3113581, study PRJEB22503) | soil metagenome
GGGCCCGGCGCGGTCCTGGCGGCGGCGGGAGTGGGGCTGGCCGGGGCGGCCGGGACGGTGCTGGGCTCGCCCACCGTGGCCGGTTACGTGAGCACCGCCGGCCGCGGCCTGCACGTCGCGGCCCTCGACGTGGCGGACGCTCTCGAGACCGGCGACCTCCCGGCCGCGCGGGCCCTCCTGCCCGCGCTCGTCGGCCGCGACCCCACGCAACTCGAGGAGGCCGGCATCGCCCGCGCCGTGGTCGAATCCGTGGCGGAGAACACCACGGACGCGATCGTGGCGCCGGCGCTGTGGACCGCGGCCGCCGGCCCCGCTGGGGCGTTCGTCCACCGGGCCGGCGACACGCTCGACTCGATGGTGGGCTACCGCGACGACCGCTACAGGCGCTTCGGCCTGACGTCGGCCCGCCTCGACGACCTGTTGGCCTGGGTGCCCGCCCGGGTGACGGCCGTGCTCGTCGCCCTGGCCCGGCCCCGGTGCGCTCGAGATGTGGCCCGTACCGTGCGCCGCGACGCCGCCGCCCACCCCTCCCCCAACGCGGGCGTGGCGGAGGCGGCGTTCGCCGCGGCGCTGGGCCTGCGCCTGGGCGCCGGCGCCAACCGCTACGGCGATGTGGTGGAGACCCGGCCCCCGCTGGGTGCAGGGCGGCCACCCGGCCGCCATGACATCGCCGCCGCCGTCGCCCTGTCCCGCGACGTCACCTGGCTGCTGGCGGGACTGCTGGTGGCGGTGGGCGCCGCCGGCGAGATGGCCGCCCGGCGCCGGAGGATCCGTCGGTGACCATTCCGCCGCCGGGACCTCACGGCGGGGATGGGGCGCAGATCGCCGCATCCCTGGGGCTGGATCCGGACGCGGTGCTCGACCTGTCGATCAGCCTCAACCCCTTCGCGCCGGACGTCCCTGCGCTAGCCGTCTCCCACCTCGGAACCCTGCGGCGTTACCCCGACGTCGACGAGGCGGAGGCCCGGCTGGCCGAGGCCGTTGCCGTCCACACCGAGCGCCTGGTGCTGACGGCGGGTGGATCGCAGGCGATTGCCCTGGTGGCCGACCACCTCGGCCCCGGCTGGGTCGACGAGCCCGACTTCTCTCTCTACGGCCACCACCTGGCCCGCCTCGACCCAGGAGCACCCCGCTGGCGGTCGGATCCGCACAACCCATCCGGCCGGCTGGCCGGCACCGGCGAGCAGGCGGCAGTGTGGGACGAGGCGTTCCTCCCGCTGTCGGCCGGCGCATGGACGCGGTGCCGGCCGGGATGGGCGCTGGGCTCCCTGACCAAGGCCTTCGCCTGCCCCGGCCTGCGCTTGGGGTTCGTGGTCGCCCCGGACGAGCCCGCCGGAGCCGAGCTGCGCCGGCGTCGACCGGCCTGGGCCGTCGGCTCGCTCGCCTGCGGCCTGCTCCCCGACCTGTTGGCTCGGGCCGATCCGCCGGGCTGGACCCGTCGCATCGCCGCGGCCCGGGCCGAGCTGGTGGCGGTGCTCCGGGCCCACGGGCTGGCGCCCGAGCCGTCCGACGCGCCCTGGGTCCTCGTGCCCGGTGCCGCCGGCCTGCGCGACGCCCTCGCCCGCCGGGCGGTCGTCGTGCGCAACTGCGCGTCGTTCGGGCTGGCCGACCACGTCCGCATCGCGGTGCCGGACGCCCGTGACCTCGAACGCCTCGACGCGGCGTTGGCCGACGTCGTCGCCGGGCGGCGAGGATGACCGCCGTGACCCCACCCACACCCATCGATGCCGTCGTGGTCGAGCCGGCGGCGCTGCTCGACGGTCCGGGCGCCCGCCGCCTGCTGGCGGGACTGGCGCGTCGCGGCATCGAGGTGCGGGTCGCCGCTGCGCCACCCCGGCGCGACGCTCGCGCGCTCGTCGTCACCGACGGCTCGCGCCCGCTGCACCTGGCCGTCTTCGACGGGCTGGCGGCGCGGATCGGCGCCTTCGCCGCCTCCGCCCTGCTGTGGGCGCCGCTCGACGAGCGGGCGCAGCGCCAGGCCGAGCTTCACCACCTCCACCTCACGAAGCCACCCGGATCGCTGGGGCGGCTGGAGGACGTCGGCGTCCAGCTCGCCGGCATCGCCGGCACCGTGCCGCCACCGCTGCCGCGACCGGCGGCGGTCGCGGTGTTCGCCGGGGACCACGGCGTGCATGCCCAGGGCGTGTCGCCGTGGCCGCAGGAGGTCACCGCCCAGATGGTGGCGAACTTCCTGTCCGGCGGGGCAGCCATCAACGTGCTGGCCCGGCAGGCGAGCGCCGACGTCGTGGTGGTGGACGTCGGGGTCGCCACCGAGTTGCCAGCGACGTCCGGACTCTTGGTGCGCAAGGTGCGCGCCGGTACCGCCGACCTCGCGAGCGGCCCCGCCATGAGCCCCGACGAGGCCTCCCGGGCCCTCGACGTGGGCGCCGAGGTGGCCGCCCACCTGGTGGACCGGGGGGCCCACTGCCTGGTCACCGGCGACATGGGGATCGCCAACACCACGCCGGCATCGGCGCTGATCGCCGCCCTGACCGACCGCCCGGCGCCCGCGGTGACCGGTCGCGGGACGGGCATCGACGATGACGCGCTGCGCCACAAGACGGCACTGGTGGCGGCGGCGGCCACCCGGGCGCGGCAGCTCCACGGCGACGACGCACTGGCGATCCTGGCCGAGATCGGGGGGCTGGAGCATGCGGCGCTGGCCGGGTTCATGGCGGCTGCCGCCGCGCTCCAGATCCCGGTGGTGGTCGACGGCGTGATCGCAGCGTCGGCCCTGCTGGTGGCCAGCCGGCTGGTTCCCGGGGTCGAGCACGGCGCGATCGCCGGCCACCGCTCGGTCGAGCCCGGCGCCTCTGCCGTGTTGGCCGAGCTGGGGCTACATCCGATGGTCGATCTCGGCCTCCGCCTCGGCGAGGGCACCGGGGCGGCCCTGGCCCTGCCGTTGGTCGAGGCCGCCGCCCGGGTCCTGGCCGAGATGGCCACCTTCGACCAGGCGGGCGTCACCGAGAAGTAGCGCCGGTGGCGGACCATGCCCGGGGACACAGCGGCTTCGAGGCAATAAGGGCCGCGGCGGCACTCCCGAGGCAATGGCAGCCGGGAGCGGCGGGCATTGCCTCGAAAGCTAGCCAGCGGCGGCTATTGCCTCGCACACCGGGATGACCACGGCCGGTCCCCGGCCCTCAGTAGGCTGTGAGGCCTCGTGACCGATCGCAGCCACCAGCCCGAGCGGCCGTCGACGAGCGATCCCCGGCGGGTGTTCGTCCCCGCCCCGCCCGCGCCGCCCGCCAGCCCCGGCGGCACGAGGGGCGCGCCCCCGCGCCCGGCGCGTCCCGAAGCCCCTCCCAACGGCGCCCGCACGCGGCCGGCGCCGCCGCTCCGGCCCCCGGGACGGCCCGCTCGCCCCGAGCCCGCCGGCCCGCCCGGCGAGCCACCCGGGAAGGCGCCCGCCCGGGCCCGCCCCGCCCGCCCCTGGTGGCGACGGCTGCGCTGGCGCCGGGTGCTCGCCATCGCCGCCGTTCTGCTGCTGCTGGCCATGCTCGGTGGCTACCTGTGGGCACGCAGCGTCTGGAACCGCATCGAACGGGTCGAGGTGAGCGAGGTCCTGTCCGACGGCGGAAGCGGGACCAACTACCTCATCGTCGGCTCGGACTCCCGTGAGAACCTCGAGGAGGGCGATCCCGGGTTCGATCCCGCCGGCCCGGGGGGCCAGCGCTCCGACACGATGATGATCCTCCATCTCGAGGGCGGGAAAGCGCAGATGCTGTCGCTCCCACGCGACCTCTACGTCGAGATCGCCGACACCGGCGGCGACCACGCCAAGCTCAACTCCGCCTACAACGGCGGCCCGGAGCGGCTGATCAAGACCGTCACCGGCGGCACGCTCGCCATCCCCGTCCACCACTACATGGAGGTCGACTTCGTCAGCTTCGCCGGCCTGGTCGACGGGCTGGGCGGGGTAACCATCGACTTCGAGCACCCCGCGTTAGACCCGAAGTCGGGGCTCAACGTGACCGAGTCGGGCCCGGTCGAGCTGAACGGCGACCAGGCGCTGGCCTACGTGCGATCGCGGACCTACACCGAGGTCATCAACGGCCAGAACCAGGTGGACGCGACCGCGGATCTGGGCCGCATCGAGCGCCAGCAGAAGTTCCTGCGGGCGGTGTTCTCCAAGCTGAGCGACACCAAGAACCCCTTCTCCCTGGCCAGCGCCTTCTCGGGGCTGTCGGGCGGGCTGCGCATCGACGACGACATGTCCATGCTCGACGCCTTCCGCCTGGGGTGGGCGTTGCGTGGCATCGACTCCGACACGTTGCAGCTGCCCACCGACTTCGACTGGAACGAGTCGGGATCGGTGCTCATCCTGCGGGAGGGCGAGGCCCAGCCCATCCTCGACCAGGTGCGCTGACCGCCGCGGCTCCCGCCTACGGCAGCAGCACGCCCGGGTTGAGGATCCCGTCGGGGTCGAGGGCACGCTTGATCGCCCGCATGGCGGTCACCTCGGCCGCTGAGCGGTCCCGCGCCAGCCACTCCCTCTTGGCCACGCCGATGCCGTGCTCGGCGCTGATCGAGCCGCCGAGGTCCACCACCAAGCCCAGCACGACGTCGTCGACCGCCTCGTCGTCCGGGTGGGGCCCCACGACGTTGACGTGGATGTTGCCGTCGCCCACGTGGCCGTAGAGCAGCGTCGTCGCGCCCGGCCAGCCCGCCCCCAACCGCTCCGACACGGCGGCACAGAACCCGGCCATCGCCGCCGTTGGCAGCGTCACGTCGAACTTGAGCACCACGCCGAGGGCCGCCGCCGCCTCGGGGTGCGCCTCGCGCCAGCGCCACAACCGCTCCCGGTCGGCCCGCTCGACCGCCACCGCCGCGTCCGCCCGCCCCGCGTGGCGCTCGATCGCGGCCCCCAACGCCGGCGTCGGATCGGCGTGGCCGGCGGCCTCCACCAGCAGGAACGCGCCGGCGTCGGGTGCGACCGGCGGCGGCGCACCCAGGTGAGCGGCGACCACCCGCATGCTGTCGCCCTCCATCACCTCGAGCGCCCGGACCTCGGGCACGTCGTTGCGCAGCGCCGCCGCCAGGGCCACGGCCTCGGCCACCCCACCCAGTGCCAGCAGGCCGGCGACCACGTGGGGTTCGTCGGCCACCAGCCGGAGCCGCGCCCGGGTCACCACCCCGAGGGTGCCCTCGCTGCCGCACAGCAGCTGGGCCAGGTCGTAGCCGGTGTTGTCCTTGACCAGCCCGCCGAGGCGGGACACGGCCTCGCCGGTGCCCAGCACCGCCTCGAGACCGACCACCTGGGATCGCATGGGGCCGTAGCGCACCACGTGGACGCCGCCGGCGTTGGTGGCGACCATCCCGCCGATGGTGGCCGAGTCCCGGGCGCCGGTGTCGATGCCGAACGCCAGCCCGGATGCGGCCGCGTGCGCCTGCAGCGCCGCCAGCGTCACCCCGGCGCCGGCGGTGACCTGCCCCGCGAGCACGTCCACGGGGCCCAAGTCGTCGAACCGCCGCAGGCTCAGCACCACTTCACCCGCCCGGGGCACGGCCCCGCCCACCAGTCCCGTGTTCCCGCCCTGCGGGACCAGCGCCACGCCTTGGGCCCGGGCCGCCGCCACCAGGGCGGCGACCTGCTCGGTGGTCGTGGGGCGGACCACGGCGGCGGCCGCGCCCCGCCAGCGGCGGGTCCAGTCGACGGAGTAGCCGGCAATCAGGTCGGGGTCGGTCAGCACCTCGGACCCGCCCACGGTTGCCCGGGCCACGGCCAGGAACTCGCTTACGGCGGCGTCGTCCGCCACGGTCAATGTCTCCTGTGGGGCTGCGCCCCACACCCATCGCCGCCGGGCGAGCTGGCGCTCGCGCCGTCGGCCTGCAGCGCTCGCGTCGCGCGCACTTCAGACCACCTCGAGGTCGATCCGGCGGGCGACCGGATCGGCGGCCCGCAGGACCACCTCGACCTCGTCGCCGGGCCGGCTGCCCCGGCCGTCACGCGCCTGGGCGACGACCGCCGGGTCGCGCAGCTGCACCTGGGCGCGCTCGCGGTCCTCGTCCACGTCGACAACGGCCGCCGCGAACCGCTCGCCCACCGACGACCGCAGGACCAGCGCCTCGGCCAGGTCGAGCACGGCCCGCGAGTAGTCGCCCTCACGGGCCCGGGCGGTGGCCATGACGTCGGGCAGCAGCATCAGCTCGGCGGCGGCCCATTCGGGCACGTCGTCGCCGGACACCAGCGCCAGCGTCACCTCGTTGGCGGCCCGGTCGCACAGCCGCCGCAGCGGCGCCGTGACGTGGGCGTAGGGCGCGGCGACGGCGGCATGGACGTGACGCTCCGGGAGCACGCCGCCGGTGAAAGCGGCGTAGCCGGCGCCCCGAAGGGCCCGCGACGCCTGGACGAGCAGGGCCGCACCCACCGGGGTCGCCGGGTCGAGCGACCGCACGAGCTCGGGATACCCGGTCCGGGTCCCCGTTCCGGTTCCCGCCGTGGCCGCGGGCCAGGCCACCCCCAGCGCCGTGGCGCTGCGGCGCAGCCGGGCCAGCGTCCGCTCGTCGGGCGGCGCCAGCGTCCGCAGCAGCCCGGTGCCGCCGTCGACCATGATCCGGGCCGCCTCGGTGCCCGCCAGCAGCGAGATCTGGGCGTTCCAGCCCTCGGAGACCAGCGGCGACTCGTAGCGCAGCCGGTACTGGTCGCGCCGCGGTTCCACGGGCTCGACCACCTGGTCGGGCAGCGGCAGGCTCACCCCGCCCCGGGCCACCTCGGCCGCTTGGCGGAGCCGGCCGATGCCCCGCAGCAGCACGAGTGCCTCGGAGGCCGAGCCGGCGTCGAGCTGATCGACGACATCCCGGTAGGTGAGCTGGGCGCGGCTGCGCACCACCGCCCGCTCGAGCCGGGTGACCTCGGGGGCGCCGGCGCCGTCCAGGTCGATGCACCACAGCAGCGCGGGCCGGTCGTCGTCGGGCAACAGGCTGGCGGCGCCCTCCCCCAGCGACGGCGGGTGGAGCGGGTCGCGCCGGTCGGGGCCGTACAGCGTGACCCCGCGCCGGTGGCACTCGGCATCGATCACGCCGCCGGGCTCCACGAAGGCGGCGACGTCGGCGATGGCGTACCACACCCGGAAGCCACCGCCGGGGCGACGCTCGGCGCCGAACGCCTGGTCGAGGTCGCGGCTGCCGGGCGGATCGATGGTGACCAACTCGACGTCCCTTCGGTCGGGGCGCCCGTCGCTGCGCCACACCGCGGCGTTGGCCACCGACTCGGCGGCGTCCAGGACCTTGCCGGGGAAGCCGTCGGGAACGTCGAGCTCGGCCCGCACCCGTTCCATCCCCCGCCGGACCTCGGCGGCGCGGATGACCGCGGGGGCGACGGCGACCCGGGGGGTGGGCACGCGCGTTTTCTACGCGATCACGGCGTCGCCGGCACGATCCGGCCGGCCGCCTCACCCAGCTCGATCGTGACGCCGTCGGCGGGCCGGGCCTGGCCCCGCAGCACCACCTCGTCGCCATCCTCCAGGAAGGTCCGCTGCTGCCCTGCAACCTCGATCGCCTGGGCGCCGCCCTGCGTCAGCTCCATCAGGCTGCCCTGGCTGCCGGTCTCGGGACCGGAGATGGTGCCGGAGGCCAGCAGGTCCCCGGTGCGCAGGTGGGCCCCGTTGACGGTGAGGTGCGCGACCTGCTGGGGCAGCCGCCAGTAGAGGCCCGCCGCCGAGGTGCGGCTGATCGTGGCCGGCGGGTCGCCCGGGTCGGCGCCCGCGGGCCGCAGGCCGACCTCGAGGTCGAGGGCGAGCCCCCAGGGCTCGTCGAGGCGCAGGTACGCCAACGGCTCGGGATCCTGCACCGGCCCGTCGACGTTGCACCCGGCCAGGGCCTCCAGTGGTGTGACCCAGGCCGACATGGTGGTGGCGAACGACTTGCCGAGGAACGGCCCCAAAGGCTGGGCCTCCCAGCCCTGGATGTCGCGGGCCGACCAGTCGTTGACGAGCACCACACCGAACACGTGGTCCGCCGCTTCGCCGATGGGCACGGGCCGACCGTGCTGCGACGGGGCCCCGACCACGAACCCCAGCTCGAGCTCGATGTCCAGCCGGGTGGTGGGCCCGAACACGATCGAGCCGTCGGGGAGCCGGCGCTGGCCGGCCGGGCGGACCACGGGTGTACCCGACACCACCACGGTGCCGGCCCGCCCGTGGTACGCGACGGGGAGATGGCGCCAGTTGGGCAGCAGCGGCTCGCCCTCGGGACGGAACAGCCGCCCGAGGTTGGTGGCGTGCTCCAGCGAGCTGTAGAAGTCGACGTAGTCGGCCACCGCGATCGGCAGGTGCGAGCGGGCGGCGGCGACGGGGACCAGCGCCGGCTCGACTCGGGCGCGGCTGGCGGGGTCGCACACCAGGTCGGCGAGGCGGGCCCGCACCGCGTGCCAGGCGTCGGGCCCGAGCGCCAGGAACGGGTTGAGGGTGAGGGCGGCGAACACCTCCGCCGCGTCGGTGCCGTCGAGCTTCGCTGGTAGGAGGCCGTTGTCGGCCAGACGAGGCATGTCGAGCACCTGGTCACCGATGCGCACGCCGACCCGGGGCCGGTCGCCGCCCACCGAGAAGGTGCCGAACGGCAAGTGCTCGGCCGGAAAGCCCGAGCCGTCCGCGCCGTCCACCCAGGACGTCAGGAGTGTGGGTGCCGGCACTAAAGCAGACCCCGGGACCTGAGACCCTCCGCCGTCTCGTCGATCGAGCATGTGCCGACCGACATGAGCAGCTCGCGGGCACCCGCCGCGTGTTCGACGAGAGCCGACGTGTCGGCGGCCGCCTCCTCGGTTGCCAGGACCTCGCTCACGGTCGTGACGTCGGCGCCGGCGTGGGCGGCACCCGCCGCCGCCAGCAGGTTGACGAGGCCGTGGCGCAGGTCACCACGTTCCGTCGATCGGAACGGGTGGTGCAGCCCGGCGGTGGCCTTCAGCTGGAGCCCCCGCCCGGCGCAGCCCACCAGCGCCGCCGCCAGCCAGTCGCAGCTGGGTACGTCGTCGGGGGTCGGGCCGCCACAGCGCACCTTGGCCCGGGCACCGCCAGCGGCCATCTCGTCGAGCGCGGCAGCCACGGCATCGGTGTCCAGGTCCCGGGCGATCTCGACGTAGCGGTGGACCTGCCGGGGCGGCTCCGGCGGGCGAGCGGACTGGGGCGCCTCCACCTGCACGATCCCCGGCGTGGCGTAGATCGTCGCCCACGGTGCGTCGCCGTCGTAGGCGATGACCCCGAGCTCGGGCGGGCGGGGCAGGCCCGAGGCGAGGCAGGTGTCCAGCTCGGGGAAGCGCGACGCCGGGCACAGGAACGGCCCCACGAGGGGCGCAGTCGAGGCGTCCCGGCGCAGCCGGTCGTGGGCTGCCAGCGCCGCCTGCATGGGGAGCTGGGCGGGAGGGAAGAGACTGGCATCGTCGAACAGGCGGTCGACGACCGGGGCGAGGGTCGCTGTCACGTTGTACCTCCGGAAGGCGGAGGTTAGTTTCCGACTATCGGTGCCGAGCAGTCCAAGACCGTCCATGCTGCGCTCACGCTGCTGGCCCTCCTGAGCCAGGGGCAGGGCGACTGCACGGCGGCGGCGCTGGCCCGCCGCCTCGGCTTGTCCCGGTCGGCCACGGCCCGCTTGCTCACCACCCTGGAGGCCCACGACGTCGCCCGCCACGCTCCCGCGGGCTGGGGGCTGGGGCTCGGGCTGCTGGCGCGCGCCGCCAACGTCGAGCCGATGCTGCGCGACGCCGCCCGCCCCCGCGCTGGAGATGCTGGCCGAGCGCTTCGGCGAGACCGCGCTGCTGACCGTGCGGGAGGGCGACGAGGCCGTGGCCATCGACCAGGTCCTGGGCACCGGCAGCCAGATCGTGCACGTCCGCTACCGGACGGGCTACCGCCATCCGCTCGACGTGGCCGCCCATGGCCGGGCGCTGCTGGCACCGCCCCCACCCGACGGCGAACGTCCCGCGGCGATCGTCTCCGATGGCGCGCTGGAGCCCGGCGTCCAGGGCGTGGCCGCACCGATCTTCGACGTGCGGGGTGCCGCCCCGATCGCCAGCATCGGATTGGTCGCCCCGGCCCACCGCTTCCCCCCGGTCCGGGAGGTTGCCGACGCCGTGCGCACCGCCGCGGCCGGGGTCAGCCGCAGCGTCCAGCCCGATCCCCACCCTCCAGCCCGACCCCGACCGCCGCCCCTTGATGGCGTCGGCCTCCGGCCGACACAAGACAGTGTGGGAGTTGACCATGCCGTACTACCGACGGGTCGGTGACATACCGCCCAAGCGCCACACCCAGTTCCGGGCTCCGGACGGCCGGCTCTACGCCGAGGAGCTGATGGGCACCGAGGGCTTCTCCTCGTCGTCGTCGCTCCTCTACCACCGCAACCCGCCGACGGCGATCGTTGCCGCCGAGGCCGTGCCCGAGGCCGACCCCGGCCTGGCCCCCAACGAGCCGCTGCTCCCCCGCCACCTGCGGACCGGGACGCTGGCCGCCGGCGGCGACCTCGTGACCGGCCGCACCCTGCTGCTGGGCAATGCCCACGTGCGCCTGCTGGTGGCCCAGCCCACCGGGCCCAGCGGGCTCTACCGCAACGCCACCGGCGACGAGATCGTCTACCTGCGCGAGGGCAGCGCCCGTCTCGACAGCGTCTTCGGCTCGCTGCAGTGCCGGGCCGGCGACTACGTGGTCATCCCTACCGGCACCACGCACCGGTGGATCGTCGAGGGCGACGAGCCGGTCCACGCCCTGGTCATCGAGGCCCGCGGCCACGTCGGTCCGCCCGAGCGCTACCTGTCGGCCACCGGCCAGTTCCTGGAGCACAGCCCCTACTGCGAGCGGGACCTGCACGGGCCCGAGGAGCCGCTCACAGCGTCGGGTGACGGGGCGGGCGAGGGCGCAGCGGACGGCGGCGGTGGCGCGGCCGACGAGCCGGTGGACGTGCTGGTGCGCCAGCGCGATGGGCTGACCCGCTACCGCTACGCCCATCATCCCTTCGACGTCGTGGGCTGGGACGGCTGCCTGTACCCCTACAGGCTGTCGATCCACGACTTCGAGCCGGTCACCGGGCGGGTCCACCAGCCGCCGCCGGTCCACCAGACGTTCGCCGGTCCCCGCTTCGTGGTCTGCAGCTTCGTGCCCCGCAAGCTCGACTACCACCCGCTGGCGGTGCCGGTCCCCTACAACCACGCCAACGTAGACAGCGACGAGGTCCTCTACTACTGCGCCGGCGACTTCACCAGCCGCGAGGGGGCGGGGATCGAGCCGGGGTCGATCAGCCTCCACCCCGCCGGCTTCATCCACGGGCCCCAGCCGGGCAGCGTGGAGCGGGCCTTGGGCCAGGAGACGACGGACGAGATGGCGGTCATGCTCGACACCTTCGATCCGCTTCTGCTGGCCGACGGTGCCCGGGCCTGCGACGACGCCGACTACGCCTGGTCGTGGGCTACGAGCCGGCGCGCATAGGCGCCGGCTCTCGGCGCCGCTTCTCCCGCTCTTTCCGCCTGCGGCGCCGGGCCGCTCGAGCCACGGCTGCGCTGTCGCGCAGCCTCAGGATCAGCGCGCACGTAGGCCAACCGCGTCGAGCGCCAGGGTCCGGTCCACCAGCTCGTCCTGTGCCAGGGGCCGCTCGTAGCCCACGGACCCGATCTCGATCATCGCGTCCTGGAGGCGCTCGGTGGTGCCAGCCCTGATCTCCCAGTCGAACAGCAGCGCCGGCGTGGCCGCCAGCTCGTCGGCGTCGGCGCCCGTCGCCTCGGCGAGGGCGTCCATCACGTCCTCGTCCTCGCGGTAGTCGCCGGTCAGGTGGGTGTTGATCGTGCGGATCACGGCCCTCGTGTAAGCCAGACCGACGTCGCGGTCGGCGTCGAGCAGCCGGGCCGACATCATCGTCCCGTCGATCGGCTCGCCGGCGGGCAGGGTGGCTGCCAGTGCGATGCCGTCGGCGTCTGCCGCGCGGGACCACGCCGGCGGGTCGACCCACGCCGCCGCCAGCTCCCCGTCCAGCAGGCGGTCGACGGCGTCCTCGCCGGTCGCCGCGACGAGGTCGACGTCGTTGAGCGACAGCCCGTCCTCCGCGGCGACGGTGCCCACGGGATAGATGCCGGCGCTGCGCCAGCCGGCGCCCAACCCCAGCGCCATCCCGCGGAGATCGCTCCATCGTCCCGGGCCCCCCAGGAGGTCGGAGCGGTACCAGAGGCCCGCCTGTGGCACGTGGGTGTCCCCGGGCGCCGTGGACAGCGTGCCTCCGAGCACCCAGCGCACCCCGGTACCGCCATGCGCGGCGTCGAAGAACGGGGCGTCGACGGGCCCGGCCACCGCGTCCACGTCGCCGGACGCCAGCGCCGCGAACGCCTCGTCGGCCGGCAGCTCCACGATCTCGACCTCCAAAGCCTCGGCGTCGAACTCCGCCAGGCGGTCGGCGAGCAGGACCGGCGCCGCGGCTTCACCCCACTGGGTGACGGCCACCCGCAGCCGGGCGGTCTCCGCCAACGGCTGCGGCTCGGGGAACCCGGCGGCACACCGGGCCACCGTGCGGGAGGCGTCGAGGTCGGCGGCGTCGGTCAGGGCGGCGGACCCGCAGCCGTCACCCACGTCCTCGGGGAGCTGCGGCCCCGGCTCCGACGTCGCCACCTCCCCCGTGTCGGCATCCCCGTCACCATCGCCGTCGCCGCCGTCGGTACCGCGCTCGTACGCTGCGGCCGCGGCGGCCAGCACCACGACGGCGGCCAGCGCCCAGAGGACGGTCCGGCCAGTCGACGAACGCACGGGTGAGCCGGCCGGCTCAGGCCGGGACGGTGGCGAGCGCGTCGCGCACGAACCCGTCCAACCCGGCCTCGAGGCGGTCGCGTCGCAGCAGCGTGCGGGCGACCACGGTGGCGCCCCGCTCCTCGAGCACGTCGGCGAAGCGGTCCAGCGCCTTGCCGGCGTGGATGGCGTAGGTCATGAACGCCGCCACCCGCTTGCCGTCGATGACGGGCATCGACCGGATCCGCCCCGCCCGGCCCGGGCGGTGGCCGAACAGCACCAGCCCATCGACCCAGGTGCCCACGAACACGATGTCGGCGGCCGCCAGGTCCTTCAGCCCGATGTTGGTGATCGGGTAGATCGCCACCTCGACCCCCTCGCCCGCCACCGCCTCGCCGATGAGGCGGGCCGCCCGCGCCGTGTTGCCGGTCAGGCTCTCGTAGATGACCACCGCTCGCATGGGGGGTCAGTCTGGCAGAGCCGTCCCCCGAGCCTGCGCGAGAAGCGCAGGCCTGGCCGGAGCGGCCGTGGGAGGGCAAAGACGCGTCGAAACCTGAGCGGCCCGGCGCCGCAGGCGCCATGAGCGGGAACGCGTCTAAGAAGGGAGTCATGGCGAAGCAGATGGAGTACCGCAGACTCGGCCGGTCGGGCCTCAAGGTGAGCGTGCTGTCGTTCGGCTCGTGGGTGTCGTTCGGGCCCCAGCTCGACGTGGGCCGGGCCCGCGACTGCCTGGCCGCCGCCTATGAGGCCGGCGTCAACTTCTTCGACAACGCGCAGTCCTACGCCGAGGGCGAGTCCGAGCGGATCATGGGCCAGGCCATCGCCGAGCTCGGCTGGCCCCGGCACAGCTTCCTGGTGTCGTCGAAGTTCTTCTGGGGGCTCGACGACACGGTCAACGCCCGCGACACCCTCAACCGCAAGTACCTGCTCGAGGCCATCGACCCGTCGCTCGAGCGGTTCGGGCTCGACCATCTCGACCTGATCTACTGCCACCGCGCCGACCCGG
>OCZV010000545.1_pt1 | contig 13692 bp, 15 predicted proteins | sample 1539051 | NCBI WGS metagenome assembly OCZV01 (sample SAMEA3113581, study PRJEB22503) | soil metagenome
GACCTCGATCACCGTGGTCGCCACGAGGACATCCAGCTCGCGCCTCTTGAATGCGTCCATCACCTCCCGCCGCTCCGCCGTCTTCAGCTTTCCGTGCAGGCAGCCGACGCGGAAGCCGCGCAGCTCGGCCGCCCTGAGCCGCTCGGCCTCCTGCTCGGCGGCGCGCGCCTCGATCGCCTCGGACTCGGAGACGAGCGGGCAGACCACGTACGCCTGCCTCCCCTCCTTCAGGTGGCGCCGGAGCCGGGTGTAGGCCTCGGCGCTGCGCTCGTGGCCGACCCAGCGGGTCACCACCGGCTTCCGGTTCGCCGGCGGGCGCGGGATCTCGGTGACGTCGAGGTCGCCGTAGACGGTCTGCGCGAGCGTGCGCGGGATCGGGGTCGCGGTCATGTGCAGGACGTGTGGCGTCGTCCGCCCGAGCGCGCGCCGTTGCTCGACCCCGAAGCGGTGCTGCTCGTCGACGACCGCGACGGCGAGCGAGCGGAACTCGACCTCCTCCTGGATGAGCGCGTGGGTGCCGACCGCGAGATCGGTCTCTCCGCTCGCCAGCCGATCGCGAACCGCGCGCCGCTGCGCGGCGGGGATCGAGCTCGTCAGGAGCTCACAGCGCACGCCCAGGTCGTTGCAGACGCCCTCGACGGTGAGGAAATGCTGCTCGGCGAGGGTCTCGGTCGGCGCCATCAGCGCGCCCTGGTGGCCGGCCTCGACCGCGCGCAGGAGCGCGTAGAGCGCGACGACGGTCTTGCCCGAGCCGACGTCGCCCTGCAGCAGCCGGTTCATCGGCGTCGTGCGGGCGAGGTCGAGGTCGAGCTGCTCGATGGCTGCCTCCTGGTGCTCGGTCAGCTCGAACAGGAGCGCCTCGCGGTAGCGGGTTATTAGGTCCCCGTCGTCGGGGAGCGCCGGGGCGCTCGCCTGCTCCTCGAGGACACGCCGTCGGTCCTGGAAGCCGAGCTGCAGCACGAGGAGCTCCTCGAGCGCCAGCCTCCTCCGCGCAAGGCTCGCGTCGGCCCGGTCGCGCGGCCTGTGGCGGGCGGCGAGGGCGTCGGCTCGGAGCGGCAGCCCTTCCTCGTGCCGTAGGCGGGCGGGCAGCGCGTCCGGGAAGAAGCGGACCCGGGGGAGGACGTTCTCCACGAGCGCGCGCAGCCGGTACGAGGGCAGGTCCTCGCTGGCGCGGTACTCGGGGACGAGGCCGACCGTGTGCAGCCCACGCCCGCCGACCTCTGTCCGGGCGACGCGAAAGCCTCCCGACAGCTCCCGGGTCCCGTGGAGAAGCAGCTCCGTACCCGGCGCGAGCTTCGCCAGATGTGCCTGGTTGAACCAGATCGCGGTCTCGCGCACACCGGCCGCGTCCACGACCACGCCCTCGACCAGCTTGAGGTTCCGCCGGCGCGTCGGGCGCACGCGGATGCGCTCGAGCGTGCAGCGCACCGTTCCCTCCTCGCCGGCCGTGAGGTCGCCGAAGCTACCCACCTCGTCCCAGTCGAGGTACGTGCGCGGGACGTGCTCCGCCAGGTCACGCACCGTGTGGATGCCGAGCCGCCCCAGCCGCTCCGCCACCTTCGGGCCGACGCCGGCGAGCGTCTCGACCGACGCCTCCGGGTCGGCCCGCCCGCGCACGGCGCGAGGCGGGCCCGTCTCGACGCCGCCGAACCCGGCCGGCGCCGCCGCTACGGCTCCCCGTCCCAGTAGTCCAGCTGCTCCAGGCGGGTCATGAGGCCGATGCCTCGGAAGTAGACCTTGCCGGAGCGGGGGTAGTAGGCGATGTCGTTCGGCTCGCGCGTGCCGTAGGCGAGGTACCTGAGCCGCCCCTCGCCGGCGCGGAGCGCATGGGAGATGCGCGTGCCGGGCGGCCTTGCCACGACGCTCCCCGCCCGCACCGGCTGCTCGTCCTCGCCCAGAAGCAGCGTCCCCTCTCCGTCGAGCACGACGAAGATCTCCTCTTCCGCCGAGTGGCAATGGGGCGGCGAAGCTAGGCAGCCCGGTTCGAGGACGACGTGGCGAAGACCCGTCGCCACGGAGCCCGCCGCCCGCGCGAGGTCGCGCTCGAGCCCGGCGTAGCCCGGCCGGTCGTAGGTCTCGCCGGCTACGTCGTCGACGTTGACGATCGAGGGAGGCCGTTCGCTCGGCTCCCCAACCTCGGGCTCGCCGGCCTCCGCCTCGCGGTGGAAGGGATGCCGCTCCTCGCCGATCACCGTGACGTCGACGAACCCCGGCGACATCCAGGCGACGCCGGCGCGCGGAAGGACGGTGTTCCCGTGCGGGAGGCGCTGGCCGTAGGCGAGGACGCGCAGGCCCTCGGGCCCCGCGCGGAGCGTGTGCGCATCCGTTTCGGCGAGGTGGACGAGGCAGTCGCCGGGCCCCACCTCGTAGACGGCGCAGCCGTCGAGGTCGCCCTGCCACGAGAGCCCCGAGCCCGCGAGGACGAAGAAGATCTCCTCCTCGGCCCCCTCGACGTGCGCCGGCGTCGACCACATGCCGGGATCGACGTCGATGAGCTTCACCCCGACGCCGCGCGTGCCGGCGGCCGTGCCGAGGTTCCGCCAGCTCCCGGCGATGTGCCCGGCCTCGCGGCGGTAGGGCTCGACGTCGTCCCAGTGGATGACCGGCTGCACCGGCGCAACGTTATCGCCCGGCCGGGCGGCCGGAGAGCCGAGGCCGGCTCATCGCCGAACCCCGAAGAAGAGGCCGAGCGTGCCGGGGCCGCCGTGCGTGCCGATGACGAGGACCTGACCCAGACGGCCATGGCGGTGCCTGGCACCGACGCGGCCGCCGCGGACACGGCGCGGGTGGCCGCGTCGCCACCGCCCCGGCCGCATCCCTGCGCACCCACCATCGTCCCCGCCGGCCCTGGCGGAGCCTGGCACCGACGTGGTCGCGCGAGCCGTGTCCGGACGGCCTAGGCCGGCTCGTCGCCGAACCAGAAGAGGCCGAGCGTGCCCGGGCCCCCGTGCGTGCCGATCACAGGGCCGAGCTTCACGAAGATGTCGAAGGAGGCAGTCGGCCGGGCCCCACGCAGGCGGGTGAGCAGCGCCTCGGCGTCCTCCGGCGCCGCCGCGTGGCCGACGCCGACGTGGAGGTCGGGCGAGTCCTCGGTGCCCTCGAGAAAGAGCCGCTCGAGCTCGGCCAGGGCCTTGGCGCGGCCGCGCACGCGCTTCAGTGGCGCGACCTCGCCGTCGTCGAAGTGGAGGATCGGCTTCACCGAGAGGAGCTGTCCGGCGAGCCCGGACGCCTTGCCGACGCGCCCGCCGCGCACGAGGTACTCGAGCGTCTCGACGGTGAAGAGCAGGCCGCGCGTGCGCCGGAAGCGCTCGACGAGCGCGTCGATCTCCTCCATCGTCGTCCCACGCTCGAGCCGCCGCTGGATCGCGTCGGCGAGGATGACCGTGCCGCCCGACGTGACGCCCGAGTCGATCGCCGTCACCCGGCCGTCCCCCGCGGACTCGGCCGCGAGCCGCGCGCTCTCGAACGTGCCGGAGAGCCGCGCCGACAAGAGGACGGAGAGCACCTTCTCGTAGCCGCCGAGCTCCTCGTAAGCGGCTGCGAAGTCGGCGGGAGTCGGCTGCGAGCTCTTCGGCGGCGCCGGCGCGGCCTTCAGGCGCCGGTAGAACTCGTCGGCCGAGATGTCGATGTGGTCGCGAAGCGTCTCGTCGCCGAACGTGACGTAGAGCGGGACGACGCGCCAGTTGGGGTGGCGGGCCTGCGGATCCGGGCAGTCCGCCGTCGAGTCGAGGACGATCGCGGTGTTCTCAGCGGAGAGCCGCACCGCGCCCCGCGGCGTCCCGGACGGCGCCGACGATCTCGTCCAGCTCCCGGTCCTTCGTCAGGCACGCGACGGCGCCCGCCTCGTACAGCGCGTCGATCTCCTCGGTCTCGGCGGTTGCCGTGAGGACGACGACGGCCGTTCCGGGACAGCCCTCGCCGATGGCGGCGGTCGTCTCGACGCCGTCGAGCTCGGGCAGCCGGTAGTCCATGAGGACGACGTCGGGCTTCAGCCGCAGTGTGACGTCGAGGGCACTCCGGCCGTCCCCGACGGCGGCGACGACCGAGAGGTCGGGCACGACGCCGAGGAGGAGCTCGAGCGACTCGCGGAAGATCTCGTTGTCCTCCACGATCACGACGGTGATGGGCTCGCCTGCCACGTCAGAGGAGAATATCGGCCTACTCCGCCGAAAACAGAAGCGGGTAGTGGGGCTGGCCGCCGTCGTGCACCTCGATCTCGAGCTCGGGATGCTCCTCGCCCAGGAACGAGACGAGGTCGTCCACGCCTTCGGCGGCCTCGCCCGCGAGGATGGTGAGCACGTCGGCGCCGGGCTCGAGGAGGCGCTCGAGCACCTCGCGCGCCACGGGCTGGAGCACGGGGCCCGCCGTCAGGGGCTCGCCCTCGACGAGCCCGAGATACTGCCCCTCCTCGACGGCGAGCCCGCCGACGACCGCGTCGCGGGAGGCCCGCGTGACGGCGCCCGCGCGGACGCCGGCCGCGGCGTCTACCATCTGCGCGGCGTTCTCCTCGGCCGGCAGCGCGGCGTCGAAGCACACCATCGCCCCGAGCCCCGCCTGCAGCGAGCGCGTCGGGACGACGCGCGCCGTCTTCGCCGTCGCGCCGACCGCCTGCTCGGCGGCGAGGATCACGTTCTTGTTGTTGGGAAGGACGACGGCCTCGCGGGCCGCGAGCGCCTCGACGGCCGCGACGATCTCCGCCGTGGCCGGGTTCATGGACTGCCCGCCCTCGACACAGGCGGCGCCGAGGCTCTCGAAGAGCCTCCGGTTGCCGGCGCCGGCGCAGACCGCCACGACGCCGCACTCGGTCGGCTCCGCCGCCGTCGTCAGCCGTTCCTCCCGCTCGGCGGTCTGGACGTGCATGTTCTTGATGTCGACCTCCTCGACGACGCCGACGGCGGTGCCGAGCGCGAGCGCGGCGCCCGGCTCGTCCGTGTGGAGGTGCACCTTCACCGCGCCACGCGCGCCGACGACCATGAGCGAGTCGCCGAGGCGCCCCAGCTCCTCCTCGAGCCGCTCGGGCTCGGCGTCGTCGCCCTCGACGAAGAAGGACGTGCAGTAGCGGAAGCGCGAGAGCTCCTGGTGGACCGCCTCGTCCGGGATCGCCTCGAGGAGCGGCGCCGGCTCGGGGAGCGGCTCGCCGCGGACGTGGGAGGAGATGCCGCGCAGGATCTCGAGCAGGCCCGCCGCACCCGCGTCCACCACGCCCGCCTGGCGGAGGACATCGAGCTGCTCCGTGGTGCGGGCGAGCGCCACGTCGCCGTGCGCGAGGAGCTCCGCCAGCGCGTCCTCGAGCGGCGGGGACGCGGCGCCGAGCTCGTCCGCCTTCTCCGCGAGGGCCCGCGCGACCGTGAGGATCGTCCCCTCCTGCGGGTTGCGCACCGCCGCGTAGCCGGCGTCGCTCGCTCCGCGAAGCGCCCGCGCGACCGCAGCGACGTCGGGAGCCTCGTCCTGCGGCAGCGCCTCGAGCGCGCCGCAGACGAGCTGCGAGAGGATCACGCCCGAGTTCCCGCGGGCGCCCATGAGGATCGCGCGGCCGAGATCGGCGCCGGGGTCGCGCTCGAGCCCGTCCACGACCGCGCGCACCGTCATCGTCATGTTCGTCCCGGTGTCGCCGTCGGGAACCGGGTAGACGTTCAGGTCGTCGATGCGCGTCCGGCTCGCCTCGAGCGCGGCCAGCGCCGCGCGAGCGAGAGCTAGACGGCCTTCTCGACGCGGCCCGACTTCAGGCACCGCGTGCAGACGTAGGCCCGGCGCGCCACCCCGTTCACGAGGATGCGGACCCGCTGGAGGTTGGGGTTGAAGCGGCGCTTCGTCGCCACCATCGAGTGGCTCCGGTTGTGGCCGAACGAGGGGCCCTTCCCACAGACTGCGCAGACCTTCGACATCGGCGGCTGAGTATAGCGGGAGGAACCCGCCCTACTGCGCGGCGCGAGCCCGCAGGCGGCCGAAGACGTCGGCCATCTCGAGCGCCGAGCGGGCCGCCTCGGCGCCCTTGTTCCCGCGGGCGCCGCCGGCGCGGGCCTCCGCCTGCTCGCGCGTGTCGGTCGTGAGCACGCCGAAGGAGACGGGGACGCCGGTCTCGAGCGCGGCGAGCTGGAGCCCGCTCGCGGCCTCGGCGGCGACGTAGTCGAAGTGCGGTGTCTCGCCGCGGATCACGCAGCCGAGCGCGACGATGCAGGCGTACTGGCGCGTCTTCGCGAGCGCCATCGCGCCGAGCGGGAGCTCGAAGGCGCCGGGCACGGGCACCACCTCGATCCGCCCGCGCTCCACCCCCGCTTCCTCGAGCGCCGCGATCGCGCCGTCGAGGAGCTGCGAGGTGATCTCCCCGTTGAACCGCGCCACGACGATGCCGACGGCCCGGAGCGCGCCGTCCGGAGAGCCCGAGACGACCGGGACGCCGTCGGGGACCCGAAGGCGCCCGACCGCGTGCTCGGAGGTGCCGACGTGCTCGTTCACCGCTCCTCGCCGGGCTCCTCGAAGCGCTGCTCCTGGTGGTGGAGCCGGTGGCCGAGCTTGTCGCGCTTCGCCTCCAGGTAGAGGCGGTTCTCGAGGTTGGGCGGCACCTCGATCGGCACCTGCTCGGCAACCTTCAGCCCGAAGCCCTCGATGCCGGTGATCTTGCGCGGGTTGTTCGTGAGGATGCGGATCGTGGTGAGCCCGAGGTCGGCGAGGATCTGCGAGCCGATGCCGTACTCGCGGGCGTCGGGCGGGAAGCCGAGCTGGATGTTCGCCTCGACGGTGTCGAGCCCGTTCTCCTGCAGCTCGTAGGCTCGGAGCTTCGCCAGGAGCCCGATCCCGCGCCCCTCCTGCGACATGTAGAGGAGGACTCCGCGCTCCTCGGCGGCGATGCGGCGGAGCGCGAGCTCGAGCTGCTCGCCGCAGTCGCAGCGGAGCGAGTGGAAGACGTCGCCCGTCAGGCACTCGGAGTGGACGCGGACGAGCACGTCCTCCCGTCCGGCGACCTCGCCCTTGACAAGCGCGACGTGGTTCTTGCCGGTCAGCACCTCGCGGAACGCGACCGCGGTGAACTCGCCGTAGGCGGTCGGCAAGCGCACGGACGTCATGCGCTCGACGAGCTTCTCGTGGCGGCGCCGATACTCGATCAGGTCCTCGACCGTCACGAGCTTGAGCCCGTGGCGCTCGCAGTACGGCACGAGGTCCGGCACGCGGGCCATCGTGCCGTCCTCGTTCATGATCTCGCAGACGACCCCGGCCGGGTTGAGCCCGGCGAGCCGCGCGAGGTCGACGGCCGCCTCCGTCTGCCCCGAGCGCTGCAGGACGCCGCCGGGGCGCGCGCGCAGCGGGAAGACGTGTCCGGGCTGGACGAGGTCGCCGGGGCCCTTGGTCGGGTCGATCGCCACCTGGATCGTGTGCGCGCGGTCGGCCGCCGAGATCCCGGTCGTGACGCCCTCGCGCGCCTCGATGGCGATCGTGAAGGCGGTCTCGTACGGCGTCTCGTTGTTGTCCGTCATGGGTCGCAGGCCGAGCTCGTCGCAGCGCTCCTCCGTCAGGCAGAGGCAGATGAGGCCGCGGCCGTGGGTGGCCATGAAGTTGATCGCCTCGGGAGTCGCGAACTGGGCCGCGATCGTGAGGTCGCCCTCGTTCTCGCGGTCGGCCGCGTCCACGACGACGACGAGCTTCCCCTCGCGGATGTCGTCGATCGCCTCCTCGATGGTGGCGAACGGCGCCTGGGTGTCGACCTGCGCGCTCATGCCTCCGAAAGATCGTATCGAGGCGACTCGGGCAGAGGCTCCCAGACGAGCGCGTGCACGTCGAGCACGATCCGGTCGCCCGGGAAGACCTCGCCGGCGACCGCCCCCACCGTCTCGTTCACCCACGTGTAGCGCGGATCGGTCGTCGTATGGGTGACGGAGCCGACGACGCGGCCGACCGGCTCGGCGTCGGGCCGGCCCCGGCCGGTCAGCCGGAGCAGGATCGTCGCGCCGTCCTCGGTCTCGACCGCGCCTTCGAGCTCGGGGAGCCAGGCGCCGCCCGCGAGCAGTCGCGCCCGGTTCGCGCCGCGGAAGCGGCCCGCCACGCGCCCCTCGCAGCGGCCCTCGGCGAGGAGCAGGAGCTCGTCGCCGCTCCCGAGCCGCTCCCGGTAGCCGAACGTGATCCGGTAGAGCGGCTCGAGCCTCATCGCTGCAGAAGGCGCTCGACGTGCTTGGCGAGGACGTCCGCCTCGAGGTTGACCTCGTCGCCCTGAGCCACCGCGCCCAGGGTCGTGACCTCGCGCGTGTGCGGGACAAGCGCGACGGTGAAGGAGCTCTCCCCGAGGGCGGCGATCGTGAGGCTCACTCCCTCGACGGCGATCGAGCCCTTCTCCACGCAGTAGCGGAGGATCTCGCCGCCCGCTTCGATCTCGAGCCCCTCGGCGTCGGCGCGGCGCACGCGCCCCACGCCGTCGACGTGGCCCTGGACGAAGTGCCCGCCCAGCGGCTCCCCGGCCCTGAGCGCCGGCTCGACGTTCACGCGCGCGCCGGCGGCGAGACGGCCCAGCGAGCTGCGCCGCAGCGTCTCCGGGACGGCGTCGAAGGCGAGCACGCCGTCGTCGGCGGCCACCGCCGTGAGGCAGACCCCGTTCACGGACACGGAGTCGCCGACGGCGGCTCCCGCGGCGGTCTCCGGTGCCCGCACGCGCAGCCGGACCCCGCTCGTAGAGTCCTCGAGCGCCTCGACGGCCCCCAGCTCGCGCACGATGCCCGTGAACACAGCGCCAACGATAGTCCGCCCTCTACGGGTCGCGGAGATAGCCGCTCAGGAGGACGTCGTCGCCCAGGCGCTCGAAGCGGGCGTGCAGGAGGCGCCGCGCCTCCGGGAGCTCGCCGAGGAAGCGCGGACCGGAGCCGGCGATCGTCGGCGCGACGACCAAGAGCAGAGCGTCCACCAGCCCGGCCGCGAGAAACGCCGTCGCGAGCGTCGGCCCGCCTTCGAGGAGGAGCGACTGCACGCCCTCCTCCGCGAGGCCGGCGAGCTCCTCCTCGAGGGGGCCGGACCGGAGCTCGAGCTCGGAGCCCTCCGGGAGCGGCCCGCGGCCGAAGGCCAAGCGCCGCGGCTGCCGCTCCGCCTCGACGTCCCGTGCGGTCAGGGACGGCGCGTCGGCCCGCGCCGCGCCCAGGCCGACCGCGACCGCATCCATCCGCGCGCGGAGCTCGTGGACGCGCCTGCGGCTCTCCTCGCCGCTCACCCAGCGCGAGCCGGGAACCGTCACGCGGCCGTCGAGCGTCACCGCGAGCTTGCAGAGGACGAACGGCCGGCGGAGCGCCGCCCAGGTCCGGAACGGTGCGTTCTGCTCCCGCGCCAGCCGTTCGAGCTCCCCGCCGGCGAGCTCCACCTGGATCCCGGCCGCCCGCAGCCGCTCGAAACCGGCGCCGCTCGTCCGCGGGTCGGGGTCGCCCACCGCCGCGACGACCCGGGCGACACCGGCCGTCGCCACGGCGTCGGCGCACGGGGGCGTCCGCCCGTGGTGCGCGCACGGCTCCAGCGTGACGTAGAGCGTGGCGCCCCGCGCGCGCTCGCCGGCAGCTTCCAGGGCGACGATCTCGGCGTGCGGCCCGCCCGGACGCTCGTGCCAGCCCTCGCCCACGACCTCCCCGTCCCGCACGAGCACGGCGCCGACGACCGGGTTGGGCGCCGCCGTCCCGCGGCCGCGCTCAGCCAGCTCGAGCGCCCGCTCGAGCGGCCGCGGGTCAGTCACGCGGCGCCAGCTCGCGCACGAGCCGGAGGTACGCGCGGTTCAGGTCCTGTCGCCCGAAGATCGCCGACCCGGCCACGATCGCGTCCGCCCCCGCGTCGTGCGCGGCGCGCACGTTGTCCTGCGTGATGCCGCCGTCCACCTGGACGACGACGCGGTCATGGAGTTGCGCGCGCAGCTCGCGGAGGCGGTCGAGCGCCTCGGGCATGAACTCCTGGCCCGAATAGCCGGGGTGGATGCTCATGCAGAGGACGAGGTCGGCGCCCAGCGACGCGCCGACGGCCTCCTCGACGGAGGTTTCCGGGTTGAACGCGACTCCCACCTCGAGCCCGTGGGAGCGCGCGAGGTTGATGGCGTTCCACGGCTCCTCGCTCGCCTCGACGTGGAACGTGACACTGTCGCCGCCTGCTTTCGCCACCTGCGGGAAGTGGTGCTCCGGATTCGAGACCATCAGGTGGACGTCGACGACGCCGCCGTCGGCGTGGATCAGGGGCGCGATCGCCTGGAGGACGACGGGGCCGATCGTCACGGGCTCGACGAAGTGGCCGTCGCCCACGTCGAAGTGGAAGACGCGGGCGCCCGCGTTCAGGAGGTGCCGCACCTGCTCGCCGAGGCGCGCGAAGTCGGCCGCGTAGAGCGACGGCTCGATCTCCACGGTACGCAGCCAGTCGCGCCAGGCCATGGCGCGATCCTACGTCCGCAGGCGGGCGACGAAGAACCCGGAGGTGCCGTGGACGTGCGGCAGCGTGAGCAGGAACTCGGGGCGGCGGGGGTGCCGGAACTCCCGCCCGAGCTCGCCGAGGTCGTCCACCGGCAGTCCGAGCGCGTCCACGACCTGCTGGTTCTCGGCCGCCGCGAGCGTGCAGACCGAGTACGTCACCGTCCCGCCGGGGCGCACCCGCTCGACGGCCGCACGCAGGAGCGCGAGCTGGAGGTCCGGGAGCGGCTCGGCGCGCCAGCGGAGGTCGGGCCGCGAGTTGAGGACGCCGAGGCCGGAGCAGGGCGCGTCGACGAGCGCTCGGTCGAACGTCCCGAGGTCGTCCGGAAGCGCGAGGGCGTCCGCGTTCACCACGGTGAGCCGCTCCGCGCCGAGGCGGCGGGCGTTGTGCTCGAGCTCCCGCGCCCGACCGGGATGCTTCTCGACTGCGACCACGTCGGCACCGGCGGCCGCGAGCTGGGTCGCCTTCCCGCCGGGCGCCGCGCAGAGGTCGAGCACGCGCTCGCCCGCGCGCGCGCCGACGGCGGCCCCGGCGAGTTGGGAGCCGCGGCTCTGCGGCCACGCGTAGCCGCTCTCGAGCCACTCGGGCGGCACGGCGTCCACGACACGCGGACCTTCGGGCGTCCGCACGGCCGTCTCGGGCGGCTCGTTCTGGGCGCGCATGAGCGCGCGCGCTTCCTCGGAGCCGAGCTCGCGCCACCACGTCTCCGCGACCCAGTCGGGATAGGAGTGCATGAGCGCCGCGGCCTGCGGCGTCTCCTCGTGCAGACCCGCGAGGTAGCCGGGCAGCCCCTCCGCGAGCCGGCGCATGACGGCGTTCGTGAACGCGACCGCCCGCTCGAGCCCGGCGGCGCGCACGAGCTCGACCGTCTCGTCCACGGCCGCATGCACGGGGACGCCGTCCATGTAGGCGAGCTGGTAGGCCCCGGTGCGGAGAGCGGCGCGCACGGGCGGGTCGAGCTTGCGGACGGGGCGGCGGCCGAGCGCCTCGACGGCGGCGTCCAGCGTGCGCACCCGCTGCACGGTTCCGTACGCGAGCTGCATGGCGAAGGCGCGGTCGCGCGTGTCGAGGCGCTCCGCAGCGGCCCGGAAAGCGCGGTCGGCGTAGGCGTCCTCGTCGAAGACCCGGCGGACGACGCCGAGCGCGACGCTGCGCGGGGTCACTTTCTGAGGCCGCGCAGGTACTCCTCGACCGGTAGGCGGCGGCCGCCCTCCCGCTGCACCTCGAGCAGCTCGAGGCCGCCCTCGACGAGCGCCGCCTCCGGCCGCGCCGGCCGCGCCTTCCAGACGATCAGGCGGCGCCCCGCGACCAGACCGCGCGCGCCGATGTGGGGGGAGAGCGCGCGGATCTTGTTCAGGTTCTCTTCGGGCGGCAGCGACCAGTCGAGCTCCCGGTCGGCCGCCATGATCTTGTCGGCGTACGTGACGCCCACCTCCGGCTGCGGGACGAACGTCGGCTCGGCGAACACTTCGTCGAGGAGCTCGAGCGCGACGCGGGTAGCGCGCTCGAAGACGACGGCCGAGTCGTCCTCCGGCCCGATCGGGAAGCGGCGCTGGGCGGCGATCGGGCCCGCGTCCAGCTCCGCCGTCGTGCGGTGCACGGTGACCCCGGTCTCGCGGTCGCCGGCCATGATGGCGCGCTCCACGGGCGCCGCGCCGCGCCAGCGCGGCAGGAGCGACGGGTGCACGTTCAGCCACAGCCGGTCGGCGAGGAGCCTCTCCGGGATGAGCACCCCGTAGTCCGCCACGAGCACGACGCGCGCGTCGCCGGGGAACTCGGTGAGGCGCTCGGGCTGCTCCACGGGGATCTCCCGGCGCAGCGCGACCTCCTTCGCGGGCGGGGCGAGCTTCTTGCGGCCGCGGCCCTGCGGCTTGTCGGGCTTGGTCAGGAGGACGTCGATCTCGCGACGGCCCGCCAGTCCGTCGAGGATCGCCGCGCCGAACGACCCGGTCGCCGCGACGGCGAGGCTCAAGCCCGTGTAGCGGCCGCGATCACGCGAGCGGCCCCAGAATCGGCTGGGGCCGAAGCTGCGCGAGCGCCTCCCGCCGCCCCTCCGGTGTCGTTCTGTCGACGGTGAGGACGCCGTCGAGGTGGTCGAGCTCGTGCTGGATCACGCGCGCCTCGAGCCCTTCGGCCTCGATCCGCAGCGGCTCGCCGTCCGGCGAGGTCGCTTCCACGGTGAGCGACACCGGCCGCTCGACGGGGACGACGACGGTCGCGGAGCCGAGCGAGAGGCAGCCCTCCTCCGAGGTCTCGCGCTCCTCGGCGGTCTCGAGCACGCGCGGGTTGACCAGCGCCACGACGGGCTTCTCGTCGGCGGTCTGATAAACGAGGACGCGCCGCAGGACGCCGATCTGGGGAGCGGCGAGTCCGACGCCCCGCGCCTCCTGCATCAGGCGGCTCATGCGCTCGGCCAGCGCCGGGAGGGACTCGTCACCCTCCTCGACCTCGTTCGCCTGCATCCGCAATACCGGGTCGGGGTACTGACGGATCTGCGCGAGGGCAGCTCGACGCCGGGCTTCGCGCTCGGCGTCGAGCTGCTCGCTGCGAACCTGGCCTTCGACCTCGCCCACGGGGCGAGAGTCTAACGCCGTGATTGGCGTGCCCTACGTCAGTCTGGTCTTGCGGCGCTCGCCTGTGACGGCCCGCCAGATCAGCAGCAGCACGATGGCGCCGATGATCGCCGCGAGCCACGTGCTGACGTCGAAGAACTCGTCGATCGGGTCGCCGAAGCCGATCGCCTGGGCGATGAAGCCGCCCCCGAGGGCCCCGAGGATGCCGATGATCGTCGTGACGATGATGCCGCCCGGATCGTCGCCGGGCAGGATCGCCTTGGCGATGAGGCCGGCCAGCAGGCCGAGAATGATCCAGCCGATGATTCCCATGACTCTCCCTTGTCGGTGTCTCCGGTGGTGCCCGCCGGTGATTCCCCGCTGACGCGCGGGAATAACCTGAGAAGGCGCTAGGAGACGCCCTGCGGGTCGACGTCGACCGACGCCGTGAGGCCGTCCCGGCGCATGGCCGGCGCCGCCGCGGCGAGCAGGCGCGCGGCTCGCGAGGCGACCGCGCGCGGCGACCCGGTCTTCGCGAGGATCTGGGCCCGATGCCGGCCGCGCAGGCGGAGGAGCGGCGCGGGCCCGAGCAGGTCGGCGTCCACGTCCGCGCGCTCCAGCCCCGCGCGCAGCTCGGCGAGCAGGCGCGCCGGGGCCGCGTCCCCGGGCCCGGCCACGACGACGCGGACGAGGTGGCGGAAGGGCGGGTAGCCGAGCTCGCGCCGGC
>OCZV010000546.1_pt1 | contig 13690 bp, 13 predicted proteins | sample 1539051 | NCBI WGS metagenome assembly OCZV01 (sample SAMEA3113581, study PRJEB22503) | soil metagenome
CGCATATATTAAACATATGTTTGAGACCGTGATTATGGCAGATAGTATAATCAATCAATTATGCAACTGTATCCGGTGTCATAGTGGGATTAGGTGTATTATTATTCGTTGTACGCGCTCGTAGGCTAAAAGGAACAACAACGACCGCTACTTCCAGTCGTGAAGAAAGAAAGGTAAAATATGATTCTAGCGGCAGGGCCATTTCGGATTAAATTGTGTAACTATTAATGATGCACTTCGCCGATGCTTCTAGTAATAAAAATAGAAAGTTATGTAATATTGCCTCAGAAGTCTTTTGTATTCTTTAAGCATATTAAAATTAGGTCGTAGGAGTCCCCTGAAGCAACTCTCGTGTCTGACGCCGTGTTGTTTCTCCCTCCTGCGGCTATATCTTTAAGCCTTTATGAAGTGCTAATTATTAACAGTTATTATTTCGTCTGTAACGAGAGAAGAGGTTGGAGCATTGCTTCGGTTAACAAATTTCTCAATCCGGCTGTCTAATAATCAAAATAATTATGACGTTATCCTTGTTAGACATCTAAAACGATTAAGTAAGTATATAATCTACATACTATAATCCTATAATAATATGTGAATCATTATGTATTATGAGGTCTCCGCTCATACGTGAGGGGCAACTTCGTTGGAAGCAAAGATCACAAGAACAATTATGTTTATCAACATCTCAACTATCACATCTACCACAACAACTCACTTTAGAAGATATTTCACCTAAATGGGCATCACGCCTAAATAATGAAAATATACCAACTTTTATGTCATTGACCTGGTTACAATGGCGTTTCGAATTACAGAGGTCTTCTAAATGCGTTGTAGGAGAAGCATATGGCTATTCCTCGGAGTATACTGAGAACTGTGACGAATGCGATAGAATTGGTTGCAAGTTTCTGTACTACTTTACATTAAATTGGCGAAGTAAATTGATATTAAATAAACAACAATTTGTAAGGCATTGGAATGAAGTGCATAGTCGCTCACCTACTTCTTCATAAGTATTTTCAATAATCAAATCGTCATAGGATTATGATATAATTCGTCTAGATTGAAAAGGCTTATTCAAATCTCTTCTGTGATGCAACCTTATCTTGCAAGGTTGCCTTCATTGTCCTAATCGTCCTCATCTTTATTTTCTCTTCTTCTTTCTCTTGCCGGTCTTTTCTGGACATACTGTTTAAGATTATGAAAAAAGTACATGATAAGGATCTGTAGTTTGGCTGAAATAAATAAGAAGATAATGTCTTAGAATTCTTTAGCCTTTATAACGGTATAATTTCTAAGGCAAAAGGTCTCACAAGCCCGCAGGAGAGCCTTAGACCAACGCTGGTATCCTGATGTCCTATTGTTTCTTCCTGCAGCTATTTGCATGTAACTTATATCTCAGTTAGGTATGGCTCCATCAATCTTCTTCTGTCTCCGGTTCTTCCTCTGTCACAGATTCCTCGGGGCTGCCGGTGGCATTCAATGATATATCTACAAACTCTGGTCTTGTTGCAGGCGAATTATTTCCTGTTGTACATGTTAATTCTAGACCTATGGTTGTTATTACACACGCCTTATATTCAGCACCCGTATTTACGGTAACATTAGGAAATGTGGCCACATATTCTATAATGCCTCCTCCTGCTCTAGGACTTGTTGCCATAGCAGTAGTCGAACCAGTAAGATTAGAAGCAGATAGGATGTCTGTGTCTAGGAATTTTACCCTTGATGCTTCACCATTATTAGCAGTAACAATTGCAACTATATCCCCTTTTGATTTATCCGCCTCGAATATTGTCATGATGACTTTGAAGATATCTTCTCCTTTTCCTGTCTCGGCATGGGCCGGGTTTATTGGGTTAGTCGTTGTGAGAAGGCCGGTCACTGATATCATAACGACTGTTATTGTCGCCACCAAATAGTTGAATGCACTCTTAATTGTTGGATTGTTCATGTGACAACTAGCAAAAAAAAGTATTTAGAATATATGGAGAAAAGACATTTACAAATGTAGTGCAGGAAACCTCAGGAGACTCAACATTTAGCTACGGAGGCTTGGCTAATTCGTTGAGTTTAGGGTTAGATCCGAATCAGGATCGATTGACCAGTCCTAACAAAAATAGAAACTCGAGACTTTTTTATTATAATGAACGTTAAGAAACCGGCCGGTTAAGACATTTTTTATTGCGTTGCTAATATTATTGTCTACTTATATTCCTATATAGTTAATATGCACGAAATACAGAATTCTGATTATATATGCAACTGGATCTGCCACGATATACAGAGAGATTTGGAGCTATAAGTTTACACGGAGTCCAGCGTGTCTATGAACTGGATTCAGGATTTAATAATGGTGGTTTGACGTCTGAGTTTATCAGACGGATAGGCAATGAGGAGATATCAGAGATTGAAAGGAAAATGGCAATTGTTATACCAATTAAAGGAGAACGTCTGAAGCTACTTGAGGGAGTATTGAGTGGCATCCCGCACGATTGCCTAACAATTATCATTTCCAACAGTCCTAGGCAGCCAGTAGATAGGTATAAACTAGAAAAGGAAGCACTAGAGCAATTTAACCGTTTTGTGGGCAGGAACGCACTGATATTGCACCAGAAGGATCCGGGGTTATCTGAGGCGTTAAGGCACGTTAACTATAATGGTCTTTTTGGCCCTGATGACACAATTAGGAATGGCAAGGCAGAAGGCATGATAATCGGAATGTTGCTTGCAAAAGCTGCAGGCAAGGAATATGTGGGATTCATAGATGCCGATAATTATGTGCCCGGCGCTGTTAATGAATATGTAAAGATATTCGCTTCAGGGATCGCAATGTCCAATACACCTTATACGATGGTCCGCATATCATGGATTTATAAACCAAAAGTATCAGAGAGTGGTGTGTACTTTTCAAAGTGGGGAAGAGTCTCCGAAATAACAAACCAGTATCTGAACTCATTGATATCTTACTATACCGGATTTGAAACTGAAATTATGCGTACAGGCAATTCAGGTGAACACTGTATGTCACTGAAATTGGCCGAACTCTTGACTTATTCATCTGGTTTTTCTGTGGAACCGTATGAGATTGTTAATGTATTGGAAGAATTTGGTGGGATTGTTCCGACTGAATATCAGGAAGCAATGGATAGAGGAGTTGAAGTAATGCAGGTTGAAACTCGCAACCCACATTTCCACGAAGAGAAGGGAGATGAGCACTTGAAAGAAATGTTCAATGAATCTCTAGGCTCTATTTATCATAGTAAAATTTGTCATCCCAAACTTCGTGAAAAGATTATCGAGGATCTCAATTCAAGAGAGATGATGTCTGAAGGACAAGAACCAGATGTTTTACAAAAGATTAGCCCTTTCAAAGACATAGATATTCATCAGTTCGCAAAGATGCTTTACGAAAGGGCCACGAGTTTCGCTCATTCTGTATGAGCAAACTCGAAACCGACTGAAATATACCTTATTATGTGTAGACAATTAAATTATAAACGCTTTTAAGTCATTGAATATACTATAGTTCTGTAGTTGAAGTCGGATCTATGCTGACCGCAGTATAAGTTCTCGAGCTTCGAATACGGAGTTAATAAATATAATGTGTGGAATAGGAGGTATTTTAAGCAAAAAGAATGAGAACGTTGTGCCACTCGTCGGCGCAATGCTCTCTTGTATGACAAACCGTGGTCCCGATGGAGCAGGGATAGCAGCCGACAAGCATAGTATACAATCAGATTCATTTTCAAACCTGAGGTACCACAAGCTTTCTGGAAGCAGTGCATTAGGGCATGTCAGACTAGCGATAGTTGGGGGTACTTGTGGACAACAGCCTTTCCGTAGCTGTGACGGGAGGTTTACTGTAGAACACAATGGTGAGATTTACAATTATAAAAGGATTCGAAAAAGACTAATTAACAACCACAAGTTCAGTACCCAGACAGATAGTGAGGTAATTGTTCATCTAATAGAAGATTACTTTCATAACAAAAATGATTTGCTCTATGCAATCAAAAAAACTGTCGCTGAGTTGGATGGTGTATACGCGTTTGTCGTCAAAGAAGAAGAATCAGGAACACTTGCTCTTGTTAGGGACAAAATGGGTGTAAGGCAAATCTATTATGGTGAAAATGAAAGATTTATTGCGTTTGCGTCTGAACGCAAAGCTCTTTGGAAGATAGGAATAAAAGAACCAACAAGAAGGGTACTTCCTTGTCATGCGGTAGTTATTTCCCCAGATGGCACTTTACAGGAGTTCAAAATAGCCAATCTGCCTATACAGCCGACTAAAAAGATCCACACAATGGCTTCGGCGATCGGTATATATAAAAATGCATTACTGGCGTCTATGAAAAAACGAACACAGGATTTTGATAAAGTTGGCATAATCTTTTCTGGTGGCATAGATAGTGTAATTATTGCATGGATTGCAAAGAAAATGGTTTCCGATGTTATCTGCTATACTGGTGGGGTTCGTGGCTCAAATGACATTTTGTATGCGAGACAAATAGCAAAGAAGCTTGACCTTAAACTGAGGGTTAACGAGCTTAGTCAGGATGAGGTCGAACAGATGATTCCTGAGGTTATCAATACAATAGAAGACACCAACGCAGGACAGATAGAGGTTGCAATTCCGGTTTATGCAGCAGTAAAGCTTGCACACGAAGACGGAATTAACGTGATGTTTAGTGGGCAGGCTGCCGATGAGCTTTTTGGAGGTTACGCTTGGTATGCAAGAGTAGTGGAAAAGGAAGGATATCAAAAGCTACGCGATCACATGACCCAGGACTTACTTTTATTATATAAAGAAACTCTTGAGAGAGAGGATAAGATTACTATGGCGCATAGTATAGAGATGCGCGAGCCTTTTCTTGACATTGGAGTAATTAGATGTTCAATGGGAATGGATCTTAAGTTGAATATAAAGGGCGCGAAGGACAAACTTGGCAAACATGTTCATAGAAAGCTTGCGCAGAACCTGGGTATTCCCAAGAATATTGCGTATCGCGTAAAAGAAGCAGCCCAGCACGGATCTGGTATGCATGCCATATTTGATACGATAGCTCGCAAGCACGGATTTGATGAATCTACAATTTCAAAGAACTATCTTGAAGTTCTTCAAGCACGTGAAAAAATTGGCAGCTCACAAAGATATGGTTATCTATTTGAGAACGAAAAAATGTGGATCGCAGAACCTCATGTACAAATGTACCTAGATAGCATTTCGAAAATCCTGCCAACCTTTGAACAAAACCTCTTGGCTAAATCTAATAAAAGATGAATAGAATGGATACAATAAGATAAATTGCTCTAGCATCTAAAAGACTTTCTTCGAATTGTACGAATCATGAGAAGTGGAGAAACGAGCAAAGCAGGAATGGTGACACCGATGAAGAATGTCTGAAATGGGGCAAGCACGGCAATGCTTGTTCCTGCACTTATTCCCAATAATGCAGAAAATATACTGCCTGCACAAGTCGGACAACCTACAAATAATCCACCTGTCAATCCTATGCTTTGGATTAATGGTGTCTTATTTTTTGAGATTCTTGCAAATTTAAAAGTGTGGAAACTTAATGTGATGTTGAAACCGACTAGTACTGAAACTGTAATGGCTAGGATAATATTAATCGGTATTACGAGAACCAAAAAGTGATCCGTTAGATAGACAGAAAGCATTGGAACATAACCTGGAATATTACAGCATGGAACAACGTTAACGGAAGGAACAGTAATCCCTTGCTCGAAAAATGAAATACTATTGTTGTAGATAAAAATCTGAGATAGAAAACCAAAAACAACTCCGTACATTACCGACGAAATTAGCATAATCCTTCGATATTGGTTATCCAAAAGAATTAGACCAATGAAGTACCGGTTACTACCGGTTATTGCACCTCGATGCTCTGCTATCAAAATTCTATACACCCCATATCCTATAGATCCCAGTGACATAAACGTAATAGCCAAAATAGTGTACGCAAGATTTTTGAGCTCGGGCATTATCAAAGTTGTTTGCCCACTGGGAGAAGTAAGGCGCGAGTAAATTAAAAAAGCAAGTACGAGAGAAACCAAGCCGATGAGGGCCATCCTAAAGCCGCTATTGCGAATATCCTTATGTTCTTTAGTAGATTCCATCTTATGATTATAGATTAAAATGCTGCAATACCGAAATTAAATTTACCGCATCACTAAAATTAACTCACCAATGGACTGCAAGCCTTCTTACAGCACTACATTTACATACAGGTAAATTTCGCAGCAGTAGTTAACGAAATATTTTGAGGGTGTAAGCCTTAATTCTTAGCAATGTATATACATAGATTATCATGCCCCGTAGTTTTGAAGAAGATAGTGATGAAGGTTATATACAAGCAAAAATAAGCTATGTAGGCTTTGCCGATCAACTAGGCCTAGAAGGGATAGTTATACTCAAGACATTTGAGGGGAAAGAATTTCCTATGCGAGCTTTTTCTGGCGAGGTTGCCAGACATATATCACGATTTCAGGGTGGTGACAAAAATATGATCCCTACAATATACAATCTGGTTGAAGAGATAGCAGTCATTCAGGATCTTCTTCTTATAGAAGTGAGAGTATATCAAAGTGGTTCAGTACTACGCGCAAACCTGCATTTTAAGAGCAGAAGAGATAATTTAGTATTAAGAAATTACCGAGCATCAGATGCCATCGCCTTGGCGGCGTACTACGATATACCAATTAAAGTGCGAAAAAGTTTATTCGAAGAAGCAATAGAGCAATAACATAATTGCAAAAGATACCAATTAAAGTGCGAAAAAGTTTATTCGAAGAAGCAATAGAGCAATAACATAATTGCAAAAGATAAATATTATGTTACTACCTCTAACACTCTCTTCTGCGATGTTGCATTCTTAATTTCCATTGCAATCCTTCTGCCTACGCCCAATGTATGGCCGTAGTAGTATTTAGTATAAGGACTAGTGGTCGCCATAATAGGATTACCCGGAACCCTAAGCGATACATCATATATAACCAGGTCGAGATCAAGTGTAACAATACCTTGCAATGAAATCGGTCCAATGATTCCAGGAGGATATTCTTCCTTGACAGCGTCTGTAAATTTGTCACCTATTTCGAACACCTTTTCAAGCATTGATTCTCTTATGCTTGCAGGGGTGTGACCTACCTCAATATTCTGGATTCCTACTTCAATCTCCATTTGCTGTTTAGCTGTTAAGGAGGTAGTAAAATCATGAATATTTGTTTGCAACCTTCTCTCAATCCCAAGAAATTCTGTCTCTTTCTTCAGTGGAGAGAAAAAGAAATTGAAATTAAAATAGGTTCCTATAATATACTCCTCTATCGTGGCAGATTTAAGATCCTCTTCGCTGATAAGTCCCTCCTGGATCTTTGACCTAGCTTTCCGCTTATAGTCTTCGTACGACGTAACAACAAAAAAAGCTCTCTCCAGTTTTCTTTTTGATTCTTGTACTTTTACCATCGCTAGATTATTTATCTGTGAAGGTTCTTCGTAAATTCTAGGATGCCTAATCTTAGCAACGTCTAATAAGTAATATTGATTTCTTTTAACTGATCGCTCTTCCGCCCTTAATAATTCCCTGTTTCCAAAAATTGGTATTTCTAGTTTATTTTCTATATTATCATATCCAACATAAGCTGTAAATGCTCTATTTGCAACAATAATTGTATTTAAGTTTCTTAATTTAGCCTGAATTTCTTCGTCAACAATGCTAGAAAATTGGTCAAGAGTAATAATTTCGTCGGAAAGACGCGAAAACCTTCGGTATGGACGCTCCCTCCCCCTTTGACATATACATACAGTTTTGATGTTTTCATCCTTGGCCCCATCCATGATCTCTAGTGCAGAATGACTGCCTATTGTCCCAATTGAAATATCATCTAAATCATATTGGTTAACAATATTTCTGATTTGTTGGATATTCAGCATATAATATGTTATAGTGCTAATGAGTTGAATCACTTAAAAAGCTTCAAAAAGAGAAAGGATAATAATTTATGTCTTTTCATTAATGTAACTGAGACAAAACCCCTTATTTCATATGAAGACTACAATACAGATTTCTCAAGAAGATTTTAATGGTATGGCACTTTATGGAATCTAGTGGTAGAGTGGGATGAACAGATTAGGGCTCATCTCCTTTGGATATGGGGCCAAGAAGAAGGTTTCATGAAAAGAGGGAAAGAGGGTATGCTTGTACTTACCGATAGGAGAATTGCCTTCATCACAAAAACAAATATGAGTTATAGAGTGCATGACGTTCACTCCATCAGACAAGCTAAGAGGTTTAAGGAAGGTGATAATGTGTTCAGACCCCTAGAAGGATATGGGATAACAGATCTCGATAGTGATCTAAAGAAAAGCACTGGGAACCTTGATGTCCCTTTTAATCGAATACTTGATATCACCTCTGAAAAGAAACGCTGGGCAACTTTGCTTAAAGTGAAAATTAACATGGGCCTTAAATCTAGTAACTACAAGTTTTCAGTTGTTAAGGGATGGGTGAAATATCCATTGAAGGATCCAATTGAATTTCAGCGTGTTGAATGGGTACCCATTATTAATTTCATAAAGGATCAGATAAACACGCATATGTAATAGAATTATAAATCAGAATGCATGAATGAGAGCGGAGGTGTAGAAAGCAGGTTTAAACCATGGGCAGCGGTATGCGTTCCTTCTTTGGAATCCTGTTTAGCGGAGGTTGCCTGGGTATCAGTTAGGAGATGACTAAAAAACTGTATATCCTCGGCGTAGGTCCTGGCTCTCCGAAGTATTTGACCTATATAGCTCGAGAAACTATCATTAAATGTAGTTATATCATAGGCTACAAGTACACTTTAAGAACTATAGAGACAATTATTGACAGAAGTAAACAAAAAGTTCTGGAGGTTACTCTTCAAAACCAAGATGTTGTTTACCAAAATGTCTATAGACAAATGAAGAATAATGAATCTTGCTTAGTTCCGTTTACGGGGGATGCAAGCTTCTCCGAATCTGAAGTCGTCGATAGACTATTAGAGATTTTTGGTGATGATAATGTGGAAATTATTCCAGGTATCAGTTCGATTCAAGTAGCAGCTGCAAAATCTAAGGTGCCACTCGATAAATCACACATAACCACTCTTCATGTCAGCGGGGATATTGAGAAGAAAAAAAAGGAATTAAGTGAGGCAATACGTAAAGGTAAAAGTGCAATTTTGCTACCTAGACCTTGGACAAATGATCCGTCAAAAAGGTTCATGGAGTCGGATGTAGCTATATTCTTAAGGAGCACCGGAATTAACACTTCAGCTCTCAATGCTTTTGTCTTTGAAAATCTAACGGATATGGAGAATGAAACTATTTTCAAAGGTAAAGTTAGCGAACTGGAGGGAAAGGAATTTAGCGACTTATCAGTTCTAGTAATCGATCAAGCTAAACGCGAGACCTATAATGAGTTGACAAAAATTATGAAGTAATACTTTTCCTTATTTTCACAATCGAAGTATAGAGGGAGATATTTTATAGTTGTATGCTGCTTCTATTCCTACCCGCTTCTAGAGCTTGCTATTGTCACAATAAATGTTCAGTGGGTGTCCTATCGTTCAAGTTTTATACTCTTTTAAAAAGCTGTTACACAAAGAACTAAGCCAGGTCAAGTTACTAGGAGATTGTGAAGCCTTAAAATGCAAGGTGCATAAATGAGGCCAGTGGTATACTACGTTTTCTCGATTGCTTTAGCGACTACTCATATGAAATGTCAGAGATAGCGCCTGTCGAATAACGGACGCAAAACTTTGTAGACACGGATTATAGTAAGTTATAAGTATAATATAATTTTGCCAAATACATTAATGTGAGATAAGAGAATCTCGATGCTGCTAACTGATCATGACTAAGATTGGTAATACTTATCGATGGTTACATGGATATCTTGCCAATAGGCCTACCAATTTTAGCTGGGTTATAAAAGATGTACTCGCTGGAAGCGGAATGCCCATGACATATTCACAATATATATGGTTGGGGAGACATGGAGTTAAAACTATAGTTACCATAAGGGAAGTGCCGCTGCCTTCAGAATGGTTAACCAATAAGGCTATGGATTACTTTCATTTAGAAGTAGAGGATTATGGTGCTCCTTCGCTAGGCAACTTGGATGCAACTGTCAATTTTATTAAAAAGCAAATAGACGACGGGAAGCCAGTTATGGTTCACTGTGCTGCTGGTAAAGGGAGAACAGGAACGATATTAGCTGCATACTTTCTTAAAAATTATAATCTAACTTCGGAACGAGCGATCAAAAAGATAAGAGATCTTAGACCGGGCTCGGTTCAGTCTCTGCCGCAGGAAAAGGCGATTGAAATGTATGAAGAATATCTCAGGAAAATGGGAAAAAATTATACCAGAGACTTCAGTTCTTATTAGATGAGATATTTTTATCCGGTTAAAATCTCGGCTATAGAACCAAGTCTCTATATGTTTTGAATCATTAAACAAATGAAAAATGAATACCGGTAGTTTGTTCATCGGCTTGCGTTATCATCTGCCATTCTATTATCGCTCCAATTGAGAGAACTGCTACAACAATCCCTATTTCAATGACTGTGGGAATAAAGTACTCTCTCCATTGCCTCTTCTTTATAATCTGATAAGAAAGCATTCCGCTTCTTGAGATCGCTAGTCCGTAAGCAAAAACCTCCATAACTCCAAAAGGAGTAACTAAAATTAGGAGAGGGGAGACGTTATTCAAAAGAGGAGAACTTTCTGCAATAACGCTAAATATTAATCCGGTAGAAAAACCAGAGAAAATTCCTAGTCCCACGCCTAGAAAAGGTATAAACATCCCGAGTGAAATCCTAAGGTTATTAACAAATATTCCATTCTGATCAATTCCTTCCACTTGTTTGTTGAATTGCTCCCTTAGGTTCTCTGTTTCAATCTTGCCGATGTCTGTTCCTGCTCCAATTAAATAGGCAATTAAGAAAACAACCATTCCAATAGTTAGATAAAGCAAGCGCAATTTGATGTCAAAACGCAACGCTAATACAATATGAGCTTATTCTATTAAATGTTGATTTTGATCTGCCTATTTACTCTAGTAACCAATACCAACAATTTGTGATTGGCATTCTAATAATATTTTATCTTCGTAGAAACCCGCCCCAACCACGATGGATTTTCAGTCCGTTAAATTCATACCTGGGACGCGGGCCCAGGGGGTATTCAGTTATTTTTACGTTGGAGAATCCAATCACCAGTAGAAATTTATTGTAAGGATGTTTTTCTGTCAATTGGATGGATACTGTTGGTCAAATTTAATTAGAAGTACCTTTAAATTGTCTTTATCCTGAATCTCACCTGTCTATACATGTACGTGGGCATTGACGATTTAGCTATCTATGTTCCAAAGCTCTATGTTGATTATACGGATTTTGCAAGAGCACGAGGGATTGAACCTCAAAAATTAGAATATGGGATAGGAATTAGGAAAATGGCTTTGGTTGATGCTAATCAGGACCCAGCATGTATGGCCTCCAATGCATGTTTGAGATTAATTCAAAAAAATGATTTGCAGCCTGATGATATCGGAAGGATCTATATAGCTACTGAATCCGGACTTGATGAGTCCAAGGCGATGAATTCTTTCGTTATAGGTATGCTTGAGCAGGTTTACGGAGAGGGTTCATTCGAGCATGCTGGTGGAATAGAGTGTAAATTTGCATGTGTAAGCGGTTCATATGCATTATATGATAACGCAAACTGGATAAGGGCAGGAGAAAATGATGGTAAATCTGCAATAGTAATTGTGAGTGACATCGCTAAATACGATATTGGTTCAACTGGTGAATACACACAAGGTGCCGGAGCAGTTGCTATGCTTATAAAGGAGAATCCTAGATTATTAACCTTTGATAGAAAGGTTGCTTCTACTATCATTAAAAACGAGTATGACTTTTATAGACCTATCGGAAAGGAGACTCCTTTAGTCAACGGAAACTATTCTAATTTATTGTATCTAATCCAGGTAAAAAAAGCATTTGATAGCTATAAAGAAAAGATTAGGTCAACCGGTTTGATTCACCTCAAGGACGGCGAGTCCATTACGGACTATATTGATTTTTTCAGTGTTCACTTACCATATAGAAAAATGGGGGAAAAAGCCCTAATTTACCTGTTAAGGCATGAATGGCGACACCTTCCAAGATGGAAAGATGTTATAAAAGAGATTGGGATAGAAGAGCCGTTACAAAAAGACGCCAGAGGGACAATTGAGTCTGTGCTGTCAGACACGGAATTTATGAAAGCGGATGAAAACTTCAGAAGGGCATTTTCAAAATCGTCTTTTTATCATGAAGTCTTTGAAAAAAAGATGGCGAGCTCTCTTGAAGCTTCCGCGATAATTGGAAATCTATACACAGCATCAATGTATATGGGTTTTAGAAGCTTACTTGAGTTTGAATATAAAAAGAAGGAGAGAGATTTAGATGGTAAGAGAGTTGGTTTTGGTTCATATGGGAGTGGAAGCAGTGCAATGGTATTTAGTGGCGTTATACAACCTGAGCACAAGGAAATTGTAAAACAAATGGACCTCGAACAGGAAATAGGTCAACGTCTAAGACTTTCGATGGAGGAGTATGAAAGACTTCATGAAAATGGGAGAAATCCTGATGATTCAATTATAAATCCGCATAAGGAATTCATCCTGATGAGGGTGGGTGGAAGTACGGAAGACCTGGCGGGATTTAGAGAATATAGCTACACTACCTGAGTGTTTACAAGAAATCCATGTTTTTAACCCGTTATATAATTCGGAGAAACACATTACGCTTAAACTCATGCGAAAGATATTGTGGGTTAGTCAAATATTGCCCTTAGCTATTTGTTATAGGTCGCTAAGACGGTATATATTAGTATTTGTAGTACAATGCAGCTACCACGCAGGTATTCGACCCGTCTCCTAGTTCGTAGCATACATGTTGAGTCTAAATGAACGAACTGTATCTGTCGAAAAAAGTTCCAAGCATATACTCGCCTGACTCAAGGTCTTTCATTTATAGCTATACAGGTGTTTCTTTAGTATTACTATTGCCGTTGGTATTGCTATTATAATTATCAGTGCTACTGTCACATAGTATACGCCAGAATAGCAGACTACTAGCCCAGTGTTCCCCAGCGAGAGGATCTTCCCTAACTTGTCTCGATCGCCTTGACTACTTCATAGCAATCATCACAATACGACTTTCCCTTATAGAGATATTCCACCTCGTCTCCTGCAAGTACTTGGTCGCATTCTTCACACTTTGTTATCATGCCGATTTGACAGATGAAACCAGGGGTTCTATAAAGAGTAACGTTATACATTTGAGCTCTAGAATAAAAGCTCTACTATAATAGCTTTACCAGAAAAATAAACATAGCTTTTGTCTACAAGATAATATAAAGAGTCAAAACCACTTTACTAATGAGTAAAAAAGCTCACGAGAAGATGGCGGCAATGGCTGCTCATGCGATATGGAAAGGGAGTATATCATTTGGGCTAGTGAATATTCCGATTCAGGTTTTCTCAGCTACTCAGAGAGAGGAATATACTTCATTTAATCAACTATGTGATAAGGGACATAAAATCAGATACAAAAAATGGTGTCCTGTAGAGGAAAGAGAGGTTCAATGGTCTGAAAT
>OCZV010000547.1_pt1 | contig 13682 bp, 13 predicted proteins | sample 1539051 | NCBI WGS metagenome assembly OCZV01 (sample SAMEA3113581, study PRJEB22503) | soil metagenome
TAGACATATACGAAAGGCAAGAACTATACCTTTCAATTAAACCTTATCAAATTGAGACACTGACCAACAGTACACCTCAACTGCCCAGCCACTAGGCAAAATCTAAAAATCCAGTATCTTTTAGACAGCTTATTGCGGCTGGCTCAGAGCCTTACACGATTTCTAATCTCTAATAACTTGTTCGATTACAATATGATAGAAAGGCAGCGGCTACCTATGCGCCAGCCATACCGTTACGAAGATCTACAGCCCTGTGGTCGGAACCTTCGTTATTGACCGTCGATTCAGCTGCTGCGGCTTCTGCTGCCGATTTGTGCATATCAGACAATGCACATCCCATTTGAGCTTCTGGTTTTCCTCTTCTCATCAATCCTCGATAAAGCCCAGCCTCCAGAGTTTGACCGTGGGCCTTTTCCCATTCTTCTACGGGTATACTGAATTTCTTCTGTATTCTGTCTCGGTACCATTCCGGAATGACATTAAAGGCACAGAACGGTATAATTCTCAGATCTGGGGTGAGATAGTGAATGTCGCATCTCTGAAGCCTTTCAAGGTCTTCGTTATACTTGTCTTGGAAATGCATCATTCCCAAAAATAAAGACCTAATGTGCCAAGATCCAACTGAATCAAAATTACGCTTTAACAAAATGCTAGAGAACATCTTGGCAAGGTTCAGCCCATGAGGTTGCTTCGTTCTGTCAACAAATTGGCTAAGTTTTCGAACAACTTCTAACATGGTCCAATATCTGTTTGCACCAGATTTGATTTCGTCAGATTTCTCCTCGAAATACTCTAGCATACCCTTTATGTCAACAAACGCAGTCAAGGGGGTCAATTTCTTTGTTTGAGTATCTTCAAACACGTATGTGCCTGCACCACATGCAAAGTGAATAGAGAGTTCATATTTGGGCTTTTTGCTGAATGCCTCTATCACGTCGGTCATTGGCATGCATGATGGAACCGGAAACCAGGCATCAGTGGTTATCTCACCGTTAGTTTGCTCCTCGATCCTTTCAATACAGTCAGGGATAGTAATTCGGTATTTCTCACGCTCCTTCTTCGTCATCCTGCCAGTTAGTGACACAGGTTGGAAATTAACCGCATGCACGACATCGAGGTTCTTCTGGGCATATCGGATAATCCCTCCTAATTCATGGTCATTAATGGATTTTATTACTGTTGGTACAAATACGACCGTCATATCACATTTTCTAGCCGACTCAAGGGCATATGGTACCTCCCAGTGATTCTTTGGGTTCGTTCTAGGAGTAACACCATCAAAAGATAAGTACAAATTGTTCACGCCTGCCATCCTAATCTGCCTCATAGTCTCAGGAGACAAAGCCAGCTTGATCCCATTAGTGTTTAGCTGGACGTGATCGACGCCTTCCTCCTTCATTATTTTGATCATTTCGGTAATATCATCTCTCAGCATTGGTTCTCCCCCAGTAATCTGGATTGAATTACCCGCAATTGGTCTCTGTGCCTTTAGAGTTTTCATCATTGCCCTTACCTGTTCATGATTGGGTTCATATAGATAAGCACCTTCGAGGCCTTTTTTTACATAGAAGAAGCAATACCAACATGTCAAGTCGCATCTGTTTGTAATGATAATATTAGCCAGGCCAGAATGCGACAGGTGATTCGTACACAAACCGCAGTTGGTAGGACATGCACACTTATCGATCATAACATTAGGAGCTTGAGCACCCTTTCCGTCCATCCAATAAGTGCTAAACTTTTTGTACATCTCATATGATCCGAAATATAGCTCTTCGCACTCGCCGTGTGTTGGGCAAGTTTTTGTCATGTATACCTTCCCTTCTCTCTCAAAAACCTCTGCATCAAGAATCATATTGCAATCAGGACAAATGCTTTGCGTATGTCTTACTACTTTCCTAGCGGATGTATTCTTACTAGAAATATTTGAAATTTGTATTAAATTCATAATTTGTTACCTGCACCTTTATGCTCAGTTTTATTATTTTATATATAAATATACCGTCACAAATCCTAAGGTGATTAGTTGTCAGATATGTATATCACCCTGCCATTAAGTTAATTAGTGTAGCAGCCTGAACTGTGAGAAGAATTGCAAAGGACTTTAGCCGAATTTGAAAGATCCATTAAAAATCACGAATATCCATCAAAGAAAATATACTAGAAGATAACACAGCTTTTATAATCTAAATTGACGCCACCGATCGAACTTATCTTTAGTGGAGCGGAGGAGCTTATAGCGTTGACTTCATCTACATTCCCCAAAAAAAGCAGCAAATAGCAGTGCAACAAGCTTATCACTCACTGAGAAGAGCTAATGCTCAGAATAGCTACACGTACGAATAGCGCTTCTTCATCAAGAATCTCTGGCCTGGGTCGCTTCCTATGCCAGATGGTTATAGTTGGATTCCTCCTCTTGGCCTATTTCAGAATAACGAGGGGGAGGCTATAGCGGAAAGGTAAATGTACACTTTTCGAGTTCCAAAATTGGGACATATAATGACTGAGTATCGGTTCCAATAGTGTCCACAAATGTAAATTCACCTGTCAACCTCTTGAGTTCAATAAACTTCTTGGACGGTTTTTCGTTCTGCGCTATGTAGTGCACAACTGAATTGAGGGCACCAGACTCTATGAAGAGAATTTCTTTCCTATTGTGACTTATATGGTATAGCATCGGAGTTAATCCTATCGGGGACTGAGCAGCATATACTATTACCTTGAGCATATCTTCCAAGTTTCTGTATTTTAGATAGCTTGTCGGAGATGGTTCAGTTTGGTTTTTTTGTGGCATAGAACACTAATAAACAAACTATTGGGTTATTAGACCTTTTCTCTGGATCCGATAGAGTAACATATATCAGAAAACGAGGAGTACGGACGCAGTTAAGAGGCTTATTAACTTGATCTTCTTATTTTTCCGTAAATCCATAATCCTAAGACAACTATTATTGCCAGAATAATCAGCCCAATTATTACAGGAGCAAGTAGTTCTATTAGAAAGACGACAATAGCTATTATTACTATTAGCGCCAATATCCCGATAATAATTGTACCCCATCCCAAATTAATCACGATCCCCTATGTCATAATACTACTTATAGAGTGCAGTTAGACTCAGTTAAATTAGATGTGATGTTTAGCCATTCGGAATTGCTGTACGTTCAAACTTTTGAGATCAGAACGTATCATTATGGTTGTGTATCCAGCAAAGTCTGGATTGCATGATTCCTGTGAAATTTACTATACTATTGACTACATACTTATATTATGGGCAACCGGTGACATCTAGGTGAGCTAGATGAGCATAAGTGACAAGTCGAGGAAGGCTATGGAAGGCCTCGGCTTGACTGGGTACGAGATTAAAGTTTATCTCTGCCTTTTAGAGACGGGTTCTATGACTGCTTCTGATATAAGTAAAAAATCTGGTGTGCCTTATTCTAAGATATATGAGGTTTTGAATAGCTTAGAGGAGAAAGGATGGTTGGAGTCTGATAGCTCAAGACCGCAAAAATTTTTTCCTAAATCACCGTTGACTGCACTTGAAGCAATGAGGATGCGCATAGAAAGTAGCATTCGAGATAGCAAGAATACGATTATGAGTGAGCTAATGCCAATCTACGAGAAAAGCGGTGTACGAGAAAGACCAGAAATTTGGGTAGTTATGGGTGTCTATAACATCGCCGCAAAGATCGGCGAAATTATTCAGACTTGCCAACACGAACTCTTGATTGCCTTGCCACAGATAGCTGAGGGTATAGCGAGATCAATACAACCAACTTTGAGGTCGCTACAGGAAAAGGGTGTAAAGATAAACGTACTTGCTTCAGAAGAGGCAAATCCTGATACAATTCGAGCCATTTCGAGGGTCGCTAATGTCAGACTAAAAAATAACATGTTCGGCGGCGGCGTAATTGGTGACAGCAAACATGTAATGATACTAATAAGCGAAGGAAGAAGTGAAAGTGGGAACTTTGAACCAACTGCTATTTGGGCAGAACACATAGGTCTTGCTAGATTTGCAAAAGACTATTTCCACTATTTATGGGCCGACGCAGATAATAGGGGGGGAAAGCTTTCGGATGTCAATAGCGAGACCCAAAGAAAATATAGCAATAAGACAAGTATCTTCTAATGTTTTAGTTAGAACTTCCAGGCTAACTTAAGTTAGATGCAATTGGCTCTTAACAAGGTCTACTTAAGATGGCTTTTTATTATCGCCCTGCCTATCGTGCCCAAGGACAAACGATGACGAGACTAGCCCTACGGATGAGTTGTCGATGAAGTAGATCTTGAGTTTGGAGTTTGTCCTCCTCCTCTATGTATATTTGTTATGCAAATAGATTTTAAACCAAACTACTTCTTATAAATTTCTAACTGGCAAGATCAAATTAACTTGGGCAATGATCCTCATACGACTACAGATGCGAATATTATAAGAATTGAGATTACATTATCCATCCTAATGTAGGATCTTATGTGCATTATGAAATAATGGAATATTTGTTCTTTCATAATTGGTTATGTCATAAGCTTGATAAGTGGCGGACTTGAGTTTATCAGCAGATTGGTTCACATAGAGGCCACTGCATCACTTGAAAGCTTCAGGAAATTTATAATTGTTAGTACCTGCAAGTCATTTATACCCGAAAGCTATTTGCACGACTTTGAGGTATTTCCCGAGCGGGAGGAAGGTCCTGGAGAAATATACATAGAGGCAGCTGATAAAGTGACACTAAAAAAAGTCCGCGAGATGACATTTGTAAATGCTAGAGAGATTCTTGGAATAATATACTCTTCAAAGAGCGGAAACACCCAGCTTAAATGGAGGCAGACAAGAAGAAAATCAGGAAAGGTCAATGGCGATGCGTCCTCAAATGCATTGGTGAATTTAGTAGAGTCAGGAGTGCTGACGCAGGAGTGGGTCGACAATTATTTAGAATCTGCAAAGACCAGGCGAAATGACAATGCATCGGTCACAAGCGAGAAATTAACATAAGGAATAAGTCATAAAAAATAGAAGTAACAAAGCAAGAAATGTCTCATGATAGTAAAAGAGGTCACAAATTCTTCTGACAAGGCCTATTTTGTTATCTCAGAAGATGCTGACGACCTTTTTTCTTTAAGAAGGATAATAGAAGGCGGTGATTACGTTATTGCAGATTCTACCCGTGTCATAAAACAGGTAGGAGAGTATGCACGGCCAGACAAAGGTGAACGTATTAAGGTAAGGGTTTCCATTAGGGTTGAAAATATTTCTTTTGATCAATCTATAGATAGATTGCGTATTGCTGGCATTATAACGGCTTCCAGTAATGAATTGGTCTCAAAAGGAACACATCACTCGCTGACGTTGAGAGTTGGCGATTCTATAACTATAGACAAGGGTCGAAAATGGAGTAATCTTGAAATAAATATTTTAAGAAAATCCGGAGACACGTCTGGTTTTATCCTTATAGCAATTGATACTCAAGAGGCAGCAATAGCAAAACTTTCAGGAACTCATTTAGAAATAATTCCCAACATTTATTCTGGAAAGAGCGGCAAAAGATACCCCCAAGCTGTTAAGAAAGATTCAAAGACAGAATCCTTTTTTGAAGATATAGCTCGAACAATTTCTGGCTTATTGATAGTGGAGAAAGATAGATTCAGAGCAATAATATTTGGTCCAGGTGAAACCAAACGTAGATTTTACAATTTTTTGTCTACCACAACTGACATTGACAAAAACGTATTTTTGGTTCTTGAAGGGATTGATGTTGCAGGAGAAGATGGAATCTACGTATTTTTAAGATCATCTGCAATGAAGGAAGTTATGAAAACTAGTAAACTTGCATCAGTCTCATCTATAGTCGACGAGATCATGTCTCTTGTTAGCAAAGGTGAGAACAAATTTGCTATTGGGATACACGAAGTTCAAAATTCAACCTCGATTAAAGCCATTAGCAATTTGGTTCTTTCAGATTCAATTTTTAGAACGGCCGCTGAAAGTGAGGTTATTAGACTTCTAAATCTGTTAGAAGGTCAAGGAGCAAAAGTTTATGCGGTAGACTCATCCACTGATATTGGGATGAGGGTATCAGCTTTAGGAGGAGTAGTCGCTTTACTTCGGTATGCCATCCGCTAAACACGAACAAACATTTGGGCAATTGTTAAGACCTCTTACCTATTCTTAAATTATTCCTATTCTTTCCCTTTTTTTGTTGATTTGGCTAACCATGACATATAGCTGCTGGACACCCTATTCATCTTTAACTCGACTATTTCCGGTACTTCATACGGATGTGCTCTTACTATATTTGATTTCAATTCCTCGGAAGCAGAACTAGTACTCTTAAAGAGAGCCAAATACTCCTCATGATCTTCGAGTTTATTGTTCCAGCTATATAGCGACCTGACCTTCGTCAGATTGATGCATGCACAAAGCTTCTTCTTGATTAATCTCTCTGCTACCGATTTGGCGGTTTTTTCATCCGGAAAAGTAGAGATTATAATTATGCCGACACGTTTGTCTTTTGTATTCATGTAATCTCAACTACTTTAGTATCGGTTCGTTTATTTAACATCATTTAACTTGATGATGATTATGAGACAGCGTAGCCAGTGGGAAAAAATAACCAGGCTAAATTCTATCGTAACTGACCTACGACAAAGTAAAAAATTTAAAAGACTTCGGAAAGGACACTATTGTGAATGTTCACCTATTGAAGCCCTTGAACTAGAATTATGACCAAAGGTTCCGACCGGTACGTCTGGGAAGTTTTCATTTACTCTCTGTTCCGCTATAGCACTTGCCTCTGATAGGATATTATCTACGTCTTCGCCACTTGCGTCGTAAGTAATTGATGCATTTTCTAGCGCTGAAGCGTTTGTCATAATATCACTGAATACTCCATTAATTTCTCCTAGCTGTGTGTCTACTTCAGGCAGTACCTGCGAAAGTCCCGGTCTCAAATTTGTCAGTGAGCCCATTGCGGGTCCTAGTGCCGCCATTACATTCCCTACATCTATTGTTGAATCAAGTCTAAAATGAACCTGTTCTAAGGAAGTCTTCAGTTGAGATAACATCTTTGAGCTTTTTCTAACTTGTGCCAATTCGTTTGACAAGACTCTACTTTCTTTTACGTCATGTTTTTGCAAATGATTGACAACTTGATTGAATAGGGATTTCTCTTTCCCATTTAGTTTACCAAGAATCGTGTCTAATTTTTGGTTTTGTGATTGAATCCTATTTTTTGCAAACTCTATTCTGGGCTTTAGTGGTTGAGGTGTCCTTACAGCTTCTCTTATTTTTTCTGTAGTATTTAGCTTATTTTTCTCCTTGATCCAGTTAGTATTAAAACTCGTCATTATACTTTAGCCCATAATTGATATATAATGTTAAATTATTGCATAGTTACAATTGAATAACTAAGTGGTAACATTTTCTACACACAGTATATAAGGTAAACCCAAGTAAGATGTATTCAATGAGTAGCTAGGTTATAGTTGCCATCATCTTCCATCAATAGATCAAGTCAGCATCTGAATTTGCACTGCTCAGCCCGTGGCTAGTAACACTTTGTTCATATCACATCAGTTTTCTTCGACATGAGTAGAAAAGACACACGATATATTGATGAATCTATTAGAACTTAATAGAGTCTTATAGCTTGATAATTCAGTTTCCGCGGTGGGATACCACATTTGAAATTATAGAGCTTCGGATTAAATCGCCATCAATAAACCGCACCGACAGCTTCCTTTTTCTCTTTAGAAATTTCGTGGTACCCGTCTTTATCTATAATGACTGCATTGATACTGTCTCCCGTACCGGCGTTCCTTCTAATGGCAGCTGCAACTGCTTGTATGGCAATTTTGTAAGATTCATTTACGCTTAGATTATCCTTAAATTCAGATTCAAGATAACCGTATGCTACTGGGGAGCCACTCCCCGTAGAAATGAACTTTTCGCTAGTCATTGATCCAAATAGATCGATATTGTATATCTGTCCTCCCACCTTGTTATCATACCCTGCAAGTATAATTTGCACGTAGTATGGAAAATATCGCTGGTTAAACAATACGTTAGAGCACAGTCTTGCGGCAGATTTTATGGGCATAAGCTCCCTATTTGTAAGGCGATAGATATTTGCGTTATACCGCATTATGTCTACAAGATTTTGTGCATCTGCCACGCCGCCTGCAATCGTCATGCCCAGATGTCGATCAACCTTCTGAATTTTCATTACATGTCTATCTGCAATAAAGAAACCGGCACTGGCTCTGGTGTCTGCGGCAAGTACTACGCCATCATTGCACGTTAGAGCACAAGTTGTAGTGCCTTTCTTTATTTGATCTGCGATATTTTCAAAATGCCTATCTCTGTCCTGTTGGCGAGAATACATATGCACGGGTATCTTTATTTCTTACCAATTTAAGTATTATCAATTACCTGCCCGCCGAGTGCAAGCCCCATAATATATGATTATATTATCTTTAGCTATGAAAGTATGTAGAGGATACTGATGACGACGTTTGAAACTATTTGGGACAGTCACACAGTTTATACCGAACGAAATGGGCGACAGGGCAACCAAGATACAAGTCCATCATTGATTTATATCGATCGTCATCTAATTCACGAAGTAACCTCACCGCAGGCATTTGAAGGTCTGAGATCGAGCGGTCGGAATGTGAGAAGGCCTGATTTAACTTTTGCTACAATGGATCATAATGTTTCTACTGATAATAGATCTCTTCCAATTATCGATGAAAGCTCCTCTATTCAAATTGAAACTCTGGTCCAGAATTGTCGGGAATTCGGTATCACTCTTTTTGATCTTGCTAGTCCTGACCAAGGCATAGTTCACATTATTGGACCTCAATTGGGTATTACACTTCCAGGCACAACTATTGTTTGTGGTGACAGTCATACGTCAACTCACGGTGCTTTTGGTGCATTTGCCTTTGGAATTGGTACAAGTGAAGTAGAACATGTACTTGCTACGCAATGTTTATGGATCGAAAAGCCAAAGACATTCGCAATAAATATTACAGGCATTAGGAAAAACCCTCATGCGATCACCGCCAAAGACATTATACTTTCGATTATTCGTAAAATAGGAACAGCAGGAGCGACGGGTACCGTTATCGAATACAGTGGTAACGTTGTATCTGAGCTTTCTATGGAGCAGAGAATGACGATGTGTAATATGTCAATAGAAGCGGGCGCTAGGGCAGGATTAATTACGCCTGATCAAAGAACCTTTGATTATTTAAAAGGACGAAGGTATGTGCCCAAAGAGAAGGAATTTGAGAAAATGGTTGAATTTTGGAGGCAGAACTTGAAAAGAGATAAGAATCCTCAGTTTGATAAATCAGTCACAATTGAGGTCAGTACGATTGCACCTCAAGTTACGTGGGGAACTAATCCTTCAATGGCAGCAGATGTTACTGAGACCGTTCCGGATCCCGAAGAGTATTCCAGGGGTAATGAGAGTGAGATGAGAGCAGCTACTCGCGCTTTACAATATATGGATCTTAGCCCTGGTATTCATATCACGGACATTCCTATTGATCGCGTCTTCATTGGTTCGTGCACGAATTCTAGGCTTGAAGATCTGATGGAAGCATCCATTGTTGTAAAGGGTAGGAAAGTATCGCCAAAAGTTCGGGCCATGATAGTTCCTGGCTCTCAGCAGGTAAAGATGGATGCGGAAAGACTAGGTCTAGATATGGTTTTCAAAGACGCAGGTTTCGAATGGAGGGAATCAGGCTGCAGTATGTGTCTTGGCATGAATCCGGATATCTTAGCCCGAGGCGAACGGTGTGCAAGTACTTCAAATCGCAATTTCGAGGGTAGGCAAGGAACAGGAGGTAGAACACACCTGGTAAGTCCTATTATGGCAGCAGCTGCGGCCATTGAAGGCCATTTTGTAGATGTAAGAGAGTGGCTGTAAAACAAATAAGTAAAAAATAAGATGGATCCTATTCGAATTATAAAAAGTAAGGCAGTTCCCTTAGATATGGTTAATGTAGATACTGATCAAATAATTCCAAAGCAATTTCTAAAACTCATTCACAAAACCGGCTATGGGAAGTACCTTTTTTATGATTGGAGATTTAATAGTGACGGTAAGCTGAGCGAAGACTTTGTGTTAAACCGTCCAAAGTATAACAGACGACAGATATTGCTTGCTCGCGATAATTTTGGAAGTGGGAGTTCTCGCGAACATGCGGCTTGGGCCCTTCGTGACTACGGTTTTAAGGCAATTATTGCTCCCACGTTTGCAGATATTTTTTACAGTAACTGCTTCAAAAATGGAATTTTACCAGTTAGGCTTGCCCATCAAGAGCTTAACTATTTGTTTCAGAATGTTGACGACATCGAGTTAGAAATTAGTTTACCAGAGCAAAAGATAACGATTATGGATTCGAAAAATCCTAGAGTCGTCAGTTTTGAAGTTGAACGATCCAAGAAGAAGATATTGCTTAATGGTCTAGATGAAATAGGCATTACACTACAACTTGATCGCTATATTGCAGAATACGAAAGGCGAAATCCTATTAGGGTACTACCTGATACAACTAACGAGGATCCTGTAAATTCTGTCGTGTAAGTTCAATCGAAAGCAAGATACTTCTCCTATCACTGAATAAAATAAGCTATTCCCCTTCATATCAATACCCGCCCCCATGTGAAAACCCTATTTATTAAAATGTAATTGAGCTTTTGACTAAGCTTATGAAGATAACATCCTGAATATTAACCCTTAAACATATTTTTTGCGGATAAAACTTATTACATCCTATTCATGCAGAATTAATGGCATTAAAGCTCGTCCATACCAAACTTGTGGTAACATTGGTTGCATTTAAATTTCTCTCTGCCCGGATTTCCGGACACTACCTCAAGTTGGCTCTTCGTTCTGCACTTCGGGCATTTCCCATATATAGTTTTTCTAGCCAAGTGTTGGATATTCAACACACAGTCTATTAATAACTTCTCTGCATCACAAGACGTGAAATTCATAGAGTGGTTTCCTTACTATCAGGACATTAGACAACAGTTTGGGTATAGTACTGAAAAGGATCAAGAAGCAGCAGGGTTACTTTCTGCTCTGATAAAAAGGAAGGCTCTTGATACGCAAGTGCTCAAAAGAAAGATAGCAGGAAAACGAGTCCTAGTAATAGGTGCAGGCCCAAGTTTAGAAAGAAATATCGAATCACTCAAGCGGAGGGAATTTCGAAAGGACGTAAAGGTTGTTGCAAATGGATCAGTGCAAGCACTTATTGAAAACAAAATAAAACCAGATATTGTAGTTACCGATCTAGACGGGAACTTGTCTTTTTTGAAGAAAGCTGAAAAGATGGGAGCACTAATGGTTGTACACGCCCATGGAGATAATATTGATATGCTCAAGCAAGTAGTTCCTAAACTCCATCGTATTATTGGCACCACACAGGTAATGCCTGCAGAAAGGGTCTATAACTTTGGCGGATTTACTGACGGAGATAGATGTGTATTTTTAGCAGAAGAGTTTGGTGCACAGCAGATAATACTCTTTGGAATGGAATTTGGACCAGAAGTAGGAAAATATTCTAAAGATACAGTAAAAGAGATGGGGCTCAAAAGACGAAAGATGCAAGCAGGAAAGAAGCTATTGGCTATGCTCGCTAAGAATTCCCGGTCTCAATTATTTGATACATCACCAAGACCGATCAAAGGTTTTGAATTATTTAGATTAGAAGGGAAAAGGTCATAGTGTATTATATATTGATAAATTTAGCTAGCATCTTCAGCTAGCATCTTCTTTTAATATTGGCTGGTTTTGGTACACAAAAGAGGTACGACTTCTAGGGCTGATGATCGTAGGTGTCTCCATTACGTAGCAAAAAAACTCGAGTATGTGTCTCTGGGGCATTGGCCCAACTCGAAAAAAACTGAATTATAAGAATAAAAAAGGGGAAGTTGTATCACATTATATATTATTAATATGCTAGAGCAGCTTACCATATCGCCTAGCGGAGGAGGAGACGAGTAGATAATGGTTATCAGAATAACGAGGAGTCAAGAATTTACCGACATACTTCAGAGAAATCTGAAAGCAAGATCTGAGGAAAAAAAAAGAATTGACAATACTGTGCATGTATCGGATATTCTGCCAACGACTTGTATTAGAAAACAATACTACTCCAGAAAATTTCCAGACAAGGAGTTACTTTCTAATGAAATGGTGCACCATTTTGTAAGAGGTGAATCTAGTGAGTTTGTGATTACTCAACTGGCAAATATGGGAGTAGCACAGGCTGACATTGAGATGGATGGAATTGTCGCTCACCCAGATATTATGACTGGCAATGGCGACACAATTATAGAATTGAAAGATACTGTAAGTGGGAAACGTTTAGGATTTTACGATGACACCTTTAGATCCTACTTAAGACAATTATTATATTATCTAGTTATGACAAACATAGAGAAAGGAATTATTTCCATTAGATACAATATCAAAGAACTCAAATGGATTAAGAGTGATTCAAAAGGGGACTATTTCTTTAGGCCGTTCGATGCTAAAGATGTAGGCATCGAAAGCTGGGATATCCTTTTGCCCAAAGATGATATAACTAGAGAGGTTTTGAAAAATGAAATGGTGAGAAGAAAGAATCTCTTTTTAAGGGCTCTGAAGGAAGACAATGTTTCCCTTCTGCCGCGATTGATAGACGATGCAAAGAGAAGCAAATGTCCCTATTGCCAGTTCTATGACAAATGCATAAATCAAGACAATGAGACTAATGAAGCCAGGTTGATGGCCAGAGAATTAGATTTATTGGATATCAAAAACATCGTAGACTTCAAGCCTGTGTAGCAGACGACAAGTGGGGCCGATTCTAATTTCTGCAATCTGGCGACAGGCTACCAATCTTCCAATCTCGTAAAACCATAATATGTCTAGCTAATGACTTCCTATCAGATAATCATTTCACTGACACTGGACTAAAATAAAAACCAGATTTACGCTTAATAGTTGTGAACTAGGTGGACATTATCTTTGGTGTAACATCTATAATATCCCACCCATCCATTATAACCATGACATTTAAGCAAGAGGACAATCTCGCTTCAAATGTGAACAAAATCGGCGGATCCAGTCCTGACAGGGAAGAAGCGCAAGGGGTATCGCCAAATACCAAACATAAGAATGCAGACAATTTACTCAAATATTCCTCATCAACCCAATTGTTTAGTAACATTGTAGGTTATAATGACGTCAAAAAATTATTTGGCTTGTCTTTAACATCAGAGAATCCAGTTCATATACTTCTAGCAGGCCCCCCTGCTTCCGCCAAGACTCTTTTCATGCTAGAGTGTATGAAGCTACAACGTTCTTACTTTACCCTAGGGAGTCACAGTACCAGGTCAGGAATGATCGATTATCTGTTTACTAGCCGTCCGAGGTATCTAATTGTAGACGAGATCGAACATATGCCAATGAAAGATCAAACTGCACTCCTTAGTCTTATGGAATCTGGAATGATTACAGAAACCAAATTTCAGAAAACACGGAAAACTCAGCTAAAGACATGGGTATTTGCAACTAGTAATGGTACAGATCGAATGCTTACTCCTTTGCTTTCAAGATTTGTTGTACTTCATTTCAAACAATACAAATATGCAGATTTTCGCGAAATTACAATAC
>OCZV010000548.1_pt1 | contig 13676 bp, 16 predicted proteins | sample 1539051 | NCBI WGS metagenome assembly OCZV01 (sample SAMEA3113581, study PRJEB22503) | soil metagenome
CGATCACCCGGGGCCCGCCTGCGGGGAACCTACTTGCCGCCTGGCCTCCCCGCCGAACCCTTCGACGTAGCCGATCTGAGCGAATTTTCCTGAGACGACCGTCCTGAGGACTTTCTCACGAGCGGGAATCTCCGCTAGGAGAGTCGAGGTCACCCATCCGATGCTCTTACGAAGCTCAGGAAGATGGATCAGGATTTTGCCTCTTCTGTAGACCTCACCGCCCGCGTTGGGCCAAAGATAACCGCACGCAAGCTTAAGGAGGGTTGTCTTTCCGGAACCATTGGGACCGAGAATCGCCCAATGCTCGCGTTGATGGACTGTCCAGTTGATAGAGTGAAGGATCTTTCTTCCAGCAGCGACATAAGAGACGTTGCGAAGTTCAAGCGCTGGGATTTTTCTCATCATCGGGCTCAGTCACGCTGCAGATTTGGCATCAGATACAGATAAAACAAAAAGTCTATTGATGGAAGGAAGAGCGGAGCACGCGGGGCCTGGAGCTTTTGGGAGAGCTAAAACGGTATCTTCGGTGAACTTAGGCCGATCCAGACTTATGGAAAATAAGACAAGGCAGTATTGGAGCGGTAGAGTAATGGATTTTCCAATTCTCCATTCCTCCAGCGCTCCAATGATCCGCAGCATCAAGTCTACTGTTTGAACCGTGAAAAAACCTGCAGAGCGTTTCTGCTGAAGATCTGCTCTTTCTGTTGCTCGGTCAACCATGGAATGCTTTCGATGTTCGGCCGCACGTCGTCGTACCATTTGCCGGTGCGCGGATCGGTTTTCGAGCCGGCACCGGGACGCTCGGTGCCGAACAGGCAACGGTCGGGACCAACGATTCTGAAGAGGAGCTTCAACGACTCCACGTTATAGAGCACGCTGTCGAAGTAGAGCTGTTTCAGCCTCTCATCGAAGTTCTCCGTATCGTTGGGGCCGCGCAATTGCGAACGCCACCGGCCGACTTGATAGGGCACCGAACCACCGCCGTGCGAGATGATGAGCTTTAGCTTGGGGAAATCTTGAAACACTTTCGAATCGATCAGTGACAAGATCGCGATGCTTTCCTCGGTGATAAAGTGACCGTGAAAAGACTCGCGCGGATTTTTGCAGCTCGCCGAGTGAATAAGTCCCGGAATATCCATCGCCACCATCTTCTCATAAAGCGGATACCAGTATTCATTGCCCATCGCCGGCGTTTGCCCATCGCCTTCCCCGGGATCAGGGTTGATCATGATACCGACGAAGCCGAGATCGTTGATGCAGCGATCGATCTCGTCAAAGGTATTTTTTACGCTTACGCCGGCGTTTTGCGGCAAACCGCCGATGGCGCGGAATTTCTTCGGTTCCATTTTGACTTGCAACGCCAACGCGTCGTTCACCGCCTGGCAGTACCAGTGCACGATCTTTTCCGGCTTTGCCGAGTGCATCATGGTGTAGGGCCGCGGTGAGATAAAGGCGAAATCCGTCCCGACTTCATCCAGAACTTGGGAATGCTTGTGACCGCGCCACCTGGCCTCTTGTATATGCTTTTCGGTCACCACAGCGCCGCTGGGGCGATGAAACCCCGCGCTGTTGATCAAACCGGCCTGAAACGTTTGGAGTTGTTCGCCGGCAACAATATGGTTGTGAATGTCAATGATCATGGTGGAATCCTTTCTGCAGGAATTTCTGTTTTACGTATCAGAGACAGGTACGTAGCTGTCAAGCGCGACTATTGGAGTATTGGTCTATGGCCAAGTGCATTTTCCCAATACTCCATTACTCTATCGCAGTCGTCTTCGTCGGCGGACGTAACATAAGACTCAAGAATGCGGACGTGATTAGCGCGCAGCCAAATAGAGCGAAAGAAAGACCGTAGCCGCCGGCCATAGTCCAATAGCTAGGGCCCATCGTCGAGCCTAGCGGGAGAGGTAAATTTGCTGTAGCCTCTTTTGGATTGTTCTTCCACCATGAAAGGATTTCACATGAAAAGTTTCATGCTCATAGGGTCTGCCGTCCTGTTGTTAACTAGCGCCGCCTACGCTCAAGAAGCGGAGAAAAGGCCGAGGGCACCTTCGGTGACGGCCAGCGGCGAAGCCGTCATGACCGTCGAGCCCGATCAGGCAGAGATCGATATCGGGGTCGTAACTCAATCCAGGAATGCGCCGGACGCGGCGAGGGAAAACGCTGATAAGCTCGCCCGGCTGATGGCTGAAGTCAAAAAAATTTTGGCGAAAGGCGATGAGGTCAAAACAGCCAGTTACGCATTGACTCCGAATTACCGTTATCCCCAAGGTGGCAAGCCGGAGCTCGTGGGCTACACGGCAACCAATGTGCTGCGCATAAAAACCGGCACGCTGAGCAACGTCGGCAAGCTGATTGACGCTAGCATGCAATCAGGAGCAAACACGATAAACCGGCTTGCCTTTAGTCTCAAGGATGAACAGAGCGCGCAGCTGCAAGCCCTTCGTTTGGCATCGCAGAAAGCCAAAGCGAAAGCGGAAGAGATCGCGACCGCTCTGGGGTTGAAAATTGTCCGGGTCCTCTCGGTCACAGAGGCCGAACGCGGAGTTCGTCCGATTGTCATGGCTCAAGCGCGGGGAGCACAGATGGATGTCATGGCCGCCGCGCCGACTCCCGTAGAAGCGGGAACGATAGAGGTCCGTTCCACTGTGTCGTTAACGGGCGAACTCGGGCCTCAATAGCATGGCGGGAGAGGCGCCATGCTTCCGAACGTTCTCCAACACGGAATCCAACACTCCATGACTCCATCGCTCCAACTGCCTCGCTCCACTTCTATCCTTCATACTTCCCCGGATCTTCATAATAGTGCCGGTAGTACCACTCAGCGATTTCCCCGCCGGTCGTCCGCCAGACACCGTCGTGGGAACAGATATAGTCCAAGGCATTTTCCAGATATTTGATCCGGTAGGGAATGCCGATGACGAAAGGATGAAGCGGCAGACAGAGTACTCTCCCGCCCATGGCGCTGTCACGGTAGAGAGTATCGAACTGATCGCAAACCATCCGATAGTATTCTTCGGCTGTGTGATTCTCACGAATGAAAACGCGAATATCGTTGACTCCCAGTTCATAGGGAACCACGATCATGCGACCGCTTTTGACGCGCATAGGCACCGGCTGATCGTCGCAACCCCAGTCACAAACATATTCGAATCCTTCCGCTGCCAAATGATCGGGCGTGTTAAAGGTCTCGCCCAATCCGGGGCCGAGCCATCCCTTCGGCGCCTTTCCGGTCGCTGCGGCAATGATCTCTTTCACCTGGCGAATAATCTCATGCTCTTCATCGACGCGGTAATCGAGCATCGAAATGCTGTTGGTCATGCCGTGACCCAGCCATTCCCATTGCCGTTTGTTCCCCTCTTCGATGATCGCCGGGTGCTGCTCGCAGACCTGGGCGTTGAGCAGAACGCTGGCCCGGATGTTGAACCGATCGAGCACGTCCATGATGCGAAAAACACCGACGCGCGAGCCGTAGTCGCGCAGCGTGTAGCCCGGCACATCAGGCGCATGACTGCTCCCCGAACCGCGAATGGGCATGTCGAAGTGGAAAAATTCGATGTTCGGCGCGACCCAAAGCGCGATGCGCGCATCGTTGGGCCACTGGATCTTTTTCCGTCTAATGATGGGAATGTAGTCGTAGCGGGCGTTCTTCATGGGTCAAAACTCCGTTGAGCCTGAACGGGTCGAAAGCAACCTCTGCCGGCAGTCCAAAAAACCGTCAGGCTCACCGCTTGGTCCGACTTCGAACAAAAAGGCCGGACGGGAAAATCCCGTCCGGGTTTATGGGGTTAACAGCCGAAAATGGCGAACTACTTGGCTGCGGCAAGAGCAGCGTCATAGTTAGGATGATCACCGATGCTACTCACGTATTCCGCGTGTTTGAGTTTGTTGTCTGGCCCGATGACGAATACCGCGCGCGCGAGAACACGATCGAGCGGGCCGCCGGAGATCAAAACGCCGTAATTTTTGCCGAACGAGGCGTCCCGGTGATCACTTGCCATCATAACCTTATCCACGTTGGCCGCGCCACACCAGCGCTTCTGAGCAAACGGCAGGTCCATGCTAATGCAGACAATCTCAACGTTGGGCAGTTTGCTTGCTTCCTCATTAAATCTTTTGGTTTCCATATCGCAGACCGGCGTGTCGAGCGAAGGAACCGTAGCAATGATGCGCGTCTTTCCGGAAGAAGTTGACAACGTGTAGTCGCTCATATCGGAGCTCTTTTGAACCTTGAAATCGGGTGCCGTCTGCCCCGCTTTCGCCTCATTGCCCAAAAGGTTCACCGGACTACCCTTAAACGTAACCGTGGCCATATGTTTTCCTCCAATCTCGAATAGGATTTCGATCAAGTTTCTTTTTAATCAGTCCTGGAAGAAGTATCAAGAACCTTGGCACGTTTGTTAACTATGCATCGGATGAACCGCCAAGCCCTCAATGGGTTGATGCGCTTATTTCAAATTGAACTGCGCGGAGAGTCGTTCCCAAGAAGTAATCCGAGCAAAGCTCTCCAGCACCGTCGTAGTCGGCGGAAGGATCGGGAAATCCTCACGATAAACGCGCGCCATCGCTTGCTCCGGTTTGATCCACAGGCTGGCGGTTACCTCCTCAGAGCGAGGGAGCGGTGTTTGGTGTGGTGGCAGCGCCGCGATATAGAAACGCGTATCAAAGCGCATAGGATAAACTTCCGGAGTCACTCGATGAAAAAAATAAATAGCGCGTGATAAATCGCAGTATAGCCCTTCCGACTCAAGGAAAGTTCCAAACTCTAACTTTTCCCCCACGATCTCCTGCCGGCTCTGCTCAATGCGCTTCTTGGTTTCCGTCTCGTCAGGGTGAATCTCCTCGCCCGAACCCTTCACGCATAAAAGAACGCCAACCTCTTCGAAAAGTTCTCGCACACCCGCCACCCAGTGACCTAAAGCGACCTCATCGTCGTGACGATTGCCGAGTATTTGTCGTGCCTCGCTTACCGAAAGTCCCCGGCAGCGTTCTAAGGTTTTGGGCGAATAATCACTCTCGTGAACTGTCCCGCCGGGAAACACATAGAAGCCGCCGAGAAACCTCATCTCGCTTGGCCGCCGAGTTAGAAGAATTTCGAAGCTCCCATCCTCGTCAGGACGAACGAGGACGATCGTTGAAGCGTAACGAGCGCGAGCCATAAATAAAAGTGTCACTTCTTTGGTGGAAGAAAGCTAGCGAGCCAAATAGCCGGGTGATCGGCCACTTGTCAGACGTTTGGCAGGTCACGAATTTGACCGAATCGTGGAGAGGATGCGCAATAATATTAGACAGTGCTTGAAGCGCTGCGGCGATTATTTTCTCCCAATCTCCCGCAACAGCTTTTCCCACTTAGTATTTTCCTTCTCATACTGCTCGACCGTCATGCCCTGCTCGGCGTACCAGCGCTTGAACTCGGGTTTGTTGACGGCGCTGTCGAGGCCGAACTTGCCGAGCATCTTCTGCCCTTCGGGGCTGAGAAGGTAATCGGCAAAAAGCAGACCCGCATGCGGATGCGGCGCGTTCGCCGGCAGCGCGACTCCGCCAGCGTTGGTAGGGACAACGTCCATAGGCACCCATTGGACGGGCGCCCCCTTGGATATCGAGACGCGCGAGTGACTCAGGAACACCGTGGGCGATGCGCCAAGCTCGCCCGATACCACCATATCAAGGACGGCCCGGCCGGAGACGGCCTGAAGGCTGATTTCCTGCGCCTTGAGCTTGGAAACAAACTCAGCGCCCTTCGTCGCCAGCATCGCGCCTATGACCCGAGCCCCGGTGTCGGTCGTACCGAACCCGAGTTTTCCTTTAAGCCCGGGGTTGAGAAGACCTTCGTAATTTTTCGGAACGGCGTTTCCCTGAATGACGTTGGTGTTGTACGCAAGCCCGATGTACGATTCCCGATCGGTTGCCCAATAGAGGAGTCCCTTGGCCGCCTTCTCTTTGACATCGTCCGGATATTGCGCCGAGTATGGTGAAAAGTAAGGCATCAGGAGCTTGGAGTCCTGCATGACCTTGAGAATGGGGAAGGTCGTTTCGATGATGTCGACAAGATAGCGTTTGGCCTGCGCTTCTTGAAGGATCCGGGAAATGAGGCCATCGCTGTCTGATCGATAGACATCGACTTTGACGCCCGGATACTTGGCTTCGAAGGCTTTGGGAACTTCCTGGTTCGGTCCGCCGGTAAGCGAGGTGTACCACAGCAACTTGCCTTCCTTCTTCGCGCCTTCGAAAAGAACTCTTTCACGGTCCGGTTTGTTGTAGGCCGCCAGTTCGGCAACGGTCATCGGTTTTCCCTGCGCAAAAACCGGCGAGTGCATTAATAGTGCAAAGATCAGCGATGCGGCGATTTTCATTCGAAGGTCTCCAAACAGTAAGGGCACGGCATCCCGTGCCCCTACTGCTGCTGAATAAAGCAACCGGTGATAGCCGATCAATGCGGCGCTTCTTGTCCTTCCAACGCCAGGTTGTGATGATGGTGCGACTTGGAGACAGCGCCGATTCCCTGGATGATCGCCTGCCAGTGATTGCCCTCATCCTCGCTGTAGAAGACATCGCCGTCCGTGGTGCCGGCGAAAAGCGCATAGCCGCCGTTCCAAACGTCCATGGCCATGCCCTCGATGTTGGCGCGGATATGATCGGGCAGTCCGCCGGTGAGTATATCCCAGCTCTTGCCGCCATCCCGACTGCGCGCGATGCGTGAGTCGGCGGTGTGTAATTTTCTCCAGGTGCCGGGGCCGGTCTTGGCGCCGGCGACGAAGAGCAAATTGGGATCGTTGGGATGCACGAAGAACGGGTCAACGTAGCCGATTCTGAAATCCCGCGGCGTCATGCTCTTCCAGCTCTCGCCCCCATCAGTGCTGACGCAGAAGCCGGCGGGGACTTCCGGGCCGCAATTGGTCGTCGGTGCCGTCCCATAGAGCTTACTGGGATCGTTGCTTGGAATCAGGACTCGATGCGCATCCGGATTGATGCTGTCGTACGTGGTCCAGGTCTTGCCGCCGTCCGTGCTTCTCAAAAAGCCGCCCACTTCGACGGCGACATGGATAATATTAGGATCTTTCGGATGAAAGGTGATGCTCTTGACGTGCGCTTGATGGGGCGGGCCAGGAAAAGTCCACTTTTCAACTCCCGGGACCTGGCGCAAACCCGGAAGCTCCGTCCAGCTCCTTCCCAGGTCATCGCTGTAGAATAGGTGAGCCGGCTGGGTCCCGGCATAAACGCGGGGTCGCCCCTCGACCCGTTGGCCGGCAAGCGAATAGATTTCTTTATCGACGATGCCCTGATTTCTTTGCTCCCAGCTTTTACCGGCATCGCTGCTGGCGAAGATGGCGCCGTTATAACTGCCCGCGAGGAGCGTTTGGCTCGACGGTTCGAATATGATCGAACTAATATGCTGGTCGGAAAGCATGGCCTCACGCTGCTTCCACCGATCGTTATTCTTCACGAACGAAAAGATACCGTTGACGGTGCCGACGAGAAGTTTGTCTTTCGCCGTCTCACCAACGGATAACGACTCGCCTCCAGGTGACAAACAAATAAACATAGCACTCGCCTCCTTTCTTGGATTACCAGCGGTTCTCAAAAACCGCGACTTTAAGACGAAATATCCTCAACTCCGGGCCTCAATGTATTAAGGTCTGCCTGCCCCGTCAAGGCAATAAACCAGCCGAAATCTATCACCCGGCACCGTTTGTACCTGAGCCCGAAATACTCCGGGTCCTCGACAAACTGACACGAACGATCGCCTTCGTGGAACCTTTTCAAAGCCGCGTTGTCTAATCGTCGCAGATACGAGCCACAAAGAAATGTCTCGATTACAAACAAACCCGGTTCGAACCGACGATAGCCCATGACTCCATTACTCCAGCGCTTCGTTCTCATCGGGTCCGATTTTTCTTTCGGAAAGATCCGCGATACTACCAGATTACCGTATTGTCCTGCCTGCTGTGTTATGGCGTCGCCTGGCTCGACTTCGACATCGGCTGGCCGCAAATAGTGATTTCCCTGGGCACCGCTTTAGCAACCCAATACGCCTGCAGCCACATATTCCGTCTACCCTCTTTCGATCCGCGGAGCGCTCTGATCTCAGGGCTTTCGCTTTGTTTGCTGCTTCGCACCAACAATCCGTTGCTGGCGTTCCTGACCGCCGTTGTGACCATTGCCAGCAAGTTCGCTCTCAAGCGGGGCCAAAAGCATATCTTCAATCCGACAAACTTCGGAATCGTCGCGATGCTGCTGCTGACAAGCCAGGTTTGGGTTTCTCCCGCCCAGTGGGGAAGCAAACTATACTTCGCTTTCCTCATCTCCTGTGCGGGCGGAATCGTGATCTATCGCGCCGCGCGCAGTGACGTCAGCTATGCCTTTCTGATTTCCTATGCGGGCATCTTGGTGGGTCGAGCCTTCTGGCTCGGCGATCCCTGGGCCATCCCGCTAAAGCAGCTGCAGAGCGGCGCGCTGCTGCTTTTCACTTTCTATATGATCTCCGACCCCAAAACGACGCCTGATTCCCGGGCGGGAAGAATCCTGTTCGCGATTCTCGTCGCGGGCGGCGCCGCCTATGTCCAATTTGGTCTGTACCGGACTAATGGGCTTCTGTGGTCGCTGGCCGCTTTCTCCATGGCAACACCGTTGATCGATCGACTGCTGCCTGGAGCCAAATACGAATGGAATGCTGTAACGCCGTCCCAATCCGCCAAAGGAGAACTCTATGAAAAAACCCATCCTGTTCGTGGCACTCCTCATCGTCCTGCTAATCCAGTCCCAGGCGGTCTATAGCTTCTGCGGCTTTTACGTCGCGAAGGCTGATACAAAAATCTTTAACAAAGCCTCGCAAGTCGTCTTGGTGCGCAACGACGATAAGACGGTCCTCACCATGGTGAATGACTTCAAGGGCGACCCGAAAGAGTTCGCGGTGGTGATTCCTGTGCCGACGCTCATTGAAAAGGGCCAGATTCACATCGGTGATAAGAAGATCGTCGATCACCTCGATGCCTATACCTCGCCCAGGTTGGTTGAATACCACGATGGTAGTCCGTGCCAGCTCCGTGTGCTGCGTGAGGGTTCTCTGCTTGGGAATAGTGCGGCACCCGCATCCCTCGATTCATTACGGGCCAGAGCCAAGGCACTCGGTGTGACGGTTCAAGCCCAATACACGGTCGGCGAATACGACATCATCATCCTTTCGGCTAAACAAGGCCAGGGCTTGGAGACCTGGCTGAAGGAGAATGGCTATCGCCTCCCCAAAGGCGCGTCGGAAGTGCTCGGCAGCTATATCAAACAAAAGATGCACTTCTTCGTCGCGCGAGTGAACCTGCAAGAACAGTCCAAACTGGGATTTACCTATCTCCGCCCCATCCAGGTAGCGTATGAATCGCCAAAGTTCATGCTGCCGCTCAGACTCGGCACGTTGAACGCCGACGGCTTTCAGGAGCTTTTTATCTACACGCTCACCAAAAAGGGCCGCGTCGAACCGACAAACTACCGCAGCCTGAGATTGCCCACCGGTATGGAACTTCCGCTCTACGTTAAGGATAATTTCCAAGATTTCTACCGGAGTATGTTCGATCGCGCCGTCCAGAAGGCGGATATGCGGGCGGTTTTTCTGGAATACGCGTGGGATATGAATTGGTGTGATCCCTGCGCAGCTGATCCATTATCAATCGCCGAACTGCGCGAGCTCGGCGTCTTTTGGCAGGCTGAAGAAAGGAACCTCCGGGCCCCAACCACCGCAGCCAGAGATGTCTTTGTGACGCGGATGCATGTGCGTTATGACGCCGAGCATTTCCCAGAAGACCTCGTCTTGCAGGAAACCGCCGATCGAAACAATTTTCAGGCGCGCTATGTCCTGCGTCACCCGTGGAAGGGGGATGACGAATGCCCGGCGACCGAAGAGCATCGCCGCGAGTTTCTCAAGAGAAGCGAACAGCAAGCGCGCCAACTGGCCCAGCTCACTGGATGGGACATCAACGACATCCGCAAACAAATGAATCTCCGCGGTCCAAAACCCGAAGGCGGTGAAAGCGAAAAGGCCTGGTGGCAAAAACTCTGGAGTCGGTAATGCGGCATTTTTGTCAGGCTCATCTCGCGTACGAGACTGGATGGACAGGTTAGCGTCGTCAACCTGGCGAGGTCTTCTTTAGATGTCTAGATTGGAAGCTGAACCGTAAACGTCGATCCCTGATTCGGTTCGCTTTTTACCCTGACCGATCCGCCGAGCAATTCGATGAAGACCTTCACGATGTGAAGACCGAGTCCGACCCCACCGTGCACGCGAGTAGATGAGCTGTCGGCTTGGCGGAACTTTTCAAAGATGATGGAAAGGGCCTCCTTTGGAATACCAATGCCTGTGTCTGTCACTTCAATCTCTAAATGTTTTTTGTCGGTTCCCAGCCTGGCAGTGACATCGACAGTGCCCTCGTCGGTAAACTTTATCGCATTGTTGATCAGGTTCTGGAGGACGATCGTAAGTTTCGCCTTATCCGACCGTATCGTCGGCAGTTCGGCGGGCAAGGACCAGCGTACCGACACCGGCTTCTCCAAAGGCAGCTCATGATTTATCCTAAGCTCGCGAAAGTACTCCGAGAGCTGGATCTCTTCCCTTTGAACCAAGAATTCACCGGACTCGATTCGAGCCAAGTCCAGGATGCTATCGACCATGTAGACGAGGATGTCAGATTGGCGCAAGATCTTGGCCAGCGCCTGTTCTTGCTCCGGGGCGACATCGCCAAGCGTTTTGTTTTTTAGCGCTTGCGCATAACCGCTAATTAAATTGAGCGGGGTGCGAAACTCATGAGACACAATGTCCAGGGCGTCTTTTTTGCCGCGATTTCTTTGTTCCGCCTCTTCCTTCAGCGCCTTTTCCGCGCGGACCAATTGAGTAAAATAGCCGTAAAACAGCGACACGATGAACAGGAAGGGAAGCCGGAGGAACACGCTGGGTTCAAAGCTACCCGGCGTACGAAACAGCAGGACCGTATAGACGACCGGAGCGAGAACGGAAACAAGCATAAGAATCTTCGGGTTCTCGAAAATACAACAGATAATAATGAGCAAAAAATAGGTAAGGTAAAAGTCGGCTTCCACATGCCCATTGATGACCAGCGACACTGTGAGAACAACCGTGTCCGCAACCACCAGAGGAGAGTAAAAGGAGGACGACGCGAAGCGCTCCTCGTGAACGAAGTACAACGCTACGTTAGACGCGAGATAAACGAGAATGAAAAAATTAAGGACCCATGGCGGCACGAGTTCCACCGAGGGGTACAGAAGCAGATAGGAACAAATGATCACGACCGGCCAGCGAATAAGTATGACACTCGGCTTCGTTGGCATCGCGAGATGCGAGCCAAACCGCGATGAAGCGAACGGAAAGAGGTCAATCGCTGCAGTTGATTTAATCATTTACGCTTCCTGTGCATGTAAAACCGCTCGGACTCGGTTCTTCGCCGGCCTCCGGCATTTTCGCGCGGCACCGTAGGACGTGCGATTCGTTTGTTTCAACATCGACGGTCTTCTTAGGATCGCCGAGGGCTCCCTCAATCAGCCCCCAGCATCTTTTTCATCCGCTCAACGATATCGCGCGGCTGCGCCACAACCGTTTTGGCGATGGACTCAAGTTCCTCTCCGGTATGTGGATCGGCCTCCAGCTTTCGGGCCTTGGCTTCCAGCAAAAAAGCCGGATCGCTCATGGTTTTTTGAAAAGCATCACGCAACGTCTTGAGTCGGTCTACAGGAACGGCCGGCGGCACGACAAAAGTCCGTCCCAGATCACCCGACGCTAAAACGGCCGCCACCAAAGACCGAGTTGCCGCCGGTGTTTTATAATCGTTCATCAATTCATGAATCGTCGGCACGTCCGGAGCTCTCGGATCGCGCTTGCGGCCGGTTTGAACCAAGACACGCACCAGGTTTTTCTTGCGCCAGCTGCTAAAAGGCTCGCGGGCAAAAAATGTCGGAATGCTGAGAGCGCGGCATACCACCTCGCCTCGCTCGAAGGCCAAGTCCTGCTCGGCGCCTCCCTGATAGCCCATCATGACGTTAAACTTGGCCCCCAATGCTTCTTCCAGAAGTTTCGGAATAAAGTGCCCGCTCGTTCCTGTACCGGTGGCCGAACATTTCGGCGCTTGCGAGGCCTTACGGACATCATCGATCTACTTATAGGGGGCATCGCTTTTCATATAGAGGAGCCACGGCGTGTTCTCGGTCGAGCCGATCCAACCAAACTTCGCCCAGTCGAACTGCACCGCCTTGTTGCCGACCAGCTGATCGAGATACAGCGATGGGCCGATCGAACCCAGGGTCAACCCGTCAGGCTTGGCAACGTTGTAAATGTAGTTCGCCGCGATCATGGAACCCGCACCGGGCATATTCTGCACGACCATCCTGGGATTGCCGGGGATATGTTTCGCCATATGGGCCGCAAGCAATCGTGCCCAGATGTCGTACCCGTCGCCCGCCTGATAGCCAACAACGATCGTGATGGTTTTGCCCTGATAGTAGGAAGTCTCGACATTCGCGGCTGTGACGCTGGCCAGGAGGAGAATGGCGATCGATAAGATACCCTGCATCCGGGTGTTCGCTTCAAACATTTCTTGTCATTCAAACGGTGTCAATTCCCCATCAATTTCTTCATCCGCTCTACTACATCCGCCGGCTGCATGCTGACTTCTTTGGCGAGAATCTCCAACTCCTCTCCGGTTACCGGTCTCATCTCCCAACCTCGCTTTTTGGCTTCATCCATAAGGTCCGGCTCCTTCAGCGTTCTCGCGTAAGCTTCGCGCAAAATTTTGACGCGGTCTGCAGGCACGCCCGGAGAAGACAGAACCGGCCAAGAGCCAAACCCGCCGGCCCCGAGAGCGATAATCGCCAAGCGGCGATGGGATTCAGCCACTTTCTCTTTCTCCATATATTCCCAAAGCGTGGGCACCTCAGGGATCTTCGGATGGCGTTGGCGTGAAGTCTGAATCATAAAGCGGACAAAACCGGTTTTATGCCATGTCATGAACGGCTCGCGTCCAAAGAACGCCGCCACCGTAATGGCGCGACACTGAACCTCGCCTCGTTCAAGGGCCAAGTCCTGTTCAGCTCCGCCCGGATAACCGGTGACCAAGCGAAACTTTAGGCCTAAGGTTTCTTCCAAGAGCCGCGGAATTAAATGACCGCTCGTGCCAACGCCCGTGGCGGAACATTTAGGCGGCTCTTGCGCTTTGCGGATATCTTCAATCGACTTATAAGGAGCATCCGAGCGCATAAACAGCAAAGTCCCATTATGTTCCGGCGTGCCGATCCATGTGAACCTTGCCCAATCAAACCTCACCTCTTTATTCCCGGTCAATTGCGCCAGGTAGAGACCCGGCGCAATAAAACCGAGCGTCAGCCCATCGGGCTTAGCGACGTTGTAGATATAGTTGGCCGCGACCATCGAGCCGGCACCCGGCATGTTTTGAACGATAAACTCGGGGTTGCCAGGAATATGTTTGCCCATATGGCGCGCGTACGCGCGGGCCCAGAGATCATGAGTGTCGCCGGCTTGATAACCAACAATGATCCTAACGGCCTTTCCCTGATAAAAAGAACTCTGGGCGTTCACATTCGATGCTGCAAATACCACCAGTGCTAGAGTCATCAACGCTTTCATGTGCTCCTTTCGCCAACCCGACAAGGCGAAGAACATCAAA
>OCZV010000549.1_pt1 | contig 13673 bp, 11 predicted proteins | sample 1539051 | NCBI WGS metagenome assembly OCZV01 (sample SAMEA3113581, study PRJEB22503) | soil metagenome
CTCGGTCCGAAGTTCGGGGCGGACAAGGATGCGTGTTATCAGGCGTGCGACGCCTTTGTGCTGCCATCACTGAGCGAAGGTCAACCTCTTGTCGTTCTTGAAGCGTGGTCACACGCGCGTCCAGTATTGATGACGCCGGAATGCAATCTCCCCGACGGTTTTCAAAAACATGCAGCGATCCGGATGAACACGACAGTCGAAGGGGTCGCCGAGGGGCTGGAAATGTTGTTCGCATTGGACGAGGCGGCCCTTCAGGAAACGGGCCGCCGGGGTCGCGATCTCGTGATAGCGAATTTCTCCTGGTCACAAAGCGCAGCGCAAATGTTTGCGGTGTATAACTGGCTGCTTGGACGCTCGGCTGCGCCAGACTGCGTGCTGTTCGATTGAGCGGAGGAAAAATGCGCGCTCGGGTTACAACCGAAACTTTGCAGAAGTAATTGGCCTTTGTTGAGCGAGATTACCGTCTATTGGTCGTTCCGAGCGGAATCGAGGAACCTCATTATTAAACAGCAATCCCGTAGCAGCCCCGAAAGCTTTCGGAACTCGGAATGGCAAGTAGAAAACCAGGGTTCGAATTCTAATGACAAATCAGCTCCGATCATCATAAACTACCGATGTGGCGCCCACAGGAAATCACACCTCCATGTTTGCTCGACCGTCGCAAAATCCCACCAGGTCGGACTTGTCGGTGGAGGATGTGATTGAGCCGCCGGTTTGGGCGGAATCCGCGACCGCTTTGGACCGCGCCGATAAGAAATCGCGAAGAATTTTTAATACTCTTCGCGGTCACGATTGGACTGTGGGCTTGCTCTACATGGTGTGCGACATCCTTTGCTGGGTCGTGCTTTATGGGCTTGTGAGTTACATTCGTCGCGACCAATTCTTTGTCAGTCCCTTCGAGTTCGTGCTTGTTGACGGCGTGGTGCTTGCCGTCATTCTGCAAGCCCTTTATATCGTCGGCGGTTACAGCCGGAACACCGAAATGCGGGGCCTGATTTACACGACCGAGCATGTTCTTGCGATTGCAACTGCTGCTGCGATTAGCGCGATGCTGATCTATTCGGCCGCGACGTTCGATCAAACCATGAAACCAAGCCGCGGCATGCTGCTTTTGAGTTTCGTGCTTTTCCTGCCGCTGTCTTTGTTCTATCGCCGCTGGATCCGAAATTACGTAGTCGCCAGCAGCGCCAGCCGGACGTTTCTCGTCATCGGCAGCGGCACAGCAGCGTCGCGCTTTTACGACGACTACAGGAACTCGCCAAACGGGCAGCAGCTTGATTTTGTGGCTCTGAGTGATGAGCGCATAGGCCAGCCAATCGCTGGCGAAGGATCGCCGATTGTACAAGGAAGTCTTGCTGGCAAGCTCAATCATTTGAGCGAGCGTTATAGCGGCATCATTCTGGCCGAGAAAGCTAACTCACTCAGCACCCAGCTCCTGGAGCGCCTCGTCCGAGCGCAGTTCCACCAGACGCGCGTCTATACGTTGGAATCTTTTTACGAAACCCATTGGCGCTATGTGCCGCTGGACATTGTCGACCCGGTTTGGCCGCTCCAGACTGGGTTTCAGCTCGGCCGCACTTCGCCATATCATTACTTGAAGCGCCTGTTCGATCTCACCGTGGCAGCCGTTGCGCTGATCATTTGCGCTCCGCTTTTCGCGCTCATCGCCCTGCTTATCTGGATTCGGGAGGGACGTCCCATTTTTTTTCAGCAGGAGCGGATCGGCCGGGACGAGAAACCTTTCGTGGTTCTTAAATTCCGAACGATGCGCCGGCGCTCAACGACCGAAAACGAAGATATCTACACGCGCGAAGGCGACCCGCGGATCACTCGCCTCGGGGGTTGGCTGCGCAAATTGCGGCTCGACGAGCTTCCCCAGCTTTGGAATGTCTTCAAGGGCGACATGAGTCTGATCGGCCCGCGCGCCGAGTGGAGCAAGTGCGCCGAACGCTATGAGCGGACAATTCCGTTTTATCATTTCCGGCATCTGGTAAAACCGGGAATCACTGGCTGGGCCCAGGTCAATTATCCTTACGGCGAGAGCGACCGGGACGCAGTCGAGAAGCTCAAATATGATCTCTATTACATCCGGCATTATTCGCTAAAGCTGGACGCCATGATCGTGCTGAAAACAGTGTACACGATGCTTTTTGGCAAAGGGCGCTAGCGGCGCGGAGCGGTTATCGGTTAAGAGTTGTCGGTTATCAGTTGATAGCTGAATAACTGATAACTAGATCGAGACTTGAAGCGGACCACTGAACTCTGACCTGTGATCTCTGACAGCTTCCGCCACCCATCACGCTGGATTTTCCTCGCCGCTCTTGTTTACGCTCCGTGGGCCTACGGCGGCACTACGCCAGCAAGCATCCAGGCAATTAACTGGCTGCTGCTCGCTGCGTTTATACTTTGGATAGTCGAGCTGCTGATTCATCGGCGCCTGCCAGGGTTTCCGCGCCTCCTACTTTTCCTAACATGCGCTCTGATTGGCATCGGTGCCTGGATGGCGGTAAACGCGAAGTCGATTTACGACTCAGACTTTCATGTTTTCGTGCCGCTGCGGAATTTTGCTCCGCATCTTGCAGGCTCAGTTGATTACGCCATCAGCACTGCCTGGATATTGCGAGGGGCGCTGCTGCTTTTTGCAATTTTATTCGTTGCCGATCTATCTCAGAGCAATCGCTGGCTGCTTCGTTTGTGGTACACGATTGGTCTGGTCGCCGGCTCGATCGCCTTTCTCGGGTTGCTACAAAAAGCGACCGGCGCGCGCATGATTTTTTGGCAGGCGGCGCCGCCCTGGGGAGCGACGACGTTTTTTGCAACTTATTATTATCACGGGAATGCCGGAGCCTTCTTGAATCTGGTCTGGCCATTGACTGCCGGCCTCACCATCCGCGCGTTTAGCGCACGATGTCACCCGGCCACGCGCGCAATGTGGCTAAGTGTTTTTGTCCTGACCATTGCCGGAGTTCTGGCTAATACGTCGCGCGTGGCTCAGCTGATCGCGCTCTTGTTGTTAATGGCGATCTGTCTGCGATTTGGACCGGCGCTTCTGCGAAAGGTCTGGCACACGGAAAGAGGCGTCGCTCTTGCCGGCACGATCGCGATTTTGCTGGCTTTGATTGCGCTCGCACAGGCGACTCATCTCGAGAAACCGCTCAGCCGGTGGCAATCATTGAGTGAACGGATTCCACACGATGCTCGCTGGCAGGCGTCGCGCGTTGCGATTGAAGCACTCTCCGATATTGGTCTTTTTGGGTTCGGCCCGGGAACGTTTCGCGTCGTATTTCCGTCTTACAACGGTGGACTGAACCCGCGTGTTCCCGGCACATGGCGATTCTTACACCAGGATTATTTGCAGACCGTCCTGGAATGGGGGTGGCTCGGCAGCATTTTGTGGGGGCTCCTGTTTTTCGGCGGAATAGCGGTCGGGATTCGCAGTTACAACCAATACGCGGCCCTAGACTGGACACCACGAAGACGGCTGCTTCAGCCTTTCGTCATCCTCGCACTTATCGGAGTGGCGCTGCATGCGATAGTCGATTTTCCCCTCCAGATCGCTTCCATCCAACTGTATGTGGCGACGTATCTTGGCCTTTGCTGGGGAAGCAGTTCCTGGAATCAAAGGCCGGACCGGTAGCAACCGAGAGGGTGTGTTCGACATTCAGATTTCGCCCGCCACGCCGTAGCTGCGCGAAGGCGGGTCATTCGATCAAACTCCCCTGCCCCATGGGCCAATTTTCCGGTGCAACTCGGACGCCGCGAATCGTAAAATTGAATTGATCTTCTTGCGGAGATTCCGCACCCTCCAAGGAAACCGTGCGTCTATTAGTCGAAATACTTGTTGTCGGTGGGTTGATTTATCTCGGATGGGAACAGCCCTTTAAAGAACGGATAGATCAGGTGAGGGAGAGAGTGACCGGAAAACAAACGCAGGCAGCTCCACAGGAAGTTGGACCGATGACGCCCGCGCCCAGGCCGGCTCCGCGAATCGTGCCGGGTATCGTGCGAGAACCAACGCCACCGCACGGCGCATGGAGGCTGGATCCGACTCATCGATCGCCCCTCGATCCACCAGTGCGTGGTTCACCAACGCCGCATTAAACAAGAAGAGCTTCCAAGTCCGCTAGAGCGCGCACTGTCTGCCCGCCGTGTGCGGGCATCCTCACGTCCCTTTCGTCATTAGAACATTCGGGCTTCCTTCGTTCTTCGCTCGCCACGCCGTAGCTCAGCGAAGGCGGGTCATTCGGGTTTCGTCATTCCGAACATCCATCACATTCCCGTCGGGCAATCGATAAATGTCCAGGAGACCTTGAAGCGTTTGGACAAATGGGCGGCGAGTGCCTTGACACCGAAAGTTTCTGTGGCGTAATGGCCACCGAGCAAGAGATTCATCCCAAGCTCTTCGGCAGCGACGGCAGCCCAGTGCGGCGCTTCGCCCGTGATCAACGTGTCGATCTTTTCCTGGGCGACCCGGTAAATTTCTGAACCCGCGCCGCCGGTAACGATGCCGATGGTATTCGTCTTCTTCGGTCCAAAATTGAATGCCTTTACCGGACCGCCGCCCAATGCGTTGCGTAATTTGCGAACGAGTTCGTCTCGCGGTAACGAAGCGCGCGTTCTTAGTCCGACTGCCTGCCCTTTTTCTTCTAAAAACGGCTTCGTCGATTTGAGTCCGAGCTCGGCGGCGAGCTGCGCATTGTTGCCGGCTTTCGGATGGACGTCGAGCGGCAGATGCGCGCTGTAAAGCGCGATATCGTATTCGAACGCAATCTTCAGTTGCCGGCGAAACGCGCCGGTCACCGGCTGCAAACCGGGCCAGAACAATCCGTGATGCACGACTAAAAGATCGATATTCTCTTTTGCGGTCTCGATCAAAACGCGCGTCGAAACATCGACCGCCGCGCCGATTTTCATCACGCGTCCTGAATTTTCGATCTGCAAACCGTTCAGCGCATTCGGCCAGTCTCCGATGTCTCGAATGCGAAGATAATCGTCAAGGTACCGGACGATCTCAGGAAGAGAAAGCATGACGCATTTTGCGCTGTATCACGAAAATGCACACTCCTTTATTGATCAGACGTCACTTTGCGGAGCGAACACTAAAACTGACTCGCGAACACCACGGACCTGTTGCGGTGGCAACTCCTGGAGATTCGATCGATCGCTCAGATGATCGCGCACTGCCGCCGTAATGAGCATCGGTTTTCCTACAGTTTTGGTGAGGCCCTCGATGCGCGACGCGATGTTCACGGTATTGCCAATTGCGGTAAACTCCAACCGTTGGGGCGACCCCATGCTTCCAACGATGGCCGGCCCGGAATGAATTCCGATACCGATCCGCAACGGCTCGCGACCTCGAGCGACCAGATCGCGATTGAGCCCGTCCACGGCAAGCAGAATTTCCCGGCCGGCGGTCACTGCATCCTCGGCATGATTCGATTTCGACTCGCCTGCGCCAAAGATTGCCATGAATCCGTCTCCCAAATATTTGTTAACCATTCCGCCATGCGCTTCTTCGACTACGCGCACGGTAACGCGAAAGAAATCATTCAGGAGCTCGATCATCTCTGAGGGTCGAGATGCGCCGGCCCGGGCCGTGGCCGAACGAATGTCAACGAACATGACGGTTATTTCCTCTTCAACGCCACTCAAGCCAGGATCACGGGCAAGGATCTGCTCGGCCGCACGCTTTCCGACATGCAGACCAAAAGTCTGGCGCAATTTTTCCTTGTCCTTTAATTCCCGGAGCATGCGGTTGAATTCGCCGATTAACAGTCCGAACTCATCAGCGCGGGAAACCGGCAAATGAAAATCGAAATCCCCGCGCGCAGCGGTCTGAGCGGCAGCACGAAGCTGGTCGATCGGCCTCGCCACAAGTCCGCTGATCATGATCGAGCTGCAAAGGCCGAACACGATTCCGACTGCGCCAACAAAAACCGCCGACCATTGCGCGTTGTGCCCGGATGTTGCCGGCGCGAAGGAAAGCAGCACGAGGAAAGCGATCGGGCAAATTGAGGCCGAGACCGCCCACATTACGCCTCTCCCGCGTAGCGAAAGTGTGCGCACGCCCGGCATGAGGTCGGGGCGCATGTCCCGAAAGAAAATCGGAAACAACTCCGCGTGGCTGGCAAGCTCGACCAGGAAAAAAGTTTGGGTGATTGCAATAAACGCGGAGATGCCGAATGAAATTGGCAGGTGCCACAACAAACGCCCGTCGAGAAAGCCCTGCACCGGCCAGAGCGAGCTCAGAAATACTGGAACACAAAGGAGCCAGGCCGTTGCGCAAATAATTGCGGCAAACCACGGGAGATGGATGACGCGGCGGCGCGCTCGCGTAAGCATTTCGGGATCGATTGGCGATCCGTGACGGAGTTGCTCGAGCGCCGGCCGCAGGGAAAAAACGCACTGCAACCACACCCAGATGCCGATCGGATAAATGACGATGTTGTAGATGATAATGGTTTGGAAAAAGCGATCCTTGAGGGCAGATGTCGCCAACAGTGGACCGATAATGGCGGCGTTATACCAAATGTTGAACGCGCTTCCGAGCAGTTGTGGAATCACGGGGGCAAGCGCGACAACGAGCAACCCGGAAAACTTTCGGGATTTCCGCGCCGGAGTCATTTCAACGGGAAGAGCCACAAGAACGATTTCCTTTGACCTTCATTTCTCTCCATTAGGAAGTTCCAAATCCCAATTCCCAAGTTCTGGGGAGCGCAGGCTGCTAGCCTGCAGTCGTCGGCAGCTTGCCGACGACACAAGAGCGTCGCAAAAGATTTTGGGTCCCAAACGTTCAAAGAGCTCTCCGGCAAGCTGCCGAAAACAACAGGCTGGCAGCCTGTGCTCCCAGAAAGAGTCCGCAACTGTTTCACGAAGCCGCGCACAGATTCTGCGAAGAGGAATGTTCGATCCTCTAGATCACGCGGCTTGGAGACGTCGCCCATTTTTCTATCGTTGGGATTTGATTGTTTGATTGGGATTTGACCCTTGGGATTTGGGAATTGCTGCCGCCGGCAGCGTCCATGGCCGAAAATAATCGAATAAAATTAACTGCCCGGGAAGCGCCTGGCTTCTGTAGTCCCGAAGCAGACCCGGGAAATTCGTAAGCGGCCCAAATTGGAATCCAGCGCTCAGCGGCCGAAAAAAATTGTCCTGATGGCTCGGAAACACATAACGCGGGCGCAATTGCCGCACTGCCGCCGGAAATCGGGCGCGAGAATCCGTTAATGCGGCACCCAAAATCGCAAGATCCACCGGCCCGATATCCGTTGGCGGCAAAATTGCAGGCGTTCCGCCGGAATCGATAAAAATGCGCTGCCCATCGATTTCGATGAGAAACGCTAGCGGTTCACCGCAAATCCAATCGGCAGCACGTTGAGGCGGACGGATGCCGGGCGGTTCCCGCCCATTGAACGGCACTTTGCCAAAAAGCCGATCGTGCGCCGCGGACAGTATGCGAATCTTCCATGGACCAATTTGCCGCACGTCCCCGGCTGTCACCGCATCGCCAGACGGCACACCTGCCCGTCTCACAAGGTTGACGGCAGCGGCCGTGGCGATGAGGCGCGCGTTCGTTTTCGACATGACAATTGGAACGTCGAGCAAATGATCGAAATGCCCGTGTGTAACGAGGATTGCGTCTGGGTTGGGCGCAAGATGCTTCATCGCCTGGTCGATGCGAACCAGGTCCGGTTCAATCTGTAAACCAAAAGCAACGCGCCAAAGATTGACCCGCGAAAAATATGGATCAACGAGCAGCGCGCGGCCATTGGATTCAAATTGGAATCCATTCGTGCCGAGATAAGTCACGCGCACCCCGGCGCGCGAGGTTGCGGCGGAATCCCGCGGCTGCGGGACTAGTTGAGCATAGCGATCAAGTCCCGCACCAAAGGCGTGTGTGGACAATCCGAGGAAAAGAAGAAGCGCCCGTTTCAAGCAATCGCTATTTTATACAAACTCTCTTATACAAACTCTCAACCCTCCGGCCAACTGCGAGTTTGCTTGACGAATGGCGCCTGTTTGTGAGTTTCAATGGTTGATTGAGATGAGCGTGGAATACACCGACGCACCAGCGAGTCAGCCGGCGCCCACCGAGGCTGCTAAAATGCCGTGCCCGTTCTGCGGACATTTGCTGCCCAAAAATGCCGAAAAATGTGACCGATGTGATTGGACCCGCGGCGCGACTGAAACGGCGGAAGGTAAAGCGAGCGACGCAGTGGCGGTTATCCTAAGTGTGATTCCCGGTTTGGGACATATTTACAAAGGACACAGACTGGCAGGCTTTTTGTGGATGGCTGGCGCTATTCCGGTAGGGATTTTTGTGCTTCTGGCTGCAATCGCATCTGCAGGATTTGGGATTGGCCTCTTCTTCTTCTACCTGATCGCGGTAATGCTTCACGCCTATGCAGTTGACGATCGTATCGTGCCACCGCGCGAAGACGAGGGCGAAGAATACTAAGGCGTGAGTAATAAATGCGACGCTCATAGAGCGCCGCTACAGGTCATCCGACCGCGCGATGAATTTCTTCCAGAATTTCCCGCATTCCGTAGCGAAATTTCCATTGCGGATAATGCCCCTGAAATTTCCGCACGTCGCTGATCCACCAGATATGGTCGCCGGCACGGTTTGTCTCGTCATAGGTCCAGTTTAATTTTTTTCCGCTGATTTCTTCGCACATCTCGATCGCCTCCAGCATCGAACAGTTGCTGTGTCGGCTCCCGCCGATGTTATAGACTTCCCCGACGCGCGGCGCGCGAATGAATTCCGCAAACGCTTCGACCAGATCGAAGCTGTGGATGTTGTCGCGAACCTGTTTGCCTTTGTAGCCGAAGACGCGATAAGGCCGTCCGCTTACCGTGCAGATCATAAGATAGGAAAGAAAGCCATGCAGCTCCGTGCCGGCGTGTGCTGGCCCAGTGAGGCAGCCGCCGCGAAAAGAGACGGTTGGCATTTCGAAATAACGTCCGTATTCCTGCACCAGCACGTCTGCCGCGACCTTTGAAGCGCCAAAAAGCGAATGTTTCGTGTAATCGATGCTCATCGTTTCGGAAATGCCCGGCTCGTATTCATGGCCCGGCGCGATTTCCCAGCGTTTCTCCAGCTCGCGCAGAGGCAAACGATTCGGCGTGTCGCCATAGACTTTGTTTGTTGATGTAAAAATAAATGGCGCCTCGGGACAAAACTTTCTCGCCGCTTCCAGCAGATTCAGCGTGCCATTGGCGTTGACGGTGAAATCCGTTTGCGGGTCACGAGCCGCCCAATCATGCGATGGTTGGGAGGCCGTATGCACGACTGCCTCAATCTTGCCGCGCTGCTTTTCACGAGCCGCCCAATCATGTGATGGTTGCGAGGCCGTGTGCACGACTGCGTCAATCTTGCCGCGCTGCTTTTTGAATAACTCCATCACCGCGGAAGCATCCCGGATATCCAGATCGTGATGTTGGTAACCGGGACTGTTTGCGATCAGATCATCCCGGGTCTTTTTCGTTGAAGCTTCCGCGCCAAAAAATTCCGCGCGCATATCGTTGTCGATCCCAACCAGTCGCGCTCCATCTTTCGCGAATCGCTTTACGGTTTCCGAACCGATCAATCCCGCCGAGCCTGTAACGATGATTGTGCGCATGTTTTACCGTAGCACAGGCACCTTGCCCGTCGTCCCCACAGCGAGGCTGGCCGTGCTACGATTGCCCGAGAATCCATGTCAATTCTCCGGCAGTCGGATTCACTCGTGAAGCCGGAAAGTTCGGATCGCCGTCGATTACGCGCTCGATCAAGTCCTTGTGTTTGGTTGCATCCACCAGAAAGCAAATGTGCCGCGCATGGTTAATGAGCGGAAAAGTGAACGTCAATCGCCAGGAATTAAATTTTGGGACAAAATTCGCAATCACTCGTCGCGTCGTTTCTTCAAGACCAGCGGTACCCGGAAACAGGGACGCGGTATGGCCATCCTCGCCCAGGCCTAACAGAATCAAGTCGTGCCGATAAATGGGTTCGCCCCGCTGGGTGGCCAAAACATCAAGACCATCTTCGTATTCCTGCGCCGCGATTCGCGGATCGATTTCACCGCGCATGCGCATGATCGAATTTTCCGGAACAGCAGCGGGCACGAAGAGAGCTTCGCGGGCCATCTTGAAATTGCTCTGCGGATCATCCGGTGGGACGCAACGTTCGTCGCCAAAAGTGATTCGAACTAGTTCCCAAGGCAGATCACGCCCGATCGCCGCCTCGCCGAAAGTGATTCGAACTAGTTCCCAAGGCAGATCACGCCCGATCGCCGCCAGCCGCGCGTAAACTGGCCGCGGAGTATTCCCGCCTGATAGCGCAATCCTGAATTCATTGCGTTCGCCAAGCGCCTTGTGTGCATGCTCGATGATAAAATCTGCTGCCTCGGCAGCAAAATCATGCGTTCTGATTATCCGCCGGCCCATTGGCGCTAAAATCAAATCGCGCAGTGCGTTTGTCCGCGCTTTTCGAGGTAGCGCTGATGATATTCTTCGGCTCGCCAGAACCTTGGCGCCGGCTCGATTTGCGTCACGATTGGCCGATTGAAACGTCCCCTCTTCTCCAGCTCGGCTTTCGACGATTCGGCGTCGGCTTTTTGCTCCGGCGAATGATAAAAGATCACGGAACGATATTGTTTTCCAACATCGGGCCCCTGCCGATTCAACGTCGTGGGATTGTGGTTCGACCAAAAAACCTCCAGCAGTTCGTTGTAGGTGATTTGTGAGGGATCGAACTCGACTTCCACCACTTCTGCGTGACCGGTTTCATCCGTGCAAACATCTTCATAGGATGGATTATCCTTCGTTCCGCCCGCGTACCCGACCGCTGTCGAGATCACGCCTTTCAATTTTCGGAAAGTTTCTTCCACGCCCCAGAAACAACCTGCGCCAAAGGTGGCTTTCTCCGTTTTCATACCCGTCACGATGGAACGATTGCTCATGGGGTGCAACCGTCCCGTTTGTTGCTTGACAGTTGCCGCGCGCCACATTGGCATTGCCCTAATGACAGCCAGCCGTTCCAAAATCTGACAAAGGCTCGACAATCTCTTTAATCGAATGAATTCCTCTGCCACTACCCTCGAGCAGACTCGCTCTCTGCTGCCGGTCCGGCTTCTCAACGGCTGTGGAGCACTGCTGGAGAAAACTCGAATCCCGCACACCCCGGTCCTTGCGGTTGACTTGATTGAGACTGCGATGCGCCGCTGCGGTCTCAGCGATTTTGGCAGAGGCGATTTTCTCGAAGCTCTCTCTCGTTTACTCGAGTCCTGCCAGCGCGAGGCTCGGCTTAACGTGATCGGAAAGATTGCTCTCCGCGCCGATCCGATACGGATACTGTGCTCGCGTTTGTTTTTGGAACGGGATCGACAATTTTATCCTGGCATTGCGCGGCAGGAAATCCGCGAACCGCTCTTTATCGTCGGTCTTCCCCGGAGCGGCACCACCCTCTTGCACACCTTGCTCGCTGCCGATCCTGAGCATCGAGTTCCGCTGACCTGGGAAGTAATGACGCCATCCCCGCCGACCAACGATAATGAACGGCAACGAATACGGCGTGCAACCCAGAGTTGTAACTGCCTGAACTGGCTGGCGCCCACGTTTCGCCACATCCATCCCCTGGGTGCCCAGCTCCCGCAAGAATGCGTCAGCCTCATGACTCCCACCTTTTTGAGCGACCAGTTTGATACGATGTATTACGTGCCGTCGTATCGAGCGTGGTTTCTGCGTCAGGATTTGTTGCCCGCATACGAATATCACCGGCGCTTCCTTCAACACCTGCAATTCCGGCGGAGCGCGCCCCGTTGGGTGCTGAAGGCGCCTACTCATATGTTTGCGTTGCCGACGCTACTTTCCGTTTATCCCGATGCGCTTTTTGTCCAGGCACATCGAGCGCCCCTCGAGGCAATGGCTTCTGTATCCAGCTTGATCACAATCCTCCGTCGCGTGTTTAGCAAGGCGGTCGATCCGTTCGTCGTCTGCCGGGAGGCAATTCAATACTGGTCGGAAACGCTGGATAAATTTTTGCAGGAACGCGATCGCTTGGAGCCGCGCCGCATTTGCGACCTGGCCTACAGTGAGATCCGTTGCCATCCCATCGCTGCCGTTCGCCGCATCTATGAGCATTTCGGCTGGTCGCTGACGCGAGAGACGGAGCAGCGAATGCGCGTGGTACTCGCAAACCAGCCGCAGGATCAGCATGGTTTTCATCGCTATAACCTCTCGCAGTTTGGGCTCCAGGAAGGCGCGGGCGCGGAAGCCTTTGCGGCCTATTGCGAACGATTCGGTTTATCCACGCACGTTCCGATCGTCGCGGATGCTGGATAGCTGCGTAACAACGCCATCCTGGCTGTTCCGTAGCGCGGGTGTTCTGCATGCCTCAGCATCGCAGGCTGGAAGCCCGCAGGGTGAGTGAGCTGGCGCGAGCGAATCAAACGCCCTACAATTGTTTTCGGATCGCCTCATCATGACGACTGCTAACAAGATTACCGTTGTTCGGATTTTGATGATCCCTGCTTTCGTCACGATGGCCATCTATTACGGCCAAAGTATTCAGCGTGGTCAGCCGCTCGAATGGCAGCGCTTTACTGCCATCGCCATTTTCCTGATCGCTGCAATAAGCGACGGTTTGGACGGCTTTGTCGCCCGCCGCTACAACCAGAAGAGTTCGCTTGGAGTCATTCTCGACCCGATTGCCGACAAAGGCCTGCTGCTTAGCGGCATCATTACATTGAGCATCAGTAATTGGAGCGAAATCGATCCCGACTACGGAAGGTTCCCGGCATGGTTCCCCGTTTTAGTTATCTCGCGCGATGCCGTCATTCTCGTCGGCGCCGCCGTCCTGTATTTGCTCAATGGCAAAGTGCAGGTTAGACCACGATGGTCGGGCAAAGTCGCGACTGTTTGCCAGATGATCGCGATCGGATGGGTAATGCTGCAATTTCATTTTATTCCCCTGTTTTACATCGTGATCGGCGCTGGATTTTTCACGCTCCTCTCTGGCGTGGTTTACGTGATGGATGGCGTGCGCCAATTGCAGGCCGAAGGCCACGCGCACGCGACGAGGCACTGAGCCCGTGTCCTGGCGATGAACGGTGCCGCGAATAATCTGCCGAACGTCGTGTCCTGGCGATGAACGGCGCCGCGAATAATCTGCCGAACGTCGCGATCGTCGGCCGGCCTAACGTAGGAAAATCCGCTCTGTTTAACCGACTGATTGGCCGCCGTATCGCCATCGTGCATGATCAACCGGGGATCACCCACGACCGGATCTCGGCTGTCTGCACGCGCGGAACTCAGCCGTTTGTTGTGTGGGATACCGGCGGCATTGCCGGTGCAGGCGAATCCGAATTGACCGCGCAGGTTCGCCTCGCTGTTCAGCAAGCTGTTCACGATAGCGAGGTTCTTCTTTTTTTGGTCGATGCAAAGACGGGCCTCTCACCGCTCGATCAGGAACTCGCGCGCATGCTGCGCAAGTCGCACAAGCCAGTGATTCTCGTCATTAACAAGATCGACGATGCGAGACAGGAGAATCTCGCCGCCGATTTTGCATCGCTTGGATTTCAACACAGTCATTCCATCAGCGCCGAGCACAATCGCGGCATTTCCGAATTGCTTGAACCAATCGATCAGCTTCTCCCCTCGTCCGTCGCCGCGACAGAAATCAAACATCAAAC
>OCZV010000550.1_pt1 | contig 13659 bp, 13 predicted proteins | sample 1539051 | NCBI WGS metagenome assembly OCZV01 (sample SAMEA3113581, study PRJEB22503) | soil metagenome
GCGACCGACGCGAACGCCTCGTTCACCTCGATCACCGAGACGTCGTCCCAGGTCAACCCGGCCTTCGAGAGCGCCCTCGCGCAGGCCTCCGGATTCCCGTGCAGCATCCGGTACGGGTCGACGCCGGAGAGGCCGAAGGAGACGAAGCGCGCCCGCGGCTCCAGGCCAAGGCGCTCGAGCGCCTCCTCGCCGGCGAGCAGCATCGCGGCCGACCCGTCGACGATGGAGCTCGAGTTCCCGGCCGTCACGACACCGTCCGCCTTGAACGCCGGCTGGAGCGCGGCGAGCTTCTCGAGCGACGTGTCACGGCGCGGCGTCTCGTCCACGGCGAACAGAACCGCGGCTCCGCCCGCGCCAACCTCGACGGGGACGATCTCGTGGTCGAACCTCCCTTCGTCGATCGCGGCGACTGCACGGCGGTGCGACTCGTACGAGTAGGCGTCCAACGCCTCGCGGGTGAGCCCCCACTCCTCGGCCAGGACCTCCGCGGAGATCCCCTGAGGCACGATCGGCCAGCGCTCGCCGATCTTCTCGTTGACCGCGCCCCAGCCGAGGTCGCCGAGGTTCGAGCCCATCGGGACGCGCGTCATGTGCTCGACGCCGGCGGCGACGACGACGTCGAGGTGGCCGGCCTGGATGGCGGACGCTCCGTTGAAGGCCGCCTGCAACGACGACCCGCATTGACGGTCGACCGTGGACGCGCACACCGACTCGGGCCAGCCCGCGACGAGCACCGCCTGACGCCCCACGTTCAGCGCCTGCTCGCCGACCTGCGTGACGCACCCCATCTGCACGTCCTCGATCTCGGCCGGGTCGACGTCCAGTCGATCCACGAGCCCGTTCAGGACCTGTGCCGCGAGCTCGTCCGCACGAATGTCCGCGAGCGAGCCGCCACGCCGCCCGATCGGGGACCGAACGGCGTCGACGATGTAAGCGTCTCTCATGTCGATGACGGTACCACCGAGAAGAGGCGCCAAGACCCCGGCACGCCTTTCAGCTCGTGCTCGCCTCGGTCGACGAACTCGACCCCTGACCCCGCGACCAGGTCCCGCACCGTGCCCGTGACGAGAACTTCCCCCGGATTCGCCGCTCCCGCTACGCGTGCTCCGATGGCAACGGCGATGCCGCCTAGCTTGCCGTCCATGCGCTCACACTCGCCCGTGTGTACGCCGGCGCGTACCTCGAGGCCGAGCGCCTGCACATCGCGGGCGATCGCGGTCGCACACGCGATAGCACGGCCCGGCCCGTCGAACGATGCGAAGAATCCGTCCCCGGCGGTGTCGAGTTCTTCGCCGCGGTTGCGGACGATCTGCGCGCGTACCAACGAATGGTGGCGGTCAACCAATTCGCGCCAGGCGCCATCGCCGAGATCGGCGGCCTTCTGCGTCGAGCCGACGATATCCGTGAACACGATGGTCGCCAGGACACGATCTGGCTCGGGCGTCGCGCCAAGACCGTCGAGGAAACGCCTCATCTCGGTGACGCCGATCTCGTCCGCGCGTTCGTCTGCCCAGATGAAGCCGTCCTGCAGCCCGGAGATCTCGATGCGCCGCGCGCCAGGGATCCGCGCCTCGACATAGACGGCCTCGTGCGTTGTGCTCGCTCGATGGAGTACGAGCGTCGGCGACCGAACGGCCGGCAGCACATCACGCACGTCGCCCTCCATCGTCATCCGATGGAACGCCACGGCACTCGCGGGACTCGCGCTTCGGCGTTCGTACCACACGAACCAGTCGATGAACGCGTCGTCGTCCGCCCGGCTTGGCGTGTATCGGCGGCCGCGCTCGGCAAGGTAGTCGCGGTCGCCCCACCGCGCGCCGATTTCTCGGAGCTCCCGGAGCCACTCATCCTCCTTTCGAGCCCAGGGATAGTCCGGCGCCCATGCGCCGCGCGCGGTTGGGTCATACAACACGAGTGCGGTCGTGCGCTCGGGATAGGTCGCAGCGAACAACGTCGCCAGACGTGTTCCTTCATGTCCCGACCATAGGACGGCCTTCTCGGACTGTGCGGCGTCGAGCACGGCCCGCACGTCGTCCATCCGCGCCTCGAGTGTCGGCAGCTGTCGCACCGGGTCGGAGAGGCCGCTGCCCCGCTTGTCGAAGAGGATCACGCGCGAGAAAGCGGAGAGTCGCGCGACGTGCTTCGCGAATAGCGGTTGATCCCAGGCTGCGAGGAGGTCGGCGAGCGTCCCGCGGACGAACATGACGTCGATCGGCCCCTCGCCCACAACCTGGTACGCGATCGCCACGTCACCGCTCCGGGCATACCGCACGTCCGGGACATTCATCGCGACAATCGTCGCATCTAAACTGGATCGGTGGCCACGACGGCGACGGAACGCCACCTTCTCATCGGCGGGGAGTGGGTCGAGACCGGCTCCTGGATCGAGGTCCGCTCGCCGTACGACGGCGCTCTCGTCGGGCGCGTCCCGAGCGCCGGCGCCGCGGAGACGCGCCGCGCGACCGATGCGGCAGAGCGGGCGATGCATGATCCGCTCCCGGCGCACGAGCGCGCCGCAGTCCTCGATCGGGTCGCAGCCGCGCTCGCCGAGCGCCATGACGAGGTGGCGCAGATGATCTGCGAGGAAGCAGGGAAGCCGATGAAAGCCGCGCGGGTCGAAGCCCAGCGAGCGGTGTCGACGTTCACGATGGCCGCAGTCGAGGCGCGCAAGCTCGCGGGCGACCTCGTGCCCATGGACGCATCACCGGCGGGAGTCGGCAAGCTCGCTCTCACGCTGCGTGTCCCGATCGGAGTCGTGGCGGCGATCTCGCCGTTCAACTTCCCGCTCAACCTCGTGGCGCACAAGATCGCACCGGCCCTCGCGGCCGGGTGCGCGGTCGTCCTCAAGCCGGCCTCGCAGACTCCGCTCTCGGCGCTCCTCCTCGCCGAGCTCGAGACGGAAGCGGGCCTGCCGGCGGGCTGGCTCAACGTCGTCTGCGGCCCCGCCTCGGAGATCGGTGACGTCCTCGTCGAGGACGAACGGGTCCGGATGATCTCGTTCACGGGATCGGCCCCCGTCGGTTGGAGCCTCCGCGAGCGCGCTCCGCGGAAGAAGGTCAGCCTCGAGCTCGGGAACGCGACGCCGGTGATCGTCGCGGCCGACGCCGATCTCGGCGACGCCGCCTCACGCCTAGCCGCGAATGCATTCTCGTTCGCCGGCCAGAGTTGCATCTCGGTCCAGCGGATCTACGTCGAGCGGGACGTGTTCGACCACTTCCTCGGGCACTTCCTCCCGCTCGTCGAGGACCTCAAGGTCGGCGACCCCGCGGAGGAGGACACCGACGTCGGGCCCCTGATCGCGCCCTCCGAGCGCGAGCGGGTGCTCTCCTGGATAGACGAGGCGCGAGGTCTCGGCGCCGAGATCCTCGCCGGCGGCGGTCTCGAGGGCGATCTCCTCCGTCCGACCGTCATCGCGGATCCCCCGCCGGACGCGAAGGTCGTCTCGGAAGAGGTCTTCGGGCCGGTGTGCACCATCACGCCCTACGACACGCTCGACGAGGCGATCGCGCTCGCTAACGGCACGCGCTACGGACTCCAGGCCGGCATCTTCATCGCGGACGTGAAGGACGCCCTGAACGCGGCGCGGGCTCTCGACTTCGGCGGCGTGACGGTGAACGAGGCACCCACGTTTCGCGCCGACCAGATGCCGTACGGCGGCGTGAAGGAGTCGGGCAATACGCGCGAAGGTCCCGCCTATGCGATCCGCGAGATGACGGACGAGCGGGTCGTCGTCCTGCAGCTCTAGATGCTCGATCGGGAATTGGCGCGCCGTCGGGGGCGGCCACGACCAAGCCGGGCGACGCACTCACGTGTCGTGCAGGCTGCAAGCCTGTGCGACACGCAAGGGTGGCGACCGGAGCCGTGTCGTGGACGTCATCCGGCCCGCGCGAATCTCCGATCGAGTATCTAGCCTGCACACATGGCGCAGCGCCGACGTGACAGCGATGGATCGTCGACACCCGCCTCCGGGTACGTGGCTCCTCCTGCGCGCGAGTTGAAGCGCGAGCGGAAGGCGCTTCTGCAGGTGCGCGAGGAGCGGCTTCGCGATCTCGGCGGCCTCGCGCTCGAGATGTACAAGCGCGACCGCTTCAGCGCGGCGCTGGTCGTGGAGCGGTGTGCCGAGCTCGTCGCGATCGAGGCGCGCATCCACGAGATCGACTCGCTCCTCGCCGGAGGCGCCCGCCTGAGGCGAGAAGGTGGTGGCCTCTGCGTCTGCGGCGCTCCGCTGCTCCTCGGCGCGCGCTTCTGCGCAACCTGTGGACGGCCGGCCGGCGAGGCGCGTGCCGGTGTCGGCGCCGGAGCGCCCGAGTGACCGAGTGCCCCCGCTGCGGGGCGCCGGCGGTCTCTGGCCAGGAGTACTGCCTCGAGTGCGGTGGTCGCCTGCCCGGCTCTGCCTTGGCGGGCACACAAGGCGAGGCGCGCCGCGGCTGGCTGCTCCGCGCGACGACCGCGCTAATCGTCGCCCTGGCCGGCGCGGCGGTCGCGGTCGCGGCGACGAATACCGGGCGGGACTCCGCGGAGGTCGTCACGGCCACGGGTGGGTTCGCCACGCTGCCCACGACGAGCACGCTCCCCTCGCCCGAGGCGGGACCGGCGGGCATCGTCGAGTGGCCTGCGAGCGAGGACGGGTGGACGATCGTGCTCGCATCGCTCCCGCAGACCGAGGGCAGGCGCGCCGCCGTCGCCCGTACGCGTCAGGCGCGGCGCAAGGGATTGTCGCCCGTGGGCATCCTCGACTCCTCCCGCTACGCGAGCCTCCACCCCGGCTACTGGATCGTCTTCACGGGCATCTACGCGTCGGAGGCGGAGGCCACGAGCGCCCTGCAGCCGGCGCGGAGGCTCTCGAGGACGGCTGCTGTGCGCCGCGTCGTCCCCTAGCTCCGTTGTCGCGAGAGGCGACGAAACCTCTCGACTTTGTAACAATGCCCGAAAGCCGCTACACTCCCGTCTGCCAGAGCTTGTCTACCGCTCTTTTCCGCCCCGCAAGAGGGTTCCCCCGAAGGTTTGAGCGCTCCGATAGACGATCACGCCGCCCAGCTGCGCTCGTGTATGTATCAATACTCGCGAGCGATTTACCGCTCGATCAAGAACCTGATCGACCCGTACGCGGACCGCGAGACCCAGCTCGAGTACCGCCGCGCCGTGCTGTGCGAGTGTGAGCAGACGATGGAGCGGCTCGCCGAGGACCCTCACTACTTCGCCCGCCCCGACCGGGCACTCTTCGCCGACATCCGCCGGTACTTCCCCATCACGGCGCAGGCGCAGGTGGCCTGGGCCGTGCGGGAAGGCGTCGGCGCCGCGACCGGGTTCATCGAGCAGCAGATCGAGGCCGGACTCCTCGACGGCGGCGTCTCCCGCTGTCACGCGACCACCCGGAAGGGGAAGGCGTGCCAGCGCACTCCACTCCCCGGGCGCGACTACTGCCCCTCGCATCAGCACCTCGAGCAGCACACCGCCGCGGCAGCGGCGTAGCAACCGATAGCTGAGCGGTGCGTCCGCGAAAGCGGACGCCTTTAGGGGTTTCGCGCGATCGGAATCCGGATTTCCGGATTCCGATCCTGCGCCCGACCGAGGACGATAAGCTCGCCCTGCGCATGTCGCACGACGCCGACAAGCTGATCCGGCAGCTCTCCCTCGTTGCGTTCCTGATGGCGGAACGGCGTCCCCTCACGGCGCGGGACGTGAAGTCGAACGTCGAGGGGTACAGCGAGATGTCCGACGAGGCCTTCGCTCGGCGCTTCTACTCGGATCGTGCGGAGCTGACGGCGCTCGGCGTGCCGCTGCAGTCCCAGCGCGACGAGTTCACGGGCGAGGAGCTCTACACCCTCCGCTCCGAGCACTACTTCCTCGAGCGACTCGAGCTCGACGATGACGAGCTCGCCGCCCTTCAGACCGCCCTCTACTACCTCGAAGGCAAGTTCGCGTACGCAGAGCCGTTCCGGCTCGCGCTTCAGAATCTCGCGCTCGGCCGCTCGGGGTTCGCCGAGCCGCCGACAGAGACCGCGGAGCGCGTCCGTGTCAGTGCTCCCGACTACTCGCCCGAGCTGGCCGGCAGGCTCTCGAAGCTCGAGTCGGCGATCTCGAAGCAGCGCACGGTGAGGTTTCGCTACTGGAGCCCGCGCCGCACTCGCCCCGGCGATCGGTCCATCAACCCGTACGCGCTGCGACTGGACGACGGCAACTGGTACGTCGTCGGACACGACCTCGACCGGGACACTGTGCGGACGTTCAAGGTGTCGCGCATCCAGGGTGACATCCGCTTCGCCACGCGCCGCGAGCGCGACTTCCGCGTACCGCCCGAGTTCGACGTCGAGGAGCATCGGATTCCGCGCCCTTGGCAGATCGGCGAAATCGTCGGAACGGCGCGAATTGCGGTCTCGGACGACACGGCGTGGTGGGTCGAGCGCACGCTGGCGGACGCCGGGACCGTGGAGAGCGGCGTCTTCGAGACGTCCTTCGCCCACGTCGCGCTGCTCGCTGGGTGGGTCCTGCGGCAGAACGGCCGGGCCGTCGCGCTCGAGCCCGAGGAGCTCAGGGACGCCGTGGCCGAAGGGCTCGCCCGACTCGTCGAGACGCACGCGGGCGACCCACCTGTCCCGGCAACCCCGAAACGCGCCGACTCGCGGCACCCGCTGCCGGAGCGCCCGGTCGGGCCGGTCGCCCCCGAGCGCTTCGGGGTGCTGCAGGCTCTGCTCGCCCAGCTGCTCGCGGCGTGCGGCGACGAGCGCTCGGCCGTTCTCGACGCGGAGGAGCTCGCGGCGCGCATATCCATCCCGCTCGAGGAGCTCCAAGACCACCTCTCGCTGCTCAACCTGGTCAACTTCGGCGGCGGGTGCTACGCCGTCTATGCCGAGCACGACGGGGCCGTGGTGCGCGTCGACAAAGAGCTGTACGGCGACGTCTTCCGTCGCCCGCCCAAGCTGACCCCGCTCGAGGCGCGAGCGATCCGCCTCGCCATCGAGTACGTCGGGCCGACCATCGCCGCCGAGGCTCATACGCCGCTCAAGCGCGTCCGCAAGAAGCTCGAGGAGACCTTCGGCAGGTTCGACCTCGCCGCCACGCCCGCGCCGCGCGAGACCTCGGGCGAAGAGGCTCTGGTCAAGATCCTCAGCGAGGCGGCGGAGAAGCGGCATGTCGTCGAGCTCGAGTACCTGAAGGAAGGCGACGACAGCCCCTCGCTGCGCCGGGTGGAGCCCTACACGATCGAGCGTGAGCTGCCGGTCTGGCGCGTCCACACATGGGATCGCACGGTCGACGGTGCGCGGACCTTCCGCCTCGACCGCATGCGGTCAGCTCGGCTCACGGACGAGGGCTTCGAGCCGCGAGACGGGTTCGATCCGTCCTACCTCCGAAATCCGCGCGTCGCCAGGCTGCACCACTCTCCGACCGTTGCCCGCTGGAAGCTCGAGCGTGGCGCGCGGCCATTGACCGACGGCTCGGCGATCGCCGACGTTCCCTACAAGACGGAGGAATGGCTCCTGTCGGAGGTGCTCGCCGACCGCGGAGAGACGGTCGTCCTCGAGCCTCAGAAGCTCCGGGACCTCGTTGCGCGCCGAGCGCGACGCCTCCAGCGTGAGACGACCGGCCGGGTCGCCGTCCGCCGCTGAGAGCGGGGTAAGCGGGCTAGAGCCCCGGCACGTCGACCGGGAGCGTGAGCGCGAACGTCGTCTCTTCACCGGGAGCGGACTCGAGGCTGAGCGAGCCGCCGTGCGCCTCGGCAATCGCCCGCGTGAAGGAGAGGCCGAGCCCGGCTCCCGGACGGGTCGCGTGGAGACGCACCCCCGCCTCGAAGATGCGCTCCTGCTCCTCGACGGGTATGCCCGGACCGCGGTCGGTCACGTAGACGACGAGTACGCCCGGGGCCGTGCGGACTCCCACGACCACGGCTCCTGGTGCGGCATGTGTGCGGGCGTTCGAGATGAGGTTGTCGATCGCCTGTCGCAGGCGGAGAGGGTCGGCGTGGACGGCCGGGATGTCGGGCTCGACCTGCGCGCGGATGACGCCGCCCTGGAGCGCAGCCGCAGCGACCGACTGCTTGACGAGGCGACCCACGTCGACCGGCTCCCGGACGATCGAGTCGATCCTCGTGTCCGATACCACGCGGTCGATGCCCGAGCACGCGGTGACCGCGAGGCCGGCGAGGTGTCGGCGTGCCTCCGCGTCCGCGTGGCGATACGCCTCGGCGACCGCAGCCAGCGCTGCAACCGGGCTTCGGACCTCGTGCACGAGAAATGCAAGGCGCTCTCGGTCGGCTCCCGTCATCGCGTCCGCGCAGCGATGCGCTCGAGCGCCCACTCGGCGGCGTCCCGAAGGACCGGATCGTCGTCGCGTGCGTACCGCTCGACGACGTCCGCGAGCTCCGCATCGCCGACGTTGCCGGCCGCGATGAGCGCGTTCCGCCGAAGCCAGCGCGGGTCCTTTCGCGGAACGTACAAGCGGTCGAACTCCGCGACGATCTCCTCACCATCGCCCTCGAGCCACTCTCGGAGCGACACCGTGGGCGTCGAGTCCGGATGAAGATCGACATCGCGACGCCGCTTCTCGATACCTCTGTTCCAGGGACAGACGTCCTGACAGATGTCGCAGCCGTACACCATGTCGCCGAGCTCCGCTCGGTAGTCCTCGGGAACCGGGGTCGGAGCTTGCGTCCAGTAGGAGAGGCACTTCGTCGCGTCGAGCACCCCGGGATCGTCGAGCGCGCCGGTCGGGCAGGCGTCGATGCAGAGCCGGCACGAGCCGCAGTCGAGCTCGAGGGGCGGTGTGGCTTCGATCTCCACGTCCGTGACGAGCGTCCCGAGCACCACCCACGAGCCGAAGCGCTGCGTGATCGCCATCGTGTTCTTGCCGTAGAACGCGATGCCGGCCCGAGCTGCCGCCTCGCGGTCGACGTGGTCGTTCGAGTCGACGAGCACGCGGTACGAGCCTCCGAGCGTCTCGCCTAGCTCGTGGAGACGGCGGCGGAGCTCGGCGTAGGCATCGCGCCACGTGTAGCGCGGAAGCCTTCCCTCACCACGTACGGGATCCGGGCGCGGCTCGTAGTAGCAGAGAGCAGCGGACACGACCGACCTCGCGCCGGAGACGAGTTGCGCCGGGTGGCAGGAGATCTCCGGCTGAGCCATGGTGAAGCGCATGTCCGCGAACAGCCCTCGCTCGCGCCGCTCACGGATGTGCCGCTCGGTGTCGTCGTAGGGGGCGACGGGCGCCGCGCCGACGACGTCGAGACCGAGCTCTCCGGCCAGCCGGTTCAGCTCGGCGGCAGTCATGAGAGGATTCTGCCTCGTGAAGGCGGTCCGGATTCACGAGGACGGCGGACCGGGGGTCCTCCGCTACGAGGAGATCGCGGATCCGGAGCCGGCGCACGGCGAAGTCCTCGTCGAGCTTCGCGCAGCCGGGCTGAACCATCTCGACGTCTGGGTGAGAAAGGGGCTGCCGTCGGTGCCGAAGCCGCGCATCCTGGGCGCGGACGGAGCCGGAATCGTGGCCGCGCTCGGCGACGGCGTCGAGGGCTTCCAGGTCGGCGAGCGCGTCGTCCTCAACCCCGGAATCCCGCACGACGGCCGCATCACGGTCGTGGGCGAGCACACGGACGGCACGTACTGCGAGCTCAAGTCGCTTCCCGCGACGCAGCTCTACCCGCTCGACGACTCGCTCTCCTTCGAGGAGGGCGCCGCCTTCCCGCTCGTCTTCGAGACCGCGCACCGCATGCTCGTGACCAGGGCCGCCGTACGTGACGGCGACTGGGTGCTGATCTGGGGTATCGGCGGGGGCGTCGCTCTCGCAGCCTTCGAGATCTCACGAGCGCTGGGTGCACACACCATCGTCACCTCCTCGAGCGCCGAGAAGCTCGAGCACGCGCGTGCGCTTGGCGCGGACGTCGGGGTCAACCACGCGGAGGATGACGTCGTCGCAGCGGTGCGCGACGCGACCGACGGCCGCGGTGCAGACGTGGTCGTGGAGACGGTCGGCGAAGCCACCTGGGAGCGCTCGCTCGGCGCCGCGGCGCAGGAAGGTCGAATCGTAGTCTGCGGAGCAACCTCGGGCCACAGCCCGCCCGCACGCCTCTACCGGCTCTGGTGGAAGCAGTTGACGATCTACGGCTCGACCATGGGCATGCCGTCCGACTTCGAAGCGGCCTATGAGCTCATCCGCGCGGGCCGGGCACGCATCCACCTCGACAGCGTGTACCCGCTCGCCGAGGCCGCGAAGGCGCACGAGCACCTCGAGTCCGGCTCGCAGTTCGGCAAGGTCGTCCTCGCGATTCCGAGGTAGGCCGCTAACCGAAGCCGAGGATGAACTTGGCGTCGTCGGACATCCGGTCGGGCGTCCAGGGCGGGTCGAACGTCAGCTCGGCTTCGGCCGCCTCCACCCCCGCGACCGATCGTGCGGCGTCGAGGATGCCGTCGGCGATCATCGGACCGGCCGGACAGCCCATCGACGTCAGGCTGTACGTCACCTTCACGTTGGGGCCGTCGACCTCCACGTCGTACATCAGGCCGAGCTCGACGATGTCCATGCCCAGCTCGGGATCCTCGACCTGGTGGAGCGCCTCGACGACGTCCTCACGAGTGACCATGGGAAAAGTGTAGAGGGCGCGCCGCGTCAGGCCGGGGCTACGAGCTGGTCTGCCCGGCGGAGCACGAGATCCATGACGTCGCCGATCGCACGGTCCAGCGAATCGTTCAGGATCACCGGGACGTCGTGCCGGCGTGCTCGCTCGACGAGGTAGTCCTGGATCTGCCGGATCTGCGGGAGCGAGTCGAGGTACTTCTCGAGTGGGCGCAGGCCCTCCGTCGCGTACTCGCGGACCCAGAAGTGGCTGCGGTGCAAATTCTCGTCCTCGATCGCGACCACGCACTGCACGACGAACGCGCCCGGGAACGCGGTCGTAACCATGCCGGGCACGAGGTGCACGCCCTCGAGAACCATCGACCAGTGCTCGGTCGCCGCCCGCTCGAGCGCGGCGTGCGCGCCGACGAGGACGTTCCTCGTCTGATCGAGGAAGCCGAGGATGGCGGCGTCCCCGGACTCCTCCTCCTCCGCTCTCGTGAGCGCGAGGCGCGCCTCGAAGCTCGAGTAGTGCACGGCGGGCATGAACTCCTCCGAGAAGAACGCGCGCATCGTCTGCCGGATGAAGTCGGTCGAGGTGACCCGGGTGATCCCGAGCCGGTGAGCGGCTTCCGTTGCGATCGTCGACTTCCCGGTTCCGGTCGCGCCGCCGATGAGGAGAAGCAACGGCTCCTCCAGGCGCTGGAGCGCGTGCAGTCGCTTGAGCCGACGCACCGTCGTCTCGGCACCCTCGTCGCCGATGACGTCCGCGGCCAGCTCGGCGAGCCGGTCGAGGTCGAGCGATGCCACTCCACGCTCCGCGAGGTAGCGGTCGGCTCGGTTCGCGATCAGGTACGCACGCTCGGTGTCGAGCCCCGTGACGACGAGTGCCCGCGCCATCAGCCCCTTCGAGAAGGGGATCTCGTCGCCGAGCGGAACCGGCGTTACGTGACGGCGTTCGCTCATACTGCTATTCCTGCCATTTCCAGCAGCATTTCGTCAAGGCCCCCCTCGGCCGGCAGCGGAATCACGTCGTTCGAGGCCAGAACGATATCTGCTTTTTGCGCGAATGCGAACTCCGCGACGACGTCCACGGCAGCGGCCTTCAGCTCGATGAGGAAGACATCCGCATCGACGGCGGCGAGCTCGTCGCGCAGGGCTTCCCGTCGGGCGAGGTTCCCCGAGACATGGGTGACGACCGCGCCGTGCTCGTCCTGCAGGTGAGCCGCCAGGACCGCGTGCTCCGAGGGAGGCGCCGTGCAGAAGTACGCGACGGTGCGACCTCGAACGTCGAGCGCCGGCCGCGGCCGGAGCACGGCCGCGACGACGTCAACCTCCGGCGCGACCTGACGAACGGCGTCCCGCATCGCCTTCCAGCCGCTGCCCGCCTCGGCCATCGTCAGCACCACGAGATCCGCCATGAGAAGGCGATACGTGTTCAGGTATCCGGCGGCGACCGTGGGATCCTGATGTCCGCCGACGACGACGACCGTGCGATCCGCCGCGATCGGCGGTAGCGCCGCGCCGCTCCCGTCGAAGACGACCAGATCGGGGCCGAGCTCCAGCGCGACCCGCGCAGCTGCTCCGACGTTCGAGGCGAACACTCCACCCGCGAGGCCGCCGCCGCAGCGCCGTGCGCCGACCGTCGCGACGCCGGCGAGCGCAGCCGTCTCGAGATGGTCGGACGCAGCGTGACGTCCGCCACGGGACAGCTCGAGCAGCGCCTCGACGGTCGGCGGGACGACGATTGTCTCCGGCTCGCGCGGCCCTCCCCGACCCATTGCGACGACGACGACGCGGCGGTCGCGGGCGAGCAGTCGCGCAAGGTGGCCGGTCACCGCGGTCTTCCCCACGCGCTTGCCGGTGCCCACGACGGCGATCGAGGGAAGCTCGAACCGTTGGAGCTCGGGCGGATCGAAACGGAAGTCCGCTCCCTCATAGGGAATCCCCTTCGTCAGGACGCGGCTCGCGAGCGCGAGCCGCTCGACTGGTCCGAGCACGGGCTCGTCCGACAGGTCGACGACGATCTCGGGGCCGTACTCGTCGATACCGGACATGACGTCGCGTGCCAGCGGGACGCCGTATTCCTCTCCCCCGCGCAGCTTCTCCCACCCTCCGATCAGGACGGCCGCGACGACGTCGTACGGAAGCTCGGCGAGCGCGTCGCGGACGACGGGCGGGTAGTGCTCGCCGTCGACGATCGCGAGTGCCCTCACGTCTTGGCGGTGACCTCGTCCTCGATGGCGCCCGTGAACTTCGCGTACTCGAGCGTGTCGAGGGAAAACGACACGAGCTTGAGGCTGCCGTGAAAGGGATGCCGACGCCAGATGTCGACCTTGCGGTCGGCGACCTCGATGATGTTGTAACAGGGCCTCGTGTTCCCCCGAAGGCGGAGCGAGGACACGGTGCCGGCGTTCACGACGAAGAGATCCTCGAGCCGCCACACGTACGGGACGTGCTTGTGGCCCGAGAGCACGAGCCGCACTCCGGCGCGCTGAAGGCACTCGATCGCGTCTCCCGCGTCGTAGACGACGTTGCGCTCGCGCCCGGTGCCTGGCACGGGCAGCAAGTGGTGATGGAGCACGAAGATCCGGAGGTCCGCCGGTTCCTCGGCGAACTGCTCCTCGATCCACCTGTACCGACCGCGGCCGATCTGCCCATGGTCGAGGTCAGGCTCGCTCGAGTCGATGGCGACGATTGCGACGCCGTTCTTGCGGAACACCGAGTTCCGGTCGCCGAACATCTCCTCGAAGTGGACGTATCCGACGTTGCGCGAGTCGTGGTTGCCCGGAACGACCACGATGGCGTCCGAGTCGATCCGGTCGATGTACTCGCGCGCGGTCAGGTACTCGTGGCGAAACCCGAAGGTCGTGAGATCACCGGAGCACACGACGACATCCGGCCTGAGCTCGTTGATCTCGCTGATCGCGCGCTCGAGCAGGCTGACCTCGAAGTAGGGGCCGCCGCAGTGGAGATCCGAGATCTGCGCGATCCGAAAGACGTCTCCTGTGCTCGGCATGGACACAGTCTACGAGTGAAGGACCGTCCGAGGTCATTGCTACTCTGGCTGAGGTGCGGGTAGAAAGTCCCGTTTTCCAGGCATATTGTGGCTCC
>OCZV010000551.1_pt1 | contig 13641 bp, 9 predicted proteins | sample 1539051 | NCBI WGS metagenome assembly OCZV01 (sample SAMEA3113581, study PRJEB22503) | soil metagenome
CAACTTGTATATCAGTAATTATGCCAAATCCTTTACCCCATATTATATCTTGATTCTCTGAAATATTGCTTGCTACTTTATCAGCAAGCGGTCCTTGAAGAACAAGTTCTGTTCTATCATTATTCAAATCAAAATGATAAATGTTTCCGTTATTGCCATCTCCTATAAATAAGTCATTTTTATATTGTGTGCCCAATTTATCAGAAGATAGAAACTTGGCTGCAGTAGGAGCCACTGTACTATTCCATACAAATTTAGGAAGGCTATAGTTACCTTTTCCACCAAAGTCTACTAAGCTATTAGGAGGATATAGTACAATGTTTCCCTCATTACCTCTCTTTACTTCCCATATTCCTTGCATCTTAGCCCATCCGCTATTAAATCCTGGTTTGACAAGATTAATTTCGTCACCAAAACCTGGACCATTTTCTGTATCCCATAAATTACCAGTTACAGGATCAAAATCTATTCCAAAGCTATTGCGTATTCCGTATGCATAGTATAAGTTTAGTGGATTTGTATTGCCTAGAAGTCCTCCTCCTTCTAATGCTTTGCCATCTTGAGTAATTCTAAGTATGCCACCTCTTCCATCAGGTGCTAATCCTTTTTGTACATTGGAAGATTGTGTTCCCATCAATGTAAGCTCACCAATGACAAGATACAAATTATTATCAGGTCCAAGTGTGATGACGCCACCATTGTGAGCAGGTCCAGGTGTCGCTGGTAAATCTAAGAGAAGTTTAGGATTCATTAGTTTGTCATGTATTAATTCATATCTATAAAGACGGTTCCCAAGAGGATCATTTCCTTTATTACAATTAGTTGATGTATTACAATCATCGTTACCATCTCTTTCTTTAGATTCAGTATAGTATAAGAAAACATTAGTAGTATTCTTGACATCATTTTTTGCAACAGCAATTCCTAACATTCCTCTTTCATTTGCGTTAGCGACATTCACATCAAGCAACGGTTCTGATAAACTCATACCATTTACAATTCTTCTTACTACACCATTATTTTTCTCTAAAACCAAAATATCATCTTGATCTAAAAATATCATGCTTGTGGGAAACTCAATCCCTTTAAACACAATCTCTATCTTTAGATTAGGATCATTAACAATTGGTTCTGCGGCAGCAGCAGAGTAATAATAATGAATAAATTCTATAGATAAAAAACTTAATAATGCCAAAATTGCAAATAGAATTATTCTGAGGTTTTCAATCATGATTTTAGATATATCAATGATCTATTTCTTATACTTTAACCAGCTATTCTGAAAGAGAGAAAGAGATTCAAAGAAATAATAATTCTTGGATAAACTATTTTTGATGTCCATAACTATATTTTATAATACACAGTATGCAATATGTCATAGAATTTTCCTTAAATAAGTTATTATCGCCTTTATTATTCCTTTACATCATATACTAGACACACCATTATTGGAAAGTTCTACTTTAGTATCCTTTCCTTCCAAGAGAATTAAATAGGGTTTTATGAAATTAAAAATTCAAAAATAATTTTGTTCCCTAGATAACTAATTTTTCTTTCTTTTCCTCTTCTTTGTTCAGAAAGATGTATTCATCTCTAGCAAAAGCTCCTTTGAAATCCTCCCATGCAGCAAATTCTTGTATATCTATATCAGGAATTTCTACCGACAGCAAAACTTCACGTCTACTCATTCTTTTTTATCTCTCCTTTAGCAATCATGACTTTGCAATATGGATAATTAAATGTAGGTTTTTATGTAAAAATTATAATGTCAACTCTCATTAATTTTAGTAAAACCTACTTTTTATTTTCTCGCTATATTGTACCTTCATAGTGGAGCACAATTGTTTTAGAAGCATAATATAGATTTTATTCATTTCAGTTTCTTATAGAGTAGAAATGATTTTACCTACCAAGGTAATAGCTTTGCCATCAAAGAAAAACCTTCGCTTGGGCCATTATTTGGCAATGTTGCACGACATATTATTCTTGTGCTCCTTCCTTGACTGGAAGCCTCATTGACTACTCATATCTATTCCCGTCCTGTCCCGGATCAATAGCATCAACCAAAATACCAGTACTATAATGCTCAGCTGCCAGTTTATGAGCAAGTACATTTAACACTGCTTTGAAGACATCACAAGCAGGTGTTTAACAGCCCGTCTGTGTAGAGAGCCGATTAAAGATAACACATTCATAATACGCCCATATTTGTTTCTCTGCATTATAGGTATAAACTCTTTAGATAATATTCTGCAGCAAATGTGTAGCTTGCCATCCTCTGATATCACATAATACCTTCTATTATATTTGACAAACCAAATCTCTATTTTATGCTGTTTATCTATCTTCCATCTTATAGTAGTCAAATACAGGAATTGTGGGCTGGGTTTAATAACTATGAATTAAAATTTTATTGTTTATATCATTCTCCTAAGGATCTAAGCATTAGTAATGATCCGTTGGATAGTATAATTGTAATAAACTAAATCAGATTTTGCTATTTGCAAGGTTGTCTAATAAGACAAAAATACCAATAAGAATGTGTTTAGTCATTTGCTAGCGGAATAAAGAATATCTTCCACAATGATTGAATGAGACTCATCAGCGCTGGAGATATTAGATCATAAGTAGACATATGGCTTGAAATAGATCAATTAAAGAAACTCAACTTTACTTACTCCTTTTCACAAAATATGCAAAAAGTAGGTAGAATAGAGTTATTCATATAGTTCTTGGACATAAAAATATCTCTTATCGTTTGATATCTATCAATTATTAATAAAAAGAGTTTATTATCGCTATCCTAGTTTCGTCTATTATATTCTGCAAAGCTGTTGTCTATTATTCTTCCGTATGTCTCTGACATCATTTTCATTGGATAAATCCACCACCAATAATAATTCCAAAATCCCATTTTTCCATATATATTATATATAAGAGGAGACCACGATAATTGCAATGAATCAAGAATTTGTTTTTGTGATTCTAAGTAGTTATTTACAACATTTCTATATGTCTGAATTATTTGTTCCTGGTAATCTTTAACAACCCAAGGGTATGAAGCCTCTTTTGTTCCTTGATCTAGTGTCTTTTTAATCATGACTTATTCTGTATATAATAAAGCTGCTATTTTACTATAATGTAGATTGATTAATTTTAAGAATAATAATAAGCTACTATTCAACTTTAACTTTTGTCATTGTCTTGCATTCTTCATAATTCTATTATTAGCCAGTTTGGAGTGAACATAACCATCAACAGATTCTTCTACAATTAATAATATCTATAGGATGGAAGTTATTTTGGGAGCAATCATGTATAGAACAACAAAAGAAATTATACTTTCAACAGCATCCTCCTCCATCGATGCATCTTCTGGACAACTAAATACAGGATCAATATTCTTTATCGGAAATGCAACAATGCTTATTCGCTATGCAGGATTTACAATCCTAACCGATCCGACCTTCATTCATATGCATGAAAAAGTCAATCTCGGATTTGGATTGTACACTAGACGGCTGACAAATCCAGCTATAAACATTGAGCAATTACCCCCCTTGGATCTTGTTATTCTCTCACATTTTCATGGAGATCACTTTGATCAGGTTGCAGTACGTGAATTGGACAAATCATTTCCTATTGTTACTACTCCCCATGCTGCAGAAGAATTGAGTCTAAGAGGGTTTACCAACCCTCAGCAGTTAAAGAAGTGGGAAAGCATTTCGTTTGTTAAAGGCGATGTACGGCTTCAGATCACAGCAACTCCAGGACGACATGGTCCACTTCCAGTTGCAATGTTTCTTCCCCAAGTTATGGGAAGTATTCTCGACTTTAAGATCAAAGAAAAAGATCGCAGTAGTCATCTACTTAGGCTGTATATTACAGGCGATACATTAGTCTTTGATGAGATCAAAGAAATTCCTAAACGCTGTCCTGACATTAACCTAGCATTATTACATCTTGGTGGAACTAGAGTTATGGGTATCATGGTTACAATGGATGCTAAGGAGGGACTTGAGATGTTTAATATAATTAATCCAAGGAAAGCTATTCCTATTCACTACAATGATTACGATGTATTCAAGTCATCACTTGAAGATTTCAAACTAGAAGTTAAGAAGGCAGGGCTTGAAGATCGTATCCACTTTCTGCATCATGGAGAGACATATACTTTTGAAGTAAATGGAAAGTAACTTCAGTATCGAATAATATGGCACATGATGTCTGATATTAATAACCAGCACAATAATTCTTATTGCACAACCTATCTTTCTTATTTTGCTATGCGGTTTTAAATAATGAGCCAGAAGAAAGTGTCCCATCTATAATCAGCGCTTTCCAAATGTGCATATGATCATATCAGCAATGGGAATGGAATTGACATAAATCTAGCAAAATGGCTATTATGATTGCAAATTAGGATGGAATCCTTGGAAACACGTGAGAAAAAAGACATACCTTGTAATATCTACAAACGAAGATATAATTTTTATACCCAAACTTTGATGGGATAGGAATTAGCAGAATTAGCATGTATTTCTTATTATACCAGTATATAGTCTTCCATATGTATTGTTTACTTCATAGGTGTCTCTTGATAAGATTCTGCATGGAATTCAAAATATACACAAAGGCTGGCACCATCTCTAGTTAAATTAAGATATGATATACTTTCTAAATATGGCTAACTGTACTTTGGGTACTTATTTTTATATAGGAATGTTAAATAATACTCTGTATAACATGTCAAATTACAATGATAATAAGGAGGATAAATGTAGTATATGAGTGACAATAAAGCGTGCATACATCTTAATGAGGTAAATCAGGAAATTCAACCTAGGACAAAGGGCTGTGAAGAATGCGAAAAGATGGGTTCAACATGGGTACATTTACGATTATGTTTGAGTTGTGGTCATGTAGGATGCTGCGATTCTTCTATCAACAAACATGGAACAAAGCATTTTAAAGCTACTAATCATCCCATCATAAGGTCTTTTCAACCTGGTGAGGATTGGGAGTGGTGTTATCTTGATAAGACCTTTGTCTCAGGATTGCAATAGTGTCATGAAGTCAACAATGACAATGATGGCAACAGCAGCAACAACAATATTATTTGGTACTTAAAGGCCAATGCAGCTTCAAGCTAAAGTGCATATGCAATGGCTTTGCATTTTATTGTTTTTGTAATGGAGTAAAAAAACAGTCAGCACATAAGTGTAAAGCAGTTATTATTATTACTACATTGATATGAAACCTGTAATTCTGACGGTTGATGATGACCCGCAAGTTTTGAGATCTGTTGAGCGTGACTTGCGTAGCAAATACGGTAATCGGTTTCGAGTACTTCGAGCTGATTCTGGTCTAACTGCTTTAGAAATACTAAAGCAATTGAAACTTCGAAATGAGCCGCCTGCATTACTCCTAGTAGATCAAAGGATGCCGCAAATGACAGGTGTAGAATTCTTAGAACAAGCTATGATTATATTTCCTGATGCTAAACGTGTTTTGCTTACGGCTTACGCAGACACAGATGCTGCTATAAGATCCATTAATAAGGCAAAGATTGATTTTTACCTAATGAAACCATGGGATCCTCCTGAACAGAATTTATTCCCTATCACTGATGATTTGCTTGATGACTGGACTGCTTCATTCAGACCTCCGTTTGAAGGGATTCGTCTTATTGGATTATTTTGGTCGCCCAAATCGCATGAAACTAAGGATTTTTTAGCGCGAAATGGCGTTCCATATCAATGGCTAGATGCAGAGTCAGATCAAGAAGCACGGCGCCTAGTCGACTACGTTAGATCTAAAGATAATACTACTACTACACCTCATTTACCGATTTTGCTGTTTCAAGATGGTTCTCATATCATTGAGCCAACAAATGCGCAAATTGCTGAGAAAATTGGTTTAAAGACACGCGCTCAGATGCCCTTTTATGATCTAATCATAGTGGGTGCTGGCCCTGCTGGTCTGGCAGCAGCTGTCTATGGAGCATCAGAAGGATTACACACATTGCTAGTTGAAAGAGAAGCTCCAGGAGGACAAGCGGGTATGAGCTCCAACATTGAAAATTACTTGGGCTTCCCTACTGGTCTGACTGGAGCTAATTTAGCAAGACGAGCTGTAGCTCAGGCTGCTAGATTTGGAGCAGAAATCCTGACACCACAAGAAGCCACTGGTATACGTATTGATGGTCCATATCGTTTTGTCAAGCTAAACGATGGAACTGAGATAAGCTGTCATACACTTCTGATTGCAACGGGCGTATCATATAGAAAGCTAGATGTGCCCGGTATTGAAAGGCTTACGGGAGCTGGTGTTTATTATGGCGCGGCTATGACACAAGCTCTTTCCTGCCGTGATGAAGATATCTACATGATTGGTGGAGCTAATTCTGCTGGACAAGCAGCAATTTACTTTTCTAAATATGCTAGAAAGGTGACTATGCTAGTACGGGCCGATTCTCTTAGTAAAGGTATGTCGCAATATTTGGCTGACCAGATTGTTAAAACGGAAAACATCCAAGTCTGGTTACATTCAAGTCTAGTAGAGGTAAAAGGTGAGGACCGGCTTGAAGCCATAACCATAAATGATACCATCAGAGGTGAAAAACAAACTATTCCAGCCTATGCTCTGTTTATCTTTATTGGTGCGCAGCCACATACAGATTGGTTAGCTGGTACTGTAAAGAGAGATGCAAATGGATTTATCCTGACAGGCCCTGATCTGACTACAAACGACGAACTTAATAATAATAATCGTCCAAAAGGTTGGAATCTTGACCGTCAGCCATTTTTACTTGAAACTAACGTACCTGGAATATTTGCAGCCGGAGATGTACGTTCTGGTTCAGTAAAGAGAGTTGCATCTGGAGTAGGCGAAGGTTCTATTGCTATTCAGTTTGTACATCAATATCTCAAGAGAGTGTGATGACACATGGTGGAAGAAAAAAATGCTATGCTAATCAATATTCTCCGTCAAGTTCCCCTTTTTGCGCAATTAAAAGATGAGGAATTAAGGTGTATAAATCAAGGAGAGGAAATATGGCTTGAGGCAGGAGAAGAATTTATCACTGAGGGAAAATCAGCTGAGAGTTTCTATATTCTGCTCAAAGGTCAGGTCCGTGTTACAAAGAAGCTAGCTGAAAATAAAGAGACAGCAGTAGCACATCATGATGATGGAACCTTTTTAGGAGAGGTACCAATATTGCTAAATATCCCATATGAAGTAACGATACGTACTTCAAAACAAAGCCACCTTTTTAAAATAAAAAAGGAGACTTTCTGGCAAATGATTTCCACGTGTCCATCAGTAACACAGCAAATATTACAAACAATGGCACAGCGAGTGCAATTGGTTCAAAATATATCACAACAACATGCAAAGCTTATTTCACTTGGAACTTTAGCAGCTGGATTGGCACATGAGCTAAATAATCCTGCGGCAGCTGCAGGAAGAGCTGCAATGCACTTAAATCAGATATTTACAGCCCTACCGTCACGAATTACAAATATCTACCAACACAAAAATATGACACCGCAGCAATTGGAATTTATTTTTAACCTAGAACAAAATCTAATGATGCAATACTCGTCAGAGTCAGCAGCAGCATCACTATCTTCTACAAACCTTCTTGATCCTCTTACACAAAGCGACAAGGAAGAACAGATCATATCTTGGCTGGATACGCATGGCGTGGCTGATGGCTGGAAACTTGCTCAGACTCTAGCAGTGGTAGGACTAGATGTAAAGCATTTAGATGATATTATGAGTAATGTACCTTTAGGTTCTCTTCCAGATGTCTTGTCCTATTTGGATGCCAGGCTTTCATCACAAGTCTTGTTAAACGAAATTAAGCAAAGTACTGCACGTGTTTCGGAATTGGTTAAAGCAATAAAGACATATTCATACATGGACCAGGCTCCAATTCAAGAAGTCGACATTCATGAAGGTCTTGAAAGCACATTGACTATCCTTGGTCACAAATTAAAAACAGGTATTACAGTAATACGAGAATACGATAAAAGTCTACCGCATATAAGAGTATATGGAAGTGAACTTAACCAAGTATGGACCAACCTAATAGATAATGCTATTGATGCAATGAATGGCAGAGGTAAAATATGGATTAGAACAAAACAGGACTATAATCACGTAATAATAGAAATAGCCGATAATGGTCCTGGCATTCTACCTGAGATGCAACCGCATATATTTGAACCATTCTTTACTACAAAAGTGATAGGGAAAGGCACAGGACTGGGATTGAGTATCAGTTACCGTATTGTTGTTGAAGTTCATAAAGGAGACATCATCTTCTCTTCCAAACCAGGAGACACTTGCTTTCAAGTTCGAATACCTATACATTTTTGAACATTATCAGAATCTCAAAGCACATAAGAAAATATTATAATTGAATAATTAAGTTGGGTAACGTAGAAAAAGAACGTCATGCTACATGGCTGGAGCTTTTCTATGACCTAGTCTTTGCCGCTGCTGTTTCTCAGATAGGCATCAATCTGCATACTAGTAATATTTCTATTACAGCATTCCTTGGAATGTTATCACTGTTTTTCCCTGTTGTGTGGGCATGGATAGGTGTTACATTTTATGCAACCAGATTTGAGACTGATGATTTAGTACATCGTCTACTGGTACTTTTACAGATGGTTGGAGCAGCAGCTCTTACTATTAACATACATGGCGCATTAGGTGAGACATCAAGTAATTTTGCAATTTCATACGCGGCAATTAGAGTTTTTCTCGTAATAGAATACATACGTGCAGGACACAAAATGCCGGCTGCTCGTTCACTTGCAAATAGATATGCACAAGGGTTTTTAATATCTGCAATATTATGGCTGATCTCAGCGGCTATTCCTATACCAATACGCTTTATTCTCTGGACATTAGCACTTGCTATAGATGTTACAACTACTATCTTAATTGGCCGAAAGCACCTACATCTAGCTCCAAATATTTTTCATTTACCTGAGCGAATGGGATTATTTATTTTGATTGTACTTGGAGAGACAATATTTGACCTTATTAGTAGTCTATCAGGCCATAAGTGGAACATAGAGTCTACAATATCAATAGGAGCTGGATTAGGTATAGCTTTTAGTCTTTGGTGGATATATTTTGATAATATTGATGGCTCTCCAATCCGTGCCTTTCGCGAAAAAGGTAGGATAGGAGTTTATACAACATGGCTATATATTCACTTTGCTCTAGTTGTAGGACTTGCGGCGACCGCAACAGGTATAAGAGATGTAGTTTCGGCTGCTCAAAATATACCTTTATCATACACAAGTCAATGGTTAATCTGCGGTTCTGTATCGTTATCTTTATTCTCAATTGGTATTATCCAACTTTCCATAGCTAGTGCAGCTGGCGAAAGGAAAGTAAAGATATGGCCTGTTTATAAATTTATAGCTGGACTTGCGATTATAGCTATTCCCATTTTGACAATTAGGATCTTGCCATTGATACTAATATTAATTATAACTATAATTTGCATGATACAGATAATACTTGATTTAAGACATCATCCTCATCATCGCATTTTCTAAGATGCTTACTATAGAGACTTAAACAAATCCATTTTTGTTTGTACTTCTCCTCCTCATTCTCTTATTTCTTCTTCTTTTTATTTTTCTTTCCGAGTAACAGCAGCAGAAGAAGAATATGTTTCGGTGGTGGTGGCGGTAGTAGCGCTCTATAAATTAATTTGTACTCTTGTAATCATTGGAAAATAAGATCAAAAGATAACCCTACATCAAGTAAATGTTATCCACAACGGCGTCTTTAAATCTTTAAACTAGGTAATAGCGAGATGTAAACATGAATAATAAAAGAAAAGCAGCAGAAAACATAAAACTGACATTACCTGTAAGCGAATCTAGGGATCATATCCAAGGACCTGTAAATGCACCCATAACTTTAGTAGAATACGGAGATTATGAATGTCCATATTGCGGCCAGGCCTATATGATCATAAAGGAAATTCAAGAACGTCTAGGAAGTAAATTATGTTTTGTATTCCGTAACTTTCCCCTTACCAAAGTTCGCCCTCATGCATATAAAGCTGCAATAGCAGCAGAAACTGCTGCTGCTCAAGGTAAGTTCTGGGATATGTATGATTATTTATTCAAACATGGGCAGGTAGTTACTGATGATAATTTGAGACAGTCTGCTGCCAAACTAGGATTAAATGTTGCTAGATTCGATCGTGAATTTCTCGCTCGTACGTATAGTAGCCACGTGGATGAGGACATACAAAGTGGCAAGAGCAGTGGAGTAAAAAGTACTCCAACTTTCTTTATCAATGGAGATCGTTATAACAACTCTTGGGATATGGATACTCTTCTCAGTGCACTTGACGAGGAGGGTGTGTTCAGTTGGAGGCAGACAAATAGTTCAATATAAAGTTGGATGATTTATATCTGATCTGAGAATATAATCCAAAAAAATTACATTTCCAACAAATTGTCCAGTTATATCTTCAGATATCAATTTAATTGACTACTTTTGACCATATGATACGATGGGTGGAGAATCAAAGTGAATATGTTCACTAGGATAGCTAACAGCTTTTTATTATTAGTAATAACATACAAGTTTAAAGTTGTGTCAAACTTACTGATATCAGTTATTTTATCACTGCTTTCAGGCGAATTATTACCGTTCATACTATAGGAGCAGTCAAGACCTTTTATTTCCGATCTCTCCGGCTGCTGTAATGTTGTTAGATAAAGCGGCGACTGAAATGCCAATAGCGTAGATTCCCAATATTATTAGCAAGATTTTCTTCTTACCGTAAAGATCAGATAACCTTCCCGTAATAGGAGTCATAACGGCGCCTATAATTAGAAACGATGCAAGTATCCAAGAAGACGAATTGTAAGAAATCTTAAATCCTTTATAAATCAGGAACAGCTGGAAGTATCATGGTGTCTGCGAACATCGAGATCAGACCGACACAGCTTATGATTGCAAGGGTTATCCATGGTGACCTAGAGATTTTTCCATCTGTTTCACGGTTTATAGTTGGTCTATTCACAGCGTAGATCTATTTACCCTACTTTTAGTATATCTATAGCTATTGGCTTGGATATATCAACTCTAATTTGCTAGCGGTATTCTTGGTGATAAAGAAAAATGTTAGATAGATGAGTCTGCGATATATTCATATGATTCATCTAACCGAACCTCGACTACTAGAGCTTGTCTTAGCATAGTTTATTCAATCTCAGATCATATTTACCACCATTATTAGTAATCGAGCACGCGGCATCGAAAATCATTTTATACATGATCCAGCCATTTGATGGCAGAAAGGATGAAACCAATGACTACAGACCTATGGCCAGCACTACCATTAGCAGAATGGAAAGACACCTATTACACGCTGCACATGTGGACCCAAATCGTCGGTAAAATTAAGCTCGCACTCGCCCCGCCTGTGAATCATTGGTGGAATATTTCTTTGTATGTCACGCCTCGCGGACTCACGACATCTGTCATGTATTTGAACGATCGACTATTCCAGATAGAGTTCGATTTCATTGATCACCTACTGCTTATAGAAACGACTGGCGCTAGTACAAAGAAAATCGCTCTACGACCGCGCTCAGTCGCAGATTTTTATCAAGAAACGATGGCCACTTTAGAATCGCTTGGGATGTCTGTAACCATCTGGACTACACCGGTTGAAGTGCCTGATCCAATTCCATTCGAGAAGGATCAAAAACATGTAGCCTATGATCCTGAATATGCGCAGCGGTTCTGGCGCATTCTGGCACAGGCCAGCCGGGTACTTACAGATTTTCGTTCCCGGTTCACCGGCAAGGTGAGCCCGGTACATTTTTTCTGGGGGGCTTTTGATCTGGCCGTGACGCGCTTTTCCGGACGTACTGCTCCTTCCCATCCAGGTGCACCAAACTTGGCCCGTTTTGTGGCAGTCGAAGCCTATTCGCATGAAGTGAGTAGTTGCGGTTTCTGGCCGGGCGGCGGTCCAGTTGATGAACCAGCTTTCTACGCCTATGCCTATCCAGAGCCTCAGGGCTTCAAGGACTACCCCATTCAGCCCGCGGAAGGGTTTTACCATACAGGAATGAAAGAGTTCCTGCTACCCTACGATGTGGTCCGTACTGCGAAGTCACCTGATCAGGTCTTGTTGTCTTTCTTGCAAACCACTTATGAAGCAGCGGCAACGTGTGCCAAGTGGGACCGACGTGCATTAGAGCGTCAGTAAGTGGAATATTGATATCAACCTACTTGCTTGTTTGCCTATGCCCTCTGAGTTTGAGCGAGCATACACACGTCATAAAGCTATTTTATGGTTAAGAATGAGAAATCGGTAATATACATAGTGATCATTTAGCTGACTTACCTTTTCCAATGAAAATCAGAAATGAACTTGTGAATTCTGGTCATGTGTAAAAGATAGTGAAAAATATGTTCTGTTGACTCTCACACATATTGATCTATTATCATCCGACAATATCTTTTTCAGCATGGGGAAGCTTGATCGATCGCTCCCAGTACAACCGACGTGTTAGTGATAGGATTTAGCAATACAAAGTCATAGAGATTTATCATATCTTAGACAGCAAGATTACAAAATCTTCAAAAGCACATACAGAACAACTTCCAGAAGAATATCAGTGCTGTCTTACTGGAATAAATCAGGTATTGAAGTTGAGTTGACATATTGATAACAATAATAACAAAAGACAGAACAATTACACAAGAGGGCTAGGTAATAACGCCAATACATTTACAACGACAGATGACAAAACGATGCGGGCAGTAAGAATGAATCAAAATTAGTTGTGTCTATGGCTGGTAGAAGATTTCTTTCTTCTTTTCTTATATGTCACATTTATCAGGAGATTATCTTCAAGCTATATGTCTATCTAATTTTGGGATAGTTATTTACATATTTACGATTTAGCAGTAATATTTCCTACTTTTCATTAAGATCATTAGTATCGAAAAGCCGATATTTCTTAATGTAATTAAATGTTTTATTAAATATTAAATCCATACTTGCTCACATCTATAGCTGTATTTTTGTTGCATTCATAGCCCAAATCTAGTAAGACACATTTCTCATAACTTTCCTATTTTTAAGACATTGGCATGATTCAAACAATATTTATTAAGAAAGTCTGACAGAGCTGTTTAACGAGTAAATTGTGGATATATTCATGGTATATGATGACATTTCTAGCAGGATTATTGCTGGTGTGGTCTGGCGGCGGCCAGCCGGCTCAGGCAACAGTTCAGGAAGCAGTCGTACAATCAACTGTAGCAACAACAACTCTTCCCACAGTTACTGAGAATCCATTATCTACATCTACCTCTATTACAACAGAGAAACCAATGATTATGACCGAGCCCATGGTGCAAGAGATTAGCATTCCAACCGGCTCACGTCCACATGATGTCGCGCCTGCACGGGATCAAACTGTATGGTATACCGCTCAGGGATCAGGCGAATTAGGACGATTAAATCCAACTACAGGTGAGACGCATCATATTGTCCTTGGTCAGGGCTCAGCACCACATGGCGTTATTGTTGGACCAGATGGTGCCCCCTGGATTACAGATGGTGGTCTGAAT